>Ga0302326_10003216_pt1 | contig 38685 bp, 33 predicted proteins | sample Palsa_T0_3_FD_202264 | JGI IMG/M metagenome (GOLD analysis project Ga0302326, IMG submission 202264) | Peat permafrost microbial communities from Stordalen Mire near Abisko, Sweden - Palsa_T0_3 | ecosystem: Environmental > Terrestrial > Soil > Palsa > Peat permafrost | place: Sweden: Abisko... | reverse complement strand
GGATCGCCTGGCGGGACAACTCAGCGGCGGTATGAAGCAGAAGCTGTCGCTGGTCTGCGCGCTGGTGGCACAGCCGCGCGTGCTGCTGCTGGACGAGCCGACCACCGGCGTCGATCCCGTCTCGCGGCGCGAGTTCTGGGATGTATTGGCGCACCTGGCGGCGGACGGCCTCACCATCGTAGTCGCCACGCCCTATTTAGATGAAGCCGAGCGCTGCCACAAGGTCGCGTTGATGCATCTCGGCCAGATCCATCAGAGCGGCACGCCGGTGGAATTGCGGGAGAGCCTCGGCATGCGGCGATTGGAAGTCCACACCGCCAATCTGGCGGAGGCCGAAGACAAGCTCACGGAAGCCCACGAGGGGGCGAGCAAAGGCGTGATCGACGACGTCCAGCGATTTGGCGACCGGCTGGACATAATTGTAAAGGATCCCGTGGCGGGCCGCACAGCCGTGGAGGCGACGCTGGCGAAAGCGGGTATCGCCGTGCGCGACATCCGCGTCGCGGATCCTACGCTCGAGAACACCTTCGTGGCGAAGCTGCGGGCCATGGGGCAGGAATTGCACGCCCCGCCGTTCCCCGGCAAGCACCCGCATCGCAATCTGAAGGGGCAGATCGCCATTGGCGCGCAGAACCTGACGAAGCGGTTCGGTGCCTTCACCGCAGTGCACAACGTGAATCTGAACGTGCACTACGGCGAAGTTTACGGCCTGCTGGGCGCCAATGGCGCGGGCAAGACGACCACCATCAAGATGCTGTGCGGGCTGCTGGACCCGACCGAGGGCACGCCGCAACTTGCCGGCAAACAGGGCGCTATCCGATCGGAAGAAGTGCGCGAGCTGGTGGGCTACATGTCGCAGAAATTCTCGCTCTATGACGATTTGAGCATCGCCGAAAACCTGGATTTTTTCGCCGGCGTGTATGGCGTGCCCGAAAACGAGATCGCGGATAAGAAGAAATGGGTGCTGGAGTTTTCCGGGCTGACCGGGAAAGAGCAGCAGATCACCGGAAGCTTACCGGGCGGTTGGAAACAGCGCGTGGCGTTTGGCGCGGCCACCATGCACGAGCCCAGCGTGCTGTTCCTGGACGAGCCGACTTCCGGCGTGGACCCGCTGGCGCGGCGGGCGTTCTGGCGGATGATCAACCGGCTGGCCGATATGGGAACCGCCATCCTGGTCACCACGCATTACCTGGAAGAGGCGGAGCAGTGCAACCGCCTGGGTTTCATGGCGGGTGGGGAATTAGTGACCGAAGGAGCCCCCAGCGCCATCAAAGCCCGGCAGGGCGGACACCTGCTGGAGTTGCGTGTGGACCAGCCGCAACGTGCGGCCGACCGGCTAAAGGAGCATATGGAGCGCTGGCGCGTATCGCTTTTCGGCGACCGGTTGCATGTGATTACGGACGACGATGTATCCGTCGCCGAAAAGCAACTAGGCGAGAGGCTGCGCGACGCGGGCGTGGCCGTGCGCGAGATGCACGAGGAGAGCTACTCGCTCGAAGATGTCTTCATCGCGGTGGTGGAGAAAGCGCGGCAAGAGGGCAAGTTTGCCTCAGAGGACTAAGTTGTGGCACGCGCCCAGAAGGCTGATAGCTGAAAGGCCGATATGAGACGCATCTTCTCGCAAGCCCGTAAAGACCTAACGCAGTTGGTGCGCGACCGGCTGGCGCTGGCGCTGGCGCTGTTGCTGCCGCTGATCCTGCTATTCCTGCTCTCGACGGCCATCTCTCTGACCGTGCATAATCTGCCGCTGGTGATTCAGGATCTGGACGATTCGTCCGCCTCGCGGCGGTTCGCCGATGTGTTCCGTTCGTCTATTTCCTTCCACGTGGTTTCCTGGCCTCCGGACCGCAAACCGGAGGATGCCCTCACAGCCAACCGGGCGCGCGGTGTGGTGATCGTTCCCAAGAACTTCGGCCACGATCTGGCGCGCGGCGCGAACGTCCAGGTCCAATTGTTGGTGGATGCGACCGACTCCAACACCGCCCGCATCGTGCAGGGGTATGTCAACCAGATTACGCGCGCTTTCAATCAGAACTCCGGCGCCATGGCGGACGCTACGCTGGTGGGCGCGCAGGTGCGGCTTTGGTACAATCCCGGCCGGGATTCTCCGAAGTTTTACAGTCCGGGCATCTTTGTGATGGGCATCTCGATGTTCCCCGCCCTGCTGGCCGCGCTGGCGATGGCCAAAGAAGGAGAGCAGAAGACCATTCTGCAGGTCTATGTTTCGAGCATCTCGGCGCACGAATACCTGCTGGGCAAGATTCTCGCCTACATGGTGGTGGCGGCCTGCGAATGGGTGCTCGGGATGACCACGCTGCTGACAGTCTTCGGCCTGCACATCGCCGGAGATCCCACACCGTTTATCGTTGGCAGCGTGCTCTACGCGTTTTGCGTGGTCAGTTTCGGGACCTTCGTGGGCGCCGGCATTCCGAACCAGGCGGCGGCCATTCAAGCCGTGGCGCTGGGCGGCTTTCTGCTGGTGTTTTTGCTCTCCGGGCTGATCTTCCCGGTGGAAAACATCCCGGCGGGACTGCGCTGGGTTTCCAACATCGTATGGGGCCGGTACTACATCGAAATCGTGCGCGACGCGTTGCTGCAGGGCGGTGGGTGGCCGGCCATGTGGTTTCCGGTCCTGATGATCGCGGTGCTGGGCGCGCTGTTCTACACGCTGGCCTGGAGGGTTATGCGCCGCATGCAGGTGAAAGCATGAAGCCACATAACTTTCCTCTGTGGCCGCCTAAAAGGCGGCTGCGGCCAAGATTGGCCGCCCTCCGGGAGGTGAAAGCATGAGCCGTCTTCGTGCCCTAATGCGCAAAGAGTTCAACCAGATCCGGCGCGACAAGCGTATGGCGATGTCCCTGATCATCCCGCCCACGCTACAACTGCTGCTCTTTGGTTTCGCGCTGGACTCCACGGTGTCCCATTTGCGTCTGGGCGTGATCGACTGGAGCCAGACGCCGGAGAGCCGGGAAATGGTCTCGACGCTTACGGAGAGCAAGAGCTTCCAATTGGGTGGCGATTACACTTCGGTGCGCGACTTGGAAGCCGCCATCAGCCGTGGAAAGCTGGATGCCGGCATCGTGGTGCCATACGAGTTTGCCCGCGATCTCCGGCGGGGTACGCCGTTGGACGTGCAGATCCTGCTGAACGCGGCGAACGCCAATACGGCGACCATCGCGCAGGGCTATGCGGAAGGTGTGATCCTGTCCTACAACCAGACGCTGGCCGGGGAAGGTATCCGGCCCAGGGTTCGTAGCGTAAGCGGCGCCAGCGGCGCTCCACCGGGGCATCGCGGCGTGGTGGGAACAATGACCGCCTTCTTATACAACCCGGGGCTGGTGAACGCCTGGTTCATCGTTACTGGAACGTTCGGCGTCCTGCTGATCCTGAACGGCTCGCTGCTGGCCGCTACCGCCATGGTGAAAGAGCGCGAGCGCGGCACCGTGGAGCAATTGCTGATGACGCCGGCCAGCACTACGGATATTGTAATCGCCAAGATCGCACCGTTGTTCGTGCTGTTGATGGTGATGGCTACACTCGCGATCGGCGTCATGCGGCTGTTTTTCGCGGTGCCCGTGCGTGGCAGCCTGGTGCTGCTGGCCCTGAGCGCGGGCCTGTGCATCCTGTCCGGCATTGGCATCGGCACGGTGGTGGCGACGTTTACCAAGTCCGCGCAGCAGGCCATGATGACAGCTTTCTTCATTAATCCGCCGCTGTCGGTGCTGTCCGGATCGCTGACGCCGGTGGAAGCCATGCCGTCGTGGCTGCAACCTATCACCTGGCTGAATCCGATCCGCCACTTCGGCATTATCGCGCGCGCCACGTTGATGAAAGGCAGCGGCATCGAGGTGCTTTGGCCGAACTTTCTGGCGCTGGTCGGATTCACGGTGGTGCTGGTGTCGCTGAGCATCTGGCGTTTCCGCAAACAACTTGGATGATAAACAGATGACCACACGTTATTGCGCAGTTTTATGGTTCGCGTTGGGGACAATGCCGGCATCCATTTTGCGGGCGCAGGCGCCGCCGCCGCAGGGCACGCCGGCCGCACAGTTGCCTTTGTCGGGACGCGGCGGGCAGGGCGGCTCGGTGAATACGGTCGAGACGCCGGTGCCGGGCGTCACGTCGAGCGTCAACACGCTCAACACGTCGGTGCAGGTGCAGGGTCCTTACGCCGGCAGCGTGGCGGGCACAGCGAAGCCGTTCTCCGGCAAGCTGTCGCTGCGGGACGCGGTTTCGCGCGGCCTGGAATACAATCTAGGCACGGAGGGACTGACGCAAGCCATGCGGCAAGCGCGCGGACAGGCCCGCGTGGCGCGCAGTTCCCTGCTGCCGAATTTGAACGGATACCTGCGCGAATCGGTGGAACAGGAAAACCTGACGGCATTAGGCCTGCGGTTCCACTTCAACTTTCCCGGCATCTCGATTCCCACCATCGTGGGACCGTTCAACTATTACGATCTGCGCGCCACGCTGACGCAGACGGTAGCGGACCTGACGGCGTTGAATAACTATCGTTCGGCGCAAGAACTGGTGAAGGCGAACGAGGCCGCTTTGCGCGACGCGCGCGACTTGGTAGTGCTGGCGGCGGGCGGCGCGTATCTGCAGGTGCAGGCTGCCGAGGCGCGGGTGCGGTCGGCGCAGGCGCAGATCGACACGGCGCAGGCGCTTTTCAAACAGACACAGGACCGGCGGGCGGTGGGGTTGAATCCGCAGATCGACGTGAACCGCAGCCAGGTGCAGTTGCAGACCGAGCAGCAGCGGCTGATGTCGCTGGAGAACGACGTGGCCAAGCAGAAGATCAACCTGGCGCGGGTGGTGGGCCTGCCGGTGAACGACAACTACGAAATCACGGACGATATCCCTTATTCGCCGGCGCCGGACCTGACTGTGGAGCAGGCATTGAAGCAGGCGTTCGAGAATCGGGCGGATTTGCAGTCCGCAGAAGCCCAAGTGCGCGCCGCCGAGCGGGCCCGGAGCGCGGCGCACTGGGAACATCTGCCCTCGCTGGCGCTATCGGCCGACTATGGCGCTATCGGCATCAATCCGGCGCAATCGCACGGGACGTTTACGGTGGTGGGCACGCTGCGCATCCCCATCTGGCAGGGAGGCCGGACCGAAGGCGAAACCCAGGAGGCGGACGCCGCATTAGGGCAGCGCCGCGCGGAACGGGAAGACGTGCGCGGCCGAATCGAGGCGGACGTGCGCGACGCGTTTCTGGATCTCAAAACCGCAGCCAACCAACTCGACGTGGCGCGCAACAACCAGAAAGTGGCGCGCGAGACGCTCACGCTCACCCGGCAGCGCTTCGAGGCGGGTATCACCGACTCGGTGGAAGTGACCCAGGCGCAGGAATCGGTTGTGTCAGCAGATCTCGATTACATTACCAGCGTGTTTGCGCACAACCTGAGCAAAGTCGCGCTGGCGCGCGCCATCGGCCGGGCGGAGGAACGGCTTGGGCAGTTCCTCCAGATGCCTTAAAACTCATTGCCGGCCGCTGACAAGCTCCTAAGCTATCTGCTTTCCTGGCGCAGCCATTCCTTGAATGCGTCATGGTAAAGGACGATGCCCTTGCGCGAGTAGCGCAGGTAGCCCTGGCGGCGGAACTGGTTCATGTAGTGCGTGACGATCTCGCGCGAGGTGCCTACATATTGTGAGAGCAACTCGTGCGTAAACGGCGCCAGCCGCACGGAACCATCCTGCTCCGGAGTACCCAACCGCTCGCTGAAGCGGATTAAGGAACGGGCCAGCCGGCGCGCGATATTATCCAACGAGAAGCTCTCGATGCGGTGTCCGAACGCCATGGTCCGCTCGACCAGGATCTGCAGTAGCGCCACGGCCAACCGGGGCCGCTTCGTAACGATGTCTTCGATCTCCGCGGTGGTCCAGGTCATCAGGCGGGTGCTTTCCATGGCGGTTGCCTGTTCGCAGCGCTGCGGGAGATTGAGAAGCGCCGATTCGCCGAAGAACTCGTCGGTTTGATAGATGTCCAAAATCACCTGATGGCCGTCGTCGGCCATGCGGGAGACCTTTACCTTGCCCTCGATAACCAGGTAAATGCTGGTGGAGGGCTGATCCTGGCTGTAAATATTCTGGCCTTTCTTATACTCCAGGATGCTGGAGCAGGGAAGGTGGGCCAAGGGATCTTCCAAGGTTCTTTGGGGTGAAACTCTCGCTGTAGTTGCCATACTGATTCCTCCAAGCGCTTTTAGATTAGGTGTCACTGTTGTTGCCCCTCAGGTACGGGAGCGCATGTTTGCGAAACAGTTGCGACGCTCTCGACGGTCATGACGGGGAGCGTCTCCGCTTTTGAAAGCACTCCCCGTACTGTCACTTTGTGCCCCATGTGCCTGGCGAAATTGTCCTCAGGCGACCCGGCCGCCGGCTGCAAGCGAGCGGTGGGCTGGAGATTGGTATCGTTGGTCAGGACGTATTGACCGTCGCGTTCATCGACGCAGCCGGTTAGAGAAGCCTTGGCGGCAGGCCGGGGCTTGGCTGACTGCGGCGCGGCGACCGCCGCGCTAACAGTAAGCATCAAGAATCCCAACAAATTCCGCATCCGGTTTTCTCTCCGCGCCTTATTGCACTTGGCGTGCCAGATCTCACAGTCGTTACTTTGTAGGATAACGTACTGTGGAATGACCGATCTTTGTTCAGTTTCGCACGAAAGCCGGCGTGCGGCGTTGTGCAAACCTTGCGCGAAGTGAGGTAATTTCTGCCGGGGGCCGAGGGCGCTATATCATGTAAGAACGCATGATGCGCTATTTTCCGCTTCACCTTCCGCTCTGTCTGGCGCTGATGGCGATATCTCCCGCCTGCGCGGCTGAGTATTCGGCCCCTGCCGGAATCCGGGCCGCCTTGCGGCGCCCTGGCGCGGCCAGCATCCTGCCGGGAGGGCGCATCATATCGCCGCTTGGCCATCAGTACGTGACCGGACCCGGACCCTTCGGACTGGCCATCAGCGCGAGCGGTAAGACCCTGGCATCTGCCAACAGCGGACCGGACCGCTTTTCGGTGACTGTGCTGGAGCAGGAGAAAGGCGGCGCGTGGTTATTGCATCAACTGCTCGCGCCGAAAAGGAAGAAACCAAAGGCGGGTGAGCGCGAGGGCGCCGAGAAGGGCGACGATCAATGGCACAGCGTGTTTATGGGCCTGGCATTCGCCGGCGAGCATACGGTCTATGCATCGGAGGGTAACTCGGGCCGCGTCCGGCTGGTGGATTTGGCCACGGGCGGAGCCAAGAAAGTGTACGACTTGAACCGCGACGGCTTCGCGGACAGCTTCACGGGCGACTTGGCATACGATGCCGATCGCGGCGTGGTATACGTGCTGGACCAGGCCAATTTCCGCCTGGTGGCGATAGACGTCCGCAAGCAGCGCATCTTGTCGTCGGTGCGGCTGGGACGCTTGCCCTTTGCGCTGGCGCTTTCCCCGGATAAGCGCAAAGCCTATGTCACCAACGTTGGCATGTTCGAATATAAGCCGGTGCCGGGGGTGGACGGGCACAACCTCCGTGAGACGGGCCTGCCGTTTCCGGCTTTCGGGTTCCCAACGGCGGAATCGCGGGAAGGCGCGCGCCGTGAGACCGGCAAGGGACCGGTGGACGTGCCTGGTTTGGGCGATCCTAACGTGCGCGAAGCCAATGCGCTGGCCGTGGTCGACCTGACGGATCCGGCGGCCCCCAAGATCGAGACATTCGTCCATACGGGCCTGGCGTTCGGCGCGGGAACCGATGGCGGCAGCAGCCCTTCAGGCGTCGTGGCGACCGCGGATCGTGTGTTCATCTCGAACGCGCATAACGATTCCATTACGGTGATCGACGCGAAGACCAACGGCGTCGCCGGGCAGATCGACATTCGCATTCCGGGCCTGGAAAACCTGCGGGGCATTCTGCCCATCGGCATGGCTTACCACGAAGCGACCGGATGGCTGTTGGTGGCCGAGGCGGGCATCAACGCGGTGGGCGTGATCGACACGCGGCAAGCGAAAGTACTCGGCCATCTGCCGGCGGCCTGGTTTCCCAGCCGCATGCTGATCGATCGCGACACGGTCTACGTAACCAGTGTGAACGGGCAGGGCACCGGCCCGAACGTCTGGCAGTCCGCGTTCCCGTCCGGCGAGACGGGCGAGGCTCTTACGGGCACGTTCCGGCGCGGCAGCATTGCATCCTTCCCGCTGCCCGATCTGGCGGAGGTGGCCGCGGGGACCGGGACGGTGATGGATAACAACGGTCTACACCCGCACGACCTGACGCCGGGCGCAGGGAGCACCCAGCTGCCCAGCGGCGTGAAGTACGTGGTGATGATGGTGAAAGAGAACCGCACCTACGACGAGGTCTTCGGCGATATCCAACGTCTGTCTAATGGCGCGACGGTGATGGGCGCGCCGGCGATCGCGCGCTTCGGGCAGGTAGGCCACGCGGCGGGCAAAGGCAGCCGCCTGAGTGTGCAGCGCGTCAATGTGACGCCCAACCACCACACGCTGGCGCTGCGCTGGTCGTTCAGCGACAATTTCTACGCCGATTCGGAAGTCAGCGTGGACGGCCATCACTGGCTGGTCGGCGCATATCCGGATGCGTGGACCGAGACTTCGTTCCGCGCCTCCTACGCGGATGGCCGGGATTTCCGTTTTCCGACAACCGCGCCGGGGCGGTTGCTGTTCGCGGAAGGGAACTCATCGGTGCATCCGGAAGAGCAGCCCGAAGGCGGTACGATCTGGCATCACCTGGCGCGCCATGGCATTCCGTTTCGCAATTATGGCGAGGGTTTCGAGTTGGCGGGCGTGGACGAAGGGCCAGGTTACAAGCCCACCGGCGGGCGCTTCGTAACTAACGTGCCCATGCCCGAGCCGCTGTACAGCAACACGTCGCGCGACTATCCGGTTTTCAACATGAACATTCCGGACCAGTTTCGCGCGACGCAGTTCATCCACGAAATTCAGGAGAAGTATGTGAAGGGCGGCGAGCCGTTTCCGCGATTCATATATATCCACCTGCCGAACGATCACATGACCGAGCCGCGGCCGCAGGACGGTTATCCGTACGAGGCGTCGTACGTGGCGGACAATGACTACGCGCTGGGGCGCATCGTGGAGTTTCTCTCGCAGACGCCCTGGTGGCGTGAAATGGCCATTTTCGTCACTGAGGACGACGCGCAGGGCGGGCGGGACCACATCGACGCGCATCGCACGGTGTTCCTGGGGATTGGGCCATATTTCAAGCGGAACTACGTATCGCATGTGAACACCAGCTTTCCGGGGATGCTCAAGACCATCTTTCGGCTGCTGGGATTGCCGCCGCTGAACCTGTTCGACGCGGTGGCCAGCGATTTGAGCGACTGCTTCACGAATACGCCGGACTACGACGGCTATCAGGTGGTGCGGGAGGATGCGCGGATCTTCGATCCGGCGGCGGCGCGGGAGCCGCTGGATCCGCGGCCGTCGGTGAAGATGGACGATCCGGCGGAGGTGGTGCGGTAGGGCATTGGGGTGTGAGTGCCGACGCGGCAGGCACGGGGGGCGCAATGCCACTTGCTTTTCCAAAAACCGTGCACCTGCATTGATAGTGGGGCAGGACTCTAGTCCTGCGGCCGGCGTCCACGCCGGCCTACTCGCGCTCGGATATGGTTGATTTGGTTGTGCGAAGAGCGGGTCACGTCGGGTGATGGAGGACCCGCGCAGACCTGGAGGTGCGCCCCACAAATTGTGCAGCATTGCAGTTTGTGGGAAAAGTTAGTTAGTGGCATTGGGCACGGGCGCGCGCGCCACATAGACGGTCCAGCCGGGCAGTTCGACGTCGGTGACCGGCGCATAACGCTCCAACATCCGGCGAAGTGCGCTCGACCGGCGCGACACTCCCGGTGGAATCGCAACCACTTCGAATCCGGAAGGAAGGCCCGCTGCGAATTGATGCGAGGTCAGAGGGTATCCGGCGATTTCCCGATCATAGACTGAAAAATCCACGTGATAGACCCTTCCGCTCGCTAAGAGTGTTGCCAGGGGGGTATAAGGGAAATATGCCCGTCCGGGGTGCCGCAGCTCATAACGCAATGCGGCCTCCGGCGCATTCTGGCGAACGCCGCGCAGGCGCGAAGGCAGGCTGAACGCCGCTCCCGGCGCGATCGAGACCAATATCCCAATGCCGACACACATCCAGGCAGTACCGCGCACGAAGGCGTTGCCGGGATAGGACAGGCATTGCACAATTGCCAAGCCCGCCGCGACGAACAGGAAATAGAGCACCAATCCCAGATGGTTGACGTCGGAACCCGCCGTGACGATCGCTTTGGCCGTCACTGGTATCAGCGCCCCGGCGCAGAGCGCAAACGCAAGCCAGCGATTCGCCAGAACGAACTCCCGCAGCGCGGGCCTGCGATCCGCTGCGATCCACTGAAAGCCCACCAGGAGCAGCATCGGAAAGAGTGCCGGAAGCGCGTCCTGCTTCCCTGCCTTGTAAGAGTTCACGAGAAGGTGGATATATCCGTCCTTGAGAGGCCTGTGCGCCGCCAGGGTGACCGTATTGAACAGGAAAGCGTGCGCAGGTACCAGGATCAGGACGGAACCCAGCAGCACTGCCCCACTAAGCAGTAGCGCAGCCCCAAAATGGACCAGCAGTCTGGCGCCGGCGGCGACGCCCAGGAGCAGCGCAATCGCCATCACAATCGGCGCCATCGTCTGCTTGCTTCCCACGGCCAGCGCACAACTCACGCCCGCAAGCCACACTTGCGGCACGGTGATGGGTTTTCTTGGATTGCAGAATGCGCCGCAAGCCAGGGTGGCGAAGGCGAGGGCGGCCGCATCTGTGTGAATCATGCAAGCTACATGGAGAGTGCCTGGCGCTTGCATGATCGTGAATCCGCAGAATAGAAACGCAGCGGTGGCCACAAATTGACGATCGCGGGTACCCACGCTCGCGCGAATCAGTACCCAACCCAGGGGTACAAACGCCAGGAGCAGCGATAGCAACGATCCCGCGAGCAGCGCATCCGTCGGGCTACGAAATCCGGCCACCGCTAAATAAAGGCAGTGGCTCACCGGAGTATGCAGCGTTCCGATTACCGCGCCGATGGCGTCCCGGTCCAAATAAAGACTGAACCCGTGCCACAGCGCCATGGAACGGGCCAACCTGACATCGTTCCAAACGAAAGAAGGGGCATTGAGTACGCCCGCGGCGGTCTGCGCGGCCAGTAGGATCGACAGTGCAGCCATCGCCGCCCAAGCCCACCTCCTTGCCGCGTTGAAGGTCAAGCTCTCCGCCGTTGCAAGTCGCGTCGGATACGGCGCAATTGTCCGAGATACTCGATCCAATGCCGCAGCCTCATTTTACTCCGTCCGCTGCGCCGCTTTTGCATTGAATACCCGTGCTCCACAACGTTTTCCACACGCCCTCGAGCGAGGATTTCTATCAGGGTTTTGAATCCGGTGGGCCGCAACTCGATATCCTCGATCGCGCGCCTGCGTAACATGTAACATCCGCTGAGCGGGTCTGTTACTCTGCGGAAAACCTTGGGTACAAGGAACGTCCCCACGCATCTCGCGGATGCCGACAAAACCTGGCGGTGTCGAGGAAAACGCCCCACTGAACCCTCCGCCGCGTACCGGGTGGCCACGACCAGGTCCGCGTTTTCGATCTTGAGGAGCATGTCGGGAAGAATCGAGGGCGGGTGTTGAAAATCCGCGTTGATGGTTGCCAGCACGTCACCGCTGGCAATCTGCCAACCCCGCACGACCGCGCTGGCCAGTCCCCGCTCTCCGGCCCGCCGCACCACACGCATGTTGGGCCAACCGATGGAAATCGCGGTGGCAACCTCACCTGTTCCGTCCGGGCTCTCATCGTCCACCACGATCACTTCGTAGCCGCGGCTCGGGACCGACTCCAGACCCGCCTTCAGCGCTTGAAGAAACGGCCCGATGTTAGCCGCCTCGTTGTACGTTGGCACCACCACAGAAAGGAACGGCAACGCCGCCTCTTGCTGCATCTGCGGCCGCCGGGCCACAGTAAACGGACCGGCCGGGGTAGCGGCAAACGACTCGACAGCCATCAAACAAAGGATACGCGAATCCGAAGGCAGTGTGTGAGTTGGCAGACGAAGTGCTGCAAGAATACTAGCCGCTAACCAGAGGGGCGCGAACGTCGTTCTGGAACGCCGAAAGGACGAGACGATGTTTCTGATGTTGTTTGCGATTCTGGTGATTCTATGGCTGCTCGGTTTCATTGCATTCCATGTTGCGGGTGCGCTAATCCACTTGCTGCTGATTCTCGCGGTGATTTGCCTGGTTTTGCATTTCGTGCGGGGTAGCCGTTGATGCAACGCATAGCGCGGTGGAACAAGTTTGCATGGTTTCTAACGGCAGCAGTACTCTGCTCACCGGCCGTGGCGCAGATGCGGAAGGCAAACCGGGCAAAGGCGGCGCCGGCCACCTTCGACGCTGCGGCAATCGGCGATTCCAGTCAATCGGGCAGCATAGGTCCGGATGCCAAAGGCTCCGCAGTGGTACGTGCACAGATCCTGCTGGACCGTGCCCATTTTTCCTGCGGTGAGATCGACGGCAATTATGGCGGCAACCTGGAAAAGACCGTGGCCGCGTTTCAGCGCGACCGTAATCTGCCTGTGGACGGCCGCGTGGGGCCGGAGTTGTGGGCCATTCTCAATCAAGACCAAGCGCCGGCGCTAGTCACATACACGATCTTGCAGGAGGATGTAGCCGGACCTTTCGTCACCGCACCCGGCGACCTCATGGAGCAGGCTAAATTGCCATCTCTGGGGTACGCGTCGGCACTCGACGGACTGGGCGAAAAGTTTCACTCCAGCCAAAGCCTGCTGAAGGCGCTCAATCCGGAAAGCAGCTTCGATAAGGACGGCGAATCGATCCTGGTGCCGAACGTGATCGGGACGCCGCCGGGGCCGGCGGCTTCGGTAGTGGTTTCCAAGTCCGATAGCTCGATCACGGCTTTGGACGCCGAGGGAAAGATTCTTTCCTATTACGTGGCGACGATCGGCAGCGAGCACGATCCCCTTCCGATCGGGGATTGGAAGATCAACGGAGTCGCGCACAATCCCGTATTTCACTACAACCCGCAGCTGTTTTGGAACGCGAACCCTACGGATCAGAAGGCGGAGATCAAGCCCGGGCCGCGCAACCCGGTGGGCGTGGTTTGGATCGACCTGTCGAAAGAGCATTACGGCATTCACGGGACGCCGGCACCAGGAAAAGTTGGCCATACCGAGTCGCACGGCTGCATACGGCTAACCAACTGGGATGCATTCGAGTTGTCCCACATGGTCAAGCCCGGAACACCCGCCAAGCTGCAGGAGTAATCACATGCGCGAAAGGCCGGTCGCCGTTTTTTTTGCGGGTTTTGCCTTCGGTCTGGTCTTCCTGGCGGCGCTGCTCTGGGGGACCGGCAGGTTACGGGCGATAAATGCCTCCGCTGCGCCCCAGCCGTTCCAGGCGCAGGCGCCGGCCCCGGATACCAGGCCCTCGCGCCCCTCCCCGCCGCCGGCAGTTCCCCCGCCGGTGGCAGTGCCGAACGCTGTCAGTGAAGAACCGCCGGACCGGCCCTTGATCGAACGCAAGCTTCTGATTCCAGTACAGGGCGTCCGCGCTGAAGACCTGCGGGACGACTTCAACGAGGTGCGCGGCGGCCATCGGCACGAGGCGCTCGACATCATGGCCGCGCGGGGCACGCCGGTCCTGGCGGCGGACGAAGGAACTGTTGCGAAGCTGTTTCTTAGCAAACCAGGCGGCTTGACGATCTACCAGTTCGACGACAGCCAGACCTACTGCTACTACTACGCGCACCTCGATCGTTATGCGGACGGGTTGAAGCAGGGTGCGCTGTTGCGGAGAGGCGAAGTCGTGGGATATGTCGGCAGCACAGGTGACGCATCTCCGGACGCCCCGCATCTGCATTTCGCCATTTTCAAACTGGGACCGGAAAGGCACTGGTGGCAAGGCACCGCCATCGATCCCTACGGGTTCCTTACGGGTTCAGCCAGCAACTAAGATCGAACTGCGCATTTCAGATCGACCGGACCGCCCACAACCTGCCGGCAACGGCACGCGAGACAGCGGATTTCGCAGAGGGCGCCCAAAGCCCTGGAAGCGCACCTGCATCACGTCACCGTCTTCCAACCGAAGGCCGTCTCCGAAGCTGAACGCGTCCGCGCCGAAGAAGTGAATATGCAGATCGCCCGGGCAGCGATGGAATTCGAATTTAAAGTGATGGTGCTCGATGTTCGCGAGGCTGTGGCACATGGCGCCCTCTCCGGTGCGTATCTCGCGCGACCACAAAACCTGCCCGCCGCGATCGACCGACACCTCGCCGGGCACAAGATCGAAGTTTTCATCCACCACGAGTTCCGGGCCGATGGCGCAAGTACGAAGTTTCGAGGCCGCCAGGTACAGGTAGTTCTGCCGCTCCAGCACGTGATCGGAAAATTCGTTGCCCACCGTGAATCCGATCCGCCGCGGAGCACCTTGGGCATCGATCAGGTACACGCCCGCCACTTCCGGCTCCTCTCCGCCGTCCTCCGCGAAATCCGGCACCGTCAAGGGCTCGTTGTGAGCCCGCAGCACCGTGCCGCATCCCTTGTAAAACCATTCGGGCGCAATCCCTGTCTTCCCCGGCGCCGGTTTGCCACCCGCGACGCCCGATTGATACATGCGCGTGCTATCGGTCACGGCCTGCGCCGCCGCATGCATCGCATCGCGATTCGTCGCGCTGGCTTTGTGCGTAAGCCCTGTACCGCTCACCAGGCATCGCGCAGGCTCTGAGGAGACATCCGCCGATGGACAGATGCGCCAAATCGACGTGCCGGCGTACACGGGGTCATAGTCGACGAGTTCATGGGACGCACGCCGTGCGATCCCTTCAGGGAGCGAAGAGCCTTCATGCAGACACTCCGACGCCAGGTCGTAAATGGACCGGCAGCCTTCCAATAATCGAAGCCGGGGTTCCTCGACAAGGGCCACGCGGCGACCTTCGGGTCCTGCTAACTGAATGAGTCTCATCTACCAGCTCAGCTCCATCAGAGAGACATCCTGGCGCGGGATCGAAAACTCCAGCGTCGTCCGGCCGCCCCGCACGTCCACCCACCGCGGAGAGTCCGTCATCTGCAACTGTCCGGCCGCTTCGAGCCTAGCGTACTGCTCCGGCGTGGGATGCTGCGGCGATCCCATGTCTTTCCATGCCGTCCAGGCGTTGCTGTGGGTATCATCGATGCGATAGTGGCGCACCAGCACCCGCGTGGCCGCGTGCGGGATGCCGGCGATCTCCAACCGCACCCTGGCCTCCGGCGCCGGCACATCGTCATCATGATAATTCCATGCAAGCACGGAGATCTCCCGGTCCGAACGAACGGCGAGCGCATCCACGTCCGGATTGCCGCGGACGCCTTCGGAGAGCATCGCGTCGAGCGGCGCGCGACCGCTGCTTTCGGTCTGCACACGCTCGCCCCGCATCAATCCGGCCATGCGAAACAGGTTCAGCACCGGCTTGTCGATGCCGTTCGTCGCCAACGTCCGGAAGCCATCGAAGTAAGGCTGATCCTCGAACTCAAAGGCCCAGGTCAGCATGCCGTCGATGTTCACACGCCGCCTGTCTGCCAGCTCGAGAATGTTCTTCAACATGGCAGCGGTATACGACGCGTACAGCGCGCCGTTGCGATAGGCATTCGGTGGATACACCCGCGCCGAACACGCCGCGCAACCTTCGGGATCGGACTCGCTCAACACAATGGGCAAGCTCTCGAACTTCGGAAACGAGCGCACGATCGCAAATCCCGCGTCGACGTCTTCGGCATGCTTGGCCATACCCATGCGGACGTGACCATCCACCACCGTAGGCCGGCCTTTGGCGTGATAAGTGATGAAATTGAGCGGCGCGCCCGTGCCCCCGGTTGCGGAGTTGGCGCCGCGATCGCAGTGCTCCAGAAACTGGCGCAGGAACGCCGCGGCCTGCGCGCCCGATGGCCCTGTGGTAGCCGGTCCGCCGACTCTCGCCGCCGGCAGCGCGCGCTTCACCCCCGCCGCCGCATAGTCGTACAGCTTGTCGTATTCCTCCGGCGTGCCGTGCCAATACGAGATATCGGGCTCGTTCCAGACCTCCCAATACCAGGACGCCACCTGCTGGCTCCCGTACTTCTCTACGCTGTGTTTCACCCACTGGTAGACCAACGCGCCCCACTTATTGAAATCCTTGGGCGGGTACGACCAGCCGATGGAGTAATCCCGATTTGCGGCGCCGGGAATCCACGTCGGGCGATACGGCTCCGGCTGCGACGAGAGCGCCTGCGGCATGAAGCCGATCTCGACAAACGGTTTTGCGCCCGCTTGTAGATAGGTGTCGAAAATTCGGTCCGTGATGGTCCAGTCGTAGACCGGCTGTCCCGCCGCGTCTTCCGTATAGGCATTCGTGGACCCCCACTTCAACCCGGGCGTTCCGTCGCCGGTCGCCAGCATGAAGTGGGTGCGGATGTACACCGGCGCGCCGCTTAACCCCGCTAACTCGCCCACGAGTTTGCGGCCGTTCTGAGTATAGGTGTAGTTCGGTTCGTCGTAACCGAAATAGGCGTAGATCGGCTTGAATGGGCCAATGGTAGCGGCCGCGTCCACGCGAACGATCACCGCGTCTTGCGCCCGCCCGGTGGCCGCGGCCAGCAGTAGAAATGGGATCAGTCGCATGGGGGCCTGCCCCACATTTGTAACACAGCCGTGCTAGCCGCGCGGCACTTCGCTCATCAGCGCCTGCAGGTTGCCGTCCGGGTCGCGGAAGAAGGCCATGCACAGGTCATGATCGGGCATGGCGGCGACCAGGTGGGGCGGACCTTCGAACGGCACGCCGCGCGATTGCAGCGTGGCGGCCACGGCCTGAATGTCGGCCACCTTGAAATAGAAGACGGAGCCGGGGTGATCGAACTCCGGCTTCTCGGGCACGGCCAGCATCAGCCGCACGCCGCCGCAATCGAAGAAAGCCATCTTTGGCCCGGCCTGGAAGAGAAACCGGAGGCCCAGCGTGTCGCGATAGAAGGCCACCGCTTTATCGACATCGTGCACGTTGATGGAAGCCTGGCCGATGGTGGCGACAGAAAGATCCGAATTTGCCATGTTTACCCTTTAGAGCCGCATGCCGGTCCAGACGGCTTCGAACAGTTGCTTCCGGGGGTCTTTGGGTTTATCCGGCTGGAATGCCACGAACGAAAAACTGCCGTCGCCGCCGTAAGCCGTAGTGATGTCCAGACCGCGAGCGCCGTCGTCTCCAGCTTCGAAGTAATGGATATTATCGCGCGTGGCCGAGAGCGTGCTGATGCGGTGCGGCGCCACGATCTGGCTGCGCGTCTCGCGCATCAGGAAGGGCGTCCTGGTCCCGGAATCGAAGGCCGGCGCCGGCCCGTGAACTTCGAAGTGGCGGACGCGCGCCTCGCCCTCGATTCCCACGGTACACACGCTGGCTTGCGGATGGCAGTGCGCGGGCAGAACCGCACGCGGCGCCATGCGCCATTGAATCACGGCAAAAGGCACACCGCGAAAGCTGGGGCCGAATTCGACTTTGGGATCGAGACCGGCGAATGCGCCGAGCTTGGTATCGGGCGCGGTCTTGAGGCGCACGGCCCACAGGGCGACGCGGTGCAGATAGGCATCCTGGCCGATCTCCGAAGCGTCGCGAGCGAACTCGGCGGCGTCGGCGGGGCACAGGCGAATGAAATCGTCCCAATCGAGCGGCGGAGAGGCGCTGGCGGCGCGCGCAGGTTGTGGCGTGCGAAGCATGGCGGCGGCCACGGCCAGCGGCGCCCAGAATATCGCGCGCCGCTCGATCGAGACGCCGGGTGCAAGTTCGTGGGTGTCGGGAATCCAGGTCATGCAGCCAGATTACGCGAGTGCGCCGGGAATTACTTCTTCAATCCTGCTATTTTCGCCGCGTTTCTTGCTCCGATTTTCGGTCGCGGCGCGGAAATCCCGCGGGGAAACACCGAAGCGTTTGCGGAACAGCCAACTGAACGATCCCGGGCTTTCAAAACCCACCGCGAAGCAGATGGCGGTAATGCCGTCGCCGGTGTGGGTGAGCAGGCGCCGGGCGGCTTCCAGGCGGGTCTGCTGCAGAAGTTGCATGGGGGTGCGTCCGAAGGCCAGCTTGAACATGCGCTGAAAATGGAATGGCGAGAGGCCGGCCACGCGCGCGGCCGCGGCTACCGTGAGCGGCTGGTCGTAACACGAAAGCAGAAAGTCGCGCCCGCGATACAGGCGGCTATAGAGTTCCATGCGGGTAGCCGGGCGCAGGCCTGGAAACGCCTGGGCTTCGCCGCGCACCTGGATGCGCAACCCGGCCAGCGACTGGGCCAACGCGTACAGGCGGTCTTCCAGCCACGGCGCGGATGCTTGCGGGCCGCGCAGCCCAGCATGCAGTTCGGCGAGCGCGCGTGCCACACCTCCGGTCTTAGGGTCCCCGCTCTTGGAGTAAAGCCGCTCGCAAAACTCGAGCGCTGGAGTGGCCCGATCGATGTCGTCCAAGTGCAGTTCGGGGAGTGCGGCGGCGCACGCGGCGGCTTGTTCCAGGAAGCCACGCTGGAAAAACGGGCAGAGCGTTTCGGTCGGGACGCGGCCGTGACCGTCGAATTCTAGCGAGTAGCGCTGGCCGTCGTTCAGAATCAGGAACGTATCCGGCGTGAGCAGATAGTGGCCCTGCGGCGTATGATAGCGCGCCGCTCCGCGCACCACGGATTTGAGCGACAGCGTGGTGCGGTAATCGTTGACTTCGTAGCGCGTGCCACGACCGTTCAACACCGCGGAACAATGCGGCAGTTCTCCGGCGCGCGGATTCATGCGAAACCGGAAATCGGCCATGCAGGGTATTGTCGCATGACGGGATGACGGCACGTTTCGCGATACGATCAGGTCATGATCAGACCCCTGTCCACAGCTCTATTGCTGGGAGCGCTGCTGCACACTGCCGCCATCGCCCAAGACGCCCAGGCCAATCGTCTCACTGCCCGGCAGGTGATCGAGCGCATTCAGAAGAATGTCGGCGTCACATGGCGCAGCCAGACCGTCGATACCTTCAAGGCCGGCGATCCCGACACTCCTGTTACGGGCATCGCGACCACCATGATGGCCACTTACGATGTGCTGCAGCGCGCGGCCGCCGCCGGAGACAACTTGATCATTACGCATGAGCCCACGTTCTACGGTCACCTCGATCAAACCGCCGACCTTGCCAAAGAGAACGACGCCGTGCTGGCCACCAAGCAGGCGTTCATCGAAAAGCACCATCTGGTGGTATGGCGCTTTCACGATCACTGGCATGCCCGAACTCCTGACGGCATTCAAACCGGCATGATCCGAGCGCTGGGTTGGGAGAAGTTCCAGAACCCGGACAACAATCGCCTGTTCGTCATTCCCGAGACCACGCTGGACGGTCTGGCCAGCAGCATCAAGCAGAGTTTGGGAATCCGCACACTGCGCGTGGTGGGGGACCCGGCCATGCGCGTGACCAAACTCGCGCTGAACCCCGGCTACCCTGGCTTCCCGGGCGAACGCCACATGCTGCAGCGCGACGACGTGGAGGTGCTGGTGATGGGCGAGGGCCTGGAATGGGAGACCATCGAATACGGCGCGGATGCCGCCGCGGAAGGCAGGCACAAGGCGCTGATCATTCTCGGCCACATTCCTTCCGAGCAAGCCGGCATGGAGGATTGCGCCCGCTGGCTGAAGGGCTTCGTTACCGAAGTACCGGTGGAGTTTATCGCGACCGCCGAACCGTTTTGGCCCGCCAGGTGACTTCAGAGTAGCACAGGCAGGGAGGCCATTGACCCGCTCTTCGTACAACCAGATCAGCCATCTCCGAGCACGAGTAGGCCGGCGTGGACGCCGGCTGCAGGACTGGAGTCCTGCCCCACAAATTATGCAGCATTGCAGTTTGTGGGAAAAGTCCCACGCTCACTCGTGCCGCAGAGCAATCAGCGGATCGGCTTTGATCGCGCGCCAGGCCGGCACGCACGTAGCCAGGATGCCGGTAAAGATCAGGGCCAGGATCACCAGTACATAAGTCGGCGCGTCCGTCGCAGTGACTTGGTAGAGCAGCGCATTGATCAGCCGCGAAGCCGCTATCGCCACGCATGTGCCTATTGCGACGCCCACAATCACCGGCTTTAGGCTGGCGATCATGATCAGGCGCAGGATGTCCGCCTGAGTGCCGCCCAGCGCCACCCGGATACCGATTTCGCGGGTCCGGTCGCGGACGCCGTAGGAGATCACACCATAGATTCCAACTGCCGCCAGCGCCAGGGCGATCGCCGCAAAGGCTCCGAGTAACATCGCGGACACACGCGAGCGCCATAACTTATCCGCGATCACGCGCTGCATGCTCTCCACTCGCGACAGGGGAATGCTCCGGTCGACGGCGCGCACGGCCGATTCGCAGGATTTGGCGAGCGCTTCGGGGTCCGCCGTGGTACGCACCACAAAAGTAAGTGCGGTCAGTCCAAACCCATTCGGGCGCTGTAAGTAAGGGAGATACAATTCGTGATCCGGCGCGCCTGTCCAGTCCGACTGAATGACGTTCTTTACCACCCCCACGATGGTCATCCGAACCGGTTCCTGGTTGGGCTCGCGCAATAGGATCTCCCGGCCAACCGGATTCTCTCCCGGCCACTGTTGACGGGCCATGGCTTCGTTGACGATGACCACTGCGGGCGAGCGATCGTCATCGCGCGGCGTGAAGGCTCGCCCGCGGAGAAGCTGAATTTGCATGGTCTCGAAGTATCCGGGACGGATGACGCGATATATCGCGCCGAACCCCTGGCCTGGCGGCGGAGCGGGCCGGCCAACCACATCGTAACCAAAAGCCCAGATGTCTCCGCCGACCGGAAGATGATTGATTGCGCTCACGGATTGCACACCGGGAAGAGCGGCCAGTTTGTCCTGAACTTGCTGAAAGAGCGCCACGCGCTTTTGCGCCGTATCGTATGCCGCCGCGGGCGCGTGCACCTGCAGCGCCAGCAGTTGGCGCGGATTGAACCCGGCATCCACCAGGTTCAAATTGCGCAGCGTCCGGATCATCAGTCCCGCGCAGACCAACAGCACCAGGGCCAGGGAGACCTGCGCGACCACGAGTGCGGTGCGGGTCCGCCGGCCTGCGCCGCCGGCTGTGGCGTTGCGGCCGCCCTCTTTAAGGCTCTCGTTCAGATCGAGCCGGGATGCCTGCAGCGCTGGTACCAGTCCGGAAACCAGGCCCACCGCCACGGACGCCAACAGTGTAAAAACGAAAACCGCGGCGTCAAGAGTGACCTCGTGTTGCCGCGGCATACCGGCTGCCGGCAGCATCGCATTCAGCAGCGCCAGGCTCAGCCGTGCCAATAGCAGGCCGCCCGCGCCGCCCAGCAACGCCAGTCCGAGGCTTTCGCCGGCCAGTTGACGGACGATCCGCATGCGGCTGGCGCCGATCGCCAGGCGCACCGCGATCTCCTTTTGCCGTGACACGGCGCGGGTCAGAAACAGGTTGGTGATGTCCGCGCACGCAATCACGAGCACGAACACCACCGTTGCGAGCAGCAGCAACACCGTGGGACGAACCGCACCCACCACTTTTTCGTGCAGCGAAACCACCTGAATGCCCAGGTTCGTGTTGGTCTTCGGATAGGCCGCTGCCAGCCGCCGCGCGACCGTGTCCATCTGCGCCTGCGCTTGCGCCACTGAGGTACCCGCACTGAGCCGCGCAAACAGGCGTAACGAGCTGCCCGCACGGTCTGTCACGCGATCTCCGAGCACCAGCGGAGTCCACATCTCCGCCTGTGTTTGCCAGAAGGGCGCAAATTGGAACTGCGGCGGCATTACCCCGACGATCGTGTAATCCCGATCGGTCAGTTGTATCGTCTTTCCGATCACAGCCGGGCTGCCCGCGAACTGCCGCTGCCATAAAGCGTAGCCGATGACCAGCACGCGCGGCGTGCCGGGCTGATCCTCTCCTCTGGCGAAGGTGCGGCCCAGCAGCGGAGCCACGCCCAGAGTCGTAAACAGGTTGGCCGTCACTTGCAGGCCGGGAATTTCTTCAGCCTTGTCCGCGCCGGCTAACGAGCCACCCCAGGCTTGCGCCGCGGCCAACTGGTCGAAAGCGTGCACCTGCGCCCGGTAATCCAGGAAGTCAGCGGGCGAGACAGGGTAGCGGCCTTCATGCAGCGCCACCACCAGGCGGGCCGGATCGCGATAAGGCAGCGGCTTCAGCAGAACCGAATAGACCACGCTGAAGATGGCCGTGTTCGCGCCGATCCCCAACGCCAGCACCAGCACCGTCGCCAACGCAAACCCCGGACTCTTGACCAATATGCGCATCACCCATTAGACGCGCGATCAGCGAAGCGGTTGGCCGGCCAGCGCCATCGCGAGCCGGCGCAAGCCTTCGCGGAACATCTCCGTATTCACGCCCATGCCAATGCGGAAGTGATCGGGCATTTCGAAGAAGCGGCCCGGCACAGCGGTGGTCTCGTACTCCGTGCGCAGCCGCGCCAGCAACTCCTCCACGTTCCCGCCATGCAATCGGAGGAAGGCAGTTGTGCCCCATGCGGTGCGCGGCGCGGATACCCCGATACCGCGTCCCGGAGGACCCGTGCAGACCTGGAGGTCTGCCGCACTAAGCAGCGCCCGATCCGCCTCCACCACCTTGCGCGCACGCTCGCGGATGTGATCCAACTGTTCCAATGCCGCAACGCTGAGCAACTCCGCCGGATGCGCTGGAATCGATCCGAACAGGTCGTTCAGCCGCCCCATCGCCCGCGCCAGATCCGGCTGCGCCAGAATCCATCCGCAGCGCAGCCCGCTCAGCCCATATACCTTGGTCAGGCTGTTGGTCACGATAAACTCCGGACCCAGACGATACGCTGTGCGCGGAGTGTTCTCGTAGACCGCGTCGAGATACACTTCATCGACCAGCACATGGGCCCCCACGCTGCGCGCCAGGTCGCCAACCTCGCGCAACACCGCATCCGGCGTAAGCACGCTGGTAGGATTATGCAGATTCGTGACCACGATCAGCTTCGTCTTACTGGTCAGCACGCCGCGAATCGCAGCCGGATCGAGCGCGTAGCCATTCTCTTCGGCGCGCGTGAACCGTTTCACGTCAGCCCCCAGAAACAGCGCCGCCGAAGCCAGCAACTCATACGCCGGATGCTCAATCAGGACTTCGTCGCCCGGATCGACGAGCGCCGCCATCGCCAGGTGATTCGCCATCGACGTGCCCGCGGCGGCCACCACGCAATCCGGATCGACGCCGCATTTGCGGGCGATGGCTTGCTGCAAAGGAGCATAGCCATAGGTGCTGTCGCCGTTGATTTCGAGCCTTGGCTGATGCGGCAGTTCGGCCAGCGGGAACGATCCTACGCCGCTGGTAGCCAGGTTGAAGCGCGCCCGGCTTTGCGTCTTGGCCCAATGCATGTAATCGGAATGTCTGTGCCTCATCTGGTTACCGGGCGCCTCTGCGCCGGCTCCAATACCAATATACGGGAATGCCCGCCAGCAGGATAAGCAATCCTATCGCGCTATTTGCCGGATATGCTGCGATGGTGCTGGCTACGATTCCCGCACAGACGAATACGAACGCCGCCGTAGTGTAAGGATGTCCGGGCGCTCGAAAAACTCCCTCGCGCGGACCTGCCGCCTCTCTGTGGCGGAACACGAACAACGCGGCGGCGGTGAACGCAAATGAGATGAAATCCACCGAGATCACGTAGTTCAGGATCTGCTCGTACCGTCCCGAGACGGCGATCACCGTGGCGAACACGCCCTGCAGCACGATAGCCACCACCGGCGCTCCCGTGCGCGGCGAAAGCCAGCCCACGCTCTTGAAGAACAACCCGTCGCGCGCCATCGCCCAATAGACACGCGGCGCCGTCAGAATGCCCTGGCTCAAGAAGCCCAGCGTCGAAACCGCGATGCCCACCGCCAGCCATTCCGCGCCGCGCTCGCCCAGCGCCACCCGCATCACCGACGATGCCGGCGTGTGCGAAGCCGCCAGACCCGCCGGCCCCAGCACGCGCAAGCACACGTAGTTTACGGACAGGTACAGCGCGATCACGCCGATTACCCCTGCGACCAGGCCACGCGACAGATCGCGCCGCGGGTCGCGCATTTCTCCCGCTACGAACGTGGAGGTCTGCCACCCGCCATAAGCGAAAGCCACCGGAATCATGGCGGCACCGATGGCCCGAAGCAGTCCGAAAGAAACCGGCCGGTCCAGCAGCGGCAAAGGGTGCAGCACGCCGCCGCCCATCGCGATTCCCACAACTACAAGGGCGGCGATGGCGGCGGATTTCAGCAGCATCATGGCGCTTTGCACATTGCTGCCCGCGCGCACGCCCATGCAATTGATGGCGGTCAGACCCAGCAGCGCCGCGGCGGCGATCGGCCCATCGCCGCTCGACAGGCCCGTAATCTCGCGATAGTATTTGGCGAAGGTGACCGCTACCGCGGCCATCCCGCCGGTCTGCGTGACCAGGAGCAGCACCCACCCATAGATGAACGCCACGGCCGGATGGTAGGCTTCGCGCAGGTACAGATACTGGCCCCCGGAGTCCGGCATGCGCGTGGCCAGTTCCGCCCAGATGAAGGCGCCAGCCATGGCCAGCGCGCCGCCGATCGTCCACACGCCCAAGATCAGCAGCGGCGTGTGCACCCGCTGCGCGACCACGTACGGATTGATGAAGATTCCGGACCCGACGATGCCGCCCATCACGATCATGGTGGCGTCGAAGAACCCGAGTTGGCGGCGCAGTTGGGGAGCCGGCAAGCTGCATAACGTAACACGACGGAAGGCAAGCAGAGGCCCGTCGACTTCGCCGCGTCCACCGCTGCAGCTCGGGTTTTCGCCTCCGGTGAGCAGCCGCGCGCACTCATCGACTAAAGGCTGCGTCCAAAGCCTCCGATATAACCCAAAGAGCCGCTTCGCGGCGGGTCGCTCCAAGGAGATCTGATGCCTCTTGTGCCGTGGCATAGGCGTACTGAAGGTACTGATTCAAGTCAATTTTGTATCGCCGGTCACACGCGGCGTGCTAAGGTACCCGACGCCGGTGCAATTGTGATCTCGCGTCGTTCGCTTCTGAAGAGCGCGGCTTTGTCTCTCGCCGCCCCGGCGATCAACCGGGGCCGCTTCTCGATCTTCGCCCAAGACGTAACGGAGTACTCCACTCGCACCGTGGAGCTGGTTCGTCGATCCACGGTAATCGACATGTTGGGTTTACTAACGTTGGACTACAGGAAGCTTTGTGCCTGGGAAGCCGACCCCGGCCGTTTCCAGCGGGCCGATTTTCTCCGCTTGAAAGATTCCGGGACTACCGTGTTCCACCCCGCTGTGGGATACACGTCGGGAGACATCTACGCGGCGTCATTGAGGGACATTACCGGGTGGAACGCATTTATCGCGGCGCACCAGTCCCAGTTCCTGCGGGTGGAAGGCGCCGGCGATTTCGAAAGGGCCAAGGCGCTCGGCTCGATCGGCATCCTGATCGGCCAACAGAACTCCGAACATTTTCGCACGGTCGAGGATGTGGATCGTTTTCACGCTCTAGGCCAGCGCGTCTCGCAGTTAACGTATCGGAGCAACCGGATCGGCGGTGGATCGTCTGAACCGGATCGCGGTCTGAGCGAATACGGTGCGGCGATCGTCGAGCGTATGAACGAGGTCGGCGTGGCCGTGGACATCTCGCACTGCAGCGACCGGACTTCTCTGGACGCGATCGAAGCGTCCCGGCGGCCAGTCCTGGTTACGCATTCCAACTGCCGTACCCTGGTTCCGCACAGCGCCCGTTGCAAGACAGATGAAGCGATCAAGCGGATGGCGGCAAGGGGCGGCGTTATCGGTGTGACCATGGTCCGCATTTTTGTGCGGGCTGGCGGGCCCACCACGATCAAAGATGTGCTGGATCATATTGATCACGTGGCAAAACTGGCTGGAGTGGAGCACGTTGGTTTAGGCAGCGACGTCGATCTTGACGGACGGGATGGATCCGTTCATGCCATCAGGAAATTCGACCTTGACGGGATAGACTACGCCAAGAAGATCTTCGATCTTACCGAAGGTTTGTTCCGGCGTAACTACTCCAGCCGAAACATCGAGCTCATTCTGGGAGGGAACTTCATGCGCGCACTCTCCGCAGTGTGGACCAGTTAGGAGCTTCGGCTTTCGATGTCGACCAGTTCCCTGACACAATTATCTTGCAAGGAATTCTGGCGGTGGGACATTTCCTGGCATGAAACTGATTCTGTGCCTTTCGCTGTTCTGCGCCGTTGGACTATGGGCTGACGAAGCCCAGGACCGCGCGGCCATAGATAAGGCGATCGCCGCTCTGAATGACCCCGTTCGGCGTGCCGGGGTGTTAACACAGGATGTGGATTCCGGCGTGGATTTTGACCGGCTCGTCGATCTTCATAGAAACAAAAGGTTGTGTCTGGGGGTTGTGATCGGAATGAACGAGCCTTGGACGGCCTTGACCGCTCCGCAGGTTGTGAGCGGCAGCATCCGCTTCATCACGCCGTATGTCGCCATCGTGGATGGCGCGAGCGTTATCCGAGGAGCGGCGACACTCGACCGGCGTGTGCCCCTCTTGTTTGTGATGAAGAAAGCAGGAGCGGAGTGGCGGATCAGTGCCATCCGGGTCTTGACGAATCACGGACTTTGCCCGACATAGTAGTTCCGGCGGCGGCGTGGCGCAGACGATCGTTGTTGGTCGCCTGCGTGCCCTGCTCGAACTCGGCGGGCCACCAACAACGATGGCCTGCCCCACAGCTAAATCCGCTGCCCGGCTATTTCGTGTCCAGTTGGCCGCACACATTCGGGTATGCTGGTCTGAGGAGAAAGCATGGAATACAGATTGCTAGGTGCGAGTGGTCTGGAAGTCTCGGTGCTGAGCTTCGGCACGATGACGCTAGGCGGTGAGGGCCGGTTCGCCGCGATCGGCAACGTGCAGGCGGAGGAAGCGCGGCGCCAGGTAGAAATCTGTATCGAAGCAGGCATAAACCTCTTCGACACGGCCGACATCTACTCGTTTGGCAAGTCGGAGGAAGTGCTCGGCCAGGCGCTGGGCGCGCACCGCAAAGACATCGTCCTGGCGACGAAAGTTTTCGTCCGGCTGGAACCCGGCACCAACAAAGCCGGCCTCACGCGCCGCCACATCCTGGAAGCCTGCGACGCGAGCCTCCGCCGTCTTGGAACCGATTATATCGATCTCTATCAGTCCCATAATTTCGACTCCCTCACGCCCCTCGACGAGACCCTGCGCGCCTTCGACGACCTGATCCGCGCGGGCAAGATCCGCTACATGGGTTGCTCCAACTACTCTGGCTGGCAACTCATGAAAGCCCTGTCCATTTCGGACCGCCTCGGGATTCAGCGCTACATCACACAGCAGATCAACTACTCGCTGCTCGCCCGCGACGCCGAACACGAACTGGTGCCCGCCGGGCTTGACCAGCGGACGGGTATTATGGCCTGGAGCCCGCTGCAAGGCGGCCTCTTGTCCGGCAAATTCCGGCGCGGCCAGACGAAGCCCGCAGAATCGCGGCTGAACACTCTGGACGCGTCCGGCACCATCGATGAGGAGCGGCATTATAGAATCGTCGACGCTCTTGCCGAAATCGCCGTTCAGCGCGGGGTTACCATCTCCCAGGCCGCGTTGAACTGGGTCATGCGCAAACCCGGAGTGGACACCGTCGTCATCGGCGCCCGCAACGAGCCGCAACTCCGCGATAACCTCGCCGCAGCGAACTGGACCCTCACCGACGGCGAGATGGAACGGCTCGACGAAGTGAGCGCGCTGCCGCTGCCTTACCCCTACTGGCATCAGCGGAAATTCGCAGGGGATCGCAACCCGCCGGCGAGACACGTCCGGTGATGTTCCCGCAAGATTGCGCCTGTCGCTAAAGATTAAGTTACGGCTGCCAATCCATCGCCAGCCGTACCATCGTGCGCAGCGGCATGCCCGTGGGGCCCTTGGCCAGGAAGGGCTTGCTGTCGTCAAGCCAGGCGGTGCCCGCGATATCCAGGTGTACCCACGGCGTCGGGTCCGCGAACTCCTTCAGGAACATGGCGGCCGTGACCGCGCCTCCATAACGGCCGCCTACGTTCGGTATGTCGGCGAAGGCGCTCTTCAGATAATCCTTGTAATCGTCCTCGAGCGGCATGTGCCACATCTTTTCGCCCTCCGCGCGCGCCGCCAGCATCACGCGCTCGCGCAAAGCATCGTCGTTAGCGAACAGGCCCACATTGACGTGCCCCAGCGCCACCACCACGGCGCCGGTGAGGGTAGCTGCGTCCACCAGATGCGTGCAGCCCAACCTCTGCGCATAGGTGATGGCGTCCGCCAGAATCAGGCGCCCTTCCGCATCCGTGTTGATCACCTCGATGGTTTTGCCGGAGAGCGAAGTAACGATATCGCCGGGACGCTGCGCCCGGCTGCCAGGCATGTTTTCGACCGCGGGTATCAATGCGGTGACCGGAATGGCGGGCTTAAGTTGCACGATCGCGCGCATGGCGCCGATCATGGCGGCACCGCCGGCCATGTCGTACTTCATCTTCTCCATGCCGTCGGCCGGCTTGATGGAGATGCCACCCGTGTCGAAGGTGACGCCTTTGCCCACCAGGCCCAAATGCACGGAGTTGGCGGTTTCGGTAGCGGGCCGGTAGCGCAGCACGATCAGGGCGGGGGGTTCGGCGCTGCCGATGGCCACGCCTAACAGGCTGCCCATGCCGAGCTGGGCCATACAGTCGCGGTCGAGCACCTCGTACTCCAGGCCGAACTCTTCGGCCATGCGGCGGGCATGCTCCGCGAGCCCCATGGGGGTTAACCGATTGGCCGGCTCATTCGCGAGCTCCCGCGCGAAATTCTGGGCTTCGGCCACGATGCGCCCGCGCTCGACGGCCGCCTCCAGCTGGGGACCGCCCCCGGCCACCGCCACCGTGAAGCGCAGCACCGGCTTCACGTCTTTCTTATCCGTCTTGTAGCGATCCGTTTCAAAATCGCCCAGAATGGCGCCTTCCACGGCGGCGGCCACATAATCGGCGCCGGCTTGCGCGGTGTCCAGCCAGATCGCGGCCTCCCCGATGGACTTCGATTTCAGGTGCCGTATGGCGGCGCCAACGGCTCTGCGCAACTCCGGGGCGTCGAACTTCGCCGGCTTCCCCGCCCCCACGGCCAGCACGCGCTTCGCGCGCAAACCCGGGACATGGTGCAGCAGGGTGATCTCGAATGGCTTACCCGAGATCTCGCCGGCGTCGCACAACTCACCCAGACCCAGCCGGTCTTCGCGGCGGTCTTGAAACACGATCGCCACCAGGGCTTCGGATTCTACTTGTTCAATTGGCGCCCGTTGCAGGGTGATTTTCATTCTGACCTTTGTCTCCCGATTTCTTTCATTGCCTTGCCTTGCTGGCGCGTACCGCGGCGCGCGCTTCGGCTTCCGCCGTCTTGGCGCGTTCGGTCTCCCGCTTGTCGTGCAATTTCTTACCGCGCGCCAAGGCCACCTCGCACTTGATGCGGCCCTTCTTCAGATAGACCTTGGTCGGAATCAGCGACAGACCGTTTTCGCGTGTTTTGCCCAGCAGTTTGTCGATCTCGTGGCGGTGTAACAGCAGCTTGCGATTGCGCACCGGCGGATGATTCTCGCGATTGCCGTGGGCGTACTGGCTGATGTGCGCATTCACCAGCCAGGCCTCGTTCCGCTCGATCTGGGCGTAGGCCTCTTTGAGCTGCACTTTACCCGCACGGGCGGCCTTTACTTCGGTGCCGGTGAGCACCAGGCCGGCCTCAAAACGCTCCATAAGAAAATAGTTATGGTTGGCCGAACGGTTGTCGCTCAGAATCTTGAAATCGGCTTCTTTTCCGGCCACATTTGCCCTCAACGCCGGGAAGCCCCGCAGCGTCATCCAGATGAAGCAGCCCGCAGCACCCGGCCGCCTTTTAATCTTACCATATGGCTTTCAGCATGCCCGGAACTCATACAACCAGTCCTGTTTTCAGAGGCTTAGCGATTCTGCTGGGGCTCGTGACGCTGGCTGGATGCCTGGCCGTTCCGGCGGCGGCGCGCACTCGCAAAGGCGACAAGTTCCTGGCGCTTGGCAAGGATCGGGAGGCCCACAAGGATTGGGATGCCGCTCTGGATTTTTACCAAAAAGCGCTCGCCGAAGACCCTACCGATCCGGGCTACCAGCTGGAAGTCCACCAAGCCCGCTTCGAAGCGTCCCAGGTCCACGTCTCGCAAGGCCTGAAGCTACGCAAACAAGGATCGCTTGGGCAGGCATTAGTCGAGTTCCAGAAGGCCTATGGCGTAGATCCCTCTTCGAGCATCGCCGAGCAGGAGATCAGGACCACCGTCCAGATGATCGACCGGGAGAAAAAAAAAGGCGCTGATTCGGACACCCGTGGGCTAACGCCTTCCCAACTGGCTAGACGGAACTCACTAGAGAAGATCGATTCGATGTTGCCGGTGCCGGAGTTGCGCGCGCTCAACCAACAGCCCATTAACGTCAAAATGAACACCCAGCCCGCCAAGGTCCTATTCGAGACGGTGGGCAAGCTGGCCGGCATCAATGTTTTGTTCGACGCGGAATTCAAAGAAAACAATAAGCAGTCGATTGAACTCACGGGAGCCACGCTGAATGAAGCCTTGGACTACCTGGCTATCGTGACCAAGACCTTTTGGAAGCCGCTCTCCGCCAACACCATCTTCGTGACGCAGGACACCACCACCAAGCGCCGCGATTATGAGGAACAGGTGATGAAGGTCTTCTATCTGACCAATGTGACCAAGCCTCAGGACCTGCAGGAGATTGTGACCGCGGTGCGGTCGGTGGCCGATATTCAGCGCCTGTTCGTTTATAACGCCCAAAACGCAATCATTGCGCGCGGCGAGGCGGATCGCATTGCGCTGGCGGAAAAGATCATCCACGACTTGGACAAGCCCACGTCGGAAGTAGTTGTGGATGTGCTGGTCTTGCAGGTATCGAGCGATATGACCCGTACTTTGGGTGCGGCTCTCAGCAGCTTGAGCGTTCCGATCAACTTTGCGCCGCGCAGCAGCATCAGCACCCCAGCCAATTCATCCACCACCGCCTCCACTTCCACCCCTACCACCAGCACCACAGGCACCACCACGGGCACCACCACCGGGACAACTTCCACCTCGGCTTCCATCCCGCTGGCATATATCGGCAAGATCAACACCGAGGATTTTTCCACGGTTTTGCCGTCTGGCACGTTGCAGGCGGTGCTGAGCGACAGCGGCACGCGCGTCTTGCAATCTCCGCAACTCCGGTCGGTGGACAACCAGAAGGCCTCGCTGAAGATCGGTGAGAAGGAGCCTATCGCTTCCGGAAGCTTCCAGTCGGGCGTGGCCGGCGTAGGCGTGAACCCGCTGGTGAATACGCAGTTCACTTTTATCGATGTAGGCGTGAACGTGGATCTGACCCCCAAGGTGCACGACAACGGCGAAATCTCGATGCATGTGGAGGTCGAGATCTCGAGCGTGCAGAGCTATGTGGACTTGGGCGGCATACAACAGCCGATCATCGCGCAGCAGAAAGTGATTCACGATATCCGCATGAAGGACGGCGAAGTCAATCTTCTGGCCGGGCTGAAACAGATTCAAGACAGTACTACGGTGAGTGGTATTCCGGGGCTCTCCAGCATTCCGATAATCAGTTATCTGTTCAGCAGCAAGACGGTCAGCAAGAGCTCGCAGGAACTGGTGATTGCGCTGATTCCGCACATCGTGCGGCGGCCCGATTACAGTGAAGAAGAGATGCGCGGCATCGCGGTGGGAAATGCCACGGTGGTGAAGCTGAACTACGCGCATCCGCCGCAGACGGACGGCGAGCCGGCGCCCAAGACCGCCACTCCGCCCAATCCCGGCGCGTCGCTGGTGACGCCGCCGGCTGCTTCCGCCAATCCTCCGGCCGTCGCGCCTCCGGCGGCCGCGCCTCCGGCCGTCACGCCACCAGCCGCGCCGCCAGCCGCCATACCGCCGGCTAGCGCGACGGTTAACTTCGTGCCGGGCCGCTTTGAGACTATAATGGGCCAATCGTTCAGCGTGAACCTGGTGATGACGAACGCCACGGATCTATTTTCGGCGCCGCTGCAAATTAAGTACGATCCCGCGGTGCTGAAGCTGACCGACGTGGTACAGGGAAGTCTGATGTCCGGCGACGGCCAGCAAGTGACCTTCACCAAGAATATCCTGAACGACACCGGCGAGGCCGATGTCACGCTGAACCGCCTTCCTGGCACTGGCGGAGTGACCGGTTCGGGAATGCTGCTGACACTTTCCTTCACTACTCTGGGGCGGGGCGCGACCAGCGTTTCGGTCCCGGCCTTCAGTCCCAGCAACTCGCAAGGCCAGCCCATATCCAACTCCTCGCCGCTTCTGACGGTCACCGTGAGGTAAGGCATGCAACGCAAGAATCAGCGGGGACTGACTCTGGTGGAACTGGTGGTGGCCTTCTCGATCATGCTGATCCTGACCACCATGGCCGTACCGCTGGCTCGTTCGCGAGTGCGCATCGAGCGCGAGAAGGAGCTGCGTTGGGCCGAACGCGAAATCCGCGCGGCCATCGACAAATACAAGGACTACGCCGATGCCGGCTATCTCGGACCGTCCAAACTGGATTCCGATAACTATCCCGACAAGTTGGAGACGCTGGTGGAAGGCGTCAAGCTACAAGGCCAGGTGGATAAGAAAATCAGGTTTCTGAGGCGCATCCCCAAGGACCCATTCACCAACTCCACCGACTGGGGCATGCGCAGCACCAAGGACGACCCAACCTCTAACAGCTGGGGTGGGCAGAACGTTTTCGATGTTTATACCAAGACCACGGAAAAGGCCCCGGATGGAACCAATTACTCGGACTGGTAGAAAGCGCGCGCGACGCGAGTTGCGGCGTGGCGAGTTCGGCTTCACCATGGTGGAGCTGATGATCGTCATGGCGATCATTGTGATCCTGGTTTCGATCGCCATTCCGCAATATCAAAAATCGCTGATCCGGTCGAAAGAAAGCGTGCTCCACAACAACCTGTTCACCTTGCGGCAGGTGATCGACGAGTATACTTACGACAAGAAAAAGGCGCCCCAATCGCTTCAGGATCTGGTGGCCGCCGGTTACTTGCGCGAGATCCCCTTCGACCCCATCACAGCCTCGAATCAGACGTGGCACACCATTATGGAAGATGCGTTGCAAAGCGTGGATCAAACCGAGCCGGGGATCTTCGATGTGAAGAGCGGATCGGATAAGGAGGGCCTGGACGGCACTCCTTACGCGGATTGGTAGCCGTCCGCGCTCCGCGAACGCCATACCCGTTTGCGGGATGTGACCGCCAGAACCGCGCTCACACGCTTCATTAACGGCGCCTGCTCGAAAGACACCGGGTCACCTCCGCGGCATCGAGGGTTCTGGAAAGATGAAATTTGGTGGCTGGCCGCACACGGTGCTAGAGTATTTTGAAGGAAACAAGCCGCGCGCGGCCCGAATGCCGCATGTTCGCCGCGCGATTCTGTAGCCGCCTGCAGAGCCCACGCGCCGGGACAACGCCAGCCAGCCGGTTTCAACGCCGAGAATTCGGCCCGTCGGTGGCATCGCAAGTGCGCCCCAGGCGCCGGACAAAATAGGAGATCGAGATTGATCGGGAGATTACAACAATTCATGGTGCGCGTTGCGCTTGTTGCGGCTTGCGGGAACATCCTGCTTTACTCTCAGGCACCCGCCGGCGTAGCCAAGCCTCAGCCGGACGTTTTGATATTCACCGACGGCGAGAAGCTCATCGGCCAGCTCAAGAGCGCTAAAGGCGATTCGGTGGTTTTCAAGAGCGACATGGCTGGGGATGTTACTGTGGCCTGGAGCAAGATTCAGGAACTGCGCACATCGCGTCCGTTCGCCGTGATCGCCAAGAATGCAAAGCTCCGCAGACATATGGATACCGGCCAGGTGCCGCAGGGCGACGTCGTGATGACGGATCAGAAGATCGCCGTTCAAGCCGCGGCCGGCGCGCCGCGCACGGTTCCCGTGGCCGATGCCGGTTTCTTGGTCGGACAATCCGAATTTGAGAAGGCCATCAACCGGGAAGCCGGCTTTTTTCAGGACTGGGGCGGTACGGTCACCGCGGGAATCAGCGTGGTGCAGGCCACCCAGGAGGCCCACTCGTTCACCGGGGGAATTTCACTGGTGCGGACCGAGCCTACCGAAAGCTGGATGAATCCCAGCACCCGCACGCTGGTCGATTTCAGCGCCGCCTATGGCAGGGTCAGCCAGCCCGGCTTGCCCGATATCAAGACCGCCATCTATCACGGCGACGCGGAAGAGGACAAATACTTCTCGCCGCGCGTATTCGTATTTGGACAGGCGGCCTTCGACCACAACTATTCGCAGGGCCTCAGCCTGCAACAAATGTACGGTGGCGGCCTGGGGTGGACCGCATACAAGACCAGCGCCGCGGAGCTGGATCTCAAAGCTGCGGTCTCCTACATCCACCAGGGCTTCAGCGACTCCACGTCCAACGAGAGCCTGATAGGATCCACGTTCGCCGAGATTTTTACGCATAAGTTCCAACATGGCATCTTGCTGAACGAGCAGATCTCGGCGACGCCGGCGTGGAACGACATCAACGCGTATTTCGCGACCGGCACCGTCAGCCTGACGCTTCCTGTGCACAAACGTCTGAGCGTGGCGCTGACCTCTGCGGACACCTTCCTGAACGATCCGCCGCCCGGTTTCCGCAAGAATTCGTTCCAGTTCACCGCCGGGCTGACGTACGCGCTGCGATAGATTTGTGCCTCCGGAACCCCAACCTGTTTGTTATCTCCGGCGGCCCGGGCGCGGGAAAGACGACCGTCATCCTTGAACTGGCGAAGCTCGGTTTCGGCTATGCGCCGGAGGTGGCGATGCAGATTATTCAAGAGCAGATCCAGTCGGGAGGGACGGCGGTCCCATGGGCTGACCGGCAAGCCTACACCAATCTCATGCTGCGACGGTGCATAGAGTCTTTCAGACGGCATACGCCTGCTTCAAAACCGTTATTCGCCGACCGCGGTTTACCGGATACTCTTTGCTACGCGCGGCTCATCGGGCTCCGTGAGACTGCATGCATCGACCGCGCATGCCGCCGCTACCGATATGCGCCACGCGTCTTTCTCTGGCTCCGCCCTGGAAGGAGATCTACGAAACCGATAGCGAGCGCAGACAGGATTTCGGCGAAGCGGAACGTACGTACGACCGAATGGTTGAAGTCTACGGCGAGTACGGTTATCGAACGATTGAATTGCCGAAACTGACGGCGTCGGCGCGAGCCAAATTCATTCTGGAGCGGATTCAGTTGCGGGATGAAGCTTTGTAAAGTGTCGGCGCACACCAGAACGTATTGACACCCGCCAGGCGTGATGCCATACTGTAGCCAGAACACCACTGCACTGTGGTGTATAAGTTGTAAAACTGGGATGCAAATATGGCGACTCTGCTCACGCCCACCACGGCAGTCTGTATTTCTCAGAACCATCTCTCACTGGATGAGATCATTGCCGTAGCTCGGCATGGGCAGGCCGTCGCCCTAAGCCCGGACGAGGAGTTCCGCCGGCGGATCACCCGCGGCCGCGAAGCGTTGGAACATAAGCTGGCGGCGGGCGAAGTGGTCTACGGAGTCAACACCGGCTTCGGCGGGAATGCACGATATGTGATCCCGTCGGAGGAACTGGCGCACCTGCAGCAGAACCTGCTCGAGTTCCTGTCGTGCGGCGTAGGCGAGCCTCTACCGGAAGAAACCGTCAGGGCCGCCATCCTATTGCGCGCGAACGCGTTGGCCCGGGGATTTTCAGCCGTGCGCCTGGTGGTGATCGAGCGCTTGCTGGACCTGTTGAATCACCGGATCACGCCGGTCGTTCCGCGCTTCGGTTCCGTGGGCGCAAGCGGCGATTTGTGCCCGTCGGCTTATATCACGCGCGTGATGGCGGGACGCGGCGAGGCGTTTTACAAAGGATACCGCGTGCCCGCCGCGGAAGCCCTGCACAACGAGGGTATCGAGCGGCTGGACCTGGAAGCTAAAGAAGGTCTGGCCCTGCTGAACGGCACCACGGTGATGACGGGGGTCGGCTCGATTGTGGTGGACGAGGCGGCATATCTGTTTCGGTTATCGTTGGGCGCGCTGGCGATGGCCGCGGAGGCACTGGGATCGTCGCCCGACTATTACCATCCGGCAATCCACATGGCGAAGCATCATCCGGGCCAGCTGGCGGTAGCGGAGATGCTCAACTCCCTGCTCTTCGGCTCAAAGCTGGTGGTGCCATTAGACCAGATCCGGGGAAGGGCGCAGGAGGCTAACCGGAGGGCCAATGGGAGCCACGGCGTTGCGGCGGCGGACGAATCCATCCAAAGCCCATACTCGCTGCGTTGCGCGCCGCAGGGGCTGGGGCCGATGCAGGAGACGCTGGAGCAGTGCCGTACGGTGATCGAGCGCGAAGCCAATTCGGTGAACGACAATCCGCTCATCGATCCGGCGACAGACCAGGTTTATCATACGGGTAACTTTTACGGCGCGCACATCGCGCGCGCGATGGACGGGCTGAAACTGGATCTGGCGAATCTCGCCAACTGGCTGCACTCGCTAATGGCGCTGCTGATGGACGAGCGCTTTTCAAACGGCCTGCCGGCTTCGCTAAGCCCGCACGTGGGCTTGTATCAAGGTTTCAAAGGGATGCAGATCGTGCATACCAGCCTGGTTACGGCCATTCGGCACTGGTGCGCGCCCAGCCTGATTCACACGCTGCCCACCGAACAATTCAATCAGGACATCGTCAGCTTGGGCACGCATGCGGCGCTGACGGCGATGGACGTGGTGCGACTGCTCCGTAGCGCCGTGGCGATCACGCTGCTGTCGACGGCGCAAGGCATCGACCTTCGCGCCGGCGGGGGCCGGCTGGGGGCGGGCACGCGGCCGATTTATCGCACCATCCGCGCCGTAAGCGGGTTTTTGGAGGCCGACCGGGCGCTCGATCGGGATATTGCCGCGGTCTCCGGTCTGATCGATCGGCGGGAGATTCCCGTGCTCAACGCTTGACGCCGCTGTTAGCCCTCATAAAATCGCGCGCCACTACAGCAATAACCTTTCCGTGAAACGTGGATGAGCGGGTTCTCGTGGAGGAGCACTTGAGCTCCGTAAACGGGAAATCCCGGGCATCCACGAGGAGCAGAAAGGGGGGGCGATTTATGGTCCTACTGTTGGTAATCCGGCTGAAACTTATCGGCCGGTTAATGGTACTAATCGTCAGGCCCGTAAGGAGGACCTCGCGCAGCAGCGGCAGGTGCGCGCCGGCGAAATCGGCGAAGCGGTATTGGAGTTCGCGCGCGTCCGGATCGGCCATCAGCGAGTGCCCGTTGGTCAGGTCTTCCGCAGTGCTGCCGTGCGGTGGGCCGTGTCGCTGCACGGCTTCCAGAAACTTGTGGTAGGTGTTAGTCGCGTCTTCGGGCAGCACGGCGCTGCCCGGCGTCGTCAGTGCCATGCGCGAGTGGTTGCTCCTTGTCTTTATCTCGTTTGGTTACGGAATTGGGATACCACAGGTTGGGCGGTTGGCGCACGGCTAACCCGTGCATGAACACGGTAGCGGCAACCATCAGCACTTTGTCTTTGTGCAAGACCAGAACGGAACCAGCCGTTACGATATCGGACTTGTCATCGGTGGTCTTGGTGGTCTGGTATTCGGATTCCAGCGTTTCTTGGATGGCGGCTGCCGTTCGATCCACAGGGTATGCTGTGGTCGGTGGCGTGGTCGTGCGTACCGCCATCTGTTTGATGTTTTGTACCTCCGGGACTTCGACCGGGTTGGGCCGCGGCGGCGGGGCTTCGATGCTCGGCGACACAGCCTCCGCAGGCAGCGGGGTCGCAGAAGGCGCCTCGGGGCGGATGGGTGCCGGGTGGCTCGTAGTAGTGGCCGGATGACCGGTTCGGGGAATGATCGGACTCTGCGACGTGATCGTCGGGGCCTCTGGCAGAGTCGCCCGAACGGTGCTTTGAGGCGCGCTGACGCTTGCGCCGGTGGCCTGCCTGTGGGTCGGAGCGGGAACGGTCGTGGGTTCTCGGCCGACGCCAGGGGTTGCGGTCTTTCCGTCGTTGCCACGCAGAACCCCCGGAGGCCGCACCGGACGGTTGGCCGCCATCTGCACCACGCCGCTCACCTGGCGCCGGATCCCCCACCACTCGTAAATGAGCCATCCCGCGCCACCGATGGCGAGCACCGTAATCGCCGCCGCCATGGCGGGAGCCATCGACCACCCACGGAAGAATGGAATTAAAGGCGTGGAGTGCGCGGGCACCGCGGGTCGCGCGATTCGCTCGCGATAAACTCTCGATAGATACCCCGCTTTGACCCCTTCCTGGCGCTCGCGCGTGACCAGGTAGTGCTGCTCAAAATGCCGGCGCTCCAGCGGCGTCAGCGTGCCGCCCACGTACGCGTCCACCAGATCGATTTCCACCTGATCGCGCAGCTCCGCGTAGGCTTCGTCCACCATGTAGCGCTCTTCCACGGCTTCCTGCTCCCTCTCCGCAAGCTCGCCCAGGAAGTAATGAATCAGGGTCCGGTATTCTTCGCCGATGCCACTTCTCATGTGTCCGCCCGTTCGATCCCCAAGCACTTAAGCAGGTCGCCGATACGGTCGGAAGCCAGCACCAAGTTGCGGAA
>Ga0302326_10003214_pt1 | contig 38702 bp, 32 predicted proteins | sample Palsa_T0_3_FD_202264 | JGI IMG/M metagenome (GOLD analysis project Ga0302326, IMG submission 202264) | Peat permafrost microbial communities from Stordalen Mire near Abisko, Sweden - Palsa_T0_3 | ecosystem: Environmental > Terrestrial > Soil > Palsa > Peat permafrost | place: Sweden: Abisko... | reverse complement strand
AAGCAGCAGGAGACCGACGACCGAGCTCGCCGCGACCCACAGGAGCGCGGTCGCGATCTGGTCGACGATGCGGCGCGAGCGCGCGTTGTTGCTAACAAGCTGTTCGGGAACGGTCGCCCTGACGGTCAGTGCCCGCGCCATGCTTAGGTGCGCTTCCGCAGTGCGAGACGGATCAGGACGATTAACCCCATCGCGATGAGCAGCAAGAGCAAGGCCATTGTGAACAGGGCGTGCCTGAACGGCGATCCGTCGGGAGCGTCGCCCATCTCCATCACGATCTCCGACGTAAGCGCCGAGGCCGAGGTGAACAGGCCCTTTGGGATCACGGGCGCGTTCCCGAGCACGAGTTGAACCGCTAAGGTCTCACCGATGGCGCGCGCGATGCCGAGGATCACGGCGACCGCGAGGCCGCTGCTGGCGGCGGGGATCAACACCTTCGACATCGTTTCCCAGCGGGTCGCCCCGAGCGCGGCCGACCCCTCGCGCAAGGCGATGGGAACGACTTTCAACGCATCTTCGGAGAGCGAGATCACGGTCGGCAAAATCATGATCGAAAGCACGAGGCCGGCCGCGAAGATGCCGTTCCCTTCGGAGTGTGTGAGCTTCGCGAGAAACGGTACGAGCAGCGTCAACCCGAGCCAGCCGTAGACGATCGAGGGAATCCCGACGAGGACCTCGATCGCCGGCTTAAAGGTGGCCGCGACCCGCTTCGGCGCTAGTTCCGAGAAGAATAGGCCGATAGCGACGCCGAGCGGGCCGCCGATGACGATCGCGAGGCCGGTCGCCACGATCGAGCCGAGGATGAACGGAGCGGCGCCGTATTTTCCTCCGAAACCGTCCCAGTCCGTGCCGAACAGGAAGGCGATCGGCGAAACGTGATCCTGGTAGAAGAGCTTCGTCCCGTTGACGACGAGGAACCCCAAGATGAGCGCGATCGCGAGAACGAAAATGCCGCTCGAGCCCATCAGGAAAACGAGCGCGACTCGCTCGTCCCGATGGGCTTTGTTCGCGCGAACGCCTACCATGCTTAGCGGTCGGTCTCGGTGACTTTCATATCGCGCACGAGGATATACCCAGTCTGATGCATCAGCGTGCTATTGCTCTGGAGGAACGCGAGGAAGCGGGATTCCTCGGTCGTGGGCGGACCGTTCGTGTACATATGTTCGTACGACCAGAACGGGTACTTGCCGGCCGTCACGTCGTCGTCGTTCGGCATGGCGCCGTCGATCGAGAGTTCGAGGATGCCGGGCTTGGTCTTGCCGTCCCGCTCGTGCGTGCCGGAAAACGATGCATACGAAATGGAGCCGGAGGTCTGTTTGATCTTCTGCACGACCGTGCCCGTCGCGTCTTCCGTCGATGTGGACTGGTTCAGGACCGCCGAAGCCATCAGCGTCTTCACGAAAACGGCGCGCGTCCCGGAACTCGAGGGCCGATTGATGACCGTGATCGCGAGGTCCTTACCGCCGACGTCCTTCCAGTTGCTGGTTTGGCCGGAGAAGATGCCTTGAATCTGTGACTTGGTAAGATTCGTGACGCCGGCGTCGGGATTCGCGATGACCGCGAATCCGACGACCGCAACCTTATGATCGACGAGCGCGTCCTGCCCGGTCGCCAGAATGTCCGAATCACCGATATCGACGGATTTGGAAGCGACGAGGGCGATACCCGTGCGCGAGCCCCCGCCCGTGACGCTGATCTTCACGTCGGAGTGCTGGGCTTGATAGGATTCCGCGGCCGCCTGGACCAGCGGCTGCAGGGCGGTCGAACCGGCTGCTGAGATCGATGTGTCGGCGAGGGCGAGGGACGGCACACAAAGCGCCGCGCCGAATAAATACGCCGCGAAATGTGCGGACCGTGACATGATGATGGGGCCTCCAGAACGTGCTTGAGCGGAATGAAAACGTGGACCCGCGGCCTCGATGGTCGCAGCCCGAGCATAAGCTCCGGTTAACGATTGTTTAAGATGACCTTAATCGGGCGGGCGCGGCGGCAATCGGCTCGAGGATTTCCAGGCACAACGAACGAGCATCGCGCAACGTAAGTTCGCTCCAATGCCGCTCAACGAAGGCCAAAAGCACGTGCCGGTCATCAGGTCGTTCGGCGTCTACGCTCATATGCGCCGATTATGGGGGAGCAAGCTTATCAGCCCATTATGGCTCCATTAACATCGGGGCGGCGTGCCCCCCGATGGCCCCCATAAGATCGGTGCGGCGTGCCCCCCGATGGCCCCCATAAGATCGGGGCGGCGTGCCCCCCGATGGCCCCCAGTAAGCCGGGGTTTTCGAGCGACCCCGCCAAGACGGGCTTCGTGCGCGAACACGTTCGAAGCGGCACCGAAATCTGGGATGGCCTGCGCGGCATCGCGATTCTGCTAGTGCTGCTCTACCATACCTGGCTCTTCTCCTGGTACACGCCGGAATTCGCGCCCTTCGGGTATGCGCTCGATATCGCCGGACCGGTCCGCACGGGCTACCTCGGGGTCGAGATATTCTTTGTCATCAGCGGATTCGTGCTCTTCTTCCCGTATGCCGAGCGCGCGGCCACGGGAGGGCCGCCGCCGTCGCTCGCGGAGTTCGCGCGGCGCCGGTTTCTCAAGATCGCGCCGTCGTACGCGATCGCGCTCGTTGCGACCGTCTTTTCGGCGCGCGCGCTCCTTGGGGAGCATACGTCGCTCGTCGCGTCGATTGCGAATCACGTCGCGTTCGTCCAGAATTTTTACAACGACCAGCTGGGCGGGGCGAATTCGGTCTTCTGGAGCCTCGCGATCGAGGTGCAGTTCTACCTTTTCTTCCCGCTCATCGCCTGGGCGTTCGTACGGCGCCCCGCAATCGTCGCTGGCGCCATGATCGTGACGGCCATCGCCTATCGCTTCGGCGTCGAACGGTGCTGCCTCCAAATCGAAACCGTGACGCGCCAGCTGCCCGCGTTTCTCGACCTCTTCGCGTGCGGGATGCTGGCCGCGCTCGCGCTCGTGCGTCTGCGCACGGGCGTCCCAAACCTCACCCGCTACAAACTCGCCTTCACGCTGCTCGCGCTCGTGCTCGTCGTCGCGGCGTGCGCGATGTTCTGGAGCGCCGACGAACAAAGTTACGTGCCCGGCGGACGCGAGCGGTGGGTCGCGACTCATCGGACGCTGCTCGGCATCGGGATCGCCGTCTTCGGCGTTGCATCGTCGCTCGGTGCGGCGTGGTGGCGGCGCGTCGTGGCAAATCCGGTGCTCGTTTTTCTCTCGATCGTTTCGTACAATCTCTACTTGTGGCACACGCTCGTCTTGATCTGGATGTGGAAGCACGGCGTCCCGCCCGCGGCCACGCCGAACCCGCACGACGACCCGCACTGGAAGGCCGCGTACATCGCGAGTGGATGGTTCGCGTGCGTCGCGATCGCGAGCGCGATCACCTACTTCATCGAGCGCCCGCTGCTCGGCAGCGTCAGAGGTCAGCCGTTTTCGTTTGACTGGCACGTGCGGCGAGTCCCGCCGACCGCACCGTCGGAAACACGCACCTAAAGGTCGCGCCGAGCCCGAATTCCGAATCCGCGAATATCGTTCCGCCATGCGCCTCGACGATCTGCTTGACGATCGAGAGCCCGAGACCGGTTCCCGTCGATTCGCGCGCGCGCGAACGCTCGACGACGTAAAACCGCTCGAACACGTGCGGCAAATCGTTGAACGGAATGCCGACCCCCGTATCGCGAACGATCAGCGTCGCCGCGCCCTCGTGCGCTTGGATTTCGATCGACACCGAGCCGCCGGCCGGCGTGTGCCGAAGCGCGTTTTCGATCAGGTTCACGAGCACTTGCGCGAGCCGGTCGGGATCGCCGTTGATGCGCGCCGCATCGCCCGAGAGCGCGAGCTTCACTCCGAGTTGCGCGGCCAGCGGCTCGAAGGTCTTCAGGATGTTGCTCGCCACGCTCGCCAGATCGACGTCCTCCCGGCGCAGGCGCAGCCGGCCCCATTCCGAGCGCGCCAGATCCAGCAGATCTTCCACCAAGTGAACCATGCGATCGATTTCGCGCTTCACTTGCGGCATGAAAAGATCGAGAGCTTCTTGATCGCCGTCGTTATCGAGGATGGTCTCGATCATCAGATTGATCGAAGAGAGCGGCGTGCGCAGTTCGTGCGACACGTTAGAAACGAAATCGCGCCGCGTTTGTTCGAGTTCGTGCAAGCGCGTCTCGTCGCTCGCGATCACGAGCACGCCGCTCGACCCATCGAGCGGAATGGTCGCGACGGACAGCACGCGCGTGCCGTTCGGGCCGTTGAGCGAGATGCGGCCGCGCGACGGTTGGCCGTCGAGCGCGTCTCGCACGCGCCGGTCCAAATCGAACGAAGGCACGATTTCGATGACCGCACGCCCTTGCACCGGCTTCGAACCGACCTCAAAGATCGTCGCGGCGGCGGCGTTGATCGACTCGATATGGCCGCGCCCGTCGAGCGTCACGACGCCCACCGTGAGGGATCGAAGGAGCTGTTCGAAGCGCGAATCGGGTGGTGCGATCTCGTTCTCGACCTTCTCGGCCGGACGCTCGGACCGCCCGAACGCACGCAGTGCGGCGAAGGCCGCCAAGGCACCGCAGAGCGCCGCGAGCGCGAGTTCGGGATACATCGCTATCCTTTGAACAAGTAACGGTCCCCGTTACTCTTTGAACAAGTAACGGTCCCCGTTACTCTTTTAAACATGAATAACGGTCCCCGTTATTCCTTAAACATGAATAACGGTCCCCGTTATTCCTTAAACATGAATAACGGTCCCCGTTATTCCTTAAACATATAGCCGCGGCTGCGCACGGTGATGATGTGCTGCGGATTGTTGGGATCGAGTTCGATTTTTTCACGCAGCCAACGCACGTGGACGCTGATCGTCTGGTGCTCCCCTTCGAAATCGTAGCCCCAGACCTTATCGAGCAACGTCTGGCGCGTGACGACCCGTCCGCGGTTTTCCATCAACACGTGCAGCAAGCTGAATTCTTTGGGCGCGAGCGATACGGCGCGCTCCCGAACGAGCAGCGATTGTCGCGACGGGTCGAGCACGATATCGCCGATCGAGATCGCTTCGCTGCGGACGAGCCCTTCGCCGCCGGACTGCCGGCGCAGGCGCGCCTTCACGCGTGCCAGGAATTCGTGCAGGGAGAATGGTTTGGTGACGTAGTCGTCGGCGCCGAGCTCGAGGGCGAGGACCTTATCGATCTCCTGGTCGCGCGCGGTGAGCATGATGATCGGCACGCCGCTGGACTTGCGGATCTCCTTGCATGCCTCGATGCCGTCGAGGACCGGCAGCATGATATCCATGATGATCAGGTCGGGCCGCTCGCTTGCGGCGAGCGCGATCGCGGTGCGCCCGTCGCCTGCCGTGGCGACCGAGTATCCGTTTCGCTCCAAGTTGAAGCGTAGCGTCTGAAGAATCGCCGACTCGTCGTCGACGATCAGGATTCGCTTTACTTGGGGCCCGGAGGCTACCATACAATCCTCTGCAGCTGCGCGCGTACCATGGCGTATCCCGCGCCGTTCGAGCAAGGAGCCTGGGAAGCATCTCCCGGCGCTCCCCCGAGAAACTATCCGGTCACTTCCGCAGGGTCGGCCTCCGGGATACTCGGTTCACTATCGAAGGCCGCCGCTTCGAACGGCCGCACGACGGTCGCTTCGAACCAAAGGGTGACGCCGAGTGCCCGTTCCAAGAGTTCGGCTTTGAAGCGGGCCGCCTCGACCTCCGGTGCCACGTCTTGCGTCGCCGCGAGCAGTACGTGCACGTCGTGCTCGACCCACTCGACCGTAAGCGACGAGACGAGATCGAAATGGCGCCGGTCGAGCGCATCGGCGACGCGCAGAATTCCCGCAAGGCCCTCAATTTTCTCGCGCATCGCGAGGGAGGCGTCCGCCCACTCCGGATGGGTTGGTTTCGGCAGCGACTTGCGATGGTAGCGCACGAGGGTGGCGATCAGTTCGACCTCCTCCGGACGCCAGCCCGCGAGGCCGGCGTTGCGCACGATGTAGGCGCCGTGCTTGTGATGCGCGCTCTGCGAGATCGCCGTTCCGAGATCGTGCAGCAAAGCCGCGGCGAACAGCACGTCGCGGTCGGCGGGTTCGAAGTGATGCAGGCCGGAAAGCCCATCGAAGAGTTGCAGTGCGAGGGCGGCTACGTGGTTCCCATGCACGTCGTTCGTCCCGAAGCGCCGCGCGAGATCGTGCGCCGCATCGAAGCGGCGCGTGCGTTCGTCGCCGAGGCGCCGCGCAAGCGCGACGTTGCGCTCGAGATAGTCGACCACGATGCCCTCGCGCAACGCCCGCTCGCTCACGATCAGGTCGTCGCGTTCGAGGGCTTCCAAGATTGCGATGACGATCGCGTTGCCGGCGACGATAATATCGCTGCGGCGCGGATTCATTCCGGGGAGCCTTTTGCGTTCCTCCGGCGATAACCGTATCATCGTGCGCTGCAGCGCCCGCAAGCGGTCGAGCCGAAGAACGTAGCCATGCGCTCGCTGCCCGGCCGCACCGTTCTCCGCGGCATCGAGCGCCGCGAGACCCAACACCGTGCCTGAGGTACCGATCAGCAGGTCGAAGCGGTACTCCGTGAGCTGATGCGCCACGGGCGCCAGCAGAGCGCGCACGTGCTTCTCGAGGGCGCGCATCCCGATCGTGGCAGCGCTCTCATCGCGCAGGTACTCGTCGTACAGCCGCAAGCTGCCCAGGCGCACGCTGTGCAGGAAGAAGGGCCGGTCGGCGTCGCCGACGATGAATTCGGTCGAGCCGCCACCGATATCGAAAATGCAGGCAACGCGGCCGCGCAGCGGATACCCGCGGCTCACGCCGAGATGGATCAGCCGCGCTTCCTCCACGTCGGGCAGCACCTCGACCTCCACGCCGCTAGCTGCCCTGGCCGCCGCGAGGAACTCTTGGCGGTTCGACGATTCTCTCACAGCCGAGGTCGCCACCGCCCGCACGTCGCTCGCACCGGCGTCGCGCGCAGCTTGCGCGAACTTGGCAATCGCGGCGACGCCGCGCTGCATGGCCTTCTTACTGAGATGTCCGCGAGCCAGCGCCTCGCCGCCCCCGAGCCGCACCATCTCGCGCGCCTTGAGGATCGTTCGGGATGTTCCGAAGCGAGGATCCATCTCGACGACGATCAGGTGAATGGAATTCGTGCCAATGTCGATCGCGCCGAGCAACATACGGGACGAACCGTACTCTACCCGTCGAGGACGTCCCTGGCCCGAATGGGAATCCGAGCCCTATGACGTGCTGTGCGGGCTATGAATTCACGAGCGGCGGCGATACGACGTTCGAAGTCGACTCCTCGCGCATCAAGTACGGCAGCGGAGCGCTGCGCGAGGCCGGCTCCGACGCGCGGGACTTCGGCATGAAGCGGGTGGGCCTCGTGACCGATTCCGGCATCCTGCAGCGGCCGTTTTTTGCGACCGTCCTCGAATCGTTGCGCGCCGCCGGCTGCGACGTGGAGATTTTCGCGCACGCGCGCGTCGAGCCGACGGACCGCTCGTTTGCCGACGCGATCGCTTTCGCGAACGACGGGCGCTTCGACGGATTCGTTTCGGTCGGCGGCGGTTCCGCGATCGACACGGCGAAGGCGGCCAATCTCTACAGTTGTTATCCCGCCGACTTCGACGCGTACGTCAACGCACCGATCGGGCGCGGCGAACCCGTTCCCGGGCCGCTGCGCCCGCACATCGCTTGCCCGACGACCTCGGGCACGGGCTCCGAAGTTACGGGCATCGCCATCTTCGACTATCTTGCGCACCACGCGAAGACCGGCATCGCTTCGAAGCGCCTGCGGCCCACGCTCGGCATCATCGATCCCGACGTTACGGCGTCGCTGCCGGCGACCGTGGTGGCGTGCAGCGGCTTCGACGTGCTCGCGCACGCGCTGGAAAGCTACACCGCGCGCCCGTATACCCAGCGCGAACGCCCGGCAGCCCCGAACGCGCGGCCGGCATCCCAGGGTTCGAACCCGTTCTCCGACATGGCGTGCTTGGAAGCGATGCGCATCCTCGGCGCACATATCGTGCGCGCCGTCAACGATCCCTCCGACGCCGGCGCGCGCGAGCGGATGATGTACGCGGCGACCCTCGCGGGCATCGGTTTCGGCAACGCGGGCGTCCACGTTCCTCACGCGATGTCGTACGCCGTCGCCGGGCTCGTGCGCGAATATCGCGCTCCCGAGTATCCCGCCGGGGCGCCGATCGTGCCGCACGGTATGGCCGTCATCCTGAACGCACCGGCCGTGTTTCGTTATACGGCCGCGAGCGATCCCGCCAAACATTTGCGCTCCGCGGAGGCGCTCGGCGCGGAGGTTCGCGGCGCCGCGCCCGACGACGCGGGCGAAGTGCTCGCGCGCCACATCGAGGCATTGATGCGCGCGACCAACATGCCGAGCGGCATCGGGGCGGTCGGCTTCGCGCGAGGCGACATTTCGGCGCTGCGCGACGGCGCGGCCGCGCAGCGCCGTCTGCTTACGAACGCGCCTTTGCTGGTCGCCGGTCCGCAACTCGAGGAGCTGTTCGCCGGCGCGCTATGCTACTGGTAGCCTACTTCTCCGTCGACTCGTAGCCGAGCTGCCGGGAGAGTTCGTCGGCGATGGTGCACGCCGTCGGCGCGAGCTTGGCGACGCGTTCGGCCGTCATACGCGTCGTTGGGCCGGAAACGGAAACGGCGCCGACGCAATCCGCGCGGCGGTCGAACACCGGGACCGCGAGGCAGCGCACGCCCTCTTCCATCTCTTCGTCGTCGATCGAATAGCCGCGTTTGCGAATCGTTGCGAGTTCGAATTCGAGGCCATCGCGTGTGACGATCGTGCGCTGCGTGTAGCGGCGCATCGGCGCGGCCAAAATCGGTTCGGCGAATTCCACGGGGCGAAAGGCGAGCATCACTTTGCCCGTCCCCGTGCAATAGAGCGGCGCGCGCATGCCGGGCGCGGTAAACATCTTCACGAGATGCATGCTCGCGACCTGATCGAGGTACACGACCTCGCTGTCGCTTGCCGTCACGAGGTTCGCCGTCTCGCCCGAAACGCGCATCATGCGTTCGAGGTAGGGGCGTGCGACGAGCCGCAAATCGAGGTGCAGATCGGCCGCACTCGCGAGCGTGAAAATGCGCGAACCCAAATGATAGCGCGAACTCTCGGGATCCTGGCGCACGTAGCCGCGGTCGACCAGCGTCGCGAGCAAGCGGTGCACGGTACTCACGTGCAGCCCAACGAGGCCCGAAAGTTCGCTGATCCCGGTCGCGCCGTTGCGCGAGGCGAGCGCTTCCAGGACATCCAGCGTGCGATCGACCGACTGCACTTTCGGTCTGCCGGAGCCCGTCGTTCGGCGAATTTTCTTCGGCTGAGCCGGCGGCACGGTCGTCGTGGTCATAGAATACGCAGCCATCCTTTGCACCTAGCGAAAGACCTTTTCCGTTGCCGGGCTCAGTAGGTCCTGTCAAGATCGGGGGGGCACGCCGCCCCGATTCAAAGAAAGTAGTTTGCGTGACCGTCGAAACGAACTTGGCTGAACGGGTGAACGCGGCCCTCGCCGAGGTGCGCCCGGCGATCGCGCGCGACGGCGGTGACGTGTGGCTGGTCCGTGTGGAGGGCGCGACGGCGCTCGTGCAGATGGTCGGCGCATGCGGCGGGTGCGCGATGTCGACCACGACCCTGCGCGGTCTCATCGAAACGACGGTCATGGCCCGCTGCCCCGAAATCACGGCGGTCGAGCAGGCCTGAAACGCGGCGTTGCCGCCGCGGCAGCGCAACGAGTGTGCCACTATGGTGGCACAGCTATGGTGTTTACTGGCGTTGGAGGTGCCCAATCGCCATGTTCGGACCATACGACTGCCCAGACTGCCACCGGCTCCACGACGAGCCCGCCGAGGCCGTTGCCGCGTTTCGCGTGCAATGCCTCGACTGTTCCCTTAAAGAGCCGGCGACCGACGCCGTGAGTGCACCGGAACTGCCGCACGCCGCGTAAACGCGGACGTTTCCCGCGCGCGGCTCGTTTGGTGGTATGTGAGCCTTTCAACGCGCGCGTGCCTCATCGGCGCCCTCCTGTTTCTCCCCTGTGCGGCGCCGGCAGAGCCCACGAACGCACCAATTGCGATGCAGCTGTTGCGACTCGAGCCGCCGAGCGATGCAAGCGTCAACGCCAAGCGGCCGGAAATTGCGGCGACCTTCGCGGAGCCCGTAAACCCCAAGAGTATACGCGTCTCCCTCGACGACCACGACGTCACGCAAGAAACGTACCTGAGCGCTCGCAGCATCGTGTCCGATCCCGCCTTCGACTTGCCCGAGGGAATGCACACCGTCGTCGTTACGGGTTGGACTCCGGCGCACGAACCGTTCACGGAGCAGTGGTCCTTCACGACGGCCGGCTCGGCCGCGAATTACATCAGCGGACTCGAGCCTCCCAACGGGACGCCCGCACGCACCGGGTTTACGGTGAGCGGATTCACTCGGCCCGGTTCCGCACTCCACGTGATCGCGACGACGAGCGAGACGATCGTTACCTTCAGCGAAGTCGCGCAAGGCTCGATCTCAAGCGACGGAACGGCGGACGCCAGCGGGTTCTTCTCGATTCGCATCGTGCTGCCGTCACGCGCGGATAGCCTCGTCGACGTGCGCATCGCGTCAACCGCGCCGGACGGCAGCGTCGCCTTTAAAACGCTGCGCCTGCAGCGCTAACGACGTCCGCGAGCGTGCCCGGATCGAACGGCGAGCGCAGCCCGGCCGAGCGCACGAGTTCGCGAAACGGGGCCTCGCCTCCGCGCGCACAGAGGGCCGAATAGGCATCGAGCGTCGCCTCGCGGTCCCCTTGCGCGCGAACCCAGAACTGCAGCGCGCAGCAGAGCGCGAGGGTGTAATCGATGTAGTAGAACGGCGAGGTGAAAATGTGGCGCTTCTCCTGCCACAGAGCGCCCTTCGCCGGAAATGCCAGATCGCCGTAGGCGCGCCACGGTAAGTAGCGGCGCTCCATCTCTTGCCACATCTGGTGACGCTCGGCGGGCGACGCGGCCGGGTGCTCGTACACCAGATGCTGGAAGTGATCGACCGCGACGCCGTACGGCAGGAAGAGCATCGCATCCATGAGATGTTCGCGGCGATAGGCATGCGCATCGGCACCGAAGTAGCGTTCCATCTCCGGCCACGACAGATATTCGAGCGCCATGGAATGGATCTCGGCGGACTCGTACGTCGGGCTCAAGTAGTCGATCGCTTCCTTACCGCGGCTGCGCCAGGCCTGATACGCATGCCCGAGCTCGTGCATCAGTGTTCGCACGTCGCTCCGGCCGCCGTTGAAGTTCGCGAAGACGAACGGAACCCCGCGCGTCGGGAATTGGGTGCAGTACGCGCCGAGCGCTTTACCGGGGCGGTTGTCAACGTCGAATAACTCGCGCTCCACGATCACCTCCATGAATTCGCCGAGCGAGGGGTCGATTGAGGCGAGCGCTTCGCGCGTCCGTGCAACGATCCAGGCGCGGTCGCCAAGCGGAGCGACGCGCGTTTTGACGCCGAGGGCCGACTCGTCCCAAAGATACGCGCGCTCGATCCCGGCTGCGGTCGCTCCCTCGCGCACGAGGTCACGCGCGAGCGGTACCACGACCCGCGCCACTTCATCGCGATAGCGCGCGACATCCTCCGGTCCGTAATCGACGCGGCGCATCCGGCGATAGCCGAGTTCGGTGAAATTGGCGAAGCCGAGTTTGCGGGCCATCCCATCGCGCAGATGCACGAGCGCGTCGAAAATCGCGTCGAGCCGTTCGGCATTCGCTTCGAAGGCACCCCAACGCGCGCGCTCCGCGGCGTGCCGCGTTTCGCGCAGCGGGTCTTGCAAGTAGCGCCCGAGGCCGCCGAGCGACCGTTCTTCGCCGTCGAATGCGACGCTCGCGCGCGCCAGCAGTTCCGTGTATTCGCGCGATAACTCCGCTTCGCGCACGAGGTCCGGCGCGATCGACGGATCGAAGGCGGTCACGTCGGCATCCCACAGCGCGAAGGCTTGCGACCCGAGCTCGCGTTCGAGTGCGGGCCGCTCGCCGCTTGCGAGAAAGCGTTCCTTCATCAGCGTATCGAGCGCCGTGACGCCGGGCGAGCGGCGATCGAGTTCGCTTTGCCCGGCGCGAAATTCGTCGCTGCGCGTATCCTGCGAGTAGCGCAGACGCGTGAGGTTCGCAAACGATTTCCAGGTGCGGCGCACGCCGTCCCATTTCGCGAACTGCTCGTGCCACGCTCGGGCGTTGGGCGCGAGGTCGAGCCGTCCCGCGATCTCGCCGTACGCTCTGTGCAGCTCCGCGTCGCTCGGTGCCGCAATCCCAGTCCAGTCCAACTCGTCCCTCAATTCCGCCGAACGCGTCCGGCGCTTACAGAGAAATCGCCTGCGCGTAGCCGGTCAACTCGACATACCCAATCCCAAGCGCTTTTCCGGTAGCGGGATCCGCCGCAGCGACGGAACCTTCCCAATACGACACGCCGCCCGCCGTTACCGCCAGCTCCTGGTCGTCCACCGTCGGCTCGAGCGTGACGTTGATCTTCGCGGACGGGACGAGAACGCGCCAGCCGTTCGGATACGACGCGCCGGTATGCGGGCTCTTCCACACGCCCGTCGCCGCGACCGAAAACGCATCGCGCGCGAGATACCGCACGCCACCGTCCGGTTCGATGAGACTGCCGCTCGATTCCGCCGTCACGGAACCGTCCTTTTGGCGCAGCAGATAGAGCATTACTTCGCGACGATCGTCGAGTTGCAGCGAAAACCAATCCCACCCGGCTTGATCCGAGCGCAACTCGGCCGAGCCGAATTCGTGATCCATCCACGAGAGCCCGTCCACCGCGAAGCGCCGGCCCGCGAAGACGAGCGTGCCCGACGTGCGCAGCCGCGTATACGAATAGTAGTGTGAGGCGCACGAAGCGCAGTCCGCCTTGCGGGAGACGCCATCGTGACCGTGCACGGCGGGCGGTTTCTCCGGCGACTGCACGAGATCGATTTCTTCTCTGCCGCGCGAATCATCGTCGCGCGCATGCAGCTCCATGCGTTCGAGGGACGGCTTCCCGGCGATCGGTTCGCCGCGCAGCGTCCAATCGTCGGCATGCACGTCGAGGCTCGTTGCCGATGCGCCGCCCATGTTCAGCGCTTCGCGGGCGAAACGGACGTCGTAGAAAAAGGTCTTGCCCGCTTCGTCCGTGATCGCGAAGTGCGCGGGGTAGAGTTCGTGGCCGCGCCACTTGCTCTCCCGCGCCGCGGGCGGCGGGTCGCCCGGGCGCAATCCGAACCGAAAGAAGGTCAATTCGTACCCAAACCTGCGCCCGCTCGTCGTCGTTACGTGACCCGTGAAGTACCACCATTCCGTTTGATAGCCGGGATGCGATGCGTGATCGCGCGGCCATTTGAAAACGTACGGCGCCGTAGCGACCGCAAATGCGGGCGACGCGTGCGGCCTCAGCGCGGGCGCGGGTACGCTCGCGGGCCGGGCCGGCAGGGCTGCGATCGCCAAGGCCGCAGCGCACCCGAGCGCCGCGCGCAGAAGCTCCAGAGATTTCATTCCGCGCGCATCGCCTCCGTCGTCTTCAAACGAGCCGCCACGCCCGCGGGGTAGATGCCGGCGATCACCGCGGCCACGATAACGAGCACGAACGATTCGGCCAGAAAATCCCACGGCATATGCAACTCGATCAACCAGCCGAAGGCCTGCCGGTTGATCACGAAGATCAACAAGAACGCGAGCAAGATCCCCGCGCCGACGCCGGCGAGGCCGCCCAGTATGCCGATGTAGGCGGCCTCGTAGAACACCATGGTGCGGACGTCGCGCTTGGTGAGCCCGAGGTAGCGCAGCACGCCGATCTCGCGCCGTCGCTCGAGCACGAGGGCGAACAGCGTGCTCACGATACCGAGCACGGCAATCGTGATGGAGATGACGTAGAGCGCGTACGTGATGGCGAAGGTGCGGTTGAAGATCGCGATCACGAGAGCGCGCAGTTCGCGCGTCGTCTGCACGTTGATGCGAGCGGGCAAGACGCTGCGAACGACGCGCGTGCGCAGGTCCGCGAGATCCACGCCGGGCCTCGCGTAGATCGCGAGCGAATTGAGGCTGTCGTCGTGGAAGAGCCGCGCGAACGTCCGCTTGTCGACGAGCAGCACGCCCGAATCCGACGAGTAATCGTTGTAGACTGCGGCCACGCGGAACGCCGTGCGCCCGCTCGGCGTATCGATCGAGACGACGTCGCCCGCCTTCGTTCCGAAGCGCGTCGCGAAGGGTTCGGTAACGAGCGCGCCGGTCGTATCCGGCAACGTCCGCGAGAGCGCGATCGGATCGGCCCCTCCGAGGAAGCGCAGGTGGTTGCGCACGGCGATCGTTCCGAGATCCACCGCCGCGAGCGTGGTGAGCGAACCACCGTAGGGAATCGAGATCGCCCGGAACGTATCGACGGCCGCGACGCCGGGCACCGCCCGAATTTTCGCCGCGATACCGGGCGAGAAGCGAGCGTCGTAGGACGCATCTTGGAGGCCGAGCGGCCGCACGAACAGATCGGCACGCAGCGTTTCGTCGGCCCAGGTGACGACCGTCGTGCGAAAGCTGCCGATCAAGATGGCGACGCTGATCATCATCGCGATCGCGACCATCAAGCTCGCAACGGCGACGCTATTGCGGCGAATCGAAGAGCCCAAGTTCGAAGCGCCGATCGCAGCGGCGGGCGACCGCCCCGCCGTCAGTGCATGCGCCGCGGTCGCGAGCCCAACGATTGCGAGCGGCACGCAGAGCGAGACGCCGAAGATGATGAGCAAGCCTGCGGCATACCCCGCGAGCGGAATCCCGTCGACCGCGGGGGCAAAGGTGAGCCCGTACGCGACGGCAAGCAGTCCGGCACCCGCGAGCCCGAGCCCAATGCCCGGCCGCGGGCGGCGCACTTCGTAGCCCTGCGCACGCATCGTCTGCGCGGGCTCGGTAGTCGCGGCCTCGAGCGCCGGAACGAGCGCGGAGAGCGTCGCGAGAACCAGGCCGACGCCGAATGCCTTTAGCAGCACGAGCGGCGCGTAGATCACGTGATCCGCGTGCGTCGAGACGTACAGTGCATCGATCGTGCGCGACACGGCGCCGATCGCGAGTTGCGCGAGCGCGGCGCCGAAGCACAGACCAAGCAACGAGCCGAAGACACCGAAGAGCGCGCCTTCGGCCAGGAACGTCGCGAAAATCTCGCCGCGCTTCGCACCGAGCGCGCGTAGCGTTCCGATTTCCGGGCGGCGCTGGACCACGCTGATCGCGACGGTGTTGTAAATGAGATACATGCCGACGAGCATCGCGATATACGAAAGTGCGGCGAGATTGAGCGTGAAGCTGCGCAGCATCCGCTCGATCTCGCCCGTGCGCACCTTGGGTTCGATGGCGCGCGCTCCGGCCGGGATCACCGCGGCGACGGCCGCACGCACGCGCTCGAGGCGCGCGGGATCGACCTCGAGATCGATGCGATCGAGCAAGCCGACCTTTCCGAACAGTTCTTGGGCGGTCACGATATCCACGAAGACGACGCTCGTATCGACGCCCACGAGCGCCGGCGGAAGAATCGCACTCACGCCGAGCCGCACGGTGCGGTCCCCGGCGAGCGCTTCGAGCACGCCGCCCGCCTTCAGATGATAACGAGCGGCGACGCGCTGTGAAACGATCGCGCCGCGCTTCGCAATGAGCGCGTAGGCGTCCGGCGCCGCGGATTGCGTCGTGAATTCGCCGGGAGAATTCGATCCGGCGGACGCGTCTTGCGGCAGAGGCCGCAAGAGATCGACGCCGAGCAGGCGCAAGATCTCGCCTGAAAATGGATCGTTCGCGCGCGCTCCGACGACGATCGAATCCTCGATCGCCGGGCTCGCGTACCGCACGCCGTCGATCCCTTGCACGCGCGCGATGGCCCGCTCGTCGAACCCTCGTCCGACGCCGAGTACCTGCAAGTTGACGTGGTTCGCGACCACGTTGACACTCGACGCGAACGAGGCCACGGCCGTCGCATTGGCGAGATCGATCGCAAGCGACATCGCAACGCCGAGGCCGACCGCAACCAGCGTGACCAAGGCGCGCAGGCGATTCGAGCGCAGATGCCCGAGCACGAGCGCCCGGAAGAGCGACCTCACACGATGCGGCCGTCTTGCATGCGCACGATGCGATCGCACACGGCCGCGGCCTCCGTGGCGTGCGTGGCCATCAGGATCGCTTGGCCGCCTTTCGCAAGCTCGCGCAACAGCCGCAGCACCGCGGCCCCGTTCCCAGAATCAAGATTGCCGGTCGGTTCGTCGGCGAGCACGATCGCGGGGCGGTGAATCGTCGCGCGCGCGAGCGCGGCGCGCTGCATTTGGCCGGCGGAGATCTGGGCGGGATACGCGCCGGCCTTCTCGGCTATGCCGACGGACGCGAGCGCCGCGTCCACGCGCTCGGCGATTTCGGCGCGCTTGCGGCGCTGCAGCACGAGCGGCAGCGCCACGTTCTCCGCGACGGTCATCGCGGGCAGCAAGTTGAAAAACTGGAAGACGGTCCCGACCGAGTCGCGGCGCAACACGGTGAGCGCATCGTCGTCGAGCGAAGACGTCACGTGACCGCCCAATTCGATCGTACCCGCCGTTGGCCGGTCGATGCAGCCGATCAAATTGAGCAGCGTACTCTTGCCGCACCCGCTCGGGCCCACGAGCGCCACCATTTCGCCGGCCCGCACCTCGAGCGAAACGCCGGCGAGCGCGCGAACCGCTCCCTCACCCGCGCCCACGTACGTTTTGTACGCATCGCGGGCGCGAACCGCGACGCTCAGCTAGCCTTGAAGTACGCGGCGTTGATCTCCGTATAGTTCTTCCACTTCTCGGGAACGTCGGAATCCGCGTAGATCGCCTCGACGGGGCATGCCGAAACACAAGCGCCGCAATCGATGCACACTTCGGGATCGATGAAGAGTTGCTTGTCCTCGTCTTTGCCATGGATGCAATCCACCGGACAGACGTCGACGCACGACTTATCTTTGGTGCCGATGCAAGGCTCGGTGATGATGTAGGCCATGACTTCGTGAAGGAACCTTTCGCAGTTGGGCCGGCCCGGGCGGTTGTGGCGGACGGTCCGGAGCCTATTGGGGGTCGCGGCCTCACGGTCCTGGCGAGGCAGCATGCCGTGCTCGGCCGTTCCGCGAAACGTCCGATGGAGACAAGGGGTATACAACTCACGATGGCATCGATATGCGAAACGTGCGGGCTCGAGCCCGCGACAATTCGGGATTTCACCCTGCGCAGCGGAACGTGGGTCGAGTCGGAGGTCTGCGAGCGCTGCGCGCGGCGCCGGCGGCTCGGCATGCTGCCCCTCCTCGGTTCGGCGCTCGCAGCGGTGGCGCTGGCAGTCGGGACCACGTACGCCATCGACCGCTTCAGCCGCAACGAGCGGGACCTTCCTGCGGCCGACCCGCGCGAGTGGGCCAAGCGCTTGCGCACGACGACCCCCACCCTCGCGGCCTACTCGCGGGACCTCACGGCCGCCGCTCGCGCCGGAGAGCTCGACCCGGTCGTCGGCCGGGATACCGAAATCGAGCGCGTGGTCGCGATCCTCTCGCGCCGTTCGAAGAACAACCCGTGCCTCGTCGGCGAACCCGGCGTCGGCAAGACTGCCGTCGTCGAAGGCCTCGCGCAGCGAATCGCCCATGGGAACGTCCCGGCGGTGCTGCGCGATAAGCGCGTCCTCGCGCTCTCGCTCGGGCCGCTCGTCGCGGGCACGAAATATCGCGGCGAATTCGAGGGCCGCGTCAAACGCATCCTCGATGAAGTCAAACGATCGGCGCGCGAAGTCGTGCTCTTCATTGACGAATTGCACACGCTGGTCGGCGCCGGTGCCGCCGAAGGGTCGCTCGACCTCTCGTCGATGATCAAGCCCGAACTCGCGCGCGGCGAACTCCAGTGCATCGGCGCGACGACCTTCGACGAATATCGCAAGCACATCGAATCCGATAGCGCGCTCGAACGCCGCTTCCAACCGGTTCCGGTGAACGAACCCTCGATCGAGGAAGCCGCCGCCATCCTGCGCGGTTTGCGGCCGCGCTACGCGCAGCATCACGGCGTCACGATCACCGACGCCGCGATCGACGCCGCCGCCGCGCTTTCCGCGCGCTACATCGTCGACCGCTTCCTGCCGGATAAAGCGATCGACCTGATCGACGAAGCCGCCTCGTCGGCGGCGTTACGCAATGCACTCACCGTTGACGTTGCAGACGTGGCCGCCGTCGTTTCCAAGTGGACGGGCATCCCGCAGGGCGCGATCACGGAAGAACAATCGCGCGGCCTGCTCGCCCTCGAAGCGTCGCTCGGCAAACGCATCATCGGCCAGCAACATGCACTGGAGTCGGTCGCCGCGGCGATTCGGCGCGGGCGCGCGGGCCTCAAGGATCCGCGCAAACCGGTTGGCGGGTTCTTGTTCGTGGGTTCGAGCGGCGTCGGCAAGACCGAACTCGCGCGCGCCATCTCGGCGGAGCTCTTCGGCACCGAAGAGGCGCTGGTACGTATCGATCTCACCGAGTACACGGAGGCGCACACGGTGTCTCGACTGCTCGGGGCGCCCCCGGGATATGCGGGACACGACGAGCCGGGGCAACTCACGGAGCCGGTGCGCCGCCGCCCGTACTGCGTCGTGCTCTTCGACGAACTCGAAAAGGCGCACAACGACGTGGCCGCGATCTTGCTGCAGATTCTCGATGACGGCCGCGTGACCGATGCCAAGGGCCGTACGATCGATTTTCGCCACGCCATCGTGATTCTCACGAGCAACGCGGATCCGGGGGAGCTCGAAATCTATCTGCGCCCGGAACTCCTCAACCGCATCGACGATGTCGTGCATTTCAACGACCTGGGCCGGGCCGAGATCGAAGCGATCGTCACGTTGCAGATGCACGCGGTCGCCGAGCGGCTCGGAACCCTGAAGGTTTCGATCGTCCTCAGCGACGAGGCGCGTCAATACCTCGCCTCACAAAGCATGGCGGCCGGGAGCGGTGCTCGTTACGTGGCGCGTACGATCGCGCGGCTGGTCACGAATCCGCTCTCGACGGCCATTCTGCGCGGCGATATCAAGGAGGGTGGGGCGGCGCGCGTCGAGCTGCACGACACCAACCATATCGAGGTCATCGCGGCGTAGATGTCGCGGCGGACGATCGCTCGGGCGGCCGCCCTCGCGCTCGTGTTCGGCGCGGCCGCCTATCACGACGCGACCCACGCGGCCCTGGCCGCGAATTCAACCGCTCGGCACCTGACGGGCCCGATGCGTTCGTACGCGTGGTTTCCCGGACGTTGGGCCTGCCGAACGGCGGCCGCTGCCGCGAGTGCCCAGGAACCGACTCCTGCCAAGCTTTGGGTAACCGTCGACGCCGAGCACGACGGCCTGCGCGAGGAATTTGCGTCGACCTCCGCGGGCGGCAAGCCGTACCGCAGCGACAATACGCTCTCGTACGACACGTCGCTGCACGCATACGTCCGGCGTTCGGTCGATATCAACGGCACGCAAATCGTGCTCGCCGCGAAAGCCCCGTACAAACCGGCCATGAATTTCGAGGGCTTCGCCGGCGCCAGGGATGGGAAACTCTATCGTATGCGGGCAGCAATCGGCGTCGACGCAGCCCAAACGGAGATGGCAATGGCCACCTCCTTTTGGCACGCCGATACGAAGTCGTGGGTCGTGCAGGGCACGGCAGTCTGTTCGAAGATCCCGAACTGAGAGCCGGTGAATCGCAGGCACGCGCTCCTTGCAATCGCCGTTTCGTTTGTATTCTGCGGCAGCGTTTTCGCGCCCGTCCTCTTTGCCGGCAAGATTCTAGCGGTTGGCGATGGCCTCATCGAAGCGCTGCCAGCTTTTTTCGGTCCGTGGCACCTCTGGAACCCGAACCTGATGCTCGGGTATCCGCTGTATGCGGACCCCAGTCAAGCGGCGTTTTATCCGCTGCGGCTGCTGCGGTTCATACCGGGCGGTTTTAACCTTTACATCGTTAGTTCGTTTGCGATCGCAGGCGCCGCGCTCTTCGGCTACGTGTTCGATCTCGCCCGGGATCGCCTGGCGGCCTTTGCAGCGGCGGTTAGCTTCACGTTCGGCGGCTTCATGATACCCCACTTCGGTCATCCGATGATCGATCACCCAGCCGCCTGGACACTCGTGGCGCTATGGACGCTCGGACGTTACCGGCGGACGCGCCGCGTTCATTGGCTCGCGGGCACAACGGTTGCCATGGCGCTTTCGCTTTCGAGCGGTCAGCCGCAAATTATTCTCTTTGCTTTCGTCATTCTGACCGCGCACACGCTTGTTGGCGAGCTGCCGCGCGCGATCGGTCTGCGATCGTGGAGCAGCCTAGCCGGCGCGATCGCTCCCCTCGCCGCCATCGCGCTTGGGCTCGGTCTTGGAGCGGCGTTCTACCTTCCAGCAATTGGACTCGGCGAAGCGAGCACTCGCGTGACGCTCTCGTTTCCGGACTTTGTCGAATTCAGTATTCCGCCCAACTTCATTCCGTTGTTTCTTACGTTTCCATACGTCACGAGCGGAGTGCTGCCCGGATTTTCGGGAGCGCTCATTGCGGTGCCGGGCGGCTCGTTCACGGAAACGTCGATCTTCGTAAGCGCGGCGGCGATCGCTCTGGCATGCGCCGGGCTCGCCGGACGGCCCCGGCCGCTCGCACTCTTTTGGGCCTCTGTCGCCATTGGCGGATTCGCACTTGCCGTGGGGGATGCGCTGCTTCCCCTTGCCGCCTGGACATACACGTTACCGCCCTTTAACGCGTTTCGGATTCCCGGTCGCCATGGGTATGAGATCACCCTCGCTTTGTCGATCCTGGCAGGCCTCGGCGTCACGGCGCTACGCGCGCGGCCATTTCGATGGCCGATGGCAACCGGGCTCGTGATCATGGTTTTGCTCTACGCCGGGGCCACGTACGACGTTTACTCGCAGAACCCGCAGATCGTGACCGAATCGGTCGTGACGTGGTTCCTTGCAGCGGCTCTCGGGCAGTTGATTCTGCTCATCGCGGCACTTCGCACGGGCGGCCACATCGCGGCTCGTTGCGCCGCGCTCGCGATCGTAGGTGGCACCGTGCTCTTCGCGAGCTTGTCGAATTGGCGGAACGCATCGTCGCTCAGCGTGCTGGACACACCGCCCTACGTTCGCGCGCTGCGGAGCCTCCCACTCGGTACCGGTCAACGCGAGTACGCCTACTCAACGGATCCGAATTCGAACCTTCGACCGAATCTTCCGGCGCTATGGAACGTACCGGACGTCGCCGGGTATACGCCGCTGCAGTTTCGCGACGTCCGCCGCTTCCTGAACACCTCGCCCTCCGGGGGCCTTCTCGACATCGCAGCGCCCTCCACGGACCTATCAGCCATACGATACGTTGCCGTGCCCGCGGAGCCGGAGCCGACGCTATCGGACGATGAACCGTTCGGCGCTGCGGACCTCGGGATCTTTCTCTCGAGCGCCGGCGCGCGATCAACCGCCCTCGGATTCGCAAAAGCGAAGATGGGGGATCGAATCGAAATCGTAAGCGCTCTTGGTGAGTCGATTGAAACCGTGCAAGGGACCGTCGTGGCCACGGTCATCGCGCGATCCGACGATGGAGAGACGCAACGATACTTCCTTCGCGCCGGCGTCGACACCGCCGAGATCGCCTACGACCGGCCCGGCGTTGCGAAGCGCATGCGCCACCGGCGGCCGTCCGTGTACTCGCAGCCCGCTTCGATCACGTGGTTTGCAACAACGCTACCCCTTCGCCACAGAACCGCGATCCGGTCCCTGCTGCTCACGGTCTCCCGCGCGACGACAGCATTCAATTTGCTGAAAGTGTCCGTCGTCGATGGGAAGACCCATCTTGCGTTTCCACTCTCGCAGGAATCGGAACTGTTCGCCGATCAGAAACATTTTCGCCACGTCGAGGATGTCGGGGGCGTGGCAATCTTTGAGAATCTGCGAGCGCGCCCCCGCGCATGGCTCGACTCCGGGTCGCCGGAGGAACGGCGCAAGGACGAAGCGGTCGATTCCATTTTTCTTAGCGAGCTCGATCCCGAGACGCACCGCGCGGACGTGACGTGCCGATCTCGCTGTACCTTCGTTTCATCCGATCAGATGAATCACGGCTGGCGAGCGACGGTCGATAACATACCCGCTCCGCTGGGTTCGTCGCATGGCGTCCTCGCCGCGCTGCGGCTGGAGAAAGGTCACCACGAGATAACCTTGTCGTACGTCCCTTCAACACTTTACAAAGGGATCGCCATTTCAGCCGCAAGTTGCGTGCTCGCGATCCTTCTGTTTGGCGTGACGCCGCTCGTTCGGCAGCGCGTCACCCGCCAATCGTAGGACACGCCGGTATGTTCCAACGAAACGCGGCGATCGCGCTCTTGATTTTCCTTGGATCGTTCGCGGTCTATCGCGCCAACGATGGCTATCTCTGCACCAACGATAGTGCTCCGAACTCGCTCCTGTTCTTCAATGCCGTCGAAAACCGGACGTTCGCGTTCGACGCGTTCGCAAAGGGCTACCTCTACGATTCAGGCGGCGGCTACATCTTCACGACCGCCCCCAACGGCCATCTCGAGCCGATCTATCCGATCGGCGCCGCGCTCCTCGCGTCTCCCATATACCTCGCCGAATATCTCGCGGAACGAAGCCACGGCCCTTTCCCCTCTATAACGGATCCGGCGTTTGACGCGACGCGATTCGCCGATGAAAAACTCGCCGCGGGCATCCTCGCCGCGCTCGCCGCTGCCGTGTTTTTTCTCTGCGCGCTGCGGTACGCGCCCCTCACTCCGGCAGTCGTGGCAACGTTCGCCTTCGCGTTTGGGACGGAAATGTGGAGCATCGGCTCTCAAGCTCTCTGGCAGCACGGCCCGGTCGCCCTCGTCACCCTCGTGATGATGGCTGCCCTGCTTTCCCTCGACGACCGTCCGAAGGGGTTTCGCGCGCTCGCGCTCGCGGGATTGGCGGCAGGCTTTCTCTTCACGATACGGCCGACGGCGGCCGCGTTTTCGATCGCGGGATTCGCCTTCGCCGCGGAGCGGACGGGGCGCAAGTCCTGGGTCTTCGTCCTCGCCGCGCTCGCGGGCGCGGCGCCGGGTCTGTGGTGGAACTTGGCGATCTTCCACACGCTCTTGGGCGGCTACACGAGCGTCCTTTCAGCATATGCGTTCACGTTCGCGCAAGCCGCAGGCTCGGTCCCAGGGCTGCTCGTGAGCCCGAATCGCGGGCTTCTCGTGTTCTCTGCGCTCGTCGTTCTCTCGGCCGTCGGAGCGTTTCGAGCGCTGCGCGCGCGGGATTCGCGGTCCAGGCTGCTGATCTACTCGTCAGCAGCGTGCGCGCTCACGTTCGCGAACTATGTGTTTTTTCTGAATTGGAATGCCGGCGCCACGTTCGGCCCGCGGTATCTCACCGAATTGATGCCGACGGCGGGACTGCTGCTCACCTACGCGCTGCCGAAACGCATCGATTTCTCTTCGTCTCGGCTACGCGCTGCTTGGGCCATTGCGGCAATCCTCATCGGAGCTTCGGCGTTCGTCCAATTCGTCGGCGTTAATGGCGATCCGAAGACGAATTGGAGCGAGGTTCCTACCGATATCAGCTTCGATAAGAATCGCGTCTGGCAATGGCACGACGGACAGATTTGGCGCGATGCCCTCGCAACGTATCGCTTGTGGGCGGCGAATCCGACATTTACCGCCGGCTACGCGAACGGCTTCAACGGCGAAATCGAGAAGATCGCGCACGACGGAGATTCGATCTCCGAAAACGAGACGCTGGCCGTTTTCTCCGGCTCGAAGTTGGCCTTGTCGGTGACGATGAAAAATACCGGATCCTCACCATGGTACGGATACACGTCCGGTTTTGGGCTCGGCCAGACTCGCCTGCGCGTTCGCTACCTCGATAGCGCGCAGCGAACGATCCTCGATCGCGACCTTTTCTTGCCCGGAGCCGCGGGAAACGGCGGCCGGACGGAAGCCGCCGGCGACGTTGACGTGCCCGCGCAGCCGGGCGACTACACGGCGGTCTTCGATATCGACGTCGCCGGCAACGCGCGAATCGGCTCGCGACACGTGGGCGCGCGCAGCATCCGCATTCGGGTGGTGGGGGAACCTGGAGGATCTTCTTGATGCCCGCGTCGATGTCGCTCGGGTCTGGTAGAAGTTCCCGACACTCGGCGCCTCGTCGTTGCACGGCCCGCACCCCGTGGGTGGGCAGCGTCTTCCTTCAGTACCCTTCGCCTTTGCGGCCGTCGCTCGGCGCCGGCGACGCAGCAATGGTGAGCGTTCCGAAAAGTTTCACCGCGAGCCGCCCGTAAGGTGGTTCGAATTCGAGTCTGATCTACCACTTCGAATGCGGAGCAAACCCTTATGTGGCGGGACTTTCTTGGAATTTCAGTAACAGCGCAAAGTGCGGACTCGGCTACGGGAGCAGCGCGCGTGCGTCGCGAACGCGGGCTCATGAAAGTATCTCCTTTGCAGATCGGCTAGCTCGCTCTCGTCGCGTTTCTCGCCGCGGCGATCGGGCACGCTACCGCGCCGCAAGTTGCGGTCGCTGATACGACCATCCGGCCGAAAACGGGACCGTTGTTTACGCCGACACCGCGCGCAGCCGAAACGTCCGCCCCAACGGCTTCGCCGGCCGCTGAGTCGCAGGCGAAGCTCGCCGCTCAAATCGCCGCGCTTCAGAAACGGGTATCCGCTCTGGAATCAAAGGCCTCCGCCGCCGAAACCAAGGTCGCGAAGCTAGACGGGCGCGAAGCGAAACTCGACGCGACCTTCAAGTCGCACACGCACACGTATGCCGAGCCCAGTGTTGGATTAACTCGCGCAACTATCGCGGGGTTTCCTGAACCGTTAGCGCTCGCGGTTTGGCCAAACGGCAACGTGTCGGTTCTCAAAGGGCAGACAAGCACCCCCGTCCGTAAGTAAACTCCTAGAGAATCTTTTTGATGGCCGCGTCGATGTCGCTCGGGTCCATCTGTCCGAGGCGAAACGTGCTGACCTTCCCCTGCTTGTCGATGAACACGTGCACCGGCAGAGCGATCGCACCGTACAGATTGGCAACGCCGCCGTCGTCGACCGCGATCACAAACTTCCAATTATATTTTTGCGCGAAGCCGAGCGCCTTGCCCTTATCTTCGTATTCGTTCAGGCCCACGACGTTGAGACCGCGCGCGCGGTACTTCTGGTAGAGTTTCCCGACGCTCGGCGCCTCGTCGTTGCACGGCCCGCACCACGTCGCAAAAAAATTCAAGTACACCGGTTTGCCGCGGAAATCCGAGAGGCTGACGTTCCCGCCGCTCGCACGCGGCGATGTGAACGCCGGAGCGGAGTCGCCCGCATGCGGGACGCCGTCAGCCGGCGCGGCGGCGAACGATGCCGTGGTAAGGATAAAGGTGATGGCCGCGAGGCGCGCGAGTCGTTGCACGGGGAGCACTCCTGTCATGCCGGAAGGAACGATGGAAAACGGACGTGCGTTGCGTCCTCGCGCATCTGCTCGAGCAGACCCTCGATTTCGTCGAACTTACGTTGCTCGCGGATGAAACGGAAATCCCGCAGCGCCAGCTCCTCGCCGTACGCAGTGCCCCCGAAATCGAGCAGCCACGCTTCAACCGTGCGCGTTCGCCCATCGAAGGTCGGGTTCGAGCCGATCGAGACGAGCCCGCGGTAATCTCGCCCATCGTAGCGGCCGACGGCGGCGTACACGCCGTCGGCGGGCAGCGTCTTCTCACGCGGGACCGTGAGGTTCGCGGTCGGAAATCCCAAATCGTGGCCGCGACCCTCGCCGATGGCGATCGTGCCGCGCACGACGTAGCTTTCGCCGAGCAGCCGGTTTGCCGTCTCCATGTCGCCCCGCAAGATAGCCGCGCGGATGCGCGTGCTCGAGATGCGATCCTCGGAATCGAGCACGGGCGGAACGGCGACGACGCGGACGCCCAGGGGCTCGAGGGTCTCGCGTGCCAGCGTCGCGTCGCCGCTGCGTTGCGAGCCGAAGCGAAAATTCTCACCGATCGTCAAGGCGCTCGCTGCGAGGACGCCCGCGACGATATCGGTGCAGAACGCGCGCGCGTCCAGGCGCGCGATGCGTTCGTCAAACGGGATGAGATAGAGTTCGTCGATACCGGCCTCTGCCAGCAGATTCACGCGTTCTTCGAGCGTCGATAACAACGGCGGAACGCGATCGGGCCGCAGATGCGTCGACGGATGATTGCGAAAGGTCAGCACCGCGGAGCGAAATCCGGGCCGTCGTAGACGCAAGAGCGTGCGCAAGATTTCGCGGTGCCCGCGATGGAGCCCATCGAAGAACCCGATCGCGAGCACGAGCGGACGCTGCGTGGAAGGAGCTTCGAGCGTGTGGTGGATTTTCACACGAAGACCTTGCGCGGCGCGAGCAGAATCCCGACGGGTTCGCCGACGCCGACGAGCGTACGCGTCGAATCGCGCACGAACACGTGTTTAGCGGCGGACCCATTCGGGAGCGGAACGAGCCGCCCGGCGCGAAAATCGGCGGCGCCACGTCCATCGAGAACGATCGTTGGAAACGGAATCACGTGGTCCGGCGGGATCAAGGCTGCCTCCGGAGCGGCCTCGATCTCTTCGAGCGTGCGGCTTTCGTATAACACGAAGGGTCCCGAAGCATCCCGCAGCAGCGCCCCCATGTGCGCCACGCAGCCGATAGCGGCACCCAAATCCTCAGCGAGGACCCGCACGTACGTCCCCTCCGAGCACGCAACCGCCATGCGCGCCGTCCCGTCTTCGTACCCGAGCACCGACAACCCGTAGATCACGATCTTGCGCGGCGTGCGTTCCACCGTTTCGCCGCGGCGCGCGATATCGTACAGCCGCTCGCCCGCGTGATGCAGCGCGCTATACATCGGCGGGATCTGCTCGATCGGCCCGATAAAGCGCGCGACGACGCACTCGAGCAATTCCGCCGCATCCTTGGGAATCGGCGCTTCCGCGACGACGGCGCCCGTCGCGTCGCCGGTCGCCGTACGGCGTCCGAGCACGAGCGTAAAGACATACGATTTACGGCGATCCTCCATCAGCGAAATCAGCCGCGTGGCCTTCCCGATCGCTAGCGGCAGCACGCCTGCCGCCATCGGATCGAGCGTCCCCAAATGCCCGACCGGCAGCTTCGAACCGCCGATCTTGCTGTAAATCTTGCGCACCCGCACGCCGGCTTGCGTCGACGTCGGGCCCGCCGCTTTAAAGAGGTTAACGAACCCGATCACGTCATTCAATGCCGCGCGATGACGTCACAGCCCTTCGGCGTGGAGTGCTTTGCGTACGGCCTCGACGGCGCTCGGTACCGAGCCTTCGAAGGTAAGGCCTGACGCGCGATGGTGGCCGCCGCCGCCGAGGCGGCCGGCTGCGGACTGCACGTTGACGCGGCCGTTGCCGCGCAGGCTGACGCGGATGGCGCCTTCGTAGTCTTTGAACACGGCGGCGACGTCGACGCCCTCAACCGCGCGCAGATGCTGGATGATCTCTTCGGTATCTTCACCGTCGGCGTCGAACTTCGCGAGCATCGCCTCATCGACGACCGTCCAGCAGAACTTGCCGTCCTCTTCGAGGCGCGCCGTATCGAGCGCCGCGCCCAGCAGCCGGATCGCGGCAAAGCGTTTATTCGCGAAGATTTTCTCGGTGATCTCCTCTTTGTTCGCGCCGAGCGCGATCAATTCGGCCGATGTTTGCAGCACTTCGCCGGTTGTGTTGGAATGCATGAAGCCGCCCGTGTCCGTCATGATCGTCGTGAGCAAACACGTCGCGATTTCCGGAGTGATCGGAGCGTTCATTGCGCGCAGCAAATGCAGCACGCACGTACCGGTCGAGCATTCCGTTTCGAGCACGTAGTTGAAGGCACCGAAACGAGAATTCGCGAGATGATGATCGATATCGAGTATGTTGCGGCGCTCGAGGGCGGGCAGATATTCGCCGGCGCGCGAGGTATCGCTCATGTCGCAGAAGACCCACAGCGCGTCGGCCGATAAGTCGGGCGGAAGCGCGCGCGCCACGCGGTCGGAGTCGGGGAGGAAGCGCAGGTTCCGCGGCACCGGGTCCTGCTGGAAATAATAGACTTGCTTGCCCATGGTCCGCAGCGCGAGGCCGAGCGCGAGCCCGGCTCCCAGCGTGTCGCCGTCGGGCTTCACATGGCTCACGAACACGAAGACGTCGCGTTTGCGCAGCTCCGCAACGACTTCTTCTGTCGTCGATTCTATTGCCTTGCTCTCAATCATACGTTATCCAATCCACGCTCGCCGAAGCGAGCGATTACTCCGAAGCGGCTGCGCGCGCTTCTTCCGACCGCGTTCCAGACGCTTCGTCGGGTTCGGTTTCGCCCGGAACTGCCGATGCGACGGACCCCGCCACCACGGGCGCGGCCAGGACTTTGCTGAGCTCGATCGCCCGTTCGGTGGAACGATCCTCAACAAACACGAGTTCGGGCGTATGGCGCAGTGCGACCGCGTGGCCGACTTCGCCGCGCAGAAACCCCTTGGCGTGCTCGAGCGCGATCATACTTTGCTTCGCCACGTGGCGGTCGCCGATGATCGAGACGTACACTTTCGCGGAGTGCAGGTCGTTCGTGATCTCGACGCGGGTCACGGTGACGAAGCCGAGCCGCGGGTCCTTGAGCTCGGTCGAGATAAGCTTGGCAAGCTCGCGCTGCAGCTCGTGATCGATGCGGCCCATCCGTTCGCGTTTCATGCTCGCCTCTTTCGACGCGTCGAACGGACGACGCGTTTGGTTGTCTTCATCCGCTTGGTTTTCGGCGGCGGCGGGCTCGCCTGCCGTTTCAGGTGCGCGCGGCGCGCCGCGACAACGCCCACGATGGCGAGCAACGCGATCGATCCGAGCGCGCTCGTGAAATCGCTTTTTTGCAAGATCGGGCGAGACGCGTCGGAAAAGTAGTCGTAGGTTTGCAATCCGAGGAAGAGGGCGCCCGTGAGGGCGCCCGCGCCGAGCAGACTTCTCCAGAGACGATCTTCGCTGGGCACTACGCAGGAACGGCTTCCGGCGCCACGAGCTCCATCGCGAACGCTTCGATGACGTCGCCATCCTTGAGATCGGTGAAGCGCGCGATCTGCACGCCGCACTCGAAGTTCTCCGCAACTTCGCGGACGTCGTCCTTGAAGCGGCGCAGCGATTCGACTTCCGATTCGAAGATAACCGCGGAATCGCGCAGGATGCGGACCTTGGCGTTACGCGTGAGCTTGCCGCTCTGCACGTAGCAACCCGCGATCGTGCCGACCTTCGAGACCTTGAAGACCTCGCGGACTTCGGCGCGCCCGAGGATGATCTCGCGGTATTTCGGCGCGAGCATTCCGATGAGCGCCTTCTTGAGATCGTTCTCGACATCGTAGATGACCGAATAGAACCGCAAGTCGACTTGCTCGTTCTCGGCGAGGCGTTTCACGGTTTCGTCCGGCCGGATGTTGAACCCGATCAGAACGGCATTGGAAGCGCTCGCGAGATTGACGTCGTTGGGCGTGATGGCGCCGACGCCCGCGTAGATTACGCGGATGTCGACCTCGGCGTTGGAGAGGCCCTCGACGCGCGAACGCAGCGCTTCGACCGCACCCTGGCCGTCGGCTTTGAGGATGAGGTTGAGCGTCTTGTTGCCGCCGTCGGCCGGAATCGCCATGAAGCTCTCGAGCGAGATGCGTGGCCCGCTCGTCGCGGCGATCGCGACGTCCTTACGGCGCGTCGCGCGTTTGGCTGCCGCCTCGCGTGCCACGCGTTCGTCGGAGACGACCATGAGGGAGTCGCCGGCGCTCGGAACGTCGGAGAGGCCCATGATCTCGACCGGAATCGAGGGGCCGGCCTTCTTCACTTGTTTGCCCTTATCGTCGACGAGCGCGCGGATCTTTCCGAACGCTCCGCCGACCACGACCACATCGCCGACGCGCAGCGTGCCGTTCTGCACGAGGACCGTCGCAACCGCGCCCCGGCCCTTATCGAGCGCGGATTCGATCACGACGCCTTGCGCGCGCCGCTGCTTGTTGGCTTTGAGGTCGCGCAGTTCGGCTTCGAGCAACACCGTTTCCAGAAGCTGATCGATGCCTTCGCCAGAGCGTGCGGAAACGAGCACCATTTCCGTTTTGCCGCCCCAATCGACGGGCTGCAACCCTTCTTCGGAAAGTTGCGACTTCACGCGATCGGGTTGCGCATCTTCCTTATCCATCTTGTTGATGGCGACCACGATCGGCACGCCCGCGGCTTTGATGTGCGAGATCGCCTCGCGCGTTTGCGGCATGACGCCGTCGTCGGCCGCGACCACGAGAATCGCGACGTCGGTAACCTTGGCGCCGCGCGCGCGCATCGCCGTGAACGCTTCGTGGCCGGGCGTATCGATGAACGTGACTTTCTGATCGCCGCGATCGACCGTGTAGGCGCCGATGCGTTGCGTGATACCACCGGCTTCGCCCGAGGCGACGTTGGCGGAACGGATGCGATCGAGCAGCGACGTCTTGCCGTGATCGACGTGACCGAGCACGGTGACGACCGGCGGCCGCGACGTGAGCAGTTCGGGACGATCTTCTTCCTGCTCGACGACGACTTCTTCGCCCGCTTCTTTGATGACCGCGTTGAAGCCGAATTTCTTGGCGACGTTCTGGGCGGTCTGGGCGGGAATGTTTTGATTGATCGTCGCCATCGTGCCCATCTTGATGAGCTCTTTGATGACGTCTTTGGCGGGGACGATCATCGAGGTCGCGAGCTCCTGAACGGTCAAAACGTCCGGGATTTCGATCGTCTCGAGGGTCGCGGCCGGGTTCGCGAGCGCGGCATCGCCGCCACCCTTCTTACGGCGCCGCTCTTTCTCGAGCAGCATCTCCGTCTCGCGGTCCTTTTTCTTTCCGCTGCGGTCGCGGTCGCCGGGGCGGTGCGGTCCGCGTGGACCGCCGCCGGAACTCGGCGTCGGGCCGCCGCCGGGCGGTGCGCCCGGCGCCGGAGGAGATCCGGGCGGACGGGGCACGAAGGGGCGTGGGCCGCCCGGGGGCGTGAGCGGGCGGAACGGTCCGTTGCCGGCAGGCCGGCGACCCTGGATCGGGGTTTGGCCCGGCCGCGGCGCGGCTTGGCCGATGACGCCGGGTAGCGGTTGGCGATATCCCTGGCCGGGAACGCCTGGCTGGCCCGGGCGCGGGGCAACGCCGGGGCGGCCCGGCACCCCCGTCTGCGGCCCGGGCATCGCCGATGCGGCGACCCCGTTCGGCGGCTGTTCGGGCGGTTGCTGACGGGGCGGCGCGGCAATCGTCGAGCGGCCGGCCGGGACCGGTCGCAACGTCGGGATTGGGCTCGTATCGGGCGGCGTGACCGGGGCGCGCTGGCGCTGGGGCATCGGGATGACGTCGGGAGCCAGGCGCGGAGCCGGGCTTGCGGCGGGCCGCGGAGCCGGGCTCGAAATGATCCGCGGACCGGGCGTCGACGGACGCGGCTTCGGTTCCGTCACCTCGGCAGGCGCGGCGATGATCGGCTCGAGGTCGGGCTCGATCGGAGCGGCCGGCGCGGCCTCCGGGGGCGTTTCGACCAGTGCCGGCACGGGCAGCGTGGGAGCCGTGGGGGCTTCCACCGCGAGAACCTCAGCGGGCGCCTCAACCGGCGGCTCAACCGACGGGACGGCGACTGCCTTGACGGCTCGCTTGGCCGGCGACTTCGCAACGGGACGCAACGTGGGCACCGCTTCCTCGGCGACCGTGGCTACGGCCGGGCGCGGCGTGCGCGTCTTCGGCACGGGCGGCGCGGCGACGGCCGCCGCGAGGCTGGGCTCCGCTGCGCGTGCGGGGGCTGGGGTGGATTTTGGCGGAGCCTTGCCGGATGCGCCGAGCAAGACGCCGCGCACGAGATCCGCGATCGGATCGTCCACGACGCTGAGTTGGTTCTTCGCTTCGAGGCCGAGACGCTCGAAGAGCCCGATCAAGTCTTTTGAAGACAGACCAAGCTCTTTCGCCAGCTCGAAAATTCGCACTTTACCGGTTGCCATATCGTCCTTTTTAAAACCCGAGCGCGGTCTCAAACGCTGCGCACCGGGTGGTCTGCCTTATTTCATCTATTTTTGCTCCGGGTGCCGCACTCGCGGGCCCTATGACACTTGCTGGACCCCTATCATACACGGCGAGCGTCAATCGCGCCAAGTCCGAACCCGTTCCGTCTTCTGTTCTACCATGCGACGCTCCCGGCCGCCGCGGCGAGCCCGGGGTAGCGTTTGTTCTTGACGACCCGCCTCGCACACGGCTCCGAGCACAGGTAGGCTCCCCGGCCCGGCGCTCGAGCCCGGGAAAGGTCCGGCTCCCACCGGCCCGCTCGGAGAACGAAGCGCCGGAGCGCGCCCTGTGGAGCCTTCGCGCGGCAGCCGACACAGGTCCGCAGCGGTTGCGCGCCGATTCCCCCCGGGCCCGGACTCCCGGGCCCAATGGCTTGCATTATTCGGTGGGTGCCTCTTCTTCGGCGCGGTGCGATGGGTCGAACATCTGGCGTTTGAACTCCTCGAGTTTGCGAATGAGTTCCGGATCGATTGCCGGGGCCCCATCTTCGGCCGGCGCCTCGTCGCCCAAATCGGCGGCTTCGTCGAGCGCGTCGTCGGTCGCGCGCTCCTCGCGCTCCACGAGGTAGCGCGCGCGCGCTTCCTCGGCGTCGGCCTCGCTCGTGATATCCAAACGCCAGCCGGTCAGCCGCGCGGCAAGCCGCACGTTCTGCCCTTCGCGCCCGATCGCGAGCGAGAGTTGATAGTCCGGAACGACCACGAGCCCGACGCCCTCATCCTCGAAGAGTTCGACCGAGAGAACCTTGGCCGGGGCGAGCGCATTGTTGATGAAGCCGACGGCATCGCCCGACCAGCGGATGATATCGATCTTTTCGCCGCGCAGTTCGTCCGAGACGCTCGCGATGCGGCTGGACTTGGGACCCAGGCACGCGCCGACCGCATCGACGTCGGGACGATTCGAATGCACGGCGACCTTCGAGCGGCTGCCGGGTTCGCGTGCGATCGCCATGATCTCGACGATGTTATCGAGAATTTCCGGAACCTCGCGCTCGAGGAGTCGCTGCACGAGACCTTCGGCGGCGCGCGAGAGGACGATCTGCGGCCCCTTGTTCGTCTTGCGCACGTCGAGCACGAAGGCGAGAATGCGATCGTTGATGCGAAAGTTTTCGCGCGGAACCTGCTCCGAAAGGGGCAGAAGGGCTTCGGCCTTACCGAGATCGACGAACATGTTGCGCTGCTCGTAGCGCTGCACGGTGCCGTTGACGAGGTCGTGCAGCTTCTGGCTGTATTCGTTGAAAATTGTGTCGCGCTCCGCCTCGCGAATGCGCTGCACGATCACTTGCTTCGCGGTCTGCGCTGCGATGCGGCCGAATTCTCTCGGCGTTACCTCTTGGTCGTAGTAGTCGCCCGGCTCGTACTTGCCGCCCGCTTCTTTGCGCGAGACTTCGAGCTTCGGATCGGTTACTTCGTCCACCACGGTGCGGCGATGGAAGACTTTGTATTCGCCCGTATCGCGGTCCATCGAAACGATCGCGTTTGCTTCACTACCGAAGTTTCGTTTGTACGCGGAAATCAGCGCGGCCTCGAGCGCTTCCAGCAGCATCTCGAAAGGAATCGCGCGTTCGCCTTGCAGCAGGCGCAGTGAATCTCGCAGGGTCGGTTCGTCGGGGGCGGCTTTCGCGGTTTTTGCAGCCATCAGCGTTTCTCTCGTCTCTCTTGTTTGGCGCGCCGCAGATCGGCGCGAAAATCGTACTCGATGTGGGCAGATTTCACCATCTCGTAGGGGACCCGCAATTCGCCCGACTTCGTCGCTAAGATCACGGCGTTGCCGCGCATCCCGAGCAACTTGCCCCGATGCGTGTATTCGCTCGCGATCGGGAGCGTGGTCGTTACGAGTACGTCGGAATCGCGGAAGCGCTCGTAGTCGGCGGGCGAAACGAGCGGCCGATCGATGCCGGCCGATTCGACTTCGAGCGTGTAGGCGGCAGTCTGCGTTTCGAGGGCAGCATTGATTTGCACGGCGATGCGCTCGCACAGTGCCAGATCCACGCCGCCCGGCCGATCGACCGTAAGCGAAAGCTCCGTGCTGCGACCGCTCGTCCGCGCGCGCTGCGCGACGATTTCGATCTCGCGAAATTCTTCCTGGAACGGCAGCGCGCGCGCCGCGTTCTCGAACGCCTCGGTTAGGTTCAACGACACCCCATACAACACAGAAGCGCGGGCCACCCCACGCTTATTTGACTACCGCGGAACATGATAGCACGAAACGTCGCGACATGCAAACGCAATCGGAGCGTCCCCCGGCACGCTATGGTGCCGGCGATTTTGGCGTTAACGTCGGGATGCCGCCGGTTGGAACGAATTCGTCGCCGCCGCACGGGCCGAAGGTGTACCCGCCTTGCGGCTCGCCTCCGCCGGAGGGCTGTTCGATTTTCCAGCCGGTGCAAATCAGGATACCGAAAATGCGCTGGCGCTTGAGGATGTACACGATGCTCGGCGGACCGAGCAGGGTGCCGTTTTGGCGCACGATTTCGAGCGCCCGATCGAGGATGCTCTGCGGGGGTGCGGCCTTCTTGTAGTAGTCGGCCTGCGCTTGCTGCACCGCGGCTCCGAGGTCGTTCACGTATTGCTTGTCGGAATACCCGACGTTCCCGTTCGGCAGCATGCCGTTGAGCCGAGCGTTGAGGCTGTCGAGGGACCCTGAGCTCGTATGGGGAGCTGGACTCGGGCCGGAACGCGGAACGTATGCGACGCTGCCGGGAGCCCGCGGGGCAGGGCTCTGACCCGTGCCGGCGGATGTTCCTCGGGCGGCCGAGCTTTTTGCAACGGAACCTGGGCTCGCCGCAGAACCCGTGGGCGCACCCGCGGCGCCTGCCGATGCGGTTGCCCTCGGCGCCGCAGGCGCGGTGCCTTCGCGAACGGCTGCGGGCGACGCGCTCGGACCTGTGCTCGGCACGGGTGCCGGCGCTGCCGTGGCGGCTCGCGCGCTCGGAACAGCAGCTGCGACTTTCTGGGGGAGACTCGTCGCAACGGCGATCGTCGAAAGGGCCGTGGGAGCGGTACTGGCGGCCCGGCTCGGCGCCTGCGTCGGCGCGGCGCTGGGAGACGCCGTTGGCGCGGCGCTCGGAGCCGCCGTTGGAGCAGCGCTCGGCGCCGTCGTTGGCGCGGCGCTCGGCGCCGTCGTTGGCGCGGCGGTCGGAAGCGGGGTTGGGGCGGCGGCCGGCGGCGCAGCGGCGGCGATGGTTGGAAGAGCGGAGACGATCACGCGCGGAGCGGCCGTTCTGGCGAGCGTCGGAATCACGGAGGGCACGACGGTTGGCAGGGGCGGCGGTACCGTCGGTTCGGGCGTCGCCGGGCGGGGACTCGGCGTCGGCGGGAGCGTAGGAACGATGGTCACGACGGGGCTCGGCTCGTTGCTGGGCGTCACGAGCGGGGGCGCGATCAGGGAGATGCGCTCCGGAACCGGAGTGCCATATGGGACGATGTTCGCGAGTTCCGGGCGGCGCTGGGCGCTGCGGGCGACCGGCGGCCGGTAGGCGCGCGGCGGCGGGGACCTTTGAACGACGGGCGGCGAGATGCTGCGAACCGGCACGGGCGTGGCGGCCGGCTTCACGGTCGGGTGCGCGGTCGGGAGCAGCGTCTGCACCGCTGAGGGAACGATCGTGGGCTCGCTCGTGGGAGCTGCCGTGCGCTGCGCCACCGTCAGCGCCTGCGTGAGCGAAAACGTCTCGCTCTCCGCCGCCGCGCTCGAGCCGGTCACGATCGAGAAGGAGCGCACGATAAAAAACAGGCCGATGAAAACGTGCACGGCGATCGAGAGGGCGTACGCAGCGAGATACCGTCGGCGCGCGTGTGGATCACTGCGCCCGCGAAGCAACGACAATGAAACTTTCTTTTCTGTGATGCGGCCGGTGGACCGCAAGGCTCGCCGCGCACTTCGTCTAAAGCGAAAGAACGTCATGTCGGACCGTCTGCGCAAACGCACCAAGATCGTGGCGACGATCGGGCCCGCATCGCGCTCACCCGCAACCTTGCGTGCCCTCGTCGATGCCGGCCTCAACGTCGCGCGGCTGAATTTCTCACACGGCACGCACGCAGAGCACGGCGCGACGATCGCCGACATTCTCACGATCGCAAAGGAGACGGGCGTCCCGATCGCCGTGCTCCAGGATCTCCCCGGGCCGAAAGTTCGCACCGGCGGCCTCGCCGCGGGCGTCGATTCGGTGCACCTGGAAAACGGAGCGCCGTTTGCCTTGGTGACGCACGAGCTCGAAGGCTCGAAAGCCTCGGTTTCCGCCAGCTACGCCGGCCTCGCGCACGACGTTGACGTCGGCAAGCGCATCTACCTCGCGGACGGTGCGATCGCCCTGCGCATCGCGAGCAAGACGGCCGACCGGATCGAGACCTTCGTCGAAGCGGGAGGCGAGCTGCGCTCGCATCAAGGGATCAACTACCCCGACGGAACGCTCGCGATCGACGCGGTCACCGATCGCGATTTCGAACATCTCGCGTTCGGGCTCGAGGCCGGCGTCGATTGGGTCGCGATCTCGTTCGTCAAAACGGCAGAAGACGTGCTGCGGGTCAAGCGTTTCATCGCAGACCACGGCAAGAACGTTCCCGTCATCGCGAAAATCGAGAAGCACGAAGCGCTCGACGCGATCGACGCGATCCTCGCGGCCGCCGACGGCATCATGGTCGCGCGCGGCGACCTCGGCATCGAGATCCCACTCGAACGCGTTCCGCTCGTGCAGAAGGATCTGATCGCGCGCGCGAACCGCGCTTCGAAGCCTGTCATCACGGCGACGCAGATGCTTGAATCGATGATCTCGTCGTCGCGCCCGACGCGCGCCGAAGCGACCGACGTCGCCAACGCCATCATCGACGGCACGGACGCGGTGATGCTCTCGGGCGAAACGGCGCGCGGCGCGTATCCGATCGAAGCCGTGCGCGTGATGGCCACGATCGCGCTCGAGGTCGAGCGCGAATATCCGCACGAGGTACTGCGCTACCGGCGCGTCTCGACCGCGGGCCAGAGCATCGAAACCTCGATCGCCGAAGGCGCCGCGCAAATGTCCGAGGAGCTCGGGCTGCGCTTCATCGTCACGGGCAGCACCACCGGCAACACCGCCCGCTTCATCTCATCCTTCCGGCCGCGCGCGCACATCGTGGCGATGACGCCCATCCCCGAAGTCGCGCGCCGCATGGCGCTCGTGTGGGGAGTGGAAGCACTGGTCGTCGAGCCGTACAAGTACTTCGAGTCGCTCATCGACATCGTCGAAGCGCGGATGCTGCGCGAAAATATCGCCGCGAGTTCGGAGACGATCGTCATCACGTCGGGCATGCCCGTCGGCGAAGGCGGCACGAACGTCTTGAAGATCCACCAACTGCCGTAGACGCGTGCGCCGGTGCAATCCAATGGCCCTTGTCGTTCTCGCTTCATTTGACGCCTAAGCGGCGATCGCGAAACGGCGCAATGGACCGGCAGCGGTCTAGGGCGAACGGGATAGCCATGCGGGACCCGGTTGTTCCTCAACTCGAAAGAAGTGAATATCTCGCCTGGGAAGCGCGGCAGTCGGATCGCTTCGAGCTTCACCACGGTTTCGTCGTCGAGGTCGCCGGGGAGATGCTCGATCACGACACGATTTCGCTCAACATCCAGATTGCGCTCCGGCGAGGGTTTCCCGCGCCGTGCCGCGTGTTTGGTCCGGCCGTCAAAATCGAGATCACCTCGACGACGGTCTACTATGGGGATGCCGGCGTCGTATGCGACGGAATCGAGGGGCAAATGACGATCGTGCAGCAGCCGGCCGTAGTGTGCGAGGTCCCCTCCGCCCGTACGAAATCGTATGACCTCATCGAGAAACGAGCCGCTTACAGGAGCCTTGGCTCCGTGGTGTGCTACCCGGTCGTTCACACGAATTCGCGGCGCATCGAAATCGATTCACGTCAGCCGGATACTTCGTGGCGAACGTCGATCGTCGAAGAGGGAACGTTCGGGCTAGGCGGCACGCAGGTATCGCTCGACGAGGTGTACGCGCAAACCGCGATCGAGTAGCGAAGCGCAACGCGCGCCGCCGCGCTACGCAAGCAGCTCGATCTCGCGGGCGAGCGCGTCATTCTGATCGACGGCCCCGCCGTGATCGGCTGGAAGCGATGCGCGCGCTCGCGAACGATTGACGATCTCTACCGAATAAGCCTACGATGGCGAAACTGCAAGCGGGATATTTTCGTATCCCCGCAATGTGTTGTTGTAAAGCGGGACCGGCTCGGCCGTCAATTCGAAGCGCGCAACGCGCCGGGCGAGCGCGCGGATCAGGATCTCGCCTTCGAGCTTCGAAAGCATCTCGCCGACGCAGCGGTGAATGCCGGCTCCGAAACCGACGTGCGGACCGGTCTTGCGCGTCACGTCGAAGACGTCCGGATCGTCCCACTTGCGCGGGTCGCGATTGGCCGACGCGAAGAACATGAGGACCTTCGCGCCATCCGGCAGTTCGATGTCGCCGATCGTTACGGGTTTTGCAACCGTTCGAAAAAACGTCTGTACCGGCGACTCGAAACGAACGACTTCGTCGAAAGCGTTGCGCGCGATGCCGGGATCGGCACGGACGCGGTCCCACTGATCCGGGAAGCGCGCGAAGCACACGAGCGCACAGGCAATCGAGCAAATCGTCGTGTCGAGCCCGGCGGATAGCAGCGAGCGTACGAGCATCCCCGCCTCCGCGTAACTGCATTCGCCTGCGTCGTGGGC
>Ga0302326_10003213_pt1 | contig 38707 bp, 31 predicted proteins | sample Palsa_T0_3_FD_202264 | JGI IMG/M metagenome (GOLD analysis project Ga0302326, IMG submission 202264) | Peat permafrost microbial communities from Stordalen Mire near Abisko, Sweden - Palsa_T0_3 | ecosystem: Environmental > Terrestrial > Soil > Palsa > Peat permafrost | place: Sweden: Abisko... | reverse complement strand
ACGTGGTTGCAGAACACCGAGAAATTATGAAGTCCTTCAGCCTTCGCTCGCTGCAAAGTCAACGCCGTGGAAGGAGCGGTCGTCTCGAAACCAATCGCAAAAAACATCACGTGCTTCTGCGGATTCATTTTCGCGAGCTTGATGGCGTCAGTCGGTGAATAGACGATACGCACATCCATGCCGCGCGCCTTGTGCTCGAGTGGACTGCCTTGTGTTCCGGGAACCCTCATCATGTCGCCAAACGCCGCGAAAATCACATCGGGATCGGCGGCAACGGACAAACCGTCATCAATCCGGCCCATGGGCAGAACGCAAACCGGGCAGCCTGGCCCGTGGATTAACTCGATATTTTCCGGAAGAACATCCTTCAGTCCGAAACGATAAATGGCGTGCGTGTGGCCGCCGCAGACTTCCATAAGCCGGTAATGCCGCTTCGGGTCGGCTAGACGGCGAATCTCTTCGGTGGCTTTGGTGATTAGTTCTGGATCGCGAAACTCATCCACATATTTCATGGTCGGTCCTCGACAAGCGGCTTACGGAGCTTGCTTCTCCTCGATTTCTCCGAGTCCATAGCCTCGGACTTCTTGAACCGCCGCTTCGCTCTCACCGAGCATTTCCAGCGTTCTCATCTGGTCGAGAGCGTCGGCCTCGCTAATCTTGCTCATGGCGAATCCAACGTGGATCAGCACCCAATCGCCCGGGACGGGCTTGTCGTCCTCAAGCAAGCCGAGATCGACCCGGCGCCGCATTCCGACCACGTCCACGAGCGCAGAATTCGGATTGTCCGAGGCAATCTCGATGACTTTCCCTGGTATGGCCAGACACATATGGCATCCTCTCTCCGGAACCTCGAATTGGCCGTCAGCGCTCATCGGCTCCGTCCTTATTGTTTCCGGGCCGTAACGTCAAACTAAATTTCAATTCATGTTTCACTTTCAGCGCCCCGCCGGATCTTCTCGACGATGGACTCGACTACTTTCACCGCTTCATCCACTGCCGCTGCCACGGGCGCGCTGAGCCCCATCTGGCCTTCTTCAGGCCCGAGTGTCTCGGGCTCGCAACCGACCAGCAAAATCCGTTTCAGTTCTCCTCCCATTGATTTCGCCATACGAATCACGTTCATGGGATTCATGCTGTGCGCATCAAGGGCGGCATGCTCCGCTTCGGGAGTGTTCAGTGAATTCAAATCTGGCTCGATCACGTACACAGTTCCTGGCGTTCCGCCGCGCGGACAAGCGTCGACGAGAATCGTTAGATCCGCGCCGTCGAGCAGCGCGTAAGCCAAATCAAAACCACGAATTCCGAAATCGGTAACCTTGACTCGGCTCGGCATTTTGCGGCTCGCCAAGCGTTGAACCACTTCAACCCCGAATGCGTCATCGCCAAGAAAGATGTTTCCGATGCCGGCGATCAGGATCGTCGGTCCCTGCAATTCTCCCTCTGGGTTCGCTTCCTCGTCCGGCAGCGGCTCGACTTCCTCGGGATCGAAGAAAAAACGATGCCCTGGCTGGCGCATCATGCCGATGTCACGCCCGGGATCATCGTCGACGACCACGCAAACGTGGAATTTCCCTTCATAGTCCTGCTCCAGCGATTCGATCATCGCCGTCTTGCCGGCGAGCGCGATGTCCAGCATGTCTCCTCGCTTCCCCGGATGGAGTCGTACCCGGTGTCCGGGTTTCACCTCGACTCCAGCGATCACTAGCGTTCCCGCCGGAGCCTTATCTTCGAGAAGCCCCCACTCCCATTCGTTCATGGCTGCTCCTTTTCCGCGGGATGCAAGCCTCGTAGCACGCCGTGAAGCTTCATGAAGTGTTCCGCCGGCAACGACTCGGTTCGTTCGAGAATTTGGCGCCCGCGCTCGTCCGCGTTCCGCATTTCGTTTTTCTCGTCTTCCGTCAGAGTTAAAATACGCAGCGCAAGGATTTCGTCGATCTCGGTCCCATCGAACAGATTCCCTGGGCTTTCGGGCGCGATTTGCGGGTAGTCGTAAAGGATGATCGGCGAGGAAAGCATGCAATCGCGCTGCGCTTCATCTCCAGCCAGCACAGGCCAGGTTCCGGCATTCGTGAGTTTGGCCACGTAGCCCTTCAGCTCGGCCGGTGGATCGATGGAAGAAACGAACTCGCCGCCATTGATACCGAGAATCGTGTGGGCGGAAAGCAGCGACTGCATCAGGGCGTCGTCACGGTTGGCGAACCCGGGTTTCGTAGGTGAGCTCACGTTGGAGATGCGCACGGTGATTTTAAAAAGCTCATGATCGACTTGCGTGATCGCCACATTCACTTTTGCGATGATGGCTTCTTTCGTGCGGACCACAACTCCGATGATGCGTCCGTCGGATCCGCGAACCGGCTCAAGTTCTCGATCGCCGGGAAAAGCATGGACTGAGGAGCACTGTGAAAAACCAGGGTCGGTGAGGGAGGAGTATGGGATGACGATCTCGCGCTCGATCGCTTCCTGCCACGATTGCAGCGTTTGCTCTCCCGCTCGCAACGATTCCACCAGCTGAAAATCCGGCTCTTGACCCGCGCTCGCGGCCGCTGGCCATTCATCGAGCGGTGTTTTCAGTTCGCCAATATTTCGCGCAATCGCCTGCAGAAACCGTACTTTGATATTGACTTCCGCGGACGACGTCGCGACAGCCAGACATTCCGTTTGCATGAACCAACTATCGGCGCCGCTTTGAAGTTCGCTGTAGGGTTTGGGATACACGACTCCAAAATTCCAGCGCTGCCGGTTCTTTACCGACGACGGGCGGTAGGGATACAACATGTAGCCCTCGTAAAGAACCGCGTTCGCGATGTCTTCCACCAGTTTCGCGTTCACAGTTGCACCGTTTCTTCGGTCGCCGCCAGCACGCGCTCGATGGTTTGTTCCCACGTGGGAATTCCGTGGCGCACCTTGTACTGATACAGCCGGTCGAATACATCGCGCCGCAAGTAAAGCCACGCGCTGTTGGGATAGTAATGATCGATCAGGTCTTTCCAAGTCTTCAGCGGCAGCTTGAATTTCGCTTCTTTTTCCCAGGAAATTGGCGCCACCTGAAGGTTATCGTTCTCGTCCGGATAAAAAACTGTTCCACTGAATAGAAAAGTCAGCGGCAATTCCCCGTCAGCCAGGCCGTGAAAATATTTCGTGGCCGCGACATTGAAATCGAACGTGCACGGCACTTGAAGATCCACCACGGTTTCCTTTGCGAACGGCGGCACCACCACAATCGCGTGCGTCCACAAGAGACTCCGCAGGGTCTTCGCCCAGCGATCCGGCTGGCCGAATAGATCCTGCAGCCTAGCCTGCTCCTCGACCGTGTAGTGGCGCCGCGTGACGTCGATTTGAATTTGCGCGCGCAGCACCACCGTGTGGATCGCTGCTTCAGGACCCGTATTCGTCACCCGCAGATTGAACGAAAGCAGGGGCGACGCACCGTACTGCACGGCCTGCGCCGTTTCCAGCTTGAAATTCAAATCAGGCACGGGAACCTCCGCTACCTGTTTCGGCCCTTTCATTCAAACTGGCGAAAAACTTGCTAACTTCCCGCCAAACTTCGGTTCCCCCGGAAAGGCCGTGCCAGTGCAGCCGGATTAGGCCGACCAACTTGTAGCATTCGTCGATGGGAACAATGAAATACTGAGCCGCAACGCCACGACCCACGCCGACTCGGTTCGCCAGCAACGCCTCCACCTCCGGTTCCATTTCTAGAAGCTGTGGATTGTCGTTTTCGATGTCGCTCCACGCCTCCAGCGACAGCAGCGATTCCGTCGCGCCGGCTGGCCCGGGATAAAATGCGTTCACCTTGCCCGGATTGCCGCTCCTGAAGAAGAACGCCATCTCAATGGGAATCATCAGTCCGTCCCATTGCGCTTCCGTCATGCGAAAGTGCGGAAGAGCGCGAATGCGGCGCGGTACGCGCTTGTATTTCGTCGCGGTCTGGCTGCTGAAGAGAATCGCGCAAGCATCGCAGGCGCAAACCAGTTTCCGCGCGGCGGGATCGATCAGGTGTTGGTGTTCGCCGGCCAGTTCCGCGCTGCACATCTCGCAGCACTCCACCGTCTTTCGCTTTCGAACGAATTGGCGCAGCGTTGCAAACGCGCTGTCATTTTGCGCCGCAGGGGTAAACGGCGAACTCACGAGCCGCTCCGCTGCGCCTTTGCAAGCGGAAGCGCTACCCTGGCCCGGCCGTTTTCTCTCAGCAACGGTATGGGCTCAAGGTGTAGCGTATCCAAATCCATGCTGCGGCCTGCGCGCACCACATCGTAGTGCTGGCTGCAAATGGGGCACGCTAACACCGAGCCTTCGAGGCGGGCTGCTCCGAGCGGCTGGCCGCAGCCCGGGCAGTTGTTGTTGTATGCGTACAATGTTTCTTCGAGCCTGCAGAAAAGAATGTCGCGGCCGCCGACGTCCTCCGTTCGTAAAGTTCCGGAAGGGATAGCGTCGAGACCGAACACGTCTTCCCAGCCAACTCGATCGCGCTCCGCCTTTGACCCCTGGTCGTGGCCGTTGCCATTCAAATTTGAAATGGGTACGAAGCCCAGCGCCGGGGGTTGCTCTTGCGCGTGGCCCTGCACCAGAATCGCCGACACATCGGGCGCCGCGTCGTAAATCGCTTCCTCGACCGCTAGTTTGAGCGTTGCCGACGACGAGGGGCATCCGTGGCAATTGCCTTCCAGGCGCAGCGTCACGGCTCCCGCCTCATCGACGCCTACCAATGTCACGTTGCCGCTATGCGACTTCAAATAAGGTCGCGTCTTATCCAGTGCCTGCAGCACCCGCGTTTCGAGCGGCTCGGGATGAAGCCCGTACAGCAAAAGCAGGCTTCGCACCAGATCATCGCGCCCCAGGGCGCTGATCACCGACGCCCCCGCTGGCGATGTCTGGTGGACCACCTCAAGCATTCGCTCGAGACCTGCCCCGTGGAATTCCATCAACAACTGCACCAGCTCTTTCGCAGTGGTCGTCAGCGCGGGATTGTTTATGCCTTCAATTTTGTGAAGTAATGCCTCAATCGATTGCAATTGGCCGCTAGCTTCATTCGACGCGGGCATGGACACCTTCCCCTGTGTCACCGGATGGAGACAAGATACAAATCAGGGGCGCTCCACGCCATGCAGAACTTAGCGGAAGCGCCTTTGACTCCTCCTCAGGGTTTCCCTTGGGCCTGAAGACCGAACATAGGCGAATGGCTCGCATCCAGCACTTTGCCATTGCCGAGGTACATGTGTACGCCGCATGGCAGGCAGGGATCAAAGCTGCGGACGGCGCGCATGATATCGATACCTTTGAATTTATCGGGACCGTTCTCTTCGAAAATCGGCGTATTCTGCACCGCGTCTTCATACGGCCCCGGCGTGCCATAAATATCCCGGGGATTCGCGTTCCAGGGCGTCGGCGGATACGGATGATAATTGGCGATTTTGTGGTCCTTGATGACCACGTGATGGGACAGCACTCCGCGAACGGCTTCATGGAAGCCGCAACCGATCGCGCTCTCCGGAACTTTGAAATCAGTCCAGGTCTTTGTCCGGCCCGCGTGCAGTTCCTCCAGCGCCTTTTCGACAAAGTGCAGCGCCGCCGCCGCTGCGTATGCCTGGAAATACGTCCGGGCGCGGTCGCGTTCGATGGCGTTGCTCCACTTCGGAATCTTCCATTCGAATTCGACTTCCGGCAGTGACATGGTCTTCGGCAAATAGATTTTGACGCTGTGGCCCGTAGCCTTGACGTACCCGATGTCCACGATGCCGGCGAGCGCCGTGGACCAGAACCGTGCAATCGGTCCACCACCGGTGTCGAGCGCCAGATGGTCACCCGTGCGCTTGTCGAGCCAGCGCGGGGACATGACCCACGTATACTTGCCGCCGAAATCGCGTTTCTGTGGGCGCGGAATCGTGGTCTGATTCCATGGATGATTCTGATCCACGGGATTGCCCAGCGGATCGGTTTTGACGAATGTCTCGGCGTTCTTCCACTCGTCGTAATACGAACTACCCAAGAGGATGCGGATGTTCAGATTGATGTCCACCAAGTCGTTCGTTACCAGCTTGCCGTCGACGACCACGCCCGGAGTAACAAACATCCCGCGGCCCCAGTTCGTCATGTTTTTATAAGTGTAATCACAGACCGCAGGATTATTGAACGAACCCCAACACGCCAGCAGAATGCGCCGGCGGCCGACTTCCTCGTAACCGGGGAGCGCTTCGTAGAAGAAGTCGAACAGGTCATCGTGCAGCGGAACCACCTTTTTCATGAACTCCACGTACTTCATGAGACGCACAAGGTAATCCGTAAACAGTTGAATCGTGGGAACCGTGCCGACGCCGCCGGGATACAGCGTGGAAGGATGAACGTGCCGGCCTTCCATCAAGCAGAACATTTCGCGCGTCATGCGGCTCACCTGTAGAGCTTCCCGGTAGAATGAACCGGTAAACGGGTTCAGCGCGCGCATGATGTCCGCAATGGTCCGAAAGCCGTGAAGATTGGAGTGCGGTGCCAACTTGGTTTCGGCCTTCGCCAGTACGCTCGGGTTGGTCTCCTTCACCATCTGCTCGCAGAAGTCCACGCCGACCAGGTTGTCCTGAAATATGTTGTGGTCGAACATGTACTCGGCGGCTTCGCCCAGATTCACAATCCATTCGGCGATCGCGGGCGGCCGAATTCCAAAGGCCATGTTCTGCGCATAAGTTGCGCAGGTCGCGTGGTTATCGCCGCAGATTCCGCAGATGCGGCTGGTGATGAAATGCGCGTCACGCGGATCCTTGCCCTTCATGAAAATGCTGTAGCCGCGGAAAATCGATGATGTGCTGTGGCACTCCGCCACGCGGCGGTTTTCAAAGTCAATTTTTGTGAAAATTCCCAGGCTCCCGACGATCCGGGTGATCGGATCCCAATTCATATCCACCAGGTTTCGCGACTTCGTGGCGGTCTCTTTGCTCACCCCTGCGATTGTGCTCATTTTTCTAGGCTCCTTTTGGCCTTAGCCTTAGTAAGACCGCGGGTGATAGCCCGTGGTGAGTTCCGTGCCCTTGTGCCGCCACTTCGGTTCCTTATTTACCGTTGTATTGGTCATCGAACGCAACGCTCGTATCGTGCGTCCGTACACCGCGATCGCTGTCGAAGAAACCCTGGCGCCCGGCGGCTCGTCCATGAAAGGCATAAACTTGTCAGGGAAGCCCGGCATCGTGCAACCGATGCAGATCCCGCCCACGTTCGGGCAGCCCCCGATTCCGGCCATCCATCCTCGCTTGGGGACGTTGCAATTCACGACCGGTCCCCAACAACCAAGTTTCACGATGCACTTCGGCGAGCCGTATTCCTCCGCAAAATCGCCTTGCTCGTAGTACCCGGCGCGATCGCAGCCATCGTGCACGGTCTTGCCAAATAGCCAAGTCGGGCGGAGCTGATCGTCGAGTGGGATCATGGGAGCCAGGCCGGCGACTTGGTAAAGCAGGTACAGGAGGGTTTCCATGAAGTTATCCGGCTGCACCGGGCATCCCGGCACGTTTACAACCGGCAGGCCGGCGACCGACTTCCAACCCCAGCCCAAATAGTCGGCCAAGCCCATCGCTCCAGTCGGGTTCCCGGCCATGGCATGGATGCCGCCAAAGGTAGCACACGTGCCGCACGCAACCACGGCCAGCGCCTTGGGAGCTAGCCGATCGATCCACTCGTTGGTCGTTATCGGCTGGCCGGTCTTCGAGTCCGTGCCCATCGCCGCCCAATATCCTTCCTTTTTAATCTTTTCGTTTGGGATCGAGCCCTCGACCACTAGCACGAAGGGATTCAACTTGCCTTCGGCGGCCTGATACCAAAACTTCATGAACTCCGAGCCGTTTTCGTAGGCGAGCACGGGGTTGTGCAAGTGAACTTTGGGAAGCCCCGGAATCGCACCCAGGATGACGTCTTCAATACTGGGCTGGGTTGCCGCAGTGATCGAAACGGAGTCACCATCGCAGCCCAAGCCGGCTGTCATCCACACAATGTGCACATCGGAGACGGGCGAATCTCTTTGAGTCTTGCGACCGTAAGGAACCGCATCTGCCATGGCTCGATTCTCCTTTCTAGTTTCAAACCGACCAGAACCCGCTGCTCTGTATCCAGCGCGCCACCCGCGGTTTAGATCAACCGCAAAATTTTGCGCCGGGATCGCGGGCAACACACAACTGCTGAAGGCTGCGCGGACGAGCTTCAAGTTTTACGGGGAAGTAATATAACGCCGGGAAACCCGCCTCAAGCGGGATGATGCTGTATTCTCTGTCGGGAATATCCCGACTCTCGGCATAGGGGATTTCCCTATGCGCGATCGTCAAGATTCTAAAATGTTTAGCGGCTCGCGACCAAGGCTATGGAACCAGCTTTGCACAGCCAGTGAAAAACAGAATGCAATCCATCAAAATAATCTAATCAAACCCTTTCCCATTCAGTGACGATTCGATCGCGTGTTGGACCAATTCGCGGGCGTTTCGAAGTGACAGCTTCTCTTTAATGTGGGCCTGATAAGATTCCACCGTCTTCGTACTGACATGCAACTCGTCGGCAATCTGTCGCGTAGCATGGCCCGCGCCGATCAACCTGTAAACTTCGAGTTCCCGATCGCTCAGTTTCGCCAGTGGATCGCGCGGCGAAATGGAGCCCCGAACGAATTGCTGCAGCATTCGGTTGGTCAGACGGTCGCTCAAATAAACCTCGCCGCGCAGAATGTGGCGAATCGCGGTGAGGACTTTGTCGGTCGCCTCCTGCTTCATGATGTAACCGTTCGCGCCGGCGCGCAGCGCCCGCTCCGCATACGTGGATTCTTCGTGCATCGAAAGAACCAGAACCGGCAAATTCGGATACGCGACGCGAAGTGTTTTGAGCAGTTCCAGGCCGTCAGGACCATCCAACGAAATATCCAGGACGATAAAATCCGGCGCCGAATCGCGGATGGCTTGCGGAGCCGACGCCGCTCCGTCCGCCTCCCCGCAAACCATCAAATCCGGTTCGCGGTCGATAAACAGAGCCAACCCCTGGCGCACGATGGGGTGATCGTCGATAAGAAATACCCGGCATTTGGAAGCCAATGTTCCGCTGATCCGGCTCTTGTTCATATTCGGCGTTTCTCCATCTTGCCTAACTACGGAGCGGAAAGACGCACACTACACTAGTTCCACCGGTAAAATTCTTCCGAATATCGAGCGATCCTCCGATCATATTCGCGCGATAATTCATGATGTTCAATCCCATTCCGGTGTGGCTCGAAGGGATATCCGAAATTCCTTCCCCGTCGTCCTGAACTGAGAGCGTGCCCTCGGCCTCCTCCGCGAATAAGCCGATGACCACGTGGCTTGGCCGGCCGTGCTTAATGGCGTTGTTCACCGCCTCGCGCGCGATGTGGTAAAGATGCGTGGCCACATTGACGTCGTAGATCAGCACCGGGGCGCCACATTCGAAGCGGCACGTGATGCGGAAGAGGTCCTGCATTTCTTCCGTATACCGCGTAAGGGCGGACATCAAACCGTGAGTGTCCGATACCACCGGCAGCAGGCCTCGGGACAGTTCGCGTGTCTTGTTAATCGCCTCGTTCACCAGTTTTACGATTTTCTCGGCGTCGCTGGACTCCGCCAGCGATTTTTCGTGCAGTTTGCTTTCCAGGACTTTACTCATGAAAGCAATCCCGGTCAGATGCTGGCCCAACCCGTCGTGCAAATCCTCGCCAATCCGCCGCTGCTCGCGCGCGCTAACTTCCAGAATCGCTTTTTCCAGACGCTGGCGTTCCGTGATGTCGATCCCCGTGACGATCACGTGCGAGGTTCCGCCGTTCTTCCCCGCCAGAATCGTACTCGACCAGTTGATTAGCCGGGAACCTCCGCCACGCGTGAGCCAATTCGTTTGATAGTTTCCGGAAAGCTGCGCGGAACCCGGTTGCTCGATAATCGCCTTGAAGTTATCGACCTCCTCGGGCATCAGAAATAAATCCCAGACGTATTTTCCGCTCACTTCCGCGAACGAATAGCCGGTTGTTTGCTCGCAGGTGCGGTTGAAACGCACGATGCGCCCGCTAGGATCGAGAACCACGATCAACGCGCCGACGATATCGAGAATCGCCGAGAGTACGTTACGCTCATCCTGCAGCGACTCCTCGACTTGCTTCAACTCGGTGATATCGACGCCGACCCCATGAATGAACCACGGCCGCCCGTCCGCCTTGCGGATCATTTCGGCTTCGCAGTGGAACCACAGGACTCGTCCGTCGCGCGCTAGCACTCGATACGCGGACTTGAGCGGCTTGCCGGACAGAAACATTTCTGCGGCTTCGCTGCTCCAGCGCTGTTTGTCGTCCGGGTAAATCTGTTCGTACCACCGCACCGGATCTTCCAGCCATTCGCGCTGCGAAAAACCCAGGGCGGCTTCGATCTGCGGGCTCACGTACGCTTCGCCGATGCCTTTATCCAGGTAGGCCATGAAAACCACGGCGGGAATCTGTTCCACCAGCGCGCGGTATCTGGCTTCGACACTGCGCGGCTGTTCCCCGGAGGTTTCCTCCGCCCAGATCTCACCCTCGCGGCCGTCCGCGGACTGCTGAGCCAGAAACCGGCTCTCAAAAAACACCGCTGCCAATTCTTTGAGAGTCGCCTCCGCATCCAACTCGCTGACTCCAGGTTCGCGAGCCGGCCAGGAATGCGCGAGTGCTCCGGTCCAATCGTTTTCGGTCATGGGGTTTTTACGCATCTTGCTTTCCCGCAAAAATGGGCCTCACCTCCCGGTCTGTCCGCGCCAGCTCGGTTCTTTATTCAGAGAAGCTTGTGTAAACCGCCGCAGCGCGTGTATCGCCCGTCCATACGTCGCCACGGCGTTCGACGAAAGCAGCGAACCAGGCGGCTGGTTCATGAAGGGCATGAATTTATCCGGGAATCCCGGCATCGTGCACCCGATACAAATCCCGCCCACGTTTGGGCACCCGCCGACTCCTCCCATCCAGCCGCGCTTGCCAACATTGCATTGGACGACCGGCCCCCAGCACCCCAGCTTTACGATGCATTGAATCGCGCCGTACTCCGACGCGAATTCCGCCTGTTCGTAGTAACCGCCGCGGTCGCAACCTTCATGGACCGTCTGGCCAAAGAGCCATGTTGGGCGAAGCGCATTATCGAGCGGAATCATTGGGGCTCTTCCAGCCACCATGTTCAATAGATACAGAATGGTCTCCGTCATGTTGTCTGGCTGTACCGGGCATCCCGGCACGCACACGATCGGAACATTCGCTTTCGACTTCCAATCCCATCCGAGATAGTCCGGCAGGCCCATGCAACCGGTTGGATTTCCCTCCATCGCATGGATGCCGCCATAGGTCGCGCACGTTCCGGCGGCGATCACCGCCCAAGCTTTTGGCGCGAGCCGGTCAATCCAATCGCACGTGAGAATTGGCTGGCCGGTTTTCTGGTCGGTGCCAAACGTCGCCCAGTAGCCTTCGGTCTTGTTGGTCTCGTCGGGTATCGAGCCTTCGATTACCAGCATGAAAGGTGCAAGCCTGCCTTCGGCCGCGCGATGAAACACTTGCATGAATTCGTCGCCATTTTCGAAGGAGAGGAACGGATTATGCAATTTCATCCTGGGCACGAACGGGAGCGCCCCAAGGATGAGGTCCTCGATGCTCGGCTGTGTTGCCGCCGTCATGGCGATGGTGTCGCCATCGCAGCCGAGGCCGGCCGTGATCCACAACACGTCGATTTCGGTAATCGCGCTCATGCCGCGGCGGGTACCTTCGTGCTGAACGGAGCATTGCTCATCCATGCTTGCCGCTTTGCGGAATTGTATCGAACGCACAAGGAAGTGTCGCGGTTTTCTTCGATTGCGCCGAGCTGGTGCCCAGGGTCCTCCTCACTCGCGTGGCGTGGGGGCGCCAGGCGAAAATACACGCATTCCTGTATGTTTTCCCGTTTTTGCGCTTTGTTATGGTTAAATGGCGCGTCAGGGACACTGAGAGCTACTATGAGAAAAAGCCGAGGAGGTAACATGCGCTTGGAATATTACGTAATCGGTGCCGTGGCCTTGGTTGTGATCGCCGCGGGGATCAGCATCCTGCCGGACTTTGTGCGCTACATGAAAATCCGCTCCATGTAAGCTCCACAATCGTAGCGGAATATTGCGCCGGCCCTGCCAAGGCTCGCATCTGCAAACGAGCAGTTTGTGTGCGCGCCTTCGCCGCTTCACGGGTCCGCCTGCTTGACGTTTCATAATTCCAGCCTCGCGTTTGACCACGATGGCGTGAGCGCGTCTGCACAGCACCAGACTCCAGAAATTTCTCGGCTCGTCGGTCGCCTAGCCGGCGGTTGCGCTGGTTTGGCGAATCAGCCGATGCTGGCGCGGCGGTGCGAACGATCTCGCCACGGACTGAGCACCGTGTAACGAGCGGTCGCCGTCGCATTTTTCTTGCTGCCGGCGAGTAGTCTGCGCCGGACAAGCCACGCGACAGCCGATTGCACGGAACTCTTCGATACTCCGATACACTCCGCAAGTTCCTGATAACTGATCTGCACGGTGGCGCCTCGGCGCTGCTGTTCTACAGCGAGCCACAGGTAGACCAGAAAGCTCACCGGCCGGCGGTCGTGGCCGACCAGGTCGCGCATCAGCACATCGGTTAGATAAGCATCCAGGGAAGGCATCGCTATACCAACCGTTAATATAGGATTTGCTGGCTGATTGCAAGTTTGAAACCCGCAACGCTATGCTGTGGCACCGGCAACAAGGAGGCCGGCAACATGATTCGTGGACTCAAGTTCATCAGCATTCCGGTGCGAAATCAGGATGCTTCCTTGAAATTCTTCACTGAGAAGCTTGGATTCAAGGTGAGCACGGACCAGTTCTTCACCGACACTCAACGATGGATTGAACTTCTCATCCCCGGAGCAGAAACTGGACTCGCGCTGTTTACACCTGAAGGGCATGAGAATCGCATCGGCGATTTTCAGCCGTTGTCGTTTTGGTGCGACGACGTTTTTGCAACGGCCAAGATCATGAAGGCCAAGGGTGTCGAGTTCGAAAAGGAGCCCAAGGCCGAGACTTGGGGAACATCCGCGATCTTCAAGGATGTCGATGGCAACAAGTTTGTGTTGTCCAGCAAGTAAGAAGCGCTTCAACCGAGATTTGCCAGAACCTAACTCGGGTTTAGCCTCCTGCTATGGCTCCTACGATCAGAAAAGGCTCTGCGCCTTTCGCGACCGGGCCTGGCAGCGGAGTTTCCCACGGTTCGTGCGAGTAATCTTCTTCGCAAGCGAAAAATCTGACAAACGGCCGCCTTTCTCGCGTAATTTGATCGCGAATCGTGCCACGCAACACCGGATAGCGCGCTTCGAGCGCAGTCAGCAGCGACCCAATCGTCAATGCACCCTCAATATCAAGCTGGACTTCCCCATTCACGCGCGCGAGCGTGCGTAGATGTGCCGGAAGCTCGACGCGAATCATCGCAGTGTTTGGACTTCCACGGAAAGCACAGCTGGAAGATCGCGGACAATGGGAGCCCAGTTGTCGCCGGCGTCAGATGAGGCGTACACCTGGCCGCCGGTAGTTCCAAAATACACGCCGCAGGAATCCAGAGAATCCACCGCCATCGCGTCGCGAAGTACGTTCACGTAGCAATCGCGTTGCGGAAGGCCCTTGGTCAACGCTTCCCATTCGTTGCCGCCCGCTTTGCTGCGGTAGACGCGCAGTTTTCCATCGGGCGGGAAATGCTCGGAATCGCTCTTAATCGGAACAACATAAACTGTCTCCGGTTCGTGCGCGTGAACGTCGATCGCAAATCCAAAATCGGTAGGCAGGTTGCCGCTCACTTCCTGCCAGGATTCGCCCGCGTTATCGCTACGCATCACGTCCCAATGTTTTTGCATGAACAGCACATTGGGGCGCGAGGGATGCATCGCGATGTGGTGAACGCAATGCCCGACCTCGGCATCCGGATCCGGGATGTGCGCCGACCGCAATCCGCGATTGATTGGCCGCCACGTTTTGCCCGCGTCGTCGGTGCGGAACGCGCCTGCCGCCGAGATGGCGATAAACATACGGCCCGAATCGCTGGGGTCGAGAATGATCGTGTGCAGGCACATGCCCCCCGCCCCCGGCTGCCAGGAAGGGCCCGTGCCGTGACCGCGCAACCCGGAAAGTTCTTCCCAGGTCTTCGCGCCATCCGAAGAGCGGAACAGTGCCGCGTCTTCGACTCCGGCATAAATGATTTCTGGATCGGTCAGCGACGGCTCGAGGTGCCACACGCGAGCGAACTTCCAGGGATGCGCCGTGCCGTCGTACCATTGATGCGTGCCGGGGACGCCGTCGTAGACAAAATTGTTGCCGGCTGGCTCCCAGGTTTTGCCTCCGTCGTTTGAACGTTGGATCAATTGGCCGAACCATCCGCTGGATTGCGATGCGTAGAGGCGTTTCGGGTCGGCCGGGGAACCCTTGAGGTGGTAGATTTCCCATCCCGCAAAATGAGGGCCGCTGACGTCCCATTGTTCGCGCCTTGCATCGGAATTCAGAATGAACGCGCCTTTTCGCGTTCCGACCAGAACTCGTACACCGCTCATGGGTCACTCCTTAGCTCAAACAAAACATAGTCTGCCGACTTCACTTGTTAAATGCAAGTTAACACAGCAGGCGACCCCGCAATCTCGCGATCTCGGCTACCGTGGCAATATTGGAAAACCGAGCGCGCGCAGGTCGTTGCTCAATTGTTCGACGGACTGGAAGCGAATGGTGCGGACGCCAATAGCGCGAGCCTGTTCGAGGTTTTCCTCGCGATCGTCGATGAACAGAGCCTCTGACGGCTTCACTCCCAGCGTGGCGATGGCGTGCCGGTAGATGGCAGGCTCCGGTTTGACGCTGCGCACTTCGGCGGAAAAAATCTGATGATCGAAATGAGCGATCCACGCGAACTTTTTTCGAACGTGATCGGCCATGTCTGTCGGCATGTTGGATAAGATAGCGGTCTTGAATCCCGCGGCATGCAGCTCCTGAAGCCAACGAATCATCGGTTCGTTCGGGCGGCTCCACATGTCTACATCGACTTGGCGCAGTTGTTCAACGGTGCGATCGTCGATTGTGACCCCAGCTTGGGCCGCGAATTTCTCCCAATATGCGCCGGGAAGCAGGTCCCCCCGATCGTAAGGAGCGCGCGTCTTTAGATAAATGGGTAGAAACGATTGCGGATCGATCCGGAATGTACGGGCGAGGAATTCGATATTCTCCGCCGTGGGGAGATGGCATAGAACCTCGCCGTAATCGAGTATCACCGCGCGAATTCCTGAAGCCGTGCGCGCTGAAGTGCTACTCGTGACTGTCACGAATAAATCTCCTCCATTGGTGATGGATCAACGAAAGACGCGCCGCACAATTCGATGATTGTTCGGCTGAAAAACACGGAGGTCACGAGACGGAATCCGCCCGTCAGGGCTTCGCCGGCGGATCCAGCGCCAGGCTCTCGCCCGCCAGTTGCAAGTGATCCTGGATCACGGAAACGACCAGCATGTGGTCGTCGCGCTGCGGCAAGCCCGAGACCGTGATTGTGCCAACGCAACCTGTTCCGGCCAAAAGAATCGGGAAACAGCCACCGTGTGGTGCGTAATCTTTTAACTCGAGGCCCGCCCTGCCCTGCAGCGTCGTTTGCGCTTTCTCATGCTTTAAACCAACAGCGTACGAGCTGCGGTGATAGCGCATCACCACGTTGCGCTTGCGGCGAATCCAATCCAGGTTGTCGGGCGTGGTTCCGGGCATCGCGTAGGAAAATAGAGCATGGCCCGCAAGCTGGATATCAATCGCCACCGCGACGCCGCGTTTCTCCGCCTCGGCTTTCAAAGCCGTACCGATGGCCCACGCAGTTTGTGAATCGAACTGTTTGAAGCGCAACCGCTTTTCCTGCAGCGCGATTTTTTCGAGATCCTGGTCGATGGTCATGGAACTTCCGTAGACAAGATGCGTAATGGTTCGCGACGGATCATAGCAAATTCAGGCCTCTACATCTTGATCGGGTTGAATGGCATTTCGGCACGCGCCGCCGAGCTCTTGACCGCGGTTTCTAGCACATTGATGACTGCCAATCCATCTTCAGCGGTCACGGGACTTGGCGCGCCCGAAGCTATTGCGTCGCGCAGACCTTCGTAATACCCCAGGTAGTTTCCGGGAATGTTGGGAAGTTGTCGCGTTTCGAAGCCGTCGCCTTTCTTCGTGACGAGCGTGCCCATTCTCGGATCGTTTCCCCATCCCGGACTGCCCGGAATGTCGCCTCGCTTTAGAGAATCCTCCTGCGTGTCCATGCCGAATTTGGTGAAGCTGCCGAGCGCGCCGTGAACGGTAAAGCGCGGGGTTTCCACGGCTACCAGCGACGCGCCGTGAAGAATCGCGCGGGTCTTGCCGTAACGGAACACCACGTGGAAGTAGTCATTGGCGAGGCCGTTGGTCCTTTGAATCTCGAGGTCCGCATACAGAGATTCGGGCGCCCCGAACAACTGCAGAGTCTGATCGACCAGATGCGGGCCAAGATCGAACCATAGCCCGGCGCCCGGCACGTTCTGCTCGCGCCAGCGCGGACGCGGCTCGGGGCGATAGCGGTCGTAGTGCGATTCGAACAGCGCGACCTTACCGAGGGAGTCATCCGCGAGAAGTTTTCGCACCGTCAAGAAGTCGCCATCCCAGCGGCGACTCTGAAATACGGAGAGCAACTTTTTTCGATCCCTGGCAAGCCTGATCAACTCCGCCGCCTCGGCCACCGTGTTGGTGAACGGCTTATCGACGACAACATGTTTCCCCGCGCTGAGGGCTTTTTGGGCAAGAGGAAAATGCGTGGAATTCGGAGTGGCGATCACGATGACATCAATTTCGGGAAGAGCGAAGGCGTCTTCGGGTTTCCCGAGAACGGTCACATCTTTGTAATCCTTCTTAACCTTCGCGCTATCGCTCGAAACGATGTGTGTAAGACGCAATCCCGGCACGCGAACCAGCAGCGGCGCGTGAAAAGTTTTGCTGGCAAATCCGTAGCCCAGCAGCGCGACCTTCAACGCGCTTGCATGCTTTGACCGCTCTTCCAACGGGCAATCTCCTCAGCTGAGGCGCACGCGCCGCGCCTGGCACGAATAGTGCTTGCATCACGAAAAGCCGTTAACTATTCTCCAACCGACCCCCCAGAGCGACGGGCTAGAACGATATTCTACTAGAGGTGACACACCTTGCGTATCTTCCCACGTTTATTTCCCCAGATGCTTCGGTCTCTCGGATTTGCAGCTCTCGGTCTTCTATCAATTGTTTCTGGCGCTGCCGCGCAAGCTACCTCGCACCCGCTGGATGCCCAATGGGAATTCCGCGCGGTGAGCAAAACGGATCAGGCGGTCATGCAGGATTGGCATCCCGCGCAGGTGCCAGGAGTGGTCCAAACCGATCTCCTGAAAGATGGCTTGATCCCCGACCCTTTTTACCAGGACAACGACACGCGCCTGCAGTGGATCGGCCTGACCGACTGGGAATACCGGACTACGTTTCAGGTTGATGCTGCGACCCTCGCGCACGATCACGTCGACTTCGTTTTCGAGGGGCTCGACACCTACGCCGACGTTTACGTGAACGACCAGGCCGTCGTGCATGCCGACAACATGTTCCGCCGCTGGCGCGTGCCGGTAAAAACTCTTTTGAAAGCCGGACCGAATACTCTGCGAATCGTTTTTCATTCGCCGATCGAATCGATGATCCCGAAGGTAAAAGCTCTGCCCTATATTTTGCCGTCGGTCACCACGATTAACACGGGAAACGAAGAGAACGTAGCGACTGCTCCGTACACTCGAAAGGCCGGCTACCAATACGGCTGGGATTGGGGCCCGCGCTACGTAACCGAGGGGATTTGGCAGCCCATTCGCGTGGAAACCTGGGATGCCCTACGCATCGAAAATCTGCATATTCAGCAAGAAACAATCAACAAGGATGTCGCCGCGCTCAGCGCCGAATTTAACGTCGAGGCGAGCCGCGGCGTTCCGGCCACCATCGAGATTACTTACGGCCAACTTTCAGGCGCCGCCTTCCCCGTCGTTCGGCAGGCTGTTCAATTAGTTCCGGGCGCAAATCAGATCGCCGTTCCGATTCTCATCGCGAATCCCAAGCTGTGGTATCCGAACGGCTACGGCGCGCAGGATCGTTATCAATTTTCAGCCGTGATCCGCGTCGGCCGCGACGTCGCGGCCAACGCATCATTAAAAACAGGATTGCGCTCCATCGAATTGCGGCGCGAGCGGACCAAAACGGGCAAGAGTTTCGAGTTCGTCGTGAATGGCATTCCGGTTTTTGCTAAAGGCGCGGACGTGATTCCCTTCGACAGCTTTCCGAATCGCGTCACCCCGGCAATTCACCGCCAGATCCTGGAAGCCGCTCGCGACGCCCATATGAACATGGTGCGCGAATGGGGCGGTGGCTACTACGAATCCGACGATTTTTACGATATTTGCGATGAACTGGGAATCCTGGTCTGGCAGGAATTCATGTTTGGCGGCGACATGGTGCCCGGCAACCCCGAGTTTCAGAACAACGTGAAGCAGGAGGCCATCGATCAGGTGACGCGCCTGCGCGACCATCCCAGCATCGTGCTGTGGTGCGGGAACAATGAAGTCGAGACCGGCTGGGTGCACTGGGGCGATCGCCAAATTTTCAAAGAAGCCGTTTCGCCAACCGACCGCGAAAAAGTCTGGACCGACTACGTCGTCCTCTTCCATGGGATTCTTTCGCAAGTGGTCTCGCAGTACGCGAGTCCAGTCCCGTATTGGGGCAGCTCACCCAGCGCCAATTTCGAAGAGCCTCCGGACAGCCAGGACGACGGCGACATGCATTACTGGCAAGTGTGGCACGCCCTCGCCCCAATCGAAATGTATACCCAGCAATTTCCCCGCTTCATGTCCGAATACGGCTTCCAATCGTTTCCGGAAATGCGCACCATTCGCACTTTTGCCAAGCCCGATGATATGGACATTCGCTCCGCGACCATGCAGGACCACCAGAAGAATCACGGTGGCAACGAACGAATTTTGACTTACATGCTGCGCTGGTATCCGGAGCCCAAGGATTTCCCGTCCTTCGTCTATCTCAGTCAGGTGCTCCAGGCCGAGGCGATCAAAGTCGGCGCGGAACATTTGCGGCGACAGATGCCCAACACCATGGGATCGCTCTACTGGCAGTTAAATGACTGCTGGCCCGTCGCCTCGTGGGCCAGCATCGATTATTACGGCCACTGGAAGGCCCTGCAGTATTATGCGAAGCGGTTTTACGATGATGTGATCGTTTCTCCTTTTGCGCATGATGGGAAGCTGGACGTATACGTGGTATCCGACAAGCTCCAGCCTCTGAGCGGAACCATCCGCACCCGCTTGCTCGATTTTTCTGGGAAAGTCCTGACCGAGAAAACTCAGGATGTCCAGATCCCCGCGCAATCCAGCGCCATATATTTCACCCTGGACGAAAAGGACTTGCTGGCCAACGCTGATCCGCAGAAAACCTTTCTGGTTTTCGACCTCGCGGTTGGCGGGAAGCCGGTATCGCGCAATTTGATTTTCTTCGACACCATGCACAATCTCGATCTGCCAAAATCGGTCAAGATCGACGCATCACTGGACAGTTCAAATAGATCCTACACTGCGACGCTACGTGCGCCGGTCCTAGCACGTAGCGTTTATCTCTCATTCGGCGATCTCGATGTGCAAACTTCGGATAATTACTTCGACCTGCTGCCGGGAGAAGAGATCACCGTAAAGTTGAAAACGCCTTCCTCGGTTTCCCTCGATCAGTTGAAGAGCGCGATGCAGATCGTTTCGTTGACCGACGCTTTTCCGTCGTCGGAGACGATGCATTAGAACCTAATCGATTCGCGACATTCGGAGTCACCGGCAACGCGCGCTATTTGGCGTTGGCTGAAGACGCGGCACCTGCGGGCAAGGCCACCGTACCGCGCAGCTGGATGTCCTGGCTCGAACGACCGACCAGGATTTGGTATTCGTCCGGGTTCGCGCGCCACTGTTTTGCGCCAGCGTCGTAGTAGGAGAAGGCCCGGCTATCCAGCGTCACCGTCGATGTTTTTGTCTCTCCCGGTTTTAGGTCGATCCTCGCGAATCCTTTCAGTTCTTTTGCGGGTCTGGGCACTTTCGACTGCGGATCCGCGACATAAATCTGCGCGACGTCAGCGCCTTCGCGCGTCCCGGTATTCGTAACATCGAACGAAACCTGATACATAGGCGCGGACAACTCCTCGGCTTTCGCCATCGAATCCGCCGGCTTGATACTCAGATTGTCGTACTTGAAAGTTGTATACGAAAGCCCGTAGCCGAAGGGGAACAGCGGCTTGGTGCCATTTTTCTCGTACCCGCGGTAGCCCACGAACACGCCTTCCTTATAGACCACCTTCTTAGTCCCATCCGGCGGGTAGTAGTTGTCGTGGACCGGATTGTCTTCCCAGTGCCGTTCGAACGTCGCCGGCAGCCGGCCCGACGGATTTACGTCCCCGAACAGGATTTCCGCGGCGGCCTTCCCGCCTTCCTGCCCCGGATACCATGTGTGCAGCAAAGCCGGGACCCGATCGATCCACGCGTTCATATCGACGTTGCCGCCCGCGTTCAGAATCACGACGGTGTTCTTGTTCGCGGCAACCATGTCCCCGATTAGCTGGTCCTGTCCGGGCGGCAGGCGGAACGTGCGATCCGCGCCTTCGCTTTCGGATTCGGGATCAAAACCCAGTGCCACCACGACTACGTTTGCCTTTGCCGCGAGCGCCTTCGCGTCGGCCAGCACGTAAGTCCCTTCGCGTGTGATTCCCATGTGCAGGTGCCCGCCCAACCACTCCGAATTGCCATGGTGCTCGAGAACTACCTTGTGGGGATTTGCGTCCAAAGAGAGCGTCGCAATGCCGAGCATTTCCTTCGATGTGGTCCAATCGTCGAGCACGATCTTGTCATCCACGTAAACGCGGTAGTATCCGCCGTCCTCGCCCGTCGACGAAACGAAGAGGTCGTATTTGCCGGCAGCCGTCGGCGCGTAATATCCGGTCCAGCGCGATGACAACGCCTGCGCGGGAAGGTTCGACTTGCTGGCCGGTCCAAAATTGACGCTTTTCTCCGTGCGCGTAAAGTACGGCTTGCCTTGCACATTTGGATTCTCGAAGTGTTCGGCTTTGAGTCCCGCGGTTCCGCCCTGCCCCGTGGTCCAGAACGCGGTAGCTTCGGCCATCTCCTCGATGGTTGGCAGACCGGGGCTGTAATACACATGGCCGGAATCCCCGACGTAATTGCTCACGCCTTGAATCAGGCTTACTGCGTCGAACGGAACCACGCGAGCGCTGCCGCCGCCGACTGGCACGGCCGGGTACGCATTCGGGCCGACAACGAGCACCGAAATGCCAGGATCTTTCTTAAGCGGCAGTAAATTCCCGTCGTTCTTGAGTAGCACCGCGCCTTCGCGAGCGGCATCGAGTGCAACTTGATCGCCTTCGCGGTTGTAACGCGAAATGCTCAGGTCCAGTTGTTCGCGATCCAGCCAGCCGAATTGAATCGCGGTACGCAGCACGCGGCGAACTTTGTCGTCGATCGTGGCGACCGTAACCCTGCCGCTTTTAATCAGCGGCAACAGCGTCGCCCGATTCATGTACACGCCTTTCGGCATTTCCACGTCCAGGCCGCCATTCGTGACGCCCAGCGTATCGTAGGTCGAGGTCCAATCCGACATGAGAATGCCCGTAAAGCCCCACTCTTTTTTCAATATATCGATATTCAGGTGCGCGTTTTGCGTCGCGTGGGTGCCGTTGATCAGGTTATAGGAATCCATCACCGCGCCCACCTGCCCTTCCTTTACGGCGGCCTCGAAAGCCGGAAGATAAATTTCCCGCAATGTCCGTTCATCGATGATGGCATCGGTGTTGTGCCGGTCGAATTCGGAATTGTTGGCGTCGAAATGCTTCACCGTCGCGCTCACTCCCTGGCTCTGCATTCCTCTGATGTAGCCCACGGCGATCTTCCCCGCGAGATACGGGTCTTCGCCGAGATATTCGAAGTTGCGCCCGTTCATCGGCGCGCGGTAAATGTTCACCGCGGGTCCGAGCATGAAATGCACGCCTTTCGCGCGCGCGTCTCGCGCGATTTCGACGCCTTCGCGCGCCGCCAGCGCCGGATCCCATGACGCGGCCAATGAAATTCCGCCGGCCATCGTCGTCGCGGGTCCGCCGTGGCGAACCCCTATCGGGCCGTCCGCCATGCGCAGCCGCGGCCAGCCCAGCTCCGGGTAGGCGCGGATGTAGAAATCATCCTGACCGCCGATCAGGTCGATTTTCTGATCGAGCGTCATCCGGCTGAGAATCGATTCCACGCGCTGCTCAACGCCGTCCGGAGCGGAAATCGCGGCCGGGACAATCGCCAAAATTGCTGCAAGAAAAACGAACGCCAACACGGCGCCTGCTTTGCGCGCCGAAATTCCGCTTCTCACTTGCTTCATAGCCATGAATTCTCTCCCTCGCGGTGCGTCCTGCCGGTATCCATTCTTGTTCTAAACCGTCAAATTACTTGGGCGCGTCCGTGGTCTGGCCGGAATTCCCCTGCACCTGCCGAAATAACTCCATCTCGCGATCCGCTTCCGCGGTTTTTCCTTCCTTACGATAGACTCCCGCCAGCCCGAAATGGGTTTGTGCCGCCAGCGGCGTATCCTTCTCCAAGCTCAGCACGTGCAACCATGATTTTTGCGCCAGCGCGTCATCGCCATCCAGGCTCGCCGCTTTGCCCAGCATATACAGCGTTTCCGGCATTTCGTGCTTCAACTGCTCGGAACGCTCCAGCGAAATACGCGCTTCATGGAATTTTCCAAGTTGCATCTCCGCTTCACCGAGTCGATATGCCGCTTCGGCGCTGCCCGGCTGCAGCTCGGTTTCCAGGCGAAACTGCTCCGCGGCCTTATCCCATTGCTGCGCGCGCGCGTACAGATAGCCCAGCTCGAGGTGCAGGCCGGCCGTCTGCGGACGTAGGCGCAGAGCCTCGCTGAATTCTCGTTCAGCGCTGGGAACTTCGCGCAGCGCGGCATAATCCTGAGCCATCATTTGATGCGCCCGCGCGGAATCCGGGAAGCGCGCCTCAAGCGTATCGAAGACATCCTTCGACAGAAGCCCCGCGGCCCGCCCGTAGTAATACAGCAGGTCCGGATCGTCGGGACTTTTCGCCAGCGCTTTTTGCAGCACGGCCACGGCTTCCGGCAATCTTCCCGCTTCCAGCAGCGCGATTCCCAGCGCGCTTTCATCGTTCCCCTTTTCCAAATGCGGAATCGCTTCACCAGCATAGCCTTGTGCCAGCAGAGCATACCCCAGCAGCTGGTGGCCGCCCTCCACGTTCGCATTCAGCTCGAGCGCGTGTTTGAGCGGCGGAACAGCGGAAGCATAATCACGTTTCTCGATGAACACTTCACCAAGATCGACGAACGCGACGGCCAGCTTGGGATCGAGATCGATAGCCTTCTGAAATTCGGCGGCGGCGGAGTCCAGTTGTCCGCTCTTGTCGGCCTCCACACCGGCGTGCAGATGCTGCAGCGCGGGCGATGCGGACGCCTGCAACGCCAGCGCGATTGACAGGAACGCGGAGATCATTTCTGTTTCTCCGGCTCCTTCACTTCGAGAAACTGGTTGGCTTTGACGCCCTCCAGAATTTGCTCCGTACCGGAGGGCCAGTGAATTTCGACTTTTGCCGTTTCCGCCGTGCCCAGCCCAAAATGCAGCCGCTTGTCGCTTGCGGATACGTAACTCCCCGAGGTTGTCGCGAACCGCGTCTGGCCGTTCACCACCACGCGCGCGCCTATGCCATCGCGGTTGCTGCGCGTTCCACGCAGCGTGATCGAGAGCCAGTGCGCTTGTGTCTGCGCGGCGCGATTGATCAGCACCAGCGGTTCGCCGCCCAGCGTAGTGACCACCGCATCCATCCAGCCGTCGTTGTTCAGGTCTCCAAACGCGACCCCACGGCCGGCAATGGGCGCCGTAACGCCGGATTCAGCGCGCTCGAAGCGTCCATCGCGATTGAGCGCCAGTAGCGGCGTTTCCTTGTAATGCAGCATATGGTCGATCACTTCCACGTTGTCCAACACGTGGCTCTGCGCCACAAAAATGTCCTTCCAGCCGTCGTTGTCAAAATCTTCCAGGCCGACGCCCCAGCCGGAACTAGCCGCGGAAAGCAGCCCCAGTCCCGCTTGCAGGCTGCGATAGCTGAACAGGCCGTTACCGTCGTTGTGGAAGAGCGCGTACACCTCGCGCGGTAGCACCGTCACTAGAATGTCCGGCCGGCCGTCGTTGTCGTAATCCTGAAAAACGGTTCCCATTCCGGAGATGGGCTTGCCATCGGCGGTCAGCGCCGCGCCCGCCTCCAGGCCCCGCTCGCTGAATGTTCGGTCACCATTATTGTGAAACAGAAACTGACGCATGCCGTCGTTGGCTACAAAGACGTCCGTAAATCCATCGCCATCGTAATCTGCAAAGGAAACACCGAGCGAGCGCCCCTTAATCGCCCCAATTCCGGAATGTTGGCTCGTGTCTTCGAATGTCCCATCGCCTCGATTGCGGTAAAGAATGTTTGTCGTTTGGGGGAATTCGGCGGGCGGACAATACGTCTGCCATTCCTGGCCGCAAATCTTGCTGTGCTGCGTATCCCAGAGCATATAGCGAGTGACGAATAGGTCCAGGTGGCCGTCGTTGTCGTAATCGAAAAACCCAGCGGAAGAAGACCAGCCCCCAGCCTCTACTCCAGCTTTGGACGTTACGTCGGTGAACGTGCCGTCGCCGTTGTTATGGTACAGCACGTTCTTGCCATAGCTGGTGACGTACAGATCGGCAAAACCGTCGTTGTCGTAGTCCCCCACCGCCACGCCGATGCCGTAATTGCCATCTCCTGCATCCGCCAGGCCCGCTTCCTTCGTCACGTCCGTAAAGCTGCCGTCCGCGTTCTGCCGGTAAAGGCGATTCCAATTCTTCGGATCGCGACGCCCGAAATTCTCCGGCGCGTGCATCGGATTCGCGAGGTGGCCGCTGTTAACCAGGAAAATGTCGAGCAGGCCGTCGTTGTTGTAATCGAAGAGCGCCACGCCCCCGCCCATCGTTTCGATCAGGTATTTCTGCGGCGTGGGCGAGTTTACGTGGGTGAAATCCAGTCCCCGGGGATGCTTCTCCTCAAACACCGGCGCGGGCGCAGGGGAGGCCTGAGCGAAGGGCAGCGGTAAGGCAAGCCCCATGGCGGCGAACGCCTCAAGAAAGTCGCGTCGTGTGATCTGGCGATCCATTCGAGTCTGTGGAAGGTCCGGTGAGGCCATCAAAAGGGTAGCAGAAGTCATCCGCCGACGCACCGCTCTGCCGAACGCCCGAGCGTGTAGCTCAGACGACCGTCTTGAGAAACAAAAATCGAGGTGGAGGAACGAAGCCCACAGGATCGATCGACACAGCAGTTCGAAAACCTGAGGAAGTGAAGGCGGATGCCGGGGGGCGGCACCCGCCTTCGTTCCTCTTCCATGCTAGAACAAAAACTTCAGGCCGAATTGAATCAAGCGCGGATTATTCGCCTGGCTGGTGATCACGCCAAACGAGTTCGCCGTCGGCGAACCTGCGTATGCCGTTCCCGGAAATCCGAGTTGCACACGGTTGAAGGTGTTGAAGAACTCACTCCGGAATTCCAGCCCGAGCTTATCGTCTGGTCCGAACTGCGTCCGCTTGAAGATCGCCAGATCCCAGTTGTTGATTCCCGCCGCACGAAGGTTGGAGTCAACGCGGGCCTCAGTTCCATATCCATAGTCCGGCGGCGCCGCAAAGCAGGAGGTGTTGAAGTATTCCCCAATCTTTCCTATTTGGCCACTCGCCGGTGACGATTTGTCGCATCCAGGAACCGCGTCGGGTCGGATGTTCGAAATTCCCAATCCGAGCGCCTCGAGCGGAGTCGTGTTTGCGTAAGTGAACTTCAGCGGGAAGCCCTTCTGGAAAGTTGTGATTCCATCGACGCCCCATCCGGAAACAACCTTGTTGAGAGCACCAGAAGCATCGCCCATGTATCGCTGGCCATGGCCGAAAGGCAAATCGTAAACGTAGCTGATGACCAGGCGTTGCGAGACGTCTTGGGACGACAGTGACCGCTCAGCAGCCGTGTTATTGTAGTCCTGAATCTGGCCCACGCCGCCGGTGGAACCCTCCAGCCAGCTGGTCAGCGTATCGGTGTTGCTCATCAGCTTCTCATTCGTGTAGGCCGCCAGGAACGTCCCGCCATCCTTAAATCTCTTGGTGATGGTGGCCTGCAACGAATTGTACGAGCTGCCGTAGCCGCCTTGACCGGCCAAGCTCAGGCCGTTGTATTGCGGGTAGGGACGATCAAGTTGACCAGCGGTAATCATGGGGGCGCTGATCGTGGCGTTGGTGCTGCCCGCCAGCGGATTCACGATTTGTTGGCCGATTGTGATGGGTAAACCCGCTGCCTCTTGCGCCGCCGCCTGCGCGACGAACGAGTCGGGTATTTGATTGATGTTCGTGCTGTACTGCGCCAGATTGACGCCGTGGGACCCGGCATAAGCGACATCCGCGAATATACCCCAGGGCAGTTGGCGCTGCACGTCCAGGTTGTATTGCTGGACGTATGCGTATTTGGGATTGAAATAAGGCGCAACCGTCGGGCTTCCGTTTGCTGCGGCGAAAGCCGAGACGTTTGGCTGGGCGTTCCGTCCGGGTGCCAGGATGATACCCGAGGTACCGAACGGCCCAGGTGTGGCGCACGTAAACTGGCCAAACGTGGGACCAGCTGACGTGCAGTTGCTTGCGTCTAGCGTGCTGGTCGGCGTGATGTACGCATTCGTCGTGGCTGTGAACGGCGTGCTGGCTAGCGATACCACATCGTTATCCGGATTCAGGCCGAACGAGACGAAATTCGGGACGTAGAAAATTCCGTAGCCGGCTCGAATGACCGTCTTGTCGTTGAGGCTGTACGCCGCACCGATGCGCGGTGAAAACTCTTTCTTGTCCAGCGGCATGTTATTGCGGCTGGTATTTCGGCCGGTGGTGACCAGGAAAATGTCACCCGGGCAGCTGGATCCCGCGACTCCGCTGCAGCCCGTAACTGTCTCGTTGGTGGCTGTCGGATCCCAATACGTCAAACCGTTGAACCGTTCAGACCAAGTGCCTTGAAGTTCGTACCGCAGGCCCAGGTTGAGGGTTAGCTTTGGCATAATGCGCCAGGTATCCGCAACGAAGAACGCCCGGTAATCCTGCTTGCCCGCGGTCTGCGCCGGAACTTGGGCAACACCCTCGGTCTGGTTGACGAAGTGGCCTTCATTCTGAGCCAATCCCAAAACGAAGTCCGCGAACGGGAACCCGGTGTTTGCGCTCGGGGCCTTTGGATTGTCTGCGGTCCAAATTCCATTAAACGCGAAGCCGCCCGTGCCGATGTTCGTCTGAAAGTAATTGTCGTAGCCTACTTCGACTTGCGCGCCAAATTGGATCGTGTGCTTCCCGCGAATCAACGTCATCACCGGAGAGAAGTTATATTGCGAGTTGTGGTCCCCAATCGCGCTTCCCGCTCCTTGCGAAATACCCACGTCGCCGGGAAACGTAAACGCTGGAGTTGGAGGGGTCCTTATCGCCGAAGGTACGTCGTTATAGCTCGACGGCCAGCCCAACTGCGTCAGGTCGTACCCGGAATTGATCGGGGCGCGCGCATAAACGAAGCGGCTACCGGCCACGTTGAAGTCAAATATTGCCGTGGATGAAAACTGGTGATTCAAATCGATCGCCAGCACTTTCGCGTGGTAGAGTTCCGAACACCGGTCCGCGCAAAACCCAGTCCCGTAAGGATCGGTCGGCAAATCGGTCAGCCCGTAGTACGCATACCGCCCGAACAAGCGAGTCGTGCTGTTGATATTCTGATCGATTCTGGTGATGAACTGGTTCGTGTTTCCGCCGATCGAAGGCGAAACAGTGAAGTTGTTCTCGCCGGTGATGGGATCCCCGGGCAGAAGGCCCGTCGTCGGATATAGCTTTGCCGCTAGCACACTCGCAGCATGGCTCAGTTCCGCCGTGGGAATGATGTTGCCCAGGTATGGCGTGCGCGCGCCGGTCGTTGTATTCGCCGTGTACGGATCATACAACTGATATCCCAATCCCGCGGCAACTTGCGCTGCAGGACACACTCCGGTCGGGGATATGCCCGGGCAAAGCGATGAGAAGTCGCCAGTCAACTCCGCCGCCGTAGGCACGCTTGAAGTGGCTGGGTTGCCGCCTTGCCGTTGCCGGAATTGTTCCCAGCTCACGAAAAAGAAGGTCTTGTCCTTGATTATGTGGCCACCAAAGTTCGCGCCGTATTGATTCTGGACGTACGGCGGATTCACTCCCGGGACCGGATCTGCTGTGAGCGCCGAGAAATTGTAAGGCGTTGCGTTCAATACCTTATTACGCAGATATTCATACGCTTCGCCGTGGTAATCGTTCGAACCGCTCTTCGTGCTGAAGTTCACGATGCCGCCGGAGAATTTTCCCCATTCCGCGCCGAGGTTGTTGTACTGCACCTTGAACTCCGCGATCGAGTCCTGCGTCGGAATAATGATCGGCAGGTTGATGTAACCAATGTTCAGCGGCTGACCGTCGAGATATTCAGCGCTCTGATTGCCGAACGAACCCGCCACCTGATAATTGCCCCAGCTGAACGGGTTTTGTCCTACCGGTGTACCGCCCGCGCCGCCTTGCGCAATCGCGCCGGGGGACAGGGTAATCAGATTGAATACGTTGCGTCCGTTGAGCGGAATCTCGTTCGTGGCGCGCTGATCGATAACTTGGCCAAGCGAGGACGTGGTCGGCTGAAGCAGCGGGGTCTCTCCCGTGACCTCAACCGTCTGCGTCACCGACCCGACTTCCAGCGCCGGATTGATGCTGAACGACTGGTTGACCTGGATCGTCACAGGCTCGCGTCGGTACGCCTTGAATCCGTCCTTTTGCACCTCGAGGCGATAGGCCCCCGGGTTCAGGTTGACAAAGTCGTACAGACCGTCGCCGCCCGTGGACACCGTCTGTGCGGCACCAGTGGCCAGGCTGGTCAACGTAACCTTCGCGTCAGGAATGGCCGAGCCCGACGAGTCCGTAACGGTCCCCGAAAGCGAACCGAAGGTGGACTGTGCTGCTACGGGCGTTCCCGTCAGCATGGCGGCAACAACGAAGCACAGACCTAGAGCGAGAGCAACCAGCGACCGTTCAAACGACTTATTCATAAAACTATTTCCTCCCCCGAAAAAAGACACGATAGGCCCAATTCGCTTAGGCAAGAACCTGGACCCTGTATTGTCGACACTTAAAGTTTTGCCAGAAGTCGCAGGTCGATGGTTGCAAGGGTTGCGGAACCAAGACTGCAGTCCCCACCGCACAGCCTTGCGAAATCAACTGCCCTAACCGATACGATCCATCGAATATTTAGATGCCACCCCGGCTGGGATGCATTTAGCGACAACTCCCCATTCCCTGTCAAGATAAAAATAACGATTTTCTAAAGACTTTTGACCTGAAGTTACGGATGTGCAATGATTCGCGCACTATTTCGCAGGAGTATGCGGCAGCGTAGGCGTGCCCTTTGATCCGCGCGCGCCACACGGGCCAGTGATTTACATCCTGAATGAAACCAATTCGTTTTCTGAATATTGCTGAGAAACAGCCCATGGAAAGCCATCGCCACAAACAGGACGGGCGGAAGTTGCGCGTCGTCACCCTGAAATCTGTCGCCGACCATGTCGGACTCACTCCCAGCACGGTCTCGGCCGTGCTGAACGATTCCGCTGCGGCCCGCTCGGTTCCCGAACACACCAAGGCTCGCATTCTTGCGGCGTCCCGCGAGCTCAATTACCGCCCCAATTATCTCGCGCGTTCCCTACGCGTGCAGCGCACCTACACGATCGGCGTAATCGCTAGGGATCTCGGCGACGCTTACGCCGCCATGATCATCAGTGGAATCGAACGCCATCTCCGCCAGCAGAATTTTTTCTTTCTCACCGTCGCTCATCATAACGACAAGAAACTGCTGGACACCTACTCGCAGATTCTCTTGCAACGCGGCGTCGAAGGCTTGATTTCCGTCGACACCCTGCTGGGTGAGTCGATGTCCTTGCCGACCATCGCCATCGCTGGCCATCGCCCGGTGGAAGGCGTGACCAATATTCTTCTCGATCACCGCCGGGCCGCTCTGCTGGCTCTCCAGCATCTTTTCGACCTCGGGCACCGCGAGATCGCCTTCATGAGGGGACCACACTACAGTTCGGACTCCAACGATCGCTGGAAAGCGATACTGGATGTCGCGCGCGAGCTGGGTCTTACCGTGCGCCCCGAGCTTACGATTCAATTGGATGGCGATTTATCAACCCCGGAAGTCGCCTATCCCGCGACCAAGGCGTTTCTGCATTCCCGAAAAAGACCGTTCACTGCGCTGTTTGCGTTTAACGACAACTCCGCGCTGGGCGCCATCAGCGCCTTCCAGGAAGCCGGCCTGCACGTTCCGCGCGATGTTTCCGTGGTGGGATTCGATGACATCAAGATGGCACCCTACATTAATCCCAGCCTGACCACGGTTCGGCAGCCGCTGTTCAAGATGGGCGAGATTGCGGCCCGGTCACTGCTCAGCCAGATCAAGAATAGCGAGGAGTATGTCGCCGAAATACTCATCGCACCCGAACTTGTGGTGCGCAAATCGACCGCTCGAGCGCGAGCGTAGGCGCGCGACCTCTCCGCTTTCTCCAGCCGCACCTGGAATTGTTCCGCGCTTTCAACCAATTCGTGTACATTGCTTGCCGTCAGATCGGATTTGCGTTACGAATCAACAATTATCATGCTCCGCATCCTGGCGTCAGAGCATGACGCGGAGAATCTAAATCTGGCGATTCGCGACCGACGGAGCAAGTGCGCTTGGACCTAACCTCGAGTTCGTATTCGATCGGAGTCGATTTTGGTGGCACGAATCTGCGAATTGCCGCCTACACCCCCGCCGCCGGCTTTCTCGAAACAATCCAAATACCGGCCCGCGTTCAAGCCGGCCGGGATGCCGTGGTCGCGGACATGTGTTCCGGAATCCAAAAACTGCGCGACACGTTCGCTCCAAATTTTTCACTGCGCGGCGTTGCCATCGGATCTCCCGGCCCGCTTGAATTGCCCGAAGGCCGGCTCAGAAATCCGCCGAATCTTCCCGGGTTTGATGGTTTGGAATTGCGTGCGGCCGTTGGAAACATCCTCCGCACTCCCGTTGTCGTGGAAAATGACGCCAACCTAGCCGCCTTGGCGGAATGTGTGGTTGGTAAGGGAAAAACCCTCGGCGTCGATTCCTTATGTATGTTGACGCTGGGCACCGGAGTCGGCAGCGGAATTATCTTGCACGGCAAAATTTGGGACGGAATGAACGGAATGGCCGGAGAACTTGGGCACAACACGATTTTCGCCGGCGGCGAGCTCTGCTCGTGCGGAAATCACGGCTGCCTCGAGATGCTGGCCTCCGCAACTGCCGTCCGGCACCGTGCTACGGAAATGATCGCAGCCGGAAAATCTCCGGGTCTGGCGGAACTGCAAAAGCGCTGCCCGGATTTTACGCCCCGCGAAATTTCCGAACTCGCGCTCGCGGGCGATCCTGACGCTCGCAAAATCTTTGATGAAGTTGGGCGCGCGCTGGGCATCGGTCTGGCGGCGGCCGTTAACGCCTTGAACCTGCCGCTGTACGTCGTCGGAGGCGGCTTGATCAAATCCTGGAAACTGTTTGCGCCGGCCGTCTTTGAGGAGTTACGGCATCGCAGCTACGTATACAGGTTGACCGATCCAGAGCGCTCCGTCGCCGACGGCGGTTCGCCCTCGAAAACGTACGTGCTCCCGGCTGAATTGGGACCTGAGGCGGGACTGCTGGGTGCATGCATACTCCCCTTCACGGGATGAAGGCTAAAAGGTATCTCCTAAACAGCTGATCGGAAAACGGCGGGGCTTCTGAATACTGCACAGTCGGCGAACGCGCGGAAAATTTGCTGGCAGGAAAAAGAATGAAACTCAATTCGTACCTGTTGAAGGCCAGTATCGTCGGGGCGCTCGGTGGATTGCTATTCGGTTTCGATACCGCCGTCATCGCCGGCACCACCAACTCCCTCCAGCAAATTTTTGACCTCACTCCTTGGACTCTCGGAATCACCGTCTCGATTGCTCTATGGGGCACGGTCGTTGGCGCGCTCAGTGCCGGCGTCGTCGGTCAGCGGCTGGGGGGGCGCAATGCGTTGCGTATCATGGCGGTGCTCTATATCGTTTCGTCGCTCGGTTGCGCCATCGCCTGGAACTGGCCGGCCCTGGTAGTCTTCCGGTTCATCGGCGGCCTAGGGATCGGCGGTTCCTCCGTGCTGGCTCCGGTGTATATCGCGGAATTGGCCCCCGCGAGCTTGCGTGGCCGCCTGGTGGGAATGTTTCAAATCAACGTCGTGTTGGGTATCCTGCTGGCGTATTTTTCAAATTATTGCATCGCGCGCCTCGGATTGGGCGCCCTGGAATGGCGCTGGCAACTCGGCGTCGCGGCCGCGCCGGCCCTCCTCTTTTTTGTCATGCTCTTCGGTATTCCTCAAAGTCCGCGTTGGCTGGCTACCCAGCATCGCATCGAGGAATCAGGTCGCGTCCTGCAGCTTCTGGGCTCTTCCAATTACCAGGCGGAGCTCACCGAGATCGTAAATTCGATTCACGTGGAAAACGCCCAAGGCTCCGAACCCCTGTTTTCCCGCAAATATCGTTTCCCGATTTTTCTGGCCCTCGCGGTCGGAATCTTCAACCAGCTCGCCGGCATCAACGCAATTCTTTACTACCTGCCCTCCATCTTCATGGCCGCCGGATTCAGTAAGATTTCGGGCGATTTGCAGTCCGTCGCGATCGGCGCGATGAATCTTTTCGCCACGCTGCTCTTTATGAGCGTGATCGACAAGCTCGGGCGAAAAACTTTGCTCTTGATCGGTTCCGCCGGAACGGCCTTGTGCCTTTCGGGCGTCGCGTTCATTTTTTTCACCCACCGGAATCAGGGTTGGCTGGTCTGGATTTTGGTGGGCTATATTTTCTTTTTCGCCCCGCTCGGCGCGGTCATCTGGGTCTATCTGGGCGAAGTCTTTCCGAATACGGTGCGCTCCAAAGGCCAGAGCCTGGGATGCTCCGCGCACTGGATCATGAACGCCCTCATTTCCGCCCTTTTCCCCGTCGCCGCAAAGGTTTCCGGCGCTTATCCCTTCGTATTTTTCGCCGCAATGATGGTCGCGCAATTTTTTGTCGTTGCGCTTTTCTTTCCGGAGACCAAGGGCTTCACCCTCGAGGAAATGCAGTATCGCCTCGGCATCGACCAGAATCCATCGAGTCGTCTCATGAACAGCTGATAGCGAGGGGCCGGACTGCAGCCCCGTCCTGCGTGATTGTTTACTTGGCTTTATTCGCCACGAGCCACCTCGAAAACGGTCGTTCCGGAAGGGTGGGGCTTCAGCCCCGCCGTAAAGCCGCCCAAAAGAGCGGGCTTTAGCCCCTGAAGCCTCGCTTGTCAATCCTGAATATTTGTGAGATGGGTTCTAGTCGATCCACTCGAACGATCGCGTGACGGCCTTCTTCCAGTTCCTGAAAAAGCCTTCGCGCGTTTTCTCGTCCATCTTCGGACTCCACGTGCGGTCCACCGCCCAATTCGCCCGCAGATCATTCGTATCCTTATAGTAGCCAACCGCCAGCCCGGCGGCGTAGGCAGCCCCGAGCGCCGTAGTCTCCTTCATGACCGGTCGAACGACCGGTAGATTCAGGATGTCGGATTGAAATTGCATCAGCAGAGCGTTGCCCACCATCCCGCCGTCGGTTTTCAAGACCCTCAGTTGGATCTTCGAATCTTTCTCCATCGCTTCCAGAACTTCGCGTGTTTGAAAAGCCGTGGCCTCCAGGACCGCGCGCGCCAGATGGCCTTTATTCGCGAACCGCGTCAAGCCAACGATTACGCCCCTCGCATTCGATTTCCAGTACGGCGCATACAATCCGGAAAATGCCGGAACGAAATAAACGCCCCCGTTATCCACTGTGGTTCCTGCTAAGGCCTCGATGTCCGTACTTTTCTCGATAATTCCGAGATTGTCGCGCAGCCACTGCACCAGCGCTCCGGTAATAGCGATGCTCCCTTCCAGTGCGTATTGCGCGGGCTTGTCGCCAAATTTGTACGCCACCGTGGTAAGCAGCCCAAATTTGGACTGAACGATTTCTGTCCCGGTATTCTCCAGCATGAAGCAACCGGTCCCGTATGTATTCTTCGCTTCGCCCGGATTGAAACACGTCTGTCCAACCAGTGCCGCCTGTTGATCGCCGAGTATTCCCGCAATCGAAACGTCCCGGATCGAATCGAGCTGCGCTTGTCCGTACACTTCGCTGCTCGATGCAATCTTGGGCAACATCTTCTCCGGGATGCCATAAAGCTTCAACATTTCCTGATCCCAGGCCAGAGTTTTCAGATTCATGAGTTGCGTGCGGCTGGCGTTGCTCACATCCGTGACATGAATTCCGCCATGCGGGCCGCCCGTCAGCTGCCAGACCAGAAAAGTATCGACGGTGCCGAACAGCAAATCTCCCTCTTCGGCCGCGGCCCGAGCCCCCGGAATATTTTTCAGCAGCCAGCGAATTTTCAGGCCGCTGAAATATGTCGCCAGCGGCAAACCTGTCTTTTCCCGAAACCGATCCTGCCCGCCGTCCTTCGAGAATTCCGCGACGGCATCCTCCACCCGCGTGTCTTGCCAGACCAGCGCGTTATGTACGGGCCGGCCAGTCTTGGAATTCCAAACGACGGTCGTCTCGCGCTGGTTGGTAATGCCGATCGCCGCAAGTTCCTCCGGCCGCAATCCCCGCGCCTGCATGGCGTCGTCGATAACTTCCCGCGTGCGCGCCCAGATTTCGTCAGGATCGTGTTCGACCCAACCCGGCTTGGGGAAGATTTGTTCGTGTTCCTTCTGCGCGACGGAAACGATCCGCCCGGCGCGATCGAATACCATGAACCTCGTGCTGGTAGTGCCTTGATCGATCGCGCCGAGATACGCCTTCACGTTTTCCTCTCCACGCCGCGCTTCGACGCCCGTGTTTCAGTTTGCCGAAGCCGCCGGATTCTCACTCAGGCCGGCGAGCCGGAACAATCGCCGAATTTTGTTCGCGTACTCATCCACCGACGATCGTTCTTGCTCCGCGCTCCACCCCAATTCTTTCGCGAGGATCGCGCCTGTCGGTCCCGCAGCTTCAATAGAAGCCTGCCAGCTGAAAAATTGCAAAGCGGTTCGCCGCATCAATACATCTTCAATCGTCATCGCCATCTCATAACGCGCGCAATACGCAACTTCCGCGCGCCACGGCGCGAATCCCGGAACCAGCGGCGCGGCGAGCCCCGGTTCGCTTTTCGCCAACTCCATCACCTTCGCCGCATTCGCGCCAAATTTCTGCGAGAGATGCTTCGCGCTCGCTTCGGAAATTCCATAATCCTGCACCAGAGTCTGCCAGTAGTCCGCCGTATACCCCGTCGACCCGCACAGCGGATGATCGATCGTCACCCCCGGCGTCGCCTGACGCCCCAGCGATTTCTGCACCGCATTGACGGTGTCTTCCGCCATCGCTCGATGCGTCGTCCACTTCCCACCCATGATGCTGATCAGCCCGGTCTCCGCATCCACTTCCACTTCATGATCGCGCGCCAGCTTCTTCGTATCGCGCGAACCTCCCGCGCTCACCAGCGGTCGCGCCCCCGCGAAACCGCTCACAATTTGTTCCACCCGAATCGCCGTCGCGAAATATTCGTTAATGTGCCGCAGCAGGTACGCGACGTCATCCTTCGAAAGATAAAGTTCCTCGCCGGCGCCCACTTCCGTCTCGGTGGTTCCAATCAGCAACCGCCCGAACCAAGGCACCGCGAACAGCACTCGCCCATCGTCGGTCCTCGGAATCAGCAACGCATCAACCGTGGGAAACACCTCCAGCGGCAGCACGATGTGTGCGCCCTTGCTCAATCTCATCCGCGCCGCCACTCCCGGCTTCGCCATCCCGCGAATCGCATCCGCCCCCGGCCCGGTGGCGTTCACGATTCGCGCCGCGCGCACCGCAAATCGCTTCCCCGAAAATTGATCCTCAACCTCCGCGCTCTGCAGCCGACCCGCCGCGTCTTTGCCAAACCCCACCACCCGCGCATAATTCAACGCGACCCCGCCCGCCTCCGCCAAGCTATTCACCAGCGCCATGTTGTATCGCGCATCGTCAAACTGCCCATCCGCATACGCGATGCTTCCCAGCAGCCGCCCCGCCGCCAGCCCCGGCATGCGCCGTAGCGTTTCTTCTCGCGACAGAAACCGGCTCGCGAACAAACTCGCCTTCCCCGCGATCCACTCGTACAACTTCATTCCCAATCCCATGTACGCCACGCTGAACCAGCTCGCGCACGGAATCAGAAATTCCAGCGGCCGCGTCATGAACGGGCCGTTGCGCAGCATGTGAATCCGCTCGTGCAGCGCGCGATTCACCACTTCGTACTGCTTCACGTCGAGCCCCTTCACCGCCTCTTCCAAATAGCGCACGCCTCCATGAATAATTTTCGTCGCCGCCGTCGACGCCCCACTCCCAAAATCCCCGCCATCCACCAGCACCGTCTTCATCCCGCGCAATTGCGCATCCAGCGCGCAACCCGCCCCCGTCGCGCCCCCGCCAATCACGCACACCTCGAAATCCTCCGCCGCCACCATCCCCAACACTTCCTCGCGGCGCTTCACCTCATCAAACTCCTCGGTTTGTCGGGCTTTCGAGTCGATCGAGAACTCCCATGACGAGAGCCTTTGTAGCGGCGGCCTTCAGGCCGGCGTTTTGTTCCCAAATGGTTGTCCGCCGCCGGCCGCCGAATCCCGGCGCCTCTACCTTAGAAATGAAACGCCCGCATCATCCACCCCGCCACCGCCGCGCCCACCAGCGGCGCCATCACTGGCACCCACGCATAACTCCAATTCGATCCACCCTTCCCCGCAATCGGCAGAATCGCATGCGCCACCCGCGGCCCCAAATCCCGCGCCGGATTGATCGGATATCCTTCCGTCCCGCCCAGCGACAGCCCAATCCCCCACACCAAACACGCCACCAGAAACGGCCCCATCGCCGCCGCCGGACCCGTCGCCGAAACCGCCTTCGAATAAATCGCTCCAATCACGAACACCAGCACCCACGTGGCGATCACTTCGCTCGTAAAATTCACCGGCAAATTCCGAATCGCCGGCGAAGTCGCGAAAATTCCCAGCTTGGTCTCCTGCTCCGGCGATTCCCGCCAGTGCCCGTAAAAAAATATCCACACCAAACACGCGCCCACAAACGCGCCCAGCAGTTGCGCCGGTATATACGTCGCCACCTTGCTGTAATCCCCGGACGCCACCGCCATCCCCACCGTCACCGCCGGGTTCAGATGCGCCGCGCTGCTCCCGCACGCCACCGCCGTGTACACCCCGCACAATACCGCCAGCGCCCACCCCGTCGTAATCACCATCCACCCCGACCCCTCCGCATACGTCTTCTTCAGCAACACATTCGCGTTCACCCCATCCCCCAGCAGCACCAACACCGCCGTCCCCATAAACTCCCCAAGCACCGGTGACCCCATCCCGCCTTCTCCTTCCGTCGCAGTCCAAATAACTAGCGACCATCAAGCCGAACGATTCGGCTCCTACGCGCACCAAATCGCAGCTGAGTTCTATCACCTTTCGGGATTCAGGTCTGCTGTGGCAGTGCTACCATCCGCCTTCGCCATGCGCCCATCACCTCCCGGGAACGCCAATCTCCCGCTTGGCGCCCTCCAGAAAGCCGGCCCCGAGCCGGTATGGCACAGCCGTGGCTACTTGCCACATTTAGAAAGCTCCGCCCTAACCCAGCACGTCACCTTTCGCCTCGCCGACAGCCTCCCGCAAGAAGTTCTGCGCCGCTTGCAGGCCGAAGTGAAACTTCTCGCCGCCAAAAACCAAGACGCCGAATTGCGCAAACGCTTGGAAGGGTGGATCGACGCAGGCCACGGCTCCTGCGTTCTGCGCACGCCAGAGATCGCGGCCATTGGTCCAGCATTCGCTGCTATGTTTCGATGCGCAGCGTTACCGGCTGCTGGCTTGGGTGGTCATGCCGAATCATGTGCACGTACTGTTTCAGCCTTCGGGCGGGTGGAGCGTCGCGAAGATTGTGGCATCGTGGAAAAAATTTACCGCCAGGAAAATCTGCGACCACCTGCGGAATGTCCCTAACCAAGAGATCGGCGTTCGCAGCAACGCTCCCGTCTGGCACCGCGAGTATTGGGATCGCTATGTGCGGGACCTGCGGCATTTCCGATCAGTCGTTGAGTACATTCATTTGAATCCGGTTGACGCTGGGCTAGTCGCTGCGCCCGAGGCTTGGCCGTGGAGCCAGTGGAGCTTATCCCGCAGCCTCAGTTCTTCCACCTTTCACGATTCACGTTTTCCAGCGCGGTGCGATCACCCGCCTTAGCGATGCGCCCACCACAGCCCGGGAACGCCAATCTCCCGATTGGCGCTCGTCATAACCGCAATCGACCCGCCGAGCGAATTACGAATGTGAATTTGTCCGAAGGATATCTTGCCATAGAGATTAAAGGCGACGATCAGTTCCTCAAGGGTCCAGTCATGACGAGGCATACGGTGATTTCGGCAGGGGGCCGATACAAGCATGGCACCGGCC
>Ga0302326_10003212_pt1 | contig 38707 bp, 28 predicted proteins | sample Palsa_T0_3_FD_202264 | JGI IMG/M metagenome (GOLD analysis project Ga0302326, IMG submission 202264) | Peat permafrost microbial communities from Stordalen Mire near Abisko, Sweden - Palsa_T0_3 | ecosystem: Environmental > Terrestrial > Soil > Palsa > Peat permafrost | place: Sweden: Abisko... | reverse complement strand
TTTTTTCCAGGGTCGTAACCTGATCGCATTTCGCCCAACAATCCGAACTCACCCCGCCGTCGCCGGCCCTGATCGGAACGCGAATACTAAAGCTGGCGTGTTCCGCGCTGGTAAATCCCACTACGCAAACATCTAGAGCGTGGCGGTTCAAAGCTTCCACTGAAAGGATCACAGCCGGGCGCCGTTTCGTACCCAAGGAAACCAGATAAGCCTCTCCACGCCGGGGATGGAAAGGAGGCTGTGGCATCAGTCACGCTCAAATGTGCGCAAAGCAGCCAGTTGAAAATCCAACGTGCCTTTTCGACGTTTTGCCTTAGCAACCGAAAAGAAGGCAGCCGCCTCAGCTTCCAAACTTTTCCTCCCGCTCTTGCATGATGGCGCGCTTCAGCAATGCGTTCACGCGTTCACTCACTGAACCATCCCCTTTGGTGGTTGCGACATATGAGTCAACCTCAGGAGCTATCGTATAGCTCTTAATGGCCCTCATAGCTTATCTCATAAGGTTAATATGATTGCTGACAAGGTGGTATCACAAAGATTAGGAGTGAACGCACTTTCACAACTATGCAGAAATATTTTAGCCAAGGCCGAAGGAGCCCAATCCCCTCGGCCGTTTGACACCAATTTGCATCGCTTTTAGAATCATGGGATTGGGCGCGACAGAAGTTCGCGCCAGAGAGGCTCCTGCTCCGGCAGGTCGGTCTCGTTGTTGTCCTGGTCGGGCGCGTGGCGGCGTAGCTCAGGTGGCTAGAGCGACGGTCTCATAATCCGTAGGTCCGTGGTTCGAGTCCACGCGCCGCCACCAAATCTCATTCCTGCCTGGCTGCAATTGTAGAGGGTACCGTGTAACGTTCATCCCCGAAAGTTCCCCTCGAATCAGTCGATTCGCGGCGTTACCGAAGTTTTTCAAGAAGCCTGTAAAGCACTGTTAATAAATCTGTTAGCTGTTTATGCTTAAGGCGGGTCAGCTCGCGTGCCGGCGTCAGGAGGCGCGCGTGACCTCGCAAAACGAATGTCCACTCATGCACAGTCGTGGAGAGCCTTGCCTGTCGGCGCCAAGGCATTTGTTGGCCTGGTGATCGCCGCGGGAATGGCCTCGTTGCTTCAGGCCGCGATCCATCAGAGCAGCAAGAATATTGCTCAGTTCATCTGTTACCTTGGCATCGCGGTTTTGGCGTCACGGCTTCGAGTTGCTCTACCCGGCATCACCGGCACGCTTTCGGTAAACTTCCTGTTCATCCTGGTTGGCATCGCGGAGCTCAGCTACTCCGAAGCGCTCACCCTAGGCGCGGTCTCCATGCTAGCCCAAAGTCTGTATCCCGGGCGCCCAGGCGCTATCCAGTTGACGTTTAATGTGTGTGCCGGCGCGTTGTCGACCGCTCTGGCGTACGTTGCCTATCACAACTCGCTGGCCAACGAACTTATCGTCAGCCGGCCCCTGGTTCTGTGCCTGGCGGCTTCGATTTATTTCATCGTCAACGCGGGTTGCATAGCCGCAGTGATTTCGTTCAGCGAAGGCACACCCCTGCGGCGGATCCTGGTCGATTGCTACTTCTGGTCTTTCCCCTACTACCTGGTCGGAGCCGGCATCGCGGGCGCAATTGGCTGGTTCAACCATGAGTTCAACTGGGAGACCTCGCTGCTTTTCGTCCCGGCAATTTATCTCATCTACCGTTCCTATCGTTTGTACCTCGGCAAGTTGGAAGACGAAAAGCGTCACGTCGAAGAGATTGCCGATTTGCATTTGCGCACCATTGAAGCTCTCGCGCTGGCGATTGAGGCCAAAGACCAAACCACCCACGCCCACTTGCAGCGGGTTCGCGTTTACGCCATCGAGGTTGCCAAAGAACTGGGTATCAAGGGCGCCGAACTCGAGGCCCTCCATGCCGCAGCGCTACTGCACGACATCGGCAAGCTAGCTGTGCCCGAACACATCATCTCGAAACCCGGCCGGCTTACTCCAGAAGAATTCGAGAAGATGAAGATTCATACCGTGGTGGGAGCGGAAATTCTGGAACGCGTTCGCTTTCCTTATCCCGTAGTGCCGATCGTGAGGGCCCACCATGAAAAGTGGGATGGCTCCGGTTATCCCTTCGGATTGAGGGGTACGGAGATCCCGATTGGCGCGCGCATTCTTTCCGCCGTCGACTATTTGGACGCTTTAGCCTCTGATCGGCAATACCGGCGCGCCATGCCGCTCGATGACGTAATGAAGCAGCTCTCGGCGGAGTCGGGCAAATCATTCGATCCAAGCGTGGTGGAGGTCCTCAAGCGCCGTTACCGCACTCTGGAGAATATGGCTCTGGCACAATCTGATTCGGGGGACAACCTCGCCATTGCTCCCGAAACTAAGGTTACGCGCGGCCTCGCGCCGGCCGCCGGATTCGAGAATGCTACCGCCGCTGACTCCGTCGGCCGGGAAGCAACCTTCCTATCCTCCATTGCGGCGGCACGGCAGGAAGCTCAATCTTTGTTTGAGTTGAGCCAGGATCTGGGAGCATCGCTCAGCCTGGGTGAAACCCTCTCGGTTTTCTCCGTGAAACTTAAGCCGATGGTTCCCTATGACGCGATCGCCATCTACATCCTGCGCGGCGATGAACTCATTCCGGAATATGTGAATGGAGATAACTACCGCCTCTTCGCCTCGCTGCGAATTCCGCTGGGGGAGGGACTCTCAGGCTGGGTAGCGCAGAACAGAAAACCGATCGTGAACGGAAATCCTTCGGTGGAGCCCGGCTACTTGAACGATCCCACCATGTCCAGCACCTTGCGCTCCGCCCTGGCGCTGCCTCTGGAGGGAGTGGACGGCGTAATCGGTGTTCTTGCGCTTTATCGCGCCGAGCGGGACGCGTTTACCTCCGACCATTTGCGCATCCTTCTGGCGGTCAGCGGCAAGATGGCTCTGGCCATCGAAAATGCTCTGAAGTACCAGCAGGCGGAAAGCTCCGCCACCACCGACTATCTCACCGGCTTGCCCAATGCCCGCTCGCTGTTCCTCCAACTGGATCGCGAACTAGCCCGCTGCAAGCGCGACAACCTCTCGCTCACCTTAATGGTCTGTGACATGAACGGCTTTAAGAAGATCAACGACCGCTTCGGCCATCTGGAGGGAAACCGCGTTTTGCGTCTGTTTGCTCAGGCTTTGAAAGACAGCTGCCGCGAGTACGACTACGTTGCCCGCATGGGCGGGGACGAATTTGTAGTGATTGCTCCCGGGCTCGCCGCTGACGCCGCCGCCAAGAAAGTCGAGCAGATTCGTCCCCTCGCCCAGCAGGCTGGCTTTGACGTTTGCGGAGAAGATATTCTCTCTTTGAGTGTAGGACTGGCTGTGTCTCCGAAAGACGGCAACGACGCCGAGCAACTCCTGACCGAGGCCGACCGGCGCATGTATCTGGAAAAGCAGAAACAGCCCTCGCAAAAAGACCAGCGCTTGCACACCCGGATGAAATGCCGGCTCACTATCGAACTGCAGCCGCAGTCCGGCGGCTTGCCCATATTCGGCAATCTAATCGACGTCAGCCTGGGCGGCTGCTATGTGGAAACCAGTGCCATTGTGCCTCCCGGATCCGATGTCACGCTGATTTTCTCCATCGATGATGGAAGATTGACCACCGAGGGTAGCATCGCCCGAATCCATCCCGGCTCGGGAGTGGCGATTCAATTCAAGGAGATGAGCCGGGATTCGCGGGAAAAGATGTATCGCATCCTGGACTTCGTCCAACGCACGACCGCGCTCTACAACGACCGTTACCTGCAGACACTTATCAAACGCTGATCGTCGCAGGTACTTGATTGTGACGGTAGACGGAACCAGGCATCCGAGGGCATCCGCGCCGCGCGCTTGAAGCGCATCCTGCCGCCCTCGTACACTTAGAGAATGCACGTCCATGCTCATGGCGCGGGCAATCCCAAGCGAGTGCTCAAGGTTTCTCTGGGCGTGACCCTTTGCTATATTGTGCTGCTGGTGGTGGCCGGCATCCACGCCCACTCGCTGGCGCTACTCTCCGAAGCCGGACACAATCTCTCTGACTTTCTGGCTCTGCTGCTATCGCTGGTTGCGGTCTATTTGCAGTCGCGTCCGGCGAGTTCAACCAAGACCTATGGGTATCATCGCGCCGGAGTGCTGGCCGCGCTGGTGAATGCCGTGTCGCTGGTCGCAGTTTCATTTTTTATTTTCTACGAGGCATTCTGGCGCCTGCAGCATCCGGAACACGTTCAGGCCTCGGTGATGATGTGGGTTGCCGCCGCCGGCGTCGTGATGAATGGAGTGATCGCTCTGCTGCTGTATCGCTCGGGAGGCGACGTCAACATGCGCAGCGCCCTGCTGCATGAAGTAGGCGACACCCTTTCCACCGCCGCCGTCATTGCCGGAGGCTGGGCCATCCTGGCTACGGGCGACTACTGGATTGACTCCGCTCTCTCCTTTGGAATTGGAGCATTGATTCTCTGGTCAGGCTTCGGCATCGTGCGCGAGACCCTGAACATTCTGCTCGAAGGCACACCCCGCGGTGTGAAGCTGGAACTGGTGGCAAGCGCCATCCGCTCCATTGAAGGCGTCAACGACGTGCACGACCTGCACTGCTGGAGCATTGGCTCGGAAACTCGCGCGCTCTCCTGCCACATTTCGATCGCCGACATCCCGCCCTCGGTCAGCGAACGCATCCTGCGCGACGTGAAGGACCGATTGCACCACAGCTTCCGCATCGACCACACCACCATTCAGTTCGAGCACGTGGACTGCGAAGTGGCGCATGGCTGTGTGATGCCGGTGGGCGAGATCGAGGCGCATCACCACCACAGCCATTGATGGAATTCTGATTGGATTCGGAGAGTTGCAATGGACTCTTGCCGGACAACCGGGGAACCAGCCGCGAGCTGGCGTGCGGCGGGCATCCCGGACGGATCGAGAGTGTCGCGTCTTCTCTATAACGCCGCGGCCGAAGTTGTCATCGCTGAACTCCGCGGAACGAAAGACAGATATCTTCCGGGTCAACTTGTGATGCGGCCGACTAGCGCTGACAAATCCTAGCCCATCGCCGCTCCGGATCCCTACGTCTCGTTCGAATCCTCCGCCACATGCAAGAAAGAGCCGATCCTCGTGCTTAACTCGCTAATTTGGCAAAGGGATCTCCAGGGAGGTCGTTCCAGTGCTAACGGGGGGGCCTCTGTGTTTTCAATGTACGGACGAGAGAATTGAATCTTCGCGAAATTCAGCGAAAACTTCACCAAGCCCGAGCCTTACGACGAGAGAGCCTAGGTTTCTGACGTTCTCGAGCTCTCTGGTGACGCACTTCATGCGTAGGTAAAAGTCGGATTAGGAAAGCGCTTCGAGGACGGCGAAAGTGAGGGGTTCACTCGACTACCATCTAGCGCGGCTTGACCTAAAGACGAGAGCAGTGGAGCTGATTTCTCAACTTAAGAATCTATGGTTCTGAAGCTCAATCTCTCCCACCCTGCTTCTCGAAAATCTCCCGTGCCCGCTCAATCGTATCCGCCTCATCCGCCGTTTTATCCGGACGCAACCGCACAATCCGCGGAAAGCGGAGCGCGTAGCCGCTGTCATGGCGGTCCGACCGCATCATATTGTTGAAGGCCACTTCCAGCACAATCTTCGGCTCAACCGTGCGCCGGAAGCCCCGGTCTTCCATTGTGTGTTCAAGGAACCACTGCGTCATCTCCGCAATCTCCGCGTCGGTCAGGCCCGAATACGCTTTCCCGATATTCACCAGCCGATCTTTGCTCGCATCCCACACACCAAACGTGTAATCGCTGAGCACCCCTACGCGCTTGCCGTGACCGTATTCCACCGCGGTCACGACTACGTCAAGCGTAGCCAACTCGCGCTTCATCTTCAGCCAGGATTTTCCGCGTTTCCCCGGCGTGTAAGTCGAGTCGAGGTCTTTGATCATCAGGCCTTCGTTGCCCCGCGCCTGCGCCGCTGCGAAGAATTCTTCCAGTTCCTCAGCGGATGAAGCTCGGAACCCTGGTGCGCGGATGATACTCGCCGTCCTGCCGTCTTCGTCTTCCTTGAATTTGAGCTTCCCTTGCGTGCCAATTCTCCTACGTGATTCTGTGCCTCCGTGGTGTGGTCTGTCTTTCGCCAACAGCTCATCCAGCACCCGCGCCCGCTCCCGCAGCGGACGATCAATCAGCAACTCCCCATCGGCATACAACACATCGAACACGAGATAAGCGACAGGAATCTCCCGTAGCATTCGATCGGCGACTTTTTTCCGTCCCAGGCGCTGCTGCAACACGCTGAACGGCCGCCCGCGCCCCAGATTCGCCGCTTTTTCTTCGGCCGCCTCGCTAGGCCGCTCGTCGACTACCTGTCGTGTGCAGGAAACATTTGCCGGATATTCCCAAGCTACGATTTCACCGTCGAGAATCGCATCCTGGGCCAATCCTGCAAGCGCGCCCGGCAACTCTGGAAACGATTCCGTGACTTCATCGCGGTTGCGCGAGAAAAACTTCGCCTCACCCCCCGAAACGTGCGCCTGGGCTCGGATCCCGTCATATTTGTCTTCGACCGCAGCCTCGGCGAAGTAACCTAGGCCCCCCTCGGCCGATTCAATCGGACTGGCCAGCATAAAACCCAGCGGATGGAACAACCGCACACTGGCCGCCGCCAGCCGACCATCGACTGCAAGCCGTAGCGTCTCTCCAATATCGCCGAGCAGCATGTTCGCCCGCTGCACTTCGGCGAGCGCTCCCCCGTAGGCCTTTGCTATCGCATCTTCGACCAGGCTTTCCTTCAGGCCAATCCGCAGATCGCCCGTCATGATCTTCACCATGTACTTGGCTTCGAGCGGAGTCGCCCGCGCCAGCAGATCACGAACCATCGCACTCTTGGCCACTGCGCCGCGCACCGCTGCAATCTCACGAAATACTTTGCTTACTTCGAGAAGATCGACGCCCTGTCCGGTTCGTTCCGTCAGAACTTCCTCAGCTACCGCACCGAGATCGCCGTGCTTTCGGTAGGAAACCGCCAGCGAGGCCTCATCTTTGCCCGAAAGCTCCGCCACCACACGCCACAACAGGGAGCCACCTACCTGCAAGGTGGTTTCTTCCCACGCCGGAAACGCTTTCCCGGAAAGAAATACTGCCGAGACTACTCCCTCGTCGACGGAGCGCGACTTCAGATACTCCGCCACGATCCCGGTCTTCAGAAGCTTCTTCGTGGTAGCGGCAACCGCCTCACAGCTCTCGGCAAGTTTTCGCATGCTGTCTTTGTCTTGATCTTGAGATGCCTTTTGAGAATAATCGAAGTCTTGAAAGCAAGTCTTTTAAGCTATACTTCGCGATAAAAGCCTCAATTTCAACTGTTCGTAGCCGCTCCGTCTCCCTTTAGAAACGTCTGAAACCTGTGTTACCCTAGTGTTTGGTGCGTTGCCGCGTCTGGAGCATCTAATTACCGTGAGTTCACTGCGAAATTTCGTGCGTTTCCTGATCGCCGTGCAACTTCTGCCCGCTCTCGAAAGCGGCGAAGAGACGTTGGTCGGCGGGCAAGCCGTGCTCGAGGGCGTGATGATGCGTTCGCCTCACGCTTGGGCTATCGCCTGCCGCAAGCCCACGGGGGAAGTGGTTAGCATGAGCCAACCGCTTGACCGTCCTTCGGACAAACACAAATGGATGGCCTGGCCCATCATCCGCGGAGTGATGACGCTCGGTTACGCCATGTCTCTCGGCTACCGCGCTCTGCGCTTCTCCGCAAACGTCGCGATTGAAGACGCGATGGAGAATGAGAACTCCAAGACGGGGCATGTGGCGACGGCCGCCTCGGCCGTCCCGCCGAAGCGAAGCGAGGCGAAACTTATTCCCGGCGAGTCCTCCAAATCCAAGACCCGCGAGAAGGCCGCAGCCATCAGCGGCTGGCTCGCTGCAGGCAACGTCGTCCTCTCCCTTGCCTTCTTCATCTTCATGTACAAGTATCTCCCACTGCTGGCGGCCACGGAGCTGAAAAAGTTCAATCCCGCCCTCGGTGGCCAAATCGTCTTCAACCTGGTCGACGGCGCGGTTCGCTTGATCCTGTTCCTGCTGTTCATTTGGGGAGTGTCCCTGTTCCCCGACATTCGCCGCGTCTACCAGTATCACGGCGCCGAACACAAAACGGTTTTTGCCTTCGAGAACGGCGACCCGCTCTCGACCGCCACGGTCCAGAAGTATTCCACCTATCATCCCCGCTGCGGCACCAGCTTTCTGATGACGGTGATGCTGATTTCGATCGGCTTCTACATGCTGGTTCCGTTCACCACTTTCTGGGCGCGTTTCGCTTCCCGCATCGTGCTGCTGCCGGTGATCGCCGGCGTGTCGTATGAGGTTATCCGCTTCGCCGCCAAACATCGCGGCTCGCTTTTCGCATTGATGACCGCGCCCGGTCTCTGGCTGCAGCGCATCACCACCCAGCCTCCGTCCGACGAAATGGCGCAATGCGCCATCACCGCCCTCGAACAGGCCATGGATCTCGAGAAAAAACGCGGCGGCGAACTGGTGATTGCCTAGGGTTCCACCCGGGAACCCCTGTCGTTGGGGGTTTTTCATTCGTCGTTGGCCTCTCACTCCTTTGGCGGTACTGTTCCTCTGAGAGGTGTCAGCGTGTCAGGATCTTTCAAGGATTTACGCGTTTGGCAGGAAGCCATGAAATTTGCGGTCGAGGTCTATCGAGTAACATCGGCCTTTCCGCGGCACGAATTGTACGGCCTAAGCCAGCAATTGCGCCGTGCAGCGGTATAGGTGCCGAGCAATATTGCCGAAGGCAAGGGCCACCGCTCCGACCGCGAATTCGGACATTTTCTTGTCCCCGCCAGAGGATCGTTGTTGGAAGTGCAAACGCAAGTTATGATTGCACAAGAATTGCATTACCTGGAAAGCGCACGGCAAAAGACTTGTTAGCATCGGCAGACGCCATAGGCCGAAGCACAAACAGCTGAGTCAACCCGAAAAACGCGAACGCAGCATGAAGCAGCAAGGCCAACGACCAACGACCATGTTTGAAAGACATGTTTGAAAGACTGGACCAAATCGAAGCTCGCTACGAAGAACTGACCAGCGCTCTGGCCTCGCCGGATATCGTCAACGACTCCGCGAAATACCAGAAAACCGCCAAGGCCCACAGCGAAATTGCCCCGATCGTCGAGAAGTATCGCGAACACAAGGACCTCACCCGGGGCATAGCTGAAAGTAAAGCCATGCTCACCGACGAAAAGGATCCTGAGATGCGGGCCTACGCTCAGGAAGAACTTAATAGGCTTGAGCCCCGCGTCGCCGCTATCGAAGAAGAATTGAAAGTTCTGCTTCTGCCCAAGGATCCCAACGACGAGAAAAACATCATTCTGGAAATCCGTGCCGGCACCGGCGGCGACGAAGCCACTCTGTTCGCCGCGGAGGTCTTCCGCATGTACACGCGCTACGCTGAGACCCAGCGTTGGAAGGTCGAGGTGCTGTCGTCCTCGGAATCGTCCGCCGGAGGCCTCAAAGAAGTCATTGCCATCATTGAAGGCAACCGCGTGTTTTCTCAGCTCAAGTACGAAAGCGGCGTCCACCGCGTGCAGCGAGTTCCCGCCACCGAGCAGCAAGGGCGGGTTCACACCTCTGCCGTCACCGTCGCAGTTCTGCCCGAAGCCGAAGACGTCGATATCAAGATCGAGGCCAAAGACCTGCGCATTGACACTTTCTGCTCCTCCGGACCGGGCGGCCAGTCGGTGAATACGACGTATTCCGCCGTCCGCATCACGCATATTCCCACCAACACTGTCGTTAGCTGTCAGGACGAGAAGTCGCAAATCAAAAACCGCGAAAAAGGAATGCGCGTGCTGCGTTCGCGGCTCTACGAAATTGAAATGGAGAAGCAGCAGCAGGCGCTAGCCAAGGAGCGCAAAGCGATGGTGGGCTCTGGCGACCGCAGCGAGAAAATCCGCACCTATAACTTTCCGCAAAACCGCCTGACCGACCACCGCATTGGATTCACCATCCACCAACTCGAAGCTGTCATGGACGGCAAACTCCAGCCGCTGATCGAGGCACTGACCACGCACTATCAGGCCGAGAAGCTGAAGCAGGAAGCCGCGAGCGTAGCGTGAAGGAACGGCGCGACACGCCGTATGCCCGCTACCACACGATACGAATGCCGGCTATTCGGAGACCTCCGGCAGAATGCAGTCGGTGGTCCGGTGTAATGAGTTCAGCATTCGTACGGACAGCGGTTGCAGCAACGATACGATCTGGCATGTTCGGAACGATATCTCTCGGGATTGTTCTGACAGCTTGGGCGACCGCAGCGTCCAGGGGTACAACCACCCGGCTTCGCGATGAATTTTTTGGAGCATCTCCAAGTCTATCCAGCGCTGCCAAGGGCAACCTACCGCGCTCAACCAAATAAAAGATTTCCACCAAGGAGATTGCCGAGATGAAAACATCATCATCCCCATTCCGCTCTGCGGTTTGAATAACGAGTCTTGCAGTCAGCGAATGTTCAGTTGAGCCGGAGAGGTGCCAAAATCACGGCCTGGGTATCTAGAACCACCGCCATCAGGAAGCGTCCCGAGGGAAGCTCCCCCACCTCTCATGCCGCGATTTCGCGATGTCCCGATCACTGACCTTGATAACGAGATCCGCCGAAAGACCAGGAGGCTGTGCCGGGGCTTGTTCCCGGATCAGTGTTGCAGGCTGGCTACAAATGCAAGAACTTCCTGCTGCTTTCGAGGAGGCAGTTCGCGGAGCATTTCGAGTACTTGTTCTTCGACGGTCATGCCGGTTTCGCGATGATCTTTACTGACTATACTGTGTATGACAAGCACGGGCTTGAACCCCAGAACGGACGATCAGACATGAACGACCTGCGCTCTGCTCTCTCTTCGGTTCTCACCGATCGCTACACTGCGAACGCCGGCAGAGTTCGCGAACTCGCCGTTCCACTAGCCAGCTCCCAGTTTTGGCGAAAGCCTTTTGCTTTCGGAAACAGCTTCGGCCATCTGGTCCTGCACCTTACCGGCAATCTGAATTACTACATCGGTGCGCAGATCGCCAAGACCGGTTATGTTCGTGATCGCCCGCGCGAGTTTAACGACCCGAACCCGCCCTCGAAAGAGGAATCCCTGAAACGCTTGGACGACGCCGTGGAGATGGTTGTGAAGACCATCCGCGTTCAGTCGCCGCAGGATTGGTCGGCGGAATATTCAGGCGCCGGGGCTGATGCCAAGAACCGTTTGGAAATGGTGGTGCAGTGTGCCGCCCATATGCAACACCACATCGGCCAAATGATCTACCTGAGCTATCGGTGGCGGCAGACGGGACAGACTTGAAATCGCCCATTTATTCAACCGATACGACCAACCGAATCGCGGTCACGCGGCACCTAAGCAGACCTTGAAGAGAGATTGACCTGTGGGAGATAAATCCATGTCGAATCGACAGTCCCGTTCTCTTCTCGCGCTCGCCGGCTTCGGCCTGGCAACCGCCGGCGCCGCGTGGTACGGAGTCCGCCACAGCCGAAAGGCAAATCGCGATTCCTGGTACAGCCAACTCGACAAGCCAAGTTTCACGCCTCCCGATAAGGTGTTCGCGGTAGTTTGGACATCGCTCTACGCGATGATCGCCTGGTCGGGATGGCGCGTCTGGAGCGCGGCTCCATCGCGTGAACGCACGGCAGCGTTACGCCTTTGGCTCTCGCAGCTCGCGACTAATGCAAAATGGTCACAACTGTTCTTTGGCGAACATCGGCCAGTCCTCGCTTTGGCTGACATCATAGCCTTGGAGGGAATGATCGTGTCGTACATAGTTGCCGCCCGGAAAGTTGACCGGGCCGCGGCCAATGCATTTATCCCCTACGCCGCCTGGGTCGCGTTCGCTGCAGCGCTCAACTCGGAAATCGCACGGCGCAATCCGCGCCGCAGCTAATTCTTTTCGCTCTTTGCATTTTTCTCCTCTGGTTTTCTTCCGCACTCTTCGATGTGGTGAAATGATCTGGTGCACCTGAAGCAGAACCTGGCATCCGCCGTTACCCGCCTCACCGAGGAACATGTTCCCTCTCCGCGCATGAACGCGGAGATCCTTCTCATGTTCATTCTCAACTGCGATCGTGCCTACCTTTACGCCCATCCCGAGCGCGAGTTGAGCACTGATGAACGGCTCCGGTATGATGCGGCGCTCGCCGAACGCGCTCGCGGTGTTCCTGCGCAATACATCACTGGCCATCAGGAGTTTTGGGGCATGGATCTTATCGTTTCGCCTGCCGTGCTGATTCCGCGCCCGGAAACTGAGCATTTAGTGGAAGCGGTGCTCGAGCTTCACGCTGCGGACCTCAGACAGCGAACTTCAGACCTCAAACACGGAACGACCGCGGTGACATCCAAGGTCCAACGCCCGAGGTCTGGCTTCCGCATCGCCGACGTCGGAACGGGCTCCGGCTGCATTGCATTGGCGCTGGCCAAAGAACTACCGCAGGCTGAAATTTATGCCACCGACATCTCCGCGGCCGCGCTCGAAATTGCCCGAGCCAATGCGGCCCGGCATCAACTCCAATCTCGGATTCACTTCCGCGAAGCGGATCTGCTCGCGATCCCTGATCCCGCAGTTGAGAACAGTTCCTTCGACTTCATTGTCTCCAACCCACCGTACGTCGGCGAGTCTGAAGAAGACCAAGTCCAACTTGAAGTTCGCAGCTTCGAGCCGCGCAACGCCGTGTTCGCTGGTCGCACCGGCTCGGAGGTCATCGCGCGACTGATTCCGCAGGCCCAAGCCGCACTTCGACCCGGCGGCTGGCTAGTGATGGAAATCAGCGGAACGATCGCGGCGGAAGTGAGGCGATTGCTTGTGACCTGGACGGATATTCAGATCAGACCGGATCTGCAGTCGATTCCACGAGTAGCGCAAGCCCGCAAGGGTTGAGACGGGAGGGGCTAGCGCGGAAGAGCTGCCGGCAATATCTCCTCGACGTCGACGATATTTGTAGGATACTTACCGGTATAGCAAGCCGAGCAATACGAGGTCTTCTCGCCCTCGCCGCAGGCGCGCTTAAGCCCTTCCAGCGAAAGATAAGCCAGCGAGTCGGCGCGGATATACTGGCGAATCTCATCGACCGATTTGTTGGCTCCAATCAGCTGATTCTTCGACGGCGTGTCCACGCCGTAGTAGCACGGCGAAATCGTGGGCGGACACGAAATGCGCATGTGCACTTCCTTCGCCCCCGCGCTGCGGATCATGCGCACGATCTTGCGGCTGGTGGTGCCGCGCACAATCGAATCGTCAATCAGCACCACGCGCTTGCCTTCCAGAAGCGATCGCACCGGATTCAGCTTCAGCTTTACTCCAAAATCTCGCACGCTCTGGCTGGGCTCAATAAATGTCCGCCCTACGTAATGATTGCGAATCAGACCAAAGCGGAATGGAAGCCCGCTCTCCGCCGCGTAACCCACGGCCGCGGTCACACCCGAATCCGGCACCGGAACCACAAGATCGGCTTCCACTGGGGCCTCGCGAGCCAGCTGCCGCCCCAGTTCTTCGCGGCTGGTCTGCACCGCGCGGCCGAAAACAGTGCTGTCAGGCCGCGAAAAATATACGTGCTCGAAAATACAACTCGACTGCGGCGCGGCCGTCGAATAGAAGCGGGGGGTAATTCCTTCCGGTCCGACAACAATGATTTCGCCCGGCTTCACGTCACGCTCGTAAGTCGCTCCGATTAAATCGAAGGCACAAGTTTCCGAGGCGAAGACTATGGTGTCGCATTTTTCCCCTTCGAGCGCAGGAATGCGTCCCATCGCCAGCGGCCGGAAGCCGCGCGGATCGCGGGCTGCAATAATGCGGTCCGGACTCATCAACACCAGCGAAAACGCCCCTTCGACCTGGGTTAATGCATCCGCGATCGCCTCTGGCAGAGTGGGCTCGTGCGACAGGGCGATCAGGTGAACAATGACTTCCGTATCGCTGTTCGTCTGGAAAATCGATCCCTGCCGCTCCAGCCGGCCACGAACCTCCTGGGCGTTTACCAGGTTGCCGTTGTGCGCCACCGCAATGGAGCCTTTGTTCGATTGCACCAAAATCGGCTGTGCATTGAGCAGAGCCGAATCGCCCGCGGTCGAGTAGCGAGTGTGTCCGATCGCCAGCGTGCCGCGTATCTTGGAAAGAACGTCCTCCGTGAAAATGTCCGCGACCAATCCCATGGCTTTGTGTACTCGCGAAGTCAGGCCATCGGAGGTAACGATCCCCGCCGACTCCTGGCCGCGATGCTGCAAAGCATGCAAGCCAAGGTAAGCGAGCTTCTCCGCCTCCGGATGAGCGAAGATCGCCACCACCCCGCACTCGTCGCGAAATTTATCAGTCTTTAGCATTAGCATTCAGCACTCAGCCGTCAGCATTCAGCTACGCCCGCCGTCATTCCACAACCACAAGATCCGGATCAGCCTGCAGTGCCGATTCCAAAGCGCCTTCATAGCCGGCGGCTAATTCAGAAACTACCGCAGACACAATCACCTTTGCGTCCAGAGAAATCTCCATTCGCTCCGCGATGGTCTCTCCCAGCACCCCGGCGGCAATTCCATGCTCTTCCGCCAGCTGTTTGATTCGCGCCACATTCCCGGGGTCGCAGGAGACCACAATCCGACTCGCATCTTCTCCAAATAGCACAAACTCCGCGGGAAGCCCGTTCGAAGCCAGATTCACTCGCGCGCCCACTCCCGCCGCAAATGCCTTTTCTGACAAGGCAACCGCTAATCCGCCATCGGAGCAGTCGTGCAGGGATTCCACCAAGCCCTGCTGAATCAATTCGATTACCGCCTTTTGCAGTGCGACTTCCTTCTCCAAATCGAGCTCCGGAGGATATCCCCACAACGCCCCCAGAATTTCCTTGGCATATTCCGACGACCCAAACTCACTTTCCACATCCGTCATATCGGCCGCTTCGCCCCCGCACAACAGCACGATCGTGCGTCCGGCCGCGGAGAAGTGCATCTTCGCCGCTTTGTGTACGTCGTCGAGAATCCCGACAACGCCCAGCACAGGAGTCGGATAAATGCCCTCGCCCAGTGTCTCGTTATAGAAGCTGACGTTACCTCCGGTGATCGGAATCTCCAGTTCCTCGCAAGCTTTGGTGATGCCATCAATAGTCTGGGAAAACTGCCACATGATGTGGGGCTTCTCAGGATTTCCGAAGTTGAGGCAATTGGTTGCGCCCACCGGAGTTGCTCCCGAACACACCACCTTGCGGGCGGCCTCGGCAACCGCATGCATCGCGCCCAGCCGCGGATCGAGGTAACACCAGCGTCCGTTGCCATCGAGCGCCATCGCCAGCCCACGCTGCGGAGCTCCCGGATTTGGATTCTTGATGCGAATCACACCCGCGTCTCCCGCCCCCGGCGCTTCCACCGTGTTCGTCTGCACCATATGATCGTATTGCTGCCACACCCAACGCTTGCCGCAAATATTAGGGCTGGCCAGAAGCTGTTTAAGGCTTTGCGTAAAGTCCGGCGCAGCGTCGAACTGAATGTGCTCCGGCATTTCGCGCGGGACCGGGGGCTCCCAGCGCGCCAGCGGACGTTGGTATACCGGCGCATCGTCGGTGAGCGCCTGGTTCGGGATTTCGGCGACGACTTCGCCGTGCTGGAGCACACGCAATTTGTTATCGGATGTAACCTTGCCAACCTCGACGGCATCGAGTCCCCACTTTTCAAATACTCGGAACACTTCCTGCTCGCGGCCTTTCTGCGCCACCAGCAGCATGCGTTCCTGGGACTCGCTCAACATGATTTCGTAGGCGGTCATGCCGGTCTCGCGTTGCGGCACACGATCGAGTTCAATTTCAATCCCTACGCTGCCACGCGCTCCCATCTCGCAGGTCGAACAGGTTAGTCCCGCCGCTCCCATGTCCTGAATTCCGACGATCGCCCCCGTCTGCATCGCTTCCAGACAAGCTTCGAGCAACAACTTCTCAAGAAAGGGATCACCCACCTGCACATTAGGACGCTTCGCCGCGGAAGCCTCACTGAATTCTTCGCTGGCCATGGTCGCGCCGTGAATGCCGTCGCGCCCCGTCTTGGCGCCGACATAGATCACTGGATTGCCCTCGCCGGCGGCTCGTGCATAGAAAATCTCATCCTTGCGCACCAAGCCCATGGCAAAAGCATTTACCAGAGGATTACCGGAGTAGCAGGGCTCAAACTTCGTTTCGCCTCCAAGATTGGGTACGCCGAAGCAGTTGCCGTAGGAGGCAACTCCGCTCACCACGCCTTCGAGAATGGAATGATTGCGATGGATATCTTCTTGAATATCGGCCGCCCGGCTTCGCCCAGGCGAGACGGCCGAGGCGGCCGTCGCCACATGGTTTGTAATAGGACCGAACCTGAGAGAGTCCATCACCGCGACCGGTCTCGCCCCCATCGTAAAGATGTCGCGCAGTATTCCGCCGACGCCGGTCGTGGCGCCCTGAAAGGGCTCGATGAATGAAGGGTGATTGTGCGATTCAATCTTGAAGGCGCACGCCCAGCCGTCGCCAATGTCGATGATGCCGGCATTCTCCCCCGGTCCCTGCAGCACGCGCCTGCTGCGCGTAGGCAGCCGTTTCAGGTGCACACGCGAAGATTTGTATGAACAATGCTCGCTCCACATCACGCTGAAGATGCCAAGCTCCGTGAGCGTAGGCTCACGCTGGCCGAGGAGCTGCTTGATTTTTTCGTACTCGTTGGCAGTGAGGCCGTGCCGCCGGAGAGTGTCAGGAGCTAATGCAGAAGTTGTGGAGGTGACCATGGAGGAGTTCTATTGTCGCACTTTAAGGGGCCTTGAGGAAGAGTGGTTTGGCTCTTTCGTAAAGAATCTCTGACGCGGTCTGCCCAGGAGAAAATCCTTGTTCAGGCTTCCTTCGGGTAAGATTTCCAGCAGATGAGATCCATTATCGTGGGATCGGCGGGCCATATCGATCACGGGAAGACCGCGTTAGTGAAGGCGCTAACCGGAATCGACGCAGACCGCCTTGCAGAAGAAAAGCGGCGCGGCATTACGATTGATCTCGGATTTGCGCACATGGACCTGCCGGCGTCGAATGGCGAGACGCTGCGATTAGGCTTCGTCGACGTCCCCGGCCACGAACGCTTCATCCGAAATATGCTGGCGGGAGTTGGCGGGATTGATCTGGTGCTGCTGGTGATCGCGGCCAATGAAGGACTCAAGCCGCAGACCAGGGAGCACCTCGATATCTTGCAACTCCTCGGAGTGCAGCGCGGCATCGCCGTGCTGACCAAGTCCGACACCGTCGACGCGGAGACACTCGAGGTTGTACGGCTTGAGGTGGAAGAATTTCTGCGCGGGACTTTCTTAGATAAACCAAGCTCAGATGGACCCCAGGCGATCATTTCCGTCAGTTCCCTGACCGGTGCGGGTCTGAACCAACTGAAAGCAGCGATCGTCGCAGCAGCGGCCGACGTGCCCCCGCGGGATTCATACGCGCTGGCGCGTTTGCCGATTGATCGTGTATTCACCATGAAAGGTTTTGGCACCGTGGCGACAGGAACTCTGGTAGCGGGGACGATTCGCGACGAAGACGAGTTGGAAGTTTTCCCGACCGGGCAGCGGGTCCGAGTTCGAGGGATCCAGGTGCACTCGCAAACCGCGGAGGCCGCCGTTGCCGGACAACGCACGGCGTTGAACCTCGCGGGCGCAAGCACGGAAGATTTGTCGCGGGGGATGACACTGGCGCCTCCGGCGACGTTCGAGGCAACGCGCCGAGTGGAGGTGCGACTGCGATTGTTGCCTTCCGCACCACGGCCGCTGAAACACCGCGCAAGAGTACATTTTCATTCTCACACGATGGAAACGTTGGCCGAGATCGTGATGCACCCGACCGCGCATACGCAGATTGCTCCGGGCGATGAGGCACTGGCGCGGCTGAAGCTGCCCGAAGCCGCGCTGCTTCTGCCCGGAGACCGATTCATCATTCGGCAGTTTTCGCCGGTGGTGACGATTGGAGGGGGAGTGGTTCTGGACGCGGCGCCGCTGCAGCGTATGCCGGCACATGAGGGCTTCCTCGACATCCTGGCCTCCGGTGATGCCAGCGCGATCCTGATAGCGCGCATCGCGCGCCGCCACGACAAGGGAGTCTCCATATCGGAATTGGTGGCCGAAACCGGTTGGCCCAGAAACCTCATCGAAAAGCAATTGGCTCAACCGGAAAACAGCGGGACGATTGTGCAATTGAGCGACATATTCCTTCATTCAACTGAGCTTGAGACTCTGAAGAAGAGCATCCTAGCGGCAGCCACCGACTTTCATAAGAAGCACCCTCTTGTTGAGGGAATTAGCAGGGAAGAATTGCGTGGCCAGGTGGAGGCGACTCCGGAAATTTTTAATGCGGTTGCGGCCATGCTCATGCGGGATAAGAAGATTGAACTTGCTAGCGATCTGGTGCGGCTTCCCGGCCAGGGTGTGGTAATGAAGGAGGAAGAACTTGAATCGAAGAAGACTATCGAAGAGGCATTTGCCTCATCGGGGTTGCAGGTCCCCGCTCTGCGCGAGGTGATTGCAGCTCTCAAAGTTGACAAAGCCCGGGCACAGAAAATTGTAACTCTTCTATTGCGGGACAAAGTACTGATCAGAGTCTCCGACGAGCTGGTTTTTCATCGCAGCGCACTGGGGGAATTGCGGCGGCGGATGGCGGCGCACAAGCTGAAATCCGCGACGATTGATGTTGCGAAGTTCAAAGAACTGACCGGCGTGACCCGTAAGTATGCGATTCCGCTGCTGGAATATCTCGATCGCGAACGGGTGACCCGGCGCGTCGGGGACGCGCGCCAGATTCTTTAACAATTCAGCAATTCCCACTTCTTCAGATCTTCTCTTCCGGGAACTCTAATTCCAGGCCCAGCGGGTCGGTAACGCGATTAGTGAGATTGGCGAGGCCGGCTAACATGTGCAGATCTACAAGCTCCGGATCGGAAAAGTGTTGCCTGATCCCGTCAAAGTCCGTCTGTCTGATCTCCTGCGGCGCGCGCGTCAGCTTCTCAACGTACTTCAGCGCCGACTTCTCTTTCTCGCTGTAGCGTGAGTAGTCTCCCGCCTTCAGGGCCGTCCAATCATCGCTGGTAAGGCTGGCGCGCTTCGATGACGCAACATGATGCTGCGTGCAATAGCTACACCCATTGATGAACGAGACTCGAAGGTAGATGAGTTCGTGCAGCTTGCGGTCGAGAGAACGTCCTACGCTCGCGTAAAAGCTAAGAAAATTCCTAAGCATTTCGGGTCGATGGGCAAGGGCCGCTTGTATGTTGCCCGGCTTGCCCCGAAGCATCGTGTCGTAGATCTCCCGTACCTCGGGAGGTGCAGTTTCCGGGGCGATCAGGCTGACGCGGGCCATAAATCCTCCAAGATCGTGCGCTCGGTTGACCATTCACATCATAAAAGACTCCCACCACAGAAATGCAACTGTGTTGCCGATAGATCCAGCAGGTTCGCGCATGAAAATCAGGCTATGAGCCCGAGTCGACAGTCCACAGGCATAAACCATTAATGATTCTTCTGCTGATGCTCGCTGCGCCCGGATTCTGTCCGCAAAGCGGGGCGTAAAACGGCGACGAGCAAGGCAGACTTCTGGCTCTGGAAGATGCATGGAATCAGGCGGTGCAACAAAAAGAAGCCCCGCGCTTGTGGTGCTCCTCGCACCAGAACTGGTTTATATCGAATATGACGACACGCTGATGGATCGAACGACCTATGTGCTCGGCGTCTAGGCGCAATCTTTGAAGCCCGCGGGTGTGGCCAGTGAATCCAGGAAGGTGCACCTCTGGGGCGCGGTTGCCGTGGTCACTGGCGTATATCGCGAAAATCGCGTGAGAAAAGTCAAGCCATACGTCATACAAGAGCGGTTCACCGACACCTGGGTTCGCCATGGCGAGAGCTGAGTGTGCGTCGCCAGTCACGCCACATCCATTCGACGCTGAGAAATTTCCCGCCGTCGCCCTGTCTCCGCCATCGGCCACTAATATATCCTTGTCCGATGCTGCTTCCTTATCCCACCACGAGTGCTCAGGTCCGCATCATTGGGGCTGGACTTGCCGGGTCCGAAGCGGCGTGGCAGTGCGCGCGCCGGGGCATACAAGTGGAGTTGCTTGAGATGCGACCGATCCGGTCAACGGCGGCGCACCAGACGGCTGATTTCGCTGAACTGGTCTGCTCGAATTCCCTGAAGTCGGAGAACGAAAATACCGCTCCATGGCTGCTAAAAGAAGAGATGCGACGAGTGGGATCGCTTCTGTTGAAGGTTGCGCGCGACTGCGCGGTTCCTGCGGGACACGCGCTCGCAGTGGATCGCGTGGCATTTGCAACCAAGGTGACCGAGGCGATTTCTAGCCAGCCTCAAATTGCCATTCGACGGGAAGAGGCGACCACTATCGATCCGTGCCAGCAAATTACCATCGTGGCCAGCGGGCCACTGACGTCGGAAGCCTTGGCGAGCGAAATTGCGCGGTTAACCTCATTGAACGAGCCGTCGAAGGCCGGCCCGCCGAACTCCGGTCATCCGCCGCAGTCGCCACAGGCTTCCTATGCTCCGCAGCTTTACTTTTACGATTCGATCAGTCCTATCGTTGAAGCGGATTCGATCGACCTCTCCCGCGTATATATGGCGGCGCGCTATGACAAGGGTTCGGCGGATTACATTAACTGCCCGATGACCCGCGAAGAATATCTCGCATTTTATGATGCTCTGCTTGCGGCACACTCCGTGGAGGAGAGGGATTGGGAGCGGTTGAATTACTTCGAGAGCTGCCTGCCCATCGAAGAGATTGCGCGGCGCGGGCCCGACACATTGCGCTTTGGACCGATGAAGCCGGTGGGGTTGAAGGATCCGCGCACTGGGCGGATGCCCTATGCCGTGGTCCAGTTGCGGCAAGAAAATCTGCGCGCCGATTCCTACAACCTAGTCGGATTCCAGAATCATTTGAAGTTTGCCGAGCAGGCTCGGGTGCTGCGCATGATTCCGGGACTGGAGAATGCCAGGTTCGTGCGCTACGGCCAGATTCACCGCAACACCTACATCAATGGCCCGGCATTGCTTCGACCAACCCTGCAGATGAAAGCGCATCCACAAATTCTGTTCGCTGGACAAATTTGCGGTGTGGAGGGCTATGTCGAATCAATCGCTACCGGGCTGATGGCGGGAATGCACGCGGCCGCGCTCGTCTGCGGAAACGAGCCGGTGCCACCCCCACGGGCTTCAGCCTTCGGATCTTTAACCCACTACGTCGCGCACGCGGACGCCGCCAACTTTCAGCCCGCCAACATCACTTTTGATCTCCTGCCTCCGTTGGATAAAAGGATTCGCGATCGCAAAGAAAGGCACCGGCTCCAGTGCGAATTGGCGATTCGCGAATTCGATGTATGGCTGGAGGCGGCGACCAATCCTGGCGCCAGCTTCGACCTCCCCGAGAAAAGCGCGCCCTGAAATGTCGCCGGCTACCCAAATCGAGAATCGGCGCGCCGGGCCGGAGAACGCGGACGCCATCGCTGCGGTTCTGCATGGAGCGTTCCTGCGATACAAAGCTCTACACGGAAGGCGGCTTCACAGCCACGGCGTCCGATGCCGGGCAAGGTCTCGAGCCCTGTTCGACGGTCCCGTGTGCATAGCGCTGCGCGATAGCGAACTTTCCTTTGTTCTGCAGCCTATTTTTCAGTCAGCCGAACTTTCGTGCAACAAATCCCACCACAAATACGTATTCCAAAGGTAGCGGCGAGAACGCGGTGGCAGGCTTACTTTCATTGCCCGGTCGCGTCCAACGAAGAGGCCATGACGCTACGAGATCTCATCATCGATGTTTTGCGGACGTTGTGGGCCCACAAGCTTCGCGCTTTTCTCACTATGTTCGGTATCGCGTGGGGCATCGTATCGATCGTGCTCATGGTGGCAGCCGGCGAGGGCCTGCGCAAAGGCCAGGAAGAACAAACCAGAAATCTGGGCAAGGATGTAATGATCGTCTTTCACGGCCGCACCAGCATGCAGGCGGGCGGAACCCGCGCCGGGCGCCTGGTGCATTGGGAAGACGCTGACGTCCCTGTGGTGCAGTCGGAAGCCGTGGATTGCGAGTACGCCATCCCGGAACTCGAGAAAGAAAGCGTCTTAACTCACAGCAACTTCAACAATGCATCGCTCATGGTGACCGGATCGTATCCCGAATTCGGTTTCATTCGCACTCTTAACGTGGGCCTGGGTCGTTTTTACGACTGGGACGACATGCGCGATGCGCGGCGCGTCGCCTTCCTCGGCTCGGACGCGGCCAAGCAGTTGTTTCCCGGCCGCAATCCTGTCGGCGATAACGTCTATCTGAATGATTTTCCTTTCGTCGTCATTGGTGTAATGGCCACCAAGAAACAGGATTCCAGCTACGACGGCTGGGACGTAAACAAGATCTTCGTGCCTTACTCCGCCATGCGGCGCGACTTTCCCGACAAACCTCCCTCGACCCCCACTTCATTCGATCAATTGCTCGTGACGCCTAAATCGGTGGAACAGCACGAAGCCTGCAAGCACGAAGTTCGCGTCGCCTTGGCCCGCATGCACCGCTACGATCCCAACGACAAAGAGGCCTGTCCCATCTGGGATACAGTGCAGGAGGCCAAGGCATTCCGGCAGATGACCGACGGAATGAAATACTTCCTCGGCGCCGTCGGAGTCGTCACGTTGATGCTGGGCGGCCTCGGGGTAATGAATGTGATGCTGGTGGCGGTGCGTGAGCGCACCCGCGAAATCGGGGTGCGCAAGGCCTTGGGCGCCCCCTCCGGAACAATTCTGCGGCAGTTTTTCATGGAGGCTTTAATTATCGCTTTGCTCAGCGGCGCAATCGGGTTAGGAACGGCATTCGGTTTCTGCGCGCTGGTAAATCTTTTGCCCATGCCCGATTTTTTTGCCGGTCTGGTTCCCGACTGGACATCGGGCTTATTCGCGACCGGAATTCTGGGAACGGTCGCGGTAGCCGCCGCATTGTACCCGGCGCGCAGAGCCGCCTCCATCGATCCCATTGAAGCGCTGCGTTACGAGGCCGGGGGATAAAGCTTTTCGCATGTGTCGCGGGCAGCCGTCTTTTTCATGCCGATTGAAATTATTCTCGAAGCCTGGACCGCGCTGAGGCGCAATCTCACGCGCAGCTTGCTCACGATGCTGGGCATCGTCTGGGGAATCGCAACCGTCACTCTCCTGATCGCCTATGGCAGTAGCTTTCGCAGCATTCTGGTGCATGGTTTCGATGCCTTCGGCAAGAGCGTGGTGATTTGCTGGCCGCAGCAAACCAGCGAGCAGCCGGGTGGACAGCGTGCCGGGAAAAAGGTAGTGATCGAGCAGGCCGACGTAGATATGGTGAAGGCGACCGCCCCGCTTGTGAAACACGTTTGCCGCGAGTCCGTCAATCGACCGGGGATCGCCTACGGTGACCGCATGGTCGGCACCGCCGCGGTTCGAGGAGTTTGCCCTGAGTATGGCGAAATGCGCAACGAGGTGCCCTCCGAGGGCCGCTGGATCGATCCCGCTGACGAACTCGAGCGCCGCCGCGTGATCTTTCTGGGCGGCCGTATCAAAGAACAACTTTTCAGTGGCCGCCCCGCAGTGGGAGAGACTGTGGAAGTAGGCGGAGTACGTTTCACCGTGATCGGCGTGATGGCTCGCAAGATTCAGCTCAGTAACTATTTCAGCAGCGATGATGACTCCGCGTGGATTCCCTACTCAGCCGCGGGAGATCTCTGGAACACCCGTTACGGCGATGTACTGGTGTTTGCGCCAATCGCGCCGCAGTTTGAGAAGAAGGCGATGGCGCAGGTTCTGGCGGCGGTGGCTACGAGGCAGCAATTTTCCCCGACCGATCCGAAAGCGTTTCAGATGTTCGGGCGCGACGAGTTTCGTCCCGTGATCGATGCCCTCACCATCGGGCTTCAGGTTCTGCTCGCTTTTATTGGAACTCTCACCCTCGGCATCGGCGGCGTGGGCGTCATGAATATCATGCTGGTCTCGGTGGATGAACGAATTCGGGAGATCGGCCTGCGACGCGCCTTGGGCGCGAGGAAGCAGCATATCAAGCTGCAGTTTCTCGCCGAGACTCTGCTGATCATGATCTTAGGCGGCGCGGTCGGCGTCGCATTGTCGTACGCCATCGCCGCGGCCGTCGGCACGCTCCCCATGATGGGTCCGCTATTTGAAGACGAGTCGGGCCAGGCCGATATCCACCTGCGCATTTCCCTGATGACCGTCGCGCTTTCGGGTGCTGTTCTGTTGTTGGTGGGTGTGATCAGCGGACTGGTTCCCGCCCTGCGTGCCTCCAAGCTGGACCCGGTGGAAGCTCTACGCTATGAATGAAGAACAGTCAGAACGCAGAATTGATCCCTTCTCGCCTCTCTTCTCTTTTTCGAAATTATTTGATCCCGAGCACAATTCGCAGTACCCTGCTGAATCATTCGCAACTCGAGGTGCGCTTTGCCAATCTCCGCCGTGGATTCCGTTTCCCTTGCCTTTGAACACACCAAAAAACAACTCTTCCAACCTTTTCGGTTTGTTCAATGGATCAAGCTTGCGATCGTCGGACTGCTGGCTGGAGAACTCGGCTCCGGCGGCTTCAATGGCTCGAACTTCAACTTTCCCCACAAGCCGGGCGCGGCGTCACACTCGCCATTTCCTCACTTCCCGGGGATCGACATCGCAGTTCTGGCGGGTCTGATAGCTGTTGTCGTAGTTGCTGCATTCGCCATCGGAATCATCCTCATGTACATCAGCAGCGTGATGCGGTTCGTCCTGTTCGATAGCATCTTAGCGAAGGAGTGTCACATTCGCGATTTTTGGAGCCGAAGGCAAGGACCGGGATGGCGGTACTTCTTGTGGAAACTCCTGTATGCGCTCGTCACGTTCGCCGTATTGATCGTGCTGGTTGGAATTCCGGCGGGCTTTGCCTTCGCCGTCGGGTGGTTCCATGCACCGTCGCAACACCTTCTTCCACTGGTGCTGGCGGGCATCGCTCTTTTCTTTGTGCTGCTGATTTTCTTCCTGACAACGGCAATCATCTTCGTTTTAACCAAGGATTTCGTGGTGCCGCAAATGGCGCTGGAAGGGATTGGCGCAATCGAAGGCTGGCGCCGGTTGTGGGCGATGATCGCCGCTGAGAAGGGCGGTTACGCCGGTTATATCGGAATGAAGATCGTGATGGCCATCGGCGCCGGAATCCTGGTCGGAATCGCCACGCTGATTTTAGGTTTGATCATCGCGATTCCAACGGTCGGACTGAGCATCCTTGCCGTCCTGACCGGGAAAACAGCCGGGCTGACCTGGAATGCTTACACGATTACGCTGGCTATCGTGGTCGGCAGCATCCTCCTCGCCATTTTCCTGTTCATGATCGCGCTGATTTCCGTACCCGTCATCGTCTTCTTTCCTGCGTACTCGATTTATTTCTTTGCCGCGCGCTATCCGGCGCTCGGCGCCATGATTTACCCGCAAGCGCAGCCGGCACTCGCACCCTTCCCCGCACCGACTGTTCCGCCCCCGCAACCACCGCCGTTGCCTCCCGCTCCAGAGCCTGCGGGATAAGCCGGAAAACGGAACAGACAAACGCTAATCCATGAACGGATTAAGAATGAAGATCAACAGGATTCGCTGGAACTCCCGCGCCATCGCGGGTGTCTGATGTTGCAGACACGCGCGTGCCCAATATGAGCCGAGGGGCTTTCCATGTCTTTTTCAATGGCAGGCGGAGGTGCGCGCGGTCCGCAGATTAACGTTACCCCGCTGATCGATGTGCTCTTGGCGCTGATTATCGTTTTCATGGTCGTCGTCTCAATGGACAAAGAGCAGGGAGAGACTGCGCAAATTCCGCAGCCGAGTCAAAAGCAGGCGCAGAACATCTCGCAGCCTCGCACTGTTGTCATTCAGGTTGTGTGGACGGAAGCGGATCACCAGCCGACCGTAAAGATCAATCAGGAAGATGTGCGCTGGCAGAATCTGGAATCGTGCCCCGCGGAGATCGATTTGAAGCGCGTCGAAAAAGTGGCTTTCGTCCGCGGAGATGACGACGTCGACTTCCAGTACGTAGTCGACGTAATCGATGTCGCACATCGCGCGGGCGTGCGGCGTGTAGGTTTGCTGAAAATGAATCGAGAGGCAGCAGGAGAGTAGAAGCGTATCGATCTAACTTCTAGCCCGATTTTTAATCCAAATCGGCGTCCCCAAAAAGCCAAACGCCTCCCGAATCTGATTCTCCAAGAACCTCTGATACGAAAAATGCAGCTTCACCGCCCGATTCGTGAACAGCACAAACGTCGGCGGAGCCACCGACGCCTGCGTCATATAAAGAATTTTCACCCGCGAGCGCATGGGGACCGACGCGCGCTCGAAATCCACCGTTTCGACGAAACGGTTCATCGCGGAGGTTGGTATGCGCTTGCGCCGCTCGGTCGCAACCCGTTCGAGCAGCGGAAAGATTCGTTCGGTTCCCTTCCCGGTGTTGGCTGAAATGAAAACGATAGGCGCGTAGTTCAAAAACTTCAGATCGTAGCGCAGGCGCTCTTCATAGGCCTCGCGGTCCCCCGGACGCTTGCTTTCCCGCATGCGCGTTGCCTTTGACGGCCTCCCGAGTTGTTTCACGCCACCGGTGACGAGGTCCCATTTGTTCACGACAATAATCATCGACCGTCCGCTCTCGTGGGCGTAGCCGGCGATCGCCGCATCCAACTGGCTCACCCCTTCCGTGGCGTCGATGACCAGGAGCGCAATGTCGGCGCCTTCCAGATGCTTCCGCGCCATCACGACCGACAGCTTTTCCGCCATCAAATGAGTTTTGCCTTTGCGCCGGATACCGGCGGTGTCGATAAAGCGGAAGCGGCGTCCATTCTGCTCGACGATTTCATCCACCGCGTCGCGCGTGGTCCCCGGGATCGGCGAAACGATGGCTCGATCCGACGCAGTCAGACAATTCAGCAGCGTAGACTTGCCAACATTAGGATGGCCAATGATCGCAACTTTGGTTTCATACACAGGCTCGTCGATGTCGGCTGCCGCGGCCGCTGACTGAGACTCTTCCGCTGTGTCCTGCGCCGCCTCTACGCTTAGCTCTTTCGCCGGCAGAACCTCCAATACAGCGTCCAGCAGATCGTCGATCCCGCGCCCATGCTCGGCGGAAATCGGAAACATCTTCTTGATCCCTAAACGATGGAAGTCGTCGACAATCGACGCTTGCTTTTCGCTGTCGGCTTTGTTAACCGCCAGAAACAGCGGACGTCCAGTCTTGCGCAGCAGGCGAACCAGTTCAAGGTCGGGACCGGCGAGCGCCGCACGCCCATCCACCACCATGACGATCGCCGCAGCTTCATCGAACGCAACCCGCGCCTGACGGAAAATCTCCGACGGAATAAAGTCCTTCTCTTCCGGGAGAATTCCGCCCGTGTCGATGATCCGTATGTGCCGGCCCCGCCACTCCGCGTCTCCATACAGCCGGTCTCGCGTGATGCCCGGCTCATCGCCCACAATCGCGCGCCGTGATCCCACCAGGCGATTAAACAGCGTGGACTTGCCTACGTTCGGTCGGCCCACGATTGCCACTGTCGGCACGCCGGCTGCGCCGCAAGCGACTCTGCCGGTCGAGTTGTAAGTGGGTTGAGTCAAATCGGTCTTGATGTGAGGATAGCCGCCCTCGGCTGGCCTTGGGTCGCAAGACCCAATTTGCTGTCGCATCGTGATCGCGCAGCCGACTCTCGAGTCAGGCCGAATGGCAGACACGGCCGTCTCCAAACAACCTTGCTGATGCGAATTGCCCGGAACTCGTATTATAGAGACTCCTGTGGCTTCACGCTCACAACCCGCGTCTGCCGCAACGCCAATCCGCGCTACGCCGCGAGGCAACGATGCCTCTCTCCACCAATTCTTCTCGCCCGGAGGAGTGCTTGCGCGCATGCACCCCGCCTACGAGTTCCGCCGCGGGCAACTGCAGATGGCTGAGGCCGTCGAAAAAGCACTCGAGGAAAAACGTCACCTGATTGTCGAAGCCGGCACCGGCACGGGAAAGACACTCGCTTATCTGATGCCTGTAATCCGTTCCGGCAAGCGCGTCATCATTTCGACGGGCACGAAGAATCTTCAGGAACAACTCTTCTACAAGGACATTCCATTTCTCGAGCGTGCGCTGTTTGGAGATCAAGCGGGCAGCGCCTCGTTCTCCATGCAGCCTGGGCAAGCCCCGAGTCGGCTTTCGGTTTGTTATATGAAGGGCCGCAACAACTATCTTTGCCGCAAGAAGCTCTATGACCTCAGCGATCAGCCCGTGCTCAGCGGCCTGCACGAGATTGACCAATATCGTGCCATCGCTGCGTGGGAAAAGACAACCGCCACCGGCGACCGCGCAGAACTCGCCGAACTTCCCGAAGCAAGCCAACTCTGGCACAAGCTGGACGCGCGCTCGGAAGCTTGTAGCGGACAAAAGTGCAGCGAGTGGGAGCGTTGCTTCATCACCGAAATGCGCCGTCGCGGCATGGAGAGTGACATCATCATCGTCAATCATCATCTTTTCTTCGCCGATCTCGCCATCAAGCTGCAGGCCGATGGCGCACCCGATGCCGGGATTCTGCCGGACGCGGCGGCGGTGATTTTTGACGAAGCGCACGAACTCGAAGATGTTGCCGGCAACTATTTCGGCATTTCCGTAGGCAACTTGCGGGTCGAGGATCTCGTGCGAGATATCGAAGCCTCCCTGCAGCATAACCGCGTGATGTCAGCCGCGCTCTCCGGAGCTCTGGGCAGCCTGCGGGAACGCGCCCAGCTTTTCTTTGCGCTGCTGCCGCCCGGAGAAGGTCGCTTTGCCTTCGAAACGCGGCGCGAGTTCCTGGAAGAAAACGGGGACGAATTTCTCGCGCTCAATCAGGCACTGACCCGCCTGGCAGGAGCGCTGGAAGGTCTTTCCCAGAAACCAGAGGAAGTCTTCCATTTCGTGCGGCGTTCGCAGGAACTTCAAATGCAACTCGCCTTCGCCATGGAGTCGGAGGATCGCAACACAGTATTCTGGATCGAGCGCCGGGGCGGGCGTGGAAACTACGCCGGACGCGGAAACAACCGCGAAGGGACTTCAGTTCCTGAGGTCACCCGAGGCAGGCAGAATGTTTTTCTGCAGGCTACTCCGATCGATGTCGCTCCCATCCTCCGTGAATGTCTATGGTCCAAACTCGAGTGCGCGGTTCTCGCTTCTGCCACGCTCGCCGTCGGCGGAGGGTTTCAATACATCCGCCAGCGCCTGGGCCTGGAGCATGCTCGGGAGTCCGTGCTGCCTTCACATTTCAACTACGAGAGCCAGGCTCTGTTCTATGTTCCGCCCGATCTCCCCGACGCGCGCACCCCACGGTTCACCTCGTTGGCGGCCGAGCGCATTCGCACGCTGCTCGAGATCACGCACGGCCGCGCCTTCGTACTCTTTACCAGCTATTTGCAGATGAACGATATTTACCAGCGCCTGCTGGGCGAACTTGACTTCCCCATGCTGAGGCAGGGCGACGCGCCCAAGAGCGCCCTGCTCGATGAGTTTCGCCTTACCCCGAATGCCGTCCTGTTTGCAACTTCATCTTTCTGGCAAGGCGTTGACGTGCAGGGCGAACAGTTGAGTTGCGTAATCATTGATCGATTGCCATTTGCAGTGCCCAGCGATCCCGTCGTCGCAGCGCGAATCAAGGCAATCGACGCCGATGGCGGCAACGCTTTTTTCCAATATCAGGTGCCGGCGGCGGTGATCACCCTGAAGCAAGGCTTCGGACGCCTGATCCGATCGCTGCATGACCGCGGCCTGCTGGTGCTGCTCGACAACCGCATCCTGAAAAAACAGTACGGAGGTGTGTTTATCGACAGTCTTCCCAATTACAAAAGAACCACGGAGCTGCGCGTAGTGGAGGAGTTTTTCGGGGTTGGCAACTGAGATCGGCCACAATGATCGTATCGAGGCCGATCATCGGGAACGGGAAGCACCCTTGGCTATCGCGGCGTTCATCTCCTCAATCGATGCGGGCTTCCTTCCTACGTTTTCAAAAAGCCGCTCAATTCACGCACCGAGCGAGTAAACCGCAACATTATGGTTGAGACCCTTCTATTTCGTTCATCCGCACCGCCGTCCACTTAGACATACTCTCGCTCGGCGCGCCGAATCTCTCGATACCGCTCGAACACTTTCCGGTCGCTCTCCAGCCCCAGCGCCGAGCGAATGGAACTTCCCCGAAAAGTGTGCTTCAACATCCTCCAGCCCTTGAACAAAACGAATCCCGGATCATGTTTCAGAGCCACCGGAATGTGATGAACCTTCATCCAGCGCTCCGCTTTCCAGCGCATGAATTCCACCTCTTCAGGCTGCAGATGCTGGGTCCGCACCACCGCGGTTGTGCCATCGTATTCCTCCAGCCGCTCGTTCATGATCAAGCCCTGATCCCGAAAATCCTTGGTCATTGGTGTGCGCGGATAAGGCGTCGGATGCTGGATGTATGGCCAGTCCACGTAGCGCCGGGCGAATTCCAGATTCGCCTCAATCGATTCGCGCGTATCCCCCGGACTGCCCACGATCAATCCGCCTACCACGTACATCTGGTTGCGGTGCAGGTAATCAATGGCCTTGAGCGTGGCATTTCCCGCGTCATGGCCGTTGGTCCGCTCGGTATTCTTGGCGGAAGCCTTCAGAAATTCCAGGTCGCCTTCCAGGATGTTTTCAATTCCCAGAAACACATAGCGGAATCCCGCCCGCCGCATCAGCGGCGCCAGGGTCTCGCCGTGATTCGCAATGGCTGAGGTCATCCCCTGCACGAAGTAGTCAAGCTCGTTCAATCCCCCCGCAATGATCGCCTCGCACAGAGCCTCGAAGCGCCGCACATTCAAGGTGATGTTGTCGTCCACCAGAAAAATGGTTCGCGCCCCGTGATCGCGGGCGTCGCGAATATCAGCCAGCACCCGGTCGAAGGTATAAGTGTGGAAGTTCCGCCCGCGCATCTCGATAATCGAACAAAAACTACAATCGTAGGTGCACCCACGAGAGGTCTCGATCACATCCACCTGGCGCCCCAGCAGCGTGTATCCCTTCAGCACCCGCGCATCGCGCTTCGGCGGACGAATTTCGCTGTCTTCAAGCCGGTGTGGCGGCCGAGCCGGATTGTGCACCCAACCCGCACCGTTCCGGTACGAGAGCCCGCCAATCTTTTCAAACCCACTGCTCTTTTCCACCGCGCGCAGCAATTCGCGAAAAGTCACTTCGCCCTCGCTGCGCACCAGATAATCCACTCCCATGTCCTCGTACGCCTCGGGAGCCAGACTGGGATCATATCCACCGACGACGATTTTCACTTCCGGCCGCAACCCGCGCACCAGTTCGATAATGCGAGCCGCGCTGCGGCGCTGAAACGTCATGATGGAGAGTCCGACCACTTCCGGATTAAGTTCGCGGACCAGTCGCGAGACCGTTTCCCGAACCTGGCGCTGGACCAGGATCAAGTCGGCCACGGCGACGTTGTGATGAGCGTCAACGTTGCCCGCAAGTGATGTAAGCGCGCCATTCGGCATGCGAATCGCCGCTGGAGGCATATGCTCAAAAGAATCTGGCATCGAAAGCAACAGGACGTTCATGAATGATCTGTCCTTACCGCCTCGCGATAAAATCCCGCAGGCGCGGGTGGAACCCCAATGGCGAAGCGGATGCTAGATTGTACCCCAGCCTGAGATTTACCGCCGCTTGAAACACGCTCCCGACGCGCGCGGATCCCCTCCATCAAGCGCGATCGCTACGGCCAGCGGTACAATAAGATGTTTCGCCGCAAAACGCAGTCCGCGCCTGATTACGCCGGTAGACCTGAGGGACGCATGTTCGAAGTGACGGTCGACGATAGCTTTGCCGCGGGTCATTACCTGCGCAACTATAAGGGCAAGTGCGAAAATCCGCATGGTCATAACTATAAGATACGGGTGACTCTGGCCGGAGCCGAGTTGGACAAGGCCGGCCTCCTGCTCGATTTCAAAGACCTGCGCGAGGTGATGAAGCACGTCATCGAACGACTCGATCATCAGATGATCAACGAGATTGAGCCCTTCACGCTAATTAATCCGTCGGCGGAGAATCTGGCAAAGTATTTTTACGACGAGTCGAACGCGCGCCTCCAGCAAGTCACGAGTGGCCGCGTTCGGATCAAAAACGTCACGGTCTACGAAACCGACACCACCACGGCGACGTACAGCGAATAGCGCTGGTTCAACAGGTGCCGACGAACTGTGGCGATGGCTCGCAGAAGATTCTCTCGTCGGATATTTCGAGGCGGTTGCTCTTACGAAGACTGACCGCCAGCCCCGGATCGTTGTGTTCAAAATGCAGATCACGGAGATCTACAAGTCGCTGCAGGGCGAGTCGACGTATGCCGGCTTACCCTGCGTCTTCGTTCGGCTCACCGGCTGCAATCTGCGCTGCTCCTGGTGCGACAGCGAGTATACCTTTCAGGGTGGCCGCAAGATGACTGCGCAGGAAGTGTGGGACGAGCTGCTGCTCCTGAGTCCAAACGGCGGGTTGGTCGAGATCACGGGAGGCGAGCCGATGCTGCAGGAGCGTGAACTCGTTCCCTTGATGCAGCGCTTGCTGGAAGCCGGTTATCAAGTGCTGCTGGAGACCAGCGGCGAACGCCCGCTCGCGCTGGTTCCCCCGAGCGTCATAAAGATCGTGGACGTGAAATGTCCGAACTCCGGCGAGGGCGAAACTTTTCGCCGCGACAATCTGGTAGCCCTCACGCCCCGTGATGAAGTCAAATTTGTGCTGAGCAGTCGCGCGGACTATGAATTCGCCTGCGACTTTACCCTGCGCCATCGACTGGCGGAACGCGTCCATGCCGTGCTATTCTCGCCCGCGTTCCGCAAGGACGCAACTGGGGCGCGCGACAGCTCCCACTGCCTTCTCGATCCGCAACAGCTTGCAGAGTGGATACTCGCGGATAGCCTTCCCGTACGCCTCGGATTGCAGTTGCATAAGTTCATCTGGGACCCGGCCCTGAAGGGAGTATGACCCGGAGATCGGCAATTGTGATTCGCCCAACATGCCATTAGGAACAAAAACGCGTGCAGTTGTTCTGCTCAGCGGAGGAATGGATTCCTGTGTGTGCGCCGCGCTGGCGGCTCGCGACTATTTCCCTGCGGCGCTTCACGTCAGTTACGGACAACGCACCGAGGCCCGCGAGCGTCAATCCTTTCTCGCGATTTGCCAACGCTTGAACATTCACGACAAGCTCCATCTTCACAATGACGCTTTTCGCGCCATCGGAGGTTCCGCTCTCACCGACGAGAACATTGCGGTGCCGGTCGCCGGTACAGCCGGCCACAGCCCGGAGCAGCAGATCCCGGTGACCTATGTGCCCTTTCGAAATGCGCATTTCTTGTCTGCGGCCGTAAGCTGGGCCGAAGTGCTGGGAGCCGAAAAGGTCTACATCGGCGCCGTGGAACAAGACAGTTCCGGTTATCCCGATTGCCGACCGGCGTATTATGAGGCGTTTAACCGCGTCATTCAGTTGGGCACGAAAGAAGGCGGCATCGAAATCATCACCCCTCTCATCGCCTTGCGTAAAGCGGAGATTGTCCGCCTTGGCCTTGAATTAAATGCGCCATTCGATTTAACTTGGTCATGCTATAGCCACCAGGATCGGGCCTGTGGGATGTGCGATAGCTGTGTGTTACGCTTGCGGGCGTTCGCGGCGGCCGGCGTTAAGGACCCCGTCCCCTACGCCACGATGGAGCGAACTGAGCAAACCCCGGTTGTCGGTGGTTGACAGAAAAACATGTGCCCCATGCGTCGAGATTTTTAAGCAATGTTTCAGAAACGAATAATTCGCAATCTAGCAGGCCGGGAGGCCATGATGAAAAAGCGTTTGGCGATGTTCTCCTTCGTTCTTCTAATGCTCGCACTCTGTGCCCCTTCGCTTTTTGCACAGGCGGGAACAATTAAGGGAGTCTGCAGGGATGCTCAGGGCAATCCCATCGCCGACGCGATGGTGCAGTTGGTCAACCTCGACAATGGCCAAAAATACACCCTCAAAACCAACAAGAAGGGCGAGTATTTTTCGCTTGGCATCACCGCCGGCAAGTATAAGGTCACGCTTTACCAGAACGCCGACGAAGTCAAAGCTAATAAGGAGCTGTTTCACGTCAATGGTTATCAAGTCACGTTGGACGAAAACTCGTTGGATTTCGATCTGAAAAAAGAACAGGAAAAAGCTGCCCAGGGTCAGGGCCTGAGTCCTGAGGAGCTGAAGAAAAAGCAGGAAGCTGAAGAGAAGGCAAGGAAAGAAACGAACACCGTTAAATCCCTCAATGAAAAGCTGGCGGCGGCAAAAACCGCCTCCGATGCGGGTGACTTCAATACCGCCATTGCCGACCTCACCGCGGCCAACGAGATTGACGCCACTCGCGATTTGATCTGGTTCAAGCTCGGTGACGCCTATCGTATGTCCGCACCCAAGCAAACCGATCCCGCCGAGAAGCAAAAGCGCCTGGACGCGGCAGTAGACGCTTATCAAAAGGCCGTGCAGTTGAAGCAGAACGCCACGAACCAGAAGGACCCCAATGCCACCAAGACTCTCGCCGCGTACTACAACAATCTGGCCGAGGCCTACGCCAAGGCGGGAAAAACAGATGACGCCGTGAAGACCTATACCCTGGCGGCCCAGACCGATCCTGCCGGAGCGGCCCAGTATTACTACAATGCCGGCGCCGTCCTCACCAACACGGGGAAGGTGGATGACGCCATCGCGGCCTTCGACAAATGCATCGCCGCCGACCCTAACAAGGCCGACGCCTATTACCAGAAAGGTGTGAATCTCATCGGCAAAGCCACCCTGCAGGGCGATAAGATGGTCGCTCCCTCCGGTACCGCCGAGGCTTTTCAGAAATATCTTGAACTTCAGCCCACCGGCCCCTACGCCGACGTCGCCAAACAGATGCTGGCAAGCATTGGCTCTCCCGTCGAGACCGGCTTCGGCACAAAAAAGAAGACCGCCTCCAAAAAATAACGCCGAAGCATCCCCACCCACCCGGGGCGGCTCCCAAGCCGCCCTGTTTTCTTCCTGACTTCGGCTTGCGCGGCTCCTTCAAGGTTACGAAGGGCTATGTACTTTACTGCCCTTACGTTTGTTCCGCCACTGCGATAGAGTGTAGGAACTGGGCCTGCTCCGCTCGCCCTCGTCGAACGTCGAACCCTCGTCTGTGGTGCGCGCAATTCCCTAATGCAGAGTCGTGAGGTGGAATGGCAGCATCAGGCATTTCCGCAATTTCCGTTTCTCTGGAAGGTTATTCCGGCAGCGGCAAAGTAGCTACCGCAGCCTTGCTGGATGCCATGTTACGCGCCACCGAAAAAGTAAGCGATCTCATTTTTTCTCCCGGACGCCCGCCCCAGTTGCAGGTTTACGGCCAGCTGATTCCAGTTCAGGTTCCGGGACTGCCGACTCTTACTGCCGATGACACCCGCTACCTCGCAGCCGATCTCATGGGAGATAACAAACCGGCTCTCGCCACCCTCCGAGAACAAGGCTCCTGCGATATATCCTACGGCCTGCCCGGCGTCGCCCGTTTTCGCGTCAACCTCTTCATCCAGCGCGGTAGTTGCGCTGTGGTCATGCGCGTCATTTCTACTTCCATCCCCACCCTGGAGTCTCTTCGCTTGCCGGCGCATCTCGCCGATGTCGCCAAACTGCGCGATGGCATCGTCCTCGTAACCGGCCCCGCAGGCTCGGGCAAATCATCCACCCTCAGTGTGTTGCTCGATTGCATCAATCGCGAAAAGTACTATCACATCATCACCATCGAAGACCCCATCGAATTCCTCCACAGCCACAAATGCTCCACCATCCATCAGCGCGAGCTGCATAGCGACACCCCCAGCTTCGCTCACGCCCTGCGCTCCGCGCTGCGTCAGGCTCCCAAGGTCATCATGGTAGGTGAAATGCGCGATCGCGAAACCATGGAAATGGTGCTCGAAGCCGCCGAGACTGGGCACCTGGTTCTCTCCAGCCTCAATACCATGGACGCTTCAAAAACCGTCGAGCGCATCGTGAGTTCCTTCTCTCCCGACGAACAGCACAACATTCGCGATCGCTTCGCCAAATCATTCCGTTACATCATCTGCCAGCGTCTTTTGCCCAAGCCCGATCGTAGCGGCCGCGTTCCGGTCGCGGAAATTCTCAAATCCAATGCGCGCACCCGGGAATGCATCGAAAAAGGCGAGCGCGAAGGAAAGACCTTGCTCGACGGCATGAAGGCGGGCGCGACCGAGGGCATGCAACACTTTGACGGTGAAATCGCTGCCCTGGTTCGCGACCGCGTCGTCGATCTTGAAACCGGAATTTCCTTCGCCAGCAATCCCACCGTGCTGGGTCAGGAACTAGCCCGCTGACTCCAGGCACACTCAGAGAAATGCGGAAATATGCGGACGCGAGCCGCCGCTTCTATTCCTTCGGACTCCGCCGCCAGACCGGAACGTTTGGATTCCAGTTGTGGACGTCTAGGTTGAAGTTCCCTCCATGCGGCTGCCCCTGCACCACGCCAGCTAGTGCGTCCGTCGGAGATTTCAACGGCTCCTCGATGTAATTTTCAAGCTTCCGCCTGATCTTCGGATCGTTCAACGCCGCCACAAACTAGCCGCCGAGCCTGAATATATTGTCCGAACCGATTTCCTTCCCGAAGGTCTCCTCGACACTGCCGCGTCACATAACGTCCAGTTGATCGTCATGGGAGCGAACCGAACTGCCGCGTCCCGCGTCGCCGCCCCTATGCCCTGGGCGCTGACTCACGGGGTCCTATGCCAGGCTAAGTGTCCGGTATTTACGGTGAGTAACTGAAAGCTATCTCGCCTATCGGACCGGGAAGGCGAGCCATTCGGCCTGTTATACTCTGCCGGTTCAGCTAGCTATCGATGTCATCGGAGACTTAGCTCAATGCCTCCGCCGCCGGAGCGACGAGAGTATTCCCGCAGCAAGTTAAATTTCCCGGTTGAGATCTATCTCGAGGGCAGCGCCTTTCCCTATCGCGGCGCTACCGCCGATATCAGTCTCCACGGCTGCTATATCGAGACAATTTTTCCCCTCGCCGTCGGCACCAATCTCGAGCTCAAGCTGCAGGTGAACGGCACGCTGCTGGTGCTGGCCACGGTCGCTACCTGCGATCCCCAGGTGGGCAACGGACTCAAGTTCACCCGCATGCTTCCCGAAGACATCGAAGAATTGTGCAAGATCCTCGAAGCTGCAGAAAGAGCATCCGCGAAAAAAGAAGCTGCCGACACCAACCCGGCCAGCAAGGATCATGACTAAAAGGCCGCGGAGTCGAACGCCATTTTCAAAGCGATGTGGCCGTTATCCCAGAATCGCGTGGGTGATCCCCTGCCACCAGGAAGGATTGTGCCGCCACATATATACCGCGAGGCTTTGGCCTACGATCAATAACGGCAGCGCATAGAGATACACCTTGTGGACGCGCCGATCGACCAGCAGGTCACGCGCAACGCCAAGAAGAATCAACAGGTCCAGTAACGGATAGAAGAGATTATTGTTGAACACGTAATCAAATCGGCCCAAGGGCGCGTCCATGAGCATGCAGGTTGCGATCAAGATCAGCCTGCGATGCAGCTCTGTCTTCGTACGCCAATAGATGGCCAGGGCGATGCACACGCCAAAAACGATCATGTCGCAGAACGGAATGCTCAGAAACGAGTCGATACCGGTCTGATGCAGTTGCACCGCGTCAAACCGGGTCATGATGATGGCAGTCGTAATGCCCAGCGGAACCATCACCGTGGCCAGCCCCGCGCCAAACCAGCCAATGGAGCGATGCCAACTGACTTTGTGCACACGCACCAGGGTGGACTGACAAATAAAGAAGATCACCCATCCCGCGAAAGCTGCTCCGTGAATCCAGAGAATGAAGGGCCGCGGCACCGCGGGATGGAACAGGTTGTCGTTGACCGTACGCTTGAATCCGATGACCACAATCGCAGCGACCACCAACGACATCGCGAAGTAGAAATAGCGACTCACGATTCCGTTTCGACCGGTCACGGTCGTCGTGCTGGATTTCTTCTCCGGGACCGCGGCGGCCCCGATGGGTTCTGCGTTGACAGTGGACATGGGAGATTGAACCCGCCTCAAGCGACCCCCGAACTTCGATTCGGTTTTCCCGGGTCACGAGAGCATACACCACGAGCGCCTACCTCGCCATTTTTCGGATTCGACCCAACGGCAAAGTGCTGCGAGGCTATCTCCTCCAGTGTGGAGCGGGCGCCCTCGCCGCTGCCTTTGATTTCGACTCTGATTCTGATTCTGACTCTGACCCCCACTCCTCAGCCGCAGCCCACAATGCAATCTCACCAACCACAACGTCAACCGCCCCATCCTCACTCCTCACACCTCACTCTTCTTATCAGCCCCTGTCATTCCGAACGGGGCAAGGCCCGCTGAGGAACCAACTTCTTAAGGATTCAACGAATTGAGGAACCAACTTCTTAAGGATTCAACGAATTGAGGGCTGCGACGAAGTTGCCCGATGAGAACGTTTCCGTCGCAACTCACGATTGGTTAGTGCTTCAGTGCTTCAGCCGGAATCGCGTTCACCGTAAGCGTTCGGCTTAGACCGCATTGACAACGCATTTTGTTTCTGGAGTATCCACTAGAATCCGGGGATCCGGAAGTGGACATTATTTTTTGGGGAAGTATTGCTGGCTGATGGGGTTGACCTCGT
>Ga0302326_10003209_pt1 | contig 38722 bp, 37 predicted proteins | sample Palsa_T0_3_FD_202264 | JGI IMG/M metagenome (GOLD analysis project Ga0302326, IMG submission 202264) | Peat permafrost microbial communities from Stordalen Mire near Abisko, Sweden - Palsa_T0_3 | ecosystem: Environmental > Terrestrial > Soil > Palsa > Peat permafrost | place: Sweden: Abisko... | reverse complement strand
TCTATAAAAGGCCCCAAAGTAAAAGGTGAAGCAATTTATGATCAAGACGGAAAATTGAAATATTCGAAAGAAGTAATCAAGAACGCTGCACTGCCTGCTGCCGTTAGAAATTCCATTGTGAACAAGTACCCGGGCTTTTCTTTTATGAAGGATCAGGAAACGATAAAGGAAGGTAGATCCAATTTCATCCATTACCGTATTGTTATTGAGAAGGGCAAAGAGAAAGTATGCTTGGCCGTGGATGCCTCCGGGAAGATATTGAAGGAAAGAAAATTAGAAATGTAACTGTGCATCGTAGAATCCTTTGAAAGGTTGTTCTTATGCAATTTGAGATCGGAAGCCTGGATGTGCCTCAAGTCACAACCGCCAAGATAAACCATAACTAACAGACCGCTCGCGAGACGTCTGACCTGGCACTGCCCGAAAAAATCGCCCTTAGGAAAAAAATTGTAGAGGCTGGAGTTGCGCTTCAGATGGAAGTAAGATCTTAAGAAAAGCATTGAAAAAATGATGATCATTCAAGAGAAAACAGGAGATCAGGGGCCCGGTTCATACCAAATATTGCTTTACGGCAGCAGCAATGAATAAAATGCCGTGATCGGTGGTAACGATCGTTCCGTATCCGACACGCTTAGGAGCTTCTTCATGATAGGATTGAATTAATTTAAGCTCCAAAAATTCCTGTTTTGATAACTGTAGCCTTTCTTGAAGAAGCCTTATTTCCGCTATAGCTTCTTTTTTAAAACATCTGAATGAATCATCAATCCGCAATTTATCACGCCGTTAATTAATAATTCAATTCAACTGCGTTAATCGAATTCCATCTTTTAATATAGTGTTAGTTCAAATAGCATTTAGCTCATTGATGCGTGAATGATATAACAACATTCTCAAATTATACAACGCAATGATAAGGAACCCTGCGATCTTTGTGACAAGATATCTATTCTGGAAATCAGGTCGGTGTATCAACCAATTGAAAAATGAAAAGTAAAAATGGGTTTGCCATATTCGTCTTTTTTTTGATTATGGGTGCAGGGCTCTTGGTGGCTCGAGTTTTTGGGAATTCAGATACCAAAGGCGTGATCATCGATGGCTGTGCTTTTGCCGTAGCCTTAGCTATTGCTTCGGCAATCAAAATAGCAAATCCCTGGGACAAAGCAGTGGTGCTACGCCTTGGGCATTTCCAGTCGCTCAAAGGTCCGGGTCTATTCTTTATTGCTCCCATTTTGGATACCATTCCGTATTGGATAGATACACGCGTGATTACGACCTCTTTCAAGGCAGAAAAAACTCTGACCAAGGACACTGTTCCTGTTGATGTGGATGCTGTATTATTCTGGAAAGTCCTGGATCCTGAAAAGGCCGCGCTGGCAGTAGCCGACTATATTACCGCGATTAGCTGGGCGTCACAAACAGCACTACGCGATGTCATTGGAAAGACAATGTTGTCCGACATGCTGGAAGGAAGGGATAAGATCAGCACGTTACTCCAAAAGATTATTGACGAACGGACCGAACCCTGGGGAATCACAGTGAATTCCGTCGAAGTGAAGGATGTATTAATCCCTGCAGCTTTGGAGAACGCAATGTCTATGCAAGCACAGGCGGAGAGGGAACGACAGGCAAGAGTAATTCTGGGAGATTCGGAAAGACAGGTCGCAGAGAAATTCGGAGAAGCTGCATTGACTTATGCAAACAACCCCGTCGCATTACATTTAAGGGCGATGAATATGCTCTATGAAGGATTAAAGCAAAATTCAACAATCGTAATTGTACCGAGTTCAGCTGTTGATACCATGCAACTGGGCAGCATGGCTGGCTTTACAGCGCTTACGATGGGAATCGGTCAGGAGAATGCAAAGAAAGAGAACGGTGCTGGTGTGTTGTCAGGAGGAAACTAAACTAAGTAGCGGATATAAATCGAATCAATTCACACTTTAAATTTAACATTATGTTTTACGATGGTTATCATTTTTGGGGGATGCACTTGATCTGGTGGTTTGTTTGGGTCATAATGCTCTTTTGGCTATTCTCTACACCTTATTATTTGCCAGGCCAACGAAGAAAACATGATTCGCCGCTTGAAATTTTGAAGAAACGATTTGCGTCGGGGCAAATTACATTACAACAATACGATGAGGCGAGGGCAATTCTTGAAAAATGACTACGTTCGACAAAGCCAATTTCCGTTTCCAGGAACGGAATGATTCCATGGGATTGCAATCTTTTGGTATTCGCTTTTGTCCGGGAGATCAAACAAGTTTATTTGGCAATCCCGGATTTTTATGAAGGTGGAGTTCGACTCAAAAAAATTTCAAAAAGTCAGGCTCACCAAGAATGAGAAATTGCATGTCGTCTCGCTGGTGAAGAATCCTGATTTTTTTTCCTTTAAGAGCTCCGATAAAGTGGAAATATATCCTATCGACGAATGGGGAGACATTGCATATGATTCAATTCTCACTTGTAGGAAAGATGATTTGAAAACGGAAGGGGCATTAGTAAATACATGATGTTGACTTTAATTCTTAATAAAGTATGAAAGCTCTCGTTTATCACGGTCGCTGAAAAAAGTCATGAGAATCAAGGAAAATATGAAACGCAATATTAAAAGTTTGATCGGTTTTACGCTGAGGGCAACGGATGGAGAGGTTGGAAAAGTAAAAGAGTTTTACTTTGATGATGAAACGTGGACAATACGGTACTTGATTGTGGATACGGGCAACTGGCTATCCGGAAGAGTGGTGCTCATTTCACCCCAAGCACTGTTAGCACCCGACGGGGAGGGTAAGACCTTTCCAATTAATCTGACCAGAGAGCAAATAAAAAACAGCCCTGATATTAACACCGATATACCTGTTTCGCGTCAGGAGGAAATCAAATTGCATAGCTACTATCCGTGGGTCAACTATTGGGCACCTGGTTACCTTGGGGGAATGGGACCCATGACGGATTCCGGCGTGTTATCGGAGCAAAGAAAAGAAGAACAGGGGGAGGATAAGCACCTGCGAAGCACAAATAAAGTAACAGGTTATACGATCAAAGCCTCCGATGGTAAAATCGGCACTCTCGAAGATTTTTTGGTTGACGTTAGTTGGAAAATTGATTTCATCTTGATAGACACGGGTCATTGGTTTCCTGGAAAAAAAGTCCTCCTCTCACCTGACATGATAAAGGAAATTGATTGGGCAACAGAACTAGTCGTCGTCGATACAACCGTCGCGCACGTAAAAAACAGCCCGGAATATGATCCGAAACAGGAACTGACCGAAGTCTATAGATTGGTACTTCACGATCATTACCATCGTTTGGTCTCAAAAAACTACCATTGAGATTTCAATTTCAGTATTATTTTTAATTCCGATTCTCCCGTCATTGACAACCTACGATTTGATTCACAAATCTATTTTCAAACCAAAGAATCTAAAAATGGCTGGTTTCTGCAATAGGAGTATTACGCAATTCTTTTTTATTTACCGCAAGGTGGTCAGGATATCTAAGAATCATGGACGGGTCTTGTAGTACCCAATCAATCAATTCACAAGACGGAGCAATAACTTGAGGTCAATGTGCGAATTATATAATTCATTTTTGGAATTATGTAAGGCCTAAATCATTTAAAGATTTAAACTTTGTGTTTACCAATCATTAATGAGTGGTGATGAAACACTGGGCGGGATTCCTACTCAAAGCAAATCATTGCTTGGGATGATTTCTAAGTAATGTCTGCTATGTTTTAATTAATAGTATCAGTTTTACCTTTTTAAACGGAGAAATCTAATCACACACCAATGGAAAAGAATTTACTCGCTTTATCGCTGATTTGTATGCTTGCAGTAAATGCACACTCCCAACCTTTGGCCGCTAATTGCTTTGAGGAATACTACACTCTCTTCAAAAGCAGGGGAGCAAAACCTGTTTCAGATGGCGATCAAAAAATTGTGATCGCAACTAAGTCAGGTGGTTACAGCAGCTGCTTCTTAGGAAAAATCGCGGTTAAAAACGGAGAAATTGAATTCCCGGTATATGTCGAAAAAGTAGACGGCTCTTATGAAATATTCAAAACTGAGTTGTCGCCTGCATTGACACATGCAGAAAAGGAAAAGAGCAATTTGATTGAGGGGGGCATGACGATTACATTCCAGGGAAGGGATGATGAATTGGTGAAAATCTTCTTTATTACTTTTCTTGCGGACAAACCAAAGGCGTACAAGCTTGCCCCCTCAGCAAAATCCTATTTGAAGTAAGCACTGGTCAATAAACCAACTTGCCGACTCGTCGTAAGGTCCTCTGCATGGATGTCTAAAAACATATTTGGATTACAACGCTGGAAACTGAGCTGAACCCGAAATCACTTTGACCCCAACCATGAGCGTCTATGAAACACAATCAAATCAAATATTTTTTGTACCCTCCTCTATGGAATCGCTGCTCAACACCTATCCCATTACAGCTGGCAGATTTGGACATTCGGGCGACGGAGGGTGAGTAATGAGAATGTAATAGACCGTGGACTGCGGAATCACCAAGTCAAATCTGACGCTTTCCCTCCAGCGTCGTTTATGAAAAGTTTTGCTTTATAATTCCTTTACCACGAAACTGTAAACCGACTGTAAACGAAAAAGTGATAATGTAGGATCGCCATCTGAGGTTATAAACTCCTAATCACAAAGTATTTATAAATGTTTGAGGAGTTCTTTCACCGTAGGTCTTTTGTGGTAGTCAGCATCGAAGTATCGGTAAATGATTTTTCCTTTTTTATCTATTATGTAGACAGCCGGGATGGGCAAGTTGGCTCCGTTCGTTCCATTGGCCGAATTAAAATCGATGCCATATGCTTTGTACTTCAGATTTGTAAGGGAATCGATCTTATAAGACACGCCATAATCTTTCATTATCTTCAATCCGTTATCGTGCAAGATCGAATACGTTGCCTTTGTCTTTCCAATCGTTTTGGAAATATTCTCCTGCTTCTCCGGCGTAACGGCTAATACAATTGATTTCTTTTGGGTGATAAACTTGAGTGAATCCTCGATAGCTCTCAATTCTTTATTACAAAAAGGGCACCACTCTCCTCTGTAAAAAACTAATACGACGGTGTTTTTGCTCAAAAGGGATTTAAGATTGATCGATTTTCCGGATTGATCCTTGGCGGTAAAGTCCGGGGCCTTGTCATTTACGGCAAGACCTCTCGGTTGGTCTTGCGAAAACGAAGAAAAACTGACCATCAGGAAATGAACAATTATTATCAAAGTAGTTTTCATGTAATTTTTTTTGATCAAAATTAAACGACTTCTCTTAAGAATAATGTCTGCCTACCGACATTAACGCTATTCGTGGAGAAATAATACTATGCCTGCATTTATTAGGTCTAACTGTGGACAATTATTCCTTGAATTGGTCTGCACTAGATACCTGCCCGGCTCGAGCCCTTGTAGTCGGTAGAACGTTAATTTATTTTTTCGTATCAATTTACTACAAGCGGCCAGTTTCGCATCGGTAATGTCTGCTGTTGGTGGTTTAGATCAGTGTCCGAATCTCTAGCGGAAATCAAAAAAAGTATAACAGCTCACTCCATGGTCTTCCATGACCTGATCGCATTTGCGGATATTTTTTACTCTATGTGCTGTCAATAAAAAAAGTGTTACCTTCACTTACTTATCGTCAATAAATCAAAAACAAAGTTTTATGGCAAAAACAATTATGCAAAAAGTGGTATTTAAAAAAACCACGCCTAAATCTATCTATGACCTGTATATGAATGCAAAGAAGCATTCTATGATCTCTGGAAGCCCGGTAACCGTTTCGGCCAAGGAAGGCGCTGCTTTTTCGGCTCACAATAGCTATATAACGGGCACAAACCTCAAGCTGATTAAGGACAAGCTCATAGTTCAAACCTGGAGGGCCCAGAATTGGGATGCCACAACAAGTGATTCAATTTTTATGATATTGCTGGAACCTAAAGGGAAAGATGTAATAATGCATATGGTACACGCCAACGTACCCGACGCGCATGTGGAGAGCATTGACAAAGGTTGGTACGAACATTACTGGAATCCGTGGAAACAATTTCTTGCCGGTAAACCTATCACCCGGCCCTCAATGTAACAGAAAATAGGCAGTGCAAGATTCGTCTCGCCTCTAGCTACAGTGGTTACTCTTAACTCGCGAACTATTTTAGTTGAATGCAAAAGACATCAACACGATAGTCAAAGCATTAAGAATAACCAATATTACTGCGAATACTTTTTTTGATCTCACCGCACCGGGATTCCTTAAAAAATAAATCGTGTAGATTATTGCAATAATCGCCGCACCGAGAAAGTTTCCTTTTATCATAGTTTTATAGTTAGGTTAAATAGTAATTAATTTCTTCGTGAATTCATTTTAGAAGCAGGACAAAAGTACAGCTTAATGTGGCCTGGACATCATGAAATTTTGAAGGCAATGCGATGGTGCTTATTTCGGTCGTGACGCCTTGTTTCGAGGTGAAAGGCAAATTCCCAAAGACAGGATTCAGTTAAGGCTTTTGGTTCATTTCAAATCTAAGATGATCAATTTGTCAGCTCCTTTGTCAAGTCAATCTTAACCTTACCTAAGGACCGTAGAAATGCGGCTCTTCAAATAGCGCACCACGCGTCTTGCTAAGGCTCAGAAAAATCAAATGTTATATGAGCGGCAGAAGTTGGGTGTAGAAATCTGAGTATCAAAATTCTTGTGGAAGTTTATACCCATTTTTCGGCTGGCCCGGCTGAAACCCGGTGGTATGTTTATTTCTGGCCTTTCGCATGCCCTTCTCAATAGGAGGTCGATTAGGAAATAGACAAAATTAAAAAATGACAACCCTAGTTTCAAAGGATGTATTCTTTCGGGGGGAAAATTTGATGGATTTATGTTCGAAGCGTCCATTGGTTTTTGAGTGTTAGAATTGATTGACCAAAGCGATTGGTCATCAACGAAATAGAAGGTATAACATGAAAAGTAAAAGTTTATTTTCCGCGTTCATATTTGTTATAATTCTGTGCGTCGGTCTGGTAGGGGCATATGCAGCACAGAATACGGTTGCGAGCACAATCGTTGCAGCAACTGGCTTTGTAGTTGCCCTGGTGATTTCCTCCGCCATCAAGATTGCTAATCCATGGGACAAGGCCGTGGTATTGCGCTTGGGTCATTTTCAATCTCTTAGAGGGCCTGGTCTGTTTTTCATCCTCCCTGTTTTGGATACAATACCCTACTGGATTGATACTCGGGTAATCACTACATCTTTTAAGGCCGAAAAAACCCTTACCAAAGACACAGTGCCAGTTGATGTGGACGCCGTACTATTTTGGAAGGTGCTCGATCCGCAAAAGGCTGCGCTGGAAGTGGCAGACTACATCAGTGCAATCAGCTGGGCTTCTCAAACAGCCTTGCGCGATGTCATTGGAAAAACCATGCTATCGGATATGCTGGAGGGAAGAGATAAGATCAGTAGTGTGTTGCAGAAAATTATTGATGAACGCACAGAACCCTGGGGTATCAACGTCAATTCCGTGGAGGTTAAAGACGTTTTAATCCCACCCGCATTAGAGAATGCCATGTCTATGCAGGCCCAGGCGGAAAGAGAACGCCAAGCCAGGGTAATCCTGGGAGATTCCGAAAGACAAGTAGCTGAAAAGTTTGGAGAAGCAGCCTTGACCTATGCTACCAACCCAGTCGCTTTGCATCTAAGGGCTATGAATATGCTCTACGAAGGCTTGAAACAAAACTCTACGATTGTTATTGTGCCCAGTTCAGCAGTGGATACCATGCAACTAGGCAGCATGGCTGGGCTCACCGCGTTGACCATGGGAATCGGTCAGGAAAAAGCAAATAAATAGTTCACTCTTTAAATTAAAAATTATGTTCTATTCAGGTTATCATTTTTTTGGAATGCACCTGATATGGTGGTTCGTTTGGCTAGTTCTTCTTTTCTGGATATTCGCTATGCCTTATTCCGTACCCGGTCAGCGAAAAAGGAAAGATTCACCCCTTGATATTTTGCAGAATCGATTTGCGTCAGGTCAAATCACAACCGAAGAGTATCAGGAGAAGAAACAAATCTTGTTGGATGATCTTGCAAAGTTAGGGAGGATCCAATAAAATATTATAAACCATGAAAACCCCATTGGATCGTGACTCTGGGAAAAAATCCCAGCGAGAAAAACCGAAGGCAATAATAAAGGAATCAATTGAGGACCAACGTAATCAGAATTCGGGTACTATGTTGAATCAAAAGACATATGAGGACTACAACAAGGAACAACCCAATCCTGCTGACCCCAACCAAAACCTGGTGGGAAAGAAAACGGAAACGAAAGACCAAGGAATACAATACCAAAAAATAATAAACACTAAAATGAAAAAAGCAACAACCTACACCTGCTCAATGCACCCTGAAGTGAAGTCGGATAAACCTGGGAAATGTCCAAAGTGCAAAATGGAATTAATAGAAAAAAAATAGCTTTTCGTTCAACGAGCAATGGAACCATCGACTAGTGCCGTTTTATTGTGGCCGTTTTTAGTGTATGGTATTGCTGTAGTAACACTGGTAGGCGGCATCCTATTTATTTCGTATTTTCTTGGTGAACGACACGAAGAAAATGCTACCGACCAAGCGTATGAAGCGGGGATTACCGCTACGGGGACGGCGCGATTACGCTTCCCTGTCCATTTTTACATCATCGCCATGTTTTTTGTCATTTTCGATGTACAATCTGTTTTTGTGATTTGCTGGGCCATATCTATAAGAGCGGTGGGATTGGCTGGATATATCGGAATTGTAATATTCATCGGAGTTTTAGTCGCTGTACTTGTATATGAAAGGCAAATAGGCGCGCTTGATTTCGGTCCCGATGGCAAGAAAATTCTGAAGTCATATCACCAAAAGATAAAGACCCCGATTCGCAATGAAATGGTGGACAAGCAAGGTAAATAATCCAACTGCCTCTATTATCGGAAACAGTTCCTACGAACAGACGTTTCAAAAATCCGTCATCTTAACCAACATGGAAAGTATGGTAGCCTGGGGTAGGAAAAATTCCATCTGGCCATTCAATTTTGGATTGTCATGTTGTTACGTAGAAATGGCTACCAGCATCACCAGCAAGTATGATATTGCCAGGTTTGGAGCCGAAGTGATCAGAGGTACACCCCGGGAAGCCGACATGATGATCATTGCCGGAACCGTATTTATAAAAATGGCTCCGGTTATCAAGCGGCTATACGAGCAGATGATGGCGCCGCGCTGGGTCATTTCGATGGGTGCCTGCGCCAACTCGGGAGGTATGTTCGATATCTATAGCGTGGTGCAGGGCGTGGATAAATTCATGCCGGTAGATGTATATGTTCCCGGATGTCCGCCACGACCCGATGCATTCCTCGAAGGAATACTGCTCTTGCGGGAACAGGTAGGCAAAGAAAAAAGGCCCCTGAACTGGGTAGTCGGGCCTCAAGGGATTATTAAGCCGGAAAAGATTTCAATGAAAGATCCAAAAAGAGCAGAAAGGATGAAAATGACAGAAATAAGGGAACCTGATGAGGTATGAGGACCTTGCTCAGACGTTACTATTTTCATTCTGTGATCTTAGGATTAAGAAGCCATTGAACATTTCAACGAAAATTGTGTAAATGACAGATGTTGTTTCTATAGTAGAAAATAAATTTCCTGAAGCGATCGTAATGATTCAGGAAACCAAAGATGATTTTCCTACATTATGGGTCCAGGCTGACCGAGTTGTCGGGGTACTTGGTTTTCTAAAAAATGAGATTGATCTGCCTTATAAGATGCTGTATGATTTGACAGCTATCGATGAACAGGCAAGAGTTCACCGTGCTGGACATCCCGAAAGCCGCTTCACTGTTGTCTATCAATTACTTTCTTTTGAGCGGAATGCATTCCTTCGCCTCAAAGTACCGGTCACCTCATTAGAACCCTCTGTGCAATCAATCACTGGATTATGGCCGGCTGCCAACTGGTATGAAAGAGAGGTATACGATCTGTTCGGCGTAAAATTTCAAGGGCATCCGAATTTAAGAAGAATTCTTATGCCTGAAACCTGGAGTGGTCATCCCTTGCAGAAATGCCATCCCGCCAGGGCAACAGAAATGGGCCCCTTTGAATTGCCTGAAAGTAAACAAGAAACAGAACAGGAAGCCCTGCAATTCAAACCCGAAGAATGGGGGCTGGACAAGACACTTGACGATGATGAGTTGTTATTCCTCAACATCGGACCGCAGCATCCCGGCACTCATGGGATACTGAGGCTTGTTTTGCAACTCGACGGCGAAAATATAGTAACGGTCGTACCGGATATCGGATTTCATCATCGGGGAGCAGAAAAAATGGGAGAGCGCCAATCCTGGCATACCTATATCCCCTATACCGACCGGGTTGAATACCTCGGGGGTGTGATGAACAATTTCCCTTACGTCATGGCGGTGGAAAAATTGGCCGGCATACAAGTACCGGACAGAGTGAAAGTGATCCGAATTATGATGAGTGAGTTATTCAGGATATCGAGTCATCTGGTTTGGTATGGCACCTTCGCCCAGGACCTTGGTATGATGACCCCGGTCTTTTTGATGTTCAATGACAGGGAGAAAATTTTTGATATCGTGGAAGCCGTCTGTGGCGCCCGCATGCATCCAAACTGGTTTCGTATAGGCGGCGTGGCACAGGATCTTCCTTCGGGTTGGGAAAATCTGGTGCAGAGTTTCATCGACTACTTTCCCAAAAGAATTAAAGAATATGATAGTCTGGTAATGAGGAACAGCATCTTTAAATCACGAACAATTGGGATTGGAGTTTACTCTACGGCAGAAGCCATCGAATGGGGTGTTACAGGGCCGGGCTTGAGAGCTACCGGATTTGAATGGGATTTTAGAAAAAAACAACCTTACTCCGGCTATGAACATTTTGAATTTGATGTCCCGACAGGAGAAAACGGAGACTGCTATGACAGGGCAAGAGTACGTGTAGAGGAGATGAGGCAAAGCCTGCATATCATTGATCAATGCCTGCACAATATGCCGGAAGGACCATATAAGTCGGATCACCCGTTGACTACTCCACCGTTGAAGAAACATACTATGCAGGATATCGAAACGTTGATCAATCATTTTCTGAATGTGACCTGGGGGCCTGTGATCCCGGCTGGGGAGGCGTTTTGCGGAGTGGAAGCCACCAAAGGGAACAATGGCTACTTCCTTATTTCGGATGGCAATACCACCTCATATAGGACGCGCATTCGAACACCTTCTTTTCCTCACATGCAGTTTGTACCTGAAATCAGCAGTGGCTATACGTTACCTGATCTGATGGCCATTCTGGGAAGTGTAGATTATGTTTTATCCGATATAGACCGGTAAATTTTCTATTGAAAATGACAGTGGAAAAAATTTTTAAGGAAAAGGAAATAAGGGAAATACAAGAAATTCATAGGCATTTTCCAGTGAAAAGCGCAGCCTGTATTGAGGCTTTGAAGGTCATTCAAAAACACCATCGCTGGGTTTCCGATGAAGCCGTCAGGGAACTGGCTGAAATTCTGGAAATGTCTCCGGAGGCGATCGATAGTGTGGCCACATATTACAGTTTGATCTTTCGCCGTCCGGTGGGCAGACATGTGATCCTGATTTGTGACAGTGTGAGCTGCTGGATCATGGGGTACGAAAAAATTGTAGACTATTTGAAAAATAAACTAGCTATTGGGTATGGAGAAACGACACCGGAAGATCGCTTTACCTTACTGTCTATTCCTTGCCTGGGCACCTGCGATCGTGCGCCGGCCATGATTATTGATGAAGACTTGCACCAGGACCTGACCACCGAAAAGCTCGATAAAATATTGGAGAAGTACGAATAATCAATACTCCTTCGATTTATTCAAGCGCGAAGAACATGGAAAAACCATTAACCGAGCATATCAGGAATGACCATACCTGGCTAACGCTAAAGGAGTATGAAAAGACGGGAGGATATCAGGCGCTGCGAAAAGCGGTAAAGTTACCTCCGGAAGAGGTTACGAAAAGAGTAAAGGATTCAGGTCTTAAAGGGCGTGGAGGTGCTGGTTTTTCTACCGGAATGAAGTGGGGCATGGTGCCGATGGGTAAAGATGTACCGACTCCTAAATATTTTATTGCCAATGCCGATGAGATGGAACCTGGAAGTTTCAAAGACAGGTTGCTCCTGGAGGGAAACCCTCATCAACTAATTGAAGGGATGATCATCGGCGCCTATGCGATACAAGCCCGGTTCAGTTTTGTTTTTCTTCGCTGGGCTTATCATGCGGCAGCAAAAGCAATTACGGGGGCCATTCGGGAAGCTTATGAAGCAGGTTATTTGGGAGAAAATGTTGGGGGAAGCGATTTTCAACTTGATATGTCCCTGCACATCAGCCAGGGGCGATATATGTGTGGAGAAGAAACTGCGCTATTGAATGCGCTTGAAGGTAAGCGAGCCAATCCGAGGGCCAAACCTCCGTTCCCTGTTGTTAGCGGATTATTTGGGAAACCCACTATCGTCAACAATGTTGAAACGCTGAGCAACGTGCCTCACATTATCGCCAAGGGTGCCGACTGGTTTATGAAGTTGAGCAAAACGGATGAAGGGGGCACAAAACTTTATGGTGCTAGTGGCAGAGTGAAAAAGCCTGGTTTATGGGAATTGCCGTTAGGCATTTCCTTGCGAGAAATTCTGGAAGAACACGCGGGCGGCATGCAGGATGGGTACGAATTGAAAGGTGTGCTTCCCGGAGGCGGTTCCACGGATTTTCTAACTACAGAACATCTGGATGTTGCCATGGACTATACCAGTGTGGCGAAAAGTGGTAGTCGGCTGGGCACGGGAACAGTCATTGTATTGGACGATAAAACCTGTCCGGTAGGTATGGTGAGTAACCTGGAACATTTTTTTGCTCAGGAATCCTGTGGATGGTGTACACCCTGCAGAGAAGGACTACCCTGGACAGCCAAGATACTTGACGCGCTGGAAGCTGGAAATGGAAAAATGGAAGACCTTGAAGTATTGACATTTCAAACCCACTATATGGCACCGGGCAATACGTTTTGCGCACTGGCGCCGGGTGCAATGGAGCCCTTGCAAAGCGCTTTAAAATATTTTAGAGAAGATTTTGAAAGGCATATTCATGAACACAAATGTCCCTGGAAATAATCATGGCTAAAGTATTTATTGATAATAAGGCATACGAGGTCGATGGGAGCAAAAACGTGCTGGAGACCTGTCTTTCGCTCGGGCTAAACCTCCCATACTTTTGCTGGCATCCTGCCCTTAGATCCGTGGGAGCTTGCCGTCAGTGCGCCATCCTTAAATATAAAGATGAAGGGGACAAAAAGGGCAGGCTAACAATAGCTTGCCTGGAGTCAGTGACCGATAACATGCGCATCTCTATTGAGGCGCCGGAAGCGCATCAATTTCGGGCCGGTAACATAGAAGCACTCATGACCAATCATCCCCACGATTGCCCGGTATGTGATGAGGGTGGCGAATGTCATCTACAGGATATGACCTTAATGACGGGGCATAATTACCGGAGATACAGTTTTAAAAAAAGAACACACACCAATCAATACCTGGGCCCATTTATTAATCACGAAATGAACCGGTGTATACAGTGCTACCGTTGCGTGAGATTTTACAAAGATTATGCAGGAGGGAAAGACCTGGATGTTTTCGCATCGCATGACGACGTTTATTTTGGACGTCACCAGGAGGGCGTGCTGGAAAATGAATTTAGCGGCAACCTGGTGGAAGTTTGCCCCACAGGAGTTTTTACGGACAAGACATTAAAAAAGCATTTTACAAGGAAATGGGATCTCACCGATGCACCGTCTATTTGCCACCAATGTGCCTTAGGGTGTAATATTATTGTCAGCGAACGATATGGCTCCATCCGTAGGATTCTGAGCAGGTTTAATGGCGACGTGAACGGATATTTTTTATGTGACCGCGGGAGGTTTGGCTATGAATATATTAACAGCGGGAAAAGAATTCAAACGCCTTCCAAAAAACAAAATGGAACCTTTCTGCCTATTTCCAGAGACAAGGCCGTTCAGGAAATAAGAGAAATTACTAGAGGCGATAAAAAATTGATGGGCATAGGTTCACCAAAAGCTTCGCTGGAATCAAATTTTTTATTGCGTCAATTGGTTGGGGCTGCAAATTTTTACGCCGGAATTCCAGCTGCCGAAGGGAGACTCATCCAACAAGTGATTGCAATATTAAAAGATGGTAAGATAAAAACTCCTTCGTTAAATGCTGTGAAAGAATATGATGCCGTATTTATTCTAGGAGAGGACGTCACCAACACTGCACCCATGCTTGCGCTTGCCTTGCGACAGGCAGCCAAAAACAAGCCGGGAGAGTCGGCGCGTGCCATGAAAATTCCTGACTGGAACGATGCCGCCGTCCGGGAAATAGTGCAAGAATCAACCGGACCATTTTATGTAGCCACTGCGCATGCCACCAAACTGGATGAAATTGCAACGCAAACTTATCGCACCCATCCTGACAATATCGCCCTTCTTGGATTTGCTGTAGCCTTTAAAATTAATAATCAATTGCCTGAGGTGAAGGGTGACGAGCAAACCGAAATGCTGGCCACCACCATTGCCGAAGCAATGCTTACGGCAAAAAAACCCTTGATTATCGCGGGGACCAGCTTGTACAGTGAAGCTATTTTACAATCTGCGGCCAACCTTGCTTTAGCGCTAAAAGATATGGGAAAGGATACGGGATTGGTCTACGTAGTGCCCGAGGCCAATTCAATAGGGTTATCTTTAATAGCTGATCAATTTTTGGACAGGGCTTTTGAAAAAGCAGAGCACGGTGCCGCTGAAACAGTGGTGATCCTGGAAAATGACCTATATCAAAGAATGGACAAAAACAGCACGGATGTTTTTTTTCAGGATCATAAAAACGTCATAGTCCTGGATTACCTTCACAACTCAACCACCCAGAAAGCTACACTTATCCTTCCCGTGGGCACTTTCGCCGAGGCGGATGGAACTATTATTAACAATGAAGGGAGGGCACAGCGTTTCTATCAGGTTCATATTCCGGCTAATGAGATTAGCAGCAGTTGGAAATGGTTGCAGCGGATTTTGGCGGACAATTCTGATTTACCGGCAAAACATTTGGACGAAATTATTGATAGTCTGATCGAAGTATTTCCGGAGTTGCAAGCCATTAGATCAATTGCTCCGTCAGCTGATTTCCGTGAGGGAACTCAGAAAATACCGCGCGAACCACACCGGTACAGCGGACGAACGGCGATGCACGCCGATAGGAACGTCAGCGAGTCCAAGCCTCCGGGTGACCCCGACTCCGCCATGTCATTCACCATGGAAGGTTACGCCGGCCTTCCGCCGAGTGCGATCACGCCTTTTTATTGGTCTCCCGGATGGAATTCGGTGCAGGCGATAAATAAATATCAAATAGAAGTAGGCGGACCATTGCACGGAGGGAATCCCGGAAAAAGATTATTTGAACCTTTGGAAAATAGCAAAGACGATTATTTTAAAAGTATTCCATCTCCTTTTTCTCCAAAGAATGGAGAGTGTCTGGTCTTGCCACTCTATCATATTTTCGGTTCTGAGGAATTGAGTGCACAGAGCCCTGGCATAAAGGAAAGGGTTCCTGAACCATACATCTGCCTGAACAATACCGATGCCCTGAACGCGGGTATTACAGAGGGAAACATATTAGAAATCTTTTTCAATGGCGAAAAACACCAACTTCCGGTGAGATTAAATGCCGGATTACCCAATGGGGTAGCAGGTTTGCCAAAAGGATTACAAGGTACGGCTGGTATTCAGTTTCCGCTTTGGATAACATTAGACAGAGTCAATAATGGATGAGACTCTGAAATACATATTGATCATTGTACTGGTAATACTGATACTGGTCTCCATTGCTGCCGGATTAATCTGGGTGGAAAGAAGAATGCTGGCGCTATGGCAAGACCGGTTAGGCCCAAACCGGGTCGGTCCTTTCGGCATCTTTCAGGTAGTTGCCGATATGATCAAGATATTTTTTAAAGAAGACTGGATCCCCCGGTTTGCCGATAAAAAGGTATTCATTCTTGCTCCGGCGGTAGTGATGATCACTATACTGTTGAGTTTTGCAATCGTTCCTTTTACGCCGGAAATAGTTGTCGTTAATTTCAATATCGGGATACTTTTCTTCCTGGCGATGTCCTCCCTTGGTGCCTACAGTGTGGTACTGGGTGGATGGGCCTCCAATAACAAGTACGCCTTGCTTGGCGCTATACGTGGCTCAGCCCAGATGATTTCCTATGAGGTTTTCATGGGACTTTCGTTGATGGGTGTCGTCATACTCGCGGGGTCTTTCAACATGACCGATATCGTGATGGCACAAAAGGGTGGGTGGTTCTTTATTCCGCAGTTTGTTGGTTTTGTTATTTTTTTTATTGCCGGCATTGCTGAAACGCACCGCCTTCCGCTTGATATACCCGAAGCGGAGAGCGAGTTGGTTGCGGGATACCATTCGGAATATTCAGGCATGAAGTTCGGAATGTTCTTTGTCGGAGAATATTTGGGTATTACGCTGATCTCTGCGCTGATCACCACTCTATTCTTTGGAGGATGGCTCGGATTTCACTTCCTGCCGCCGATAGTTTGGTTTCTGGTCAAGATGTTTGCTTTCATTTTGATCTTCATCTTACTGCGAGCGGGCTTACCTCGTCCAAGGTATGATCAATTGATGTCGTTCGGATGGAAAATTCTTCTGCCGGTATCTCTTTTAAATTTATTAGTGACAGGGGCACTTGTTTTATATTTCAATAGGTAGTCAATACTTAAAATAGCAACACGATGTTCAACGATTTAAGATCACTTTGGATTGTTTTTCTACACATGTTCCATAAAAGGGTAACTATTGAATACCCCGAGAAGAAGGCTTACCTGCCGCCACGCTGGCGAGGCAGAATTGTTCTTACCCGTGATGCGGACCACGGGGAGCGTTGTGTGGCATGTTATTTATGTGCGGCAGCCTGTCCGGTGGGTTGCATTTCCCTTCAAGCAACCGAAGACGACCAAGCCAGAAGATATCCTGAGTTCTTTCGGATAAACTTCTCGCGGTGCATATTCTGCGGATATTGTGAAGAAGCATGTCCGACCTATGCCATTCAGCTTATCCCCGATTTTGAAATGGGGGAGTACAATCGTCAGAATTTAGTCTACGAAAAAGAGGATCTGCTTATCGAAGGTCAAGGAAAATATCACGGCTATAATTTCTATAAAGTAGCAGGACTTGATGCAGGCGTTAAAGGGAAAGGAGAAGGAGAAAATGAATACAAGCCCGTAGACGTGAAGAAGCTCATGCCATGAAGAGTTCACAAGGGTTTCATCATTGAATGGGTACCTGTAAGTCGATGACAAAAATATAAGGAAAATGAATATCCTTTTTTATATCGCAGCCTTTGCGGCCGTTATCTCCACCGTCAAGGTGATCATCGGAAAAAACGCCGTTCATGCGCTATTGTACCTGATCGTTTCCTTGCTCTCGGTTTCGGTCATTTTCTTCATTTTGGGAGCTCCTTTCGTCGCTGCCTTGGAAGTAATTATTTATGCCGGCGCCATTATGGTATTGTTTGTTTTTGTCATCATGATGTTGAATCTAAGCGGCGACGGCGTGAAAAAAGAGAGTGAACTGTTGATGCCCACGATGTGGATTGGTCCCTCTCTTGTATCAATGATTCTTCTTGCCGAGATGGTCTATATGTTAACACACCAGGCGGTCGTTCCCATGGGGATTAAAGAGGTGCCCCCCGGTGCGGTGGGTGAGTTGATGTTCTCCAAGTACCTCTTAGTGGTTGAATTAGCCGCATTCCTTTTGACCGCTGGAATTATTGGCGCGTACCACCTTGGCGAAAAGGAAATGAGGATTCATAATCGCTATTTAATGGATGAAAAACAAGATTTATGAGTTTACCCATGGAACAAGGAATACTGCTGGCGGCAATTTTATTCTGTATCGGATTAATTGGCTTACTGACGCGCAGAAATGTCCTCTTCATGCTAATGTCCGCAGAGGTGATGTTAAATGCGGCCGGACTGGTATTCGTTGTTGATGGATCGGTCTGGGGCCAGGCCGACGGGCAGGTTATGTTCATTTTTATACTGACTATGGCCGCTGCCGAGGTCTGCGTCGGCTTGGCTTTGATTATTCAACTGTTTAAAAAATTTAAGTCGGTTGATACCGATCGGGCGAGCGCCATGCGGGGATGAGCCCATTAATGTATGAGAGAATTACTTTGGCTAATTGTTGCGTTGCCTTTTGCCGGGTCGGTGGTTCTGGCCGTGGCGGGTAGAAAGTTACCACGTCTGGTCTGCGCATGCGTAGGTGTAGGATCCATTGCCGTGGCGGCCGTTATCACAATTCTTATTGGCGTCGATTTCCTGAATAATAACTCAACGGGAATTTCTTACGATCAGATGCTTTGGCAATGGATGGACGTATACGGATTGTCTGTAGATGTTGCTTTTAATCTCGACGCGGTCTCCCTTACCTTCATCTTCGTCATCACTTTTGTGGGTGCTCTTATCCACCTTTATTCTGCAGAATTCATGTGGAAGGAAGAGGGGTTTGCGCGCTTCTTCGCCTTTATGAACCTATTTGTAGGCTTCATGCTCATTCTGGTATTGGCGGATAATTTCCTCTTGCTGTACCTGGGCTGGGAAGGCGTTGGCTTATGCAGTTTTCTATTGATTGGATTTTGGTATAAAGACCCTGCCAACGGAAGTGCCGCCAGAAAAGCATTCGTCGTTACGCGCGTAGGCGATACTGCCTTGGTTATAGGTCTGTTCATTCTTTTTATGACATACCACACCTTGAATATCCGCTATATTTTAGCCTCTGCACCCGGCACATGGGCGGTTGGCTCCGGGATAGCAATGGCCACAGCATTCCTTTTACTCGCAGGTGCACTCGGTAAATCTGCCCAGCTTCCACTACAAACTTGGCTCCCCGATGCAATGGCCGCACCCTCACCTGTTTCAGCGCTTATTCACGCTGCAACAATGGTAACTGCAGGTGTGTACCTGATTGCCCGAACCCACGTGCTGTTTGATCTTGCTCCTGTTGCGCAGTCTACGGTTGCTATCATTGGTGCCACGACTTTGCTCGTCGCCGGATTATCAGCTCTAAACCAACATGACATTAAAAGAGTCCTTGCTTACTCTACTATTTCACAAATTGGTTATATGTTTCTTGCATTGGGTGTAGGAGCATGGTCTGCCGCTATTTTTCACTTTATGATCCATGCCTTTTTTAAGGCATTATTATTTCTGGGAGCCGGTAGCGTGATATGGGTAATGCATGATGAACACAATATGTTTAGAATGGGGGGCCTATGGAAAAAACTTCCCGTTACATTCTGGACTTTCCTTATCGGGGCCGCTTCGCTCACTGCGCTGCCACTGGTGACAGCGGGATTTTACAGTAAAGACAAAATCTTGTGGCTTTCCTATGTCAGTGATAGAGGTTCGACTGGTCTTTGGCTTGCTGGATTAGCAGGGGCATTTATCACGGCACTCTATACTTTCCGAATGGTATTTGTTACTTTTTTTGGAAATGCTAAGGCTGATCCGACGCAACGCCCTGGACTGCTGATGACCCTTCCATTAGTTGTTTTAGGGATCTTGTCTTTTGCCGGTGGTTTTATTGAATTACCCGGCAACATGGCACACCTGACACTGTTTTCGGATTTTATTGAAAAGACGTTACCGATCACAACAATAAGAGAATTTGGAAATAACACTGAGTTGCTCTTTGAGTTTATTGCTGCGGGTATGGCTATCGCCGGCGTGATGGTAGCCTACAGACTCTATTTTAATAAGTCGTTTCCATCGGCCGAACCCGAGCGAAACGCACTTCAAAAATTTCTCTACAAAGGTTGGGACTTTGATTTATTGTATGATAAGGTTATTGTGACGCCCATTGTATTCTTGTCTAGGGTAGATAAGAACGATTTTATCAATCGGTTCTATAACGGCCTGGCCTCCCTGACCCAGGTCATGCATGTTGCATTGAGTACCACTCAAAATGGCAAATTGCGTTGGTACGCAATGGTGTTGGCAATTGGAGCAATTATTACTTTAACGATACTACTTTATCCATGATTCTTGTCTGGCTTGTAATAATATTGATGGGAAGCGGATTGCTGGGGTGGATTGCAGGTCGGTGGAACAACACCCTGCCAAGAATGATCAGCCTTGCAGGAACCCTGGGCCAACTGGTAATTGTTGCTTCTCTGTGGCTTGGGCACGATCAGAATACCGGATGGGGAGCATGGATCACAAGCTACACCTGTCCCTGGATTCCTGCTTTTGGCATTCAAATCAAACTGGCAGCAGATGGGTTGAGTTTGCTGATGTTGCTACTCACCTCATTTTTGGGTGTGCTTTCAGTTCTGGTCTCCTGGAAAGAAATCAAGACAAAGGTGGGCTTTTTCCACTTTAACCTGATGTTTACCCTGGCTGGAATTACAGGAGTTTTTGTTTCCTTCGATTTGTTCTTGTTTTACTTCTCATGGGAAGTGATGCTTATCCCCATGTATTTTCTCATCAGCCTATGGGGATATGAAAACAGAACTTACGCGGCTAATAAATTTTTCCTTTTTACTCAGGCAAGTGGTCTACTCATGTTCCTGTCCATACTCGGATTATACTTTATTCACGGGCGGAACACGGGTGTTTTCACTTTCGACTATGAACAATTGTTGGGTACAACCATGGTACCACAAATGGCCTTCATTCTTATGCTTGGCTTTGTGGCTGCTTTTATTGTAAAACTATCGACGGTTCCTTTTCACAGTTGGCTTCCCGATGCTCATACCCAGGCACCCACAGCGGGCAGCGTAATCCTTGCCGGATTATTGCTGAAGACGGGGGCTTATGGATTGATCAGGTTTGTACTACCATTTTTTCCAGAAGCCTCACATCAATTTGCCCCGCTGGCTATGCTGTTAGGGGTCATAAGTATTTTATATGGTGCCAAACTGGCCTTTGCCCAAACTGACCTTAAGCGTCTGGTCGCTTACATCAGCGTGAGTCATATGGGATTTATTTTATTAGGGATCTATGCATTCAATGAAATGGCTATGCAGGGAGTGGTGATGCAAATGATTGCACACAGCTTAAGCACCGGAGCATTGTTCATCATTGTAGGTGCGCTGCACGACCGCATCCATACCCGTGACATCGATCAAATGGGAGGACTCTGGACCAGCGTACCAAGAATGGGCGCGATGGGGTTGATATTTATTATGGCTTCCCTGGGATTGCCCGGACTCGGAAATTTTATTGCCGAGATATTGATTTTAACCGGATCGTTCCCGGCCCACAAAGTGCTTACCATCATTGCAACCACAGGTTTTGTTGCGTCTACCCTTTATGCTCTGCGGATGCTGCAGAAAGTATTTTATGGGAATGAGCGTAAACAATGGAAAATGTCTGATTTTGGCTTTCGGGAGATGGGTGTCATGATCTCCCTGACTGTAGTAACCATTTGGTTGGGGTTGTTTCCGACTTCGGTTTTACAGGTATCCAAAGCCTCGGTTCAAAAAATCATTGAAAAAGTAAATGACACGCGCGCTAAGGAGTCGGAAGCCGGGCAAACAGCAGCGAAAAAGATCGACACTAGGTCAATCCCTCTCACGACATTAAGGAAGAACGAGAATTTGAAGATTGAACTCCAAAACCAAAATTAGGGATGTCAATACCGGACATAATGAGTTTACTTCCCATGGAGATATTGGCCGGGGGTATGTTGTTCACTATGCTGCTGATAGCAGTAAAGCGTAACCATGTACTGGCTTTCACTTGCACCCTGATTGTCGTTGCAGCTTCATTAATCTCCGTTTTGTCCATTAAGCGGAACACTCCCCATGCCATTGGGGAATTAGTTCTCATTGACCATTTCGGATTATTTTATCAAGCGTTAATACTGCTCGCCACATTTGCAGTAGTCCTATTCAGTTATATCAGCCTACGAAATTTTTTTCCTGAGCGGAGAAAGGAAGAATATTACCTTTTATTGATGCTGGCAACACTTGGTTCGGCGATGATGGTGGTAAGCACTCACTTCGTCTCATTTTTTGTTAGCCTGGAAATACTCAGCGTTTCACTATATAGCCTTATTGGCTATTACAGGGAGCGAACAATCGCTATTGAAGCTGGCTTGAAATATTTGATTCTTGCAGCCATGTCTTCGGCCTTTTTATTATTCGGTATGGGGTTGATCTATAGCGTTGAAGGTAAGTTGACTTTTCATGCCCTGGCTACCATAACACCAACCCTAAGCCCCGCTTCCCTAATGATGATGGTAGCCGGTATCGGCATGATGATGACGGGTATCGGATTCAAGTTAGCCGTGGTGCCTTTCCATATGTGGACTCCCGATGTCTATCAGGGGGCTTCCTCCCCAATAACTGCATTTATTGCAACCGTATCCAAAGGTGGAATGGTGGCCGTTTTGCTTCGATTTTTTATGATGGCTGATCTTTATCGTTTTGAAAAAATCATGTTGGCATTTACGCTTATTGCCATTCTGTCCATGTTGATAGGTAACCTATTGGCCTTGATGCAAAGTAATGTTAAGCGTATTTTAGCCTATTCCTCCATTGCCCATTTTGGTTATTTATTGATTGCCTTCGTCGCAGGAGGGGAAGTGGGTCCGCAGGCAGCCACCTTTTACCTTACTGTGTATATCATCACAATTCTGGGTGCCTTTGGCTTGATTACCATTATTTCCCAATCCGATGCTGAAGCGACTTCCATCGAAGAATATCAAGGGTTGTTCTGGAGAAAGCCTTTCCTGGCTGCTGTCTTTACAGTTATCTTACTTTCTCTAGCCGGTATTCCACTTACCGCAGGTTTTATGGGGAAATATTTTTTATTGACAGCCGGGGTGGGAAAATCAAAATGGCTGCTCGCATTTACTCTTGTTATCAGCAGCGTCATCGGTTTATACTATTATCTGCGCTTGATTGTCATCATGATGAAACAGGATCAGGATACTATTTCCAGCGCTAAAGTCTTCAAGTTTTCTTCTGTTGTAGGCATATTGGCATTGACTGTTATAGGGGTTTTGATACTTTGGTTAGGAGTTAATCCCGGCTGGTTGATAAGCATGGTTAACAGCCTTCCCTAATTTTGGTCAGGTATATGTGTAAGAGACCACATCCCGTTCGGCCTTTTTATTTTTTAACTCCTTCGTTCATTGTCGGGGAACGATTCTTAGAAAATGTAATACCAATTTCGTCTTGGGTGCGCAGGTCACCGTCTATAAAACAGATTCATCACTGAATGCTTTTTACGTTGATACACCGCTCTTCGAGGAAATTTATATGCGAATCAGCCCAATATTTATGGATATGAAAATGATTTAGGCGTCAGCCTTACGTGAATAAGGGATAAACCAATTTAGCTAATGAAAAGCCTTTGATAAAAAATCAAAACTAAAGAACATGGAATATACTTGTCCAATGCATGCTGAGATAATTCGTGGAGAACCGGGGAGCTGCCCTATCTGCGGGATGGACTTAGTACCTAAAATCGTTCAAAAGGACAACGATGAAGAAGAGGCCGCCTATAAAGCAATGCTCAAAAAATTTTGGATTGCCGCGGCATTTACCACGCCGGTATTTCTGATCGCTATGAGCGGAACGGCAGGATTTCCTCTTTCGGCAATAGCGACTAATACCGCCTGGGGTTGGGTACAATTTATGTTGTCAACGCCTGTCTTATTTTATTGCAGCGGCGGATTCTTCAAGCGAGGGTATCTTTCAATAATACATTGCTCACCTAACATGTGGACGCTGATTTCCCTGGGATCTGGTGCAGCATATTTGTTAAGCATTGTCGTCTTGGTATTTCCTGGTGCATTTCCGGATCAATTTAAAGAGGATGGCGCGGTACATCTGTACTTCGAGGCAGCTACTGTAATCTTAACCCTTATTTTAATGGGGCAGGTGCTGGAAATGAAAGCGCGTGGTCAAACCAATAGTGCAATTCGGGCCTTATTGAATTTATCACCCCCGGAAGCTACTGTTATTAGAAACGGCCAGGAACAAAAAATTCCCTTAGAGCAGGTGAAATTAGGGGACATTCTAAAAATTAGACCTGGGGAGAAAATTCCTGTGGATGGTAAGCTCACCAAAGGCCATAGTTCTATTGATGAATCCATGATTACCGGTGAACCTGTCCCGGTAGAAAAAAATGAAGGTGATCCAGTAGTGGGCGGAACTGTTAATGGAACGAGTAGCTTTGAAATGGTAGCGCTGAAGATTGGATCAGATACGTTGCTGGCCCAGATTATTGATATGGTAAATAAAGCTAGCCGTTCGAAAGCTCCCATCCAGAATGTGGCTGATCGGATTTCCAGGTTTTTCGTACCTATTGTAGTACTCATCTCGCTCCTGTCATTTGCGACATGGGCCATATGGGGACCCCAGCCTGCTTTTGTATTTGCCTTTGCCAATGCAGTTGCCGTTCTCATAACTGCTTGCCCGTGTGCATTAGGTCTGGCAACACCAATGTCCATTATGGTTGGTACGGGCCGGGGGGCAAAGGCAGGAGTACTGATAAAAGATGCAAAAGTGATTGAGGAAATGGGGAAAGTCAATGTTCTGTTAATTGACAAGACTGGGACTCTGACAGAAGGAAAGCCATCACTTAGATCAGTAACAACATTTAATAACTTGGTGACCGAAGATGAGATCCTGTCAATTGCAGCGTCCCTGGAAACCAGCAGCGAACACCCATTGGCAGCGGCCATCGTGAAGGCAGCAAACGCGAAGAATCTCATTCTTGGTCGGGTGGAAAACTTTGAATCTATAACAGGTAAGGGTATCACGGGCACAGTTAATGATAAAAAGGTTTCCGTGGGTAATTCAATACTGCTCAAAGCCCAAAGCTTAACTTTAGAAGCAGCAAACGCGAAAGATGCTGAAGAAAAGCAATCCAGGGGTGAGACAGTAATGTATGTTGTGATCAATAGTCAACTTGTCGGGTATATAAGCGTTGGGGATCCCATAAAACAAAATTCAAAAAGCGCTGTCCGGGAGTTGCAACAGCAAGGTCTTAAAGTAATCATGCTGACAGGGGATAATAAAAATACTGCCAAGGGAGTGGCAGATGAACTGGGTCTGGACGGATATGAAGCCGAGTACCTGCCCGCTGATAAACTCAATAAAGTGAAAGGACTTCAACAAAATAAAAATATAGTTGCTATGGCGGGAGACGGGATTAACGATGCACCGGCGTTGGCACAAGCCAATGTTGGCATTGCAATGGGCACAGGTACCGATGCAGCGATTCAAAGTGCGGGGATAACATTAGTGAAAGGCGACCTACGTGGAATTATCAAAGCAAGAAAACTGAGTGAGGAGGTTATAAATAACATCAAGCAGAATTTATTTTTTGCATTTGTCTACAATGTAATTGGTATACCGATTGCGGCTGGTGTGTTGTATCCGTTTTTTGGACTACTGTTAAGCCCCATGCTGGCAGCACTTTTGATGAGCTTAAGTTCTGTTTCAGTAATCGTTAATAGTCTGAGGTTACGTACGAAGACAATTTGAAGAATCTCCCCGACACTTTAGAGCTCGGTTGTGTCTAGTGCCCACCTTTGTGCGGGTGCCGTGGATTGAAATTTTTATGAAACGAAAAATACAACGAACTATGTCGATCGAATTCACTCTGTAGTGGAATATGGAACAGTAATAACAACGGACAAAGATATTTTATTCATATCCGCCGATATTGAGCGATTCTCTGAGGATGGTAAATCGATCCTCAGTCTGTCTGTTCGAAGCCCAATGTATAAAAGTATGAAAGGAAAAAGAGTTGGTGAAATCTTCGAATATGAAGAAAACCCTATTGTATAAAAGAGATCTTTGGCTTTCCAGGCCACACAGTTTTAAGAATAGGATTGATTCGGAACCGGAACGTAGAATTTTATCCTCAACATTAACCTAGCCTGATCCACCTTTCATTCACGGTGCAGCAAAAAATAGCAAAAGGGGGACGAGTCGCTGCCAAATCTTCAGGCGCGATAATTATAGACTCATCTAATGTTCTATTCTCAAACCGTACGGTCGGTCTTCTAACTTATAACCGGTGTGACCTCCAGGATACGAATACCACATTGTAAGCTAAAACTGATATGGAAAAGAAGGAGAGGAAAGAGTTGAAAGAAAAGCTTCTTGTAGGATTCAAAAAGGTGGTTAAGGGCAATGATCTGCACGATCGATGGCGTGAATTGTAACCCAACCAGTCCGGATTCCTGTTTGACAATTCCGCGCTACGTGATCAGTACTTTTCACCTTGGCGCGCCTACATTTAAAGGTTGCTGATCAAGCTTTTGTTTTTGACCGGTTAGAAAAAGGTGATCAAGGGTTCTCGAAGCCACCTAAAAAATATGGATGGGGAGGTAGCGCTCAAGGTAGTCACGAGCACATTCAAAGTAGTCAGCGAAGAACTCAAAATTATCGACACAAAACACTGGACTCTATAGTGAATATTCCTAAAAAACACTAAAACATTTTGCTAAGCCAAAAAGCGATCTCCGGAGATACGATCGTTGAGAAAGCCATGAAGGATGCTGAAATGAAAATAACAAGTGCCAAGACTACTTGAAGTAATTTAATGACTAAGTATCGAAAGCGGTTTCTTGGAAGAAGAGAAGTTGTTAATGTAGCATGGAACAAAGTTAGAAGCACAATAACCATGACAGCCCATAAAGTCGGTAACGGATTAATATAATTGTCCATTAAAGTATAGACAATGTGAGACTGTAAACTGAACTGTGTCAAAGTGGAAAATTTACCAACTTTGACACAATATGGAAAAGAAAGAAGAACAATTCAATTTAGAAGAGATCAAGAAAAAAGCCCTGGAGCAATTCCGCTCGGGCAAATCGCTTTACGGTAAGGATGGAGCTTTCGCTCCGATGCTTAAAAGTTTCTTGGAAGCTGCTCTTGAAGGTGAACTAGATTCTCACCTGGACGAGACTGAGCGCAAAGACGGTAACCGTAAGAATGGAAAAACAAGTAAAACGCTCCAGACTTCCGATGGTCCCATAGAACTGGAGACCAGTCGTGATCGCAATGCCACCTTCGAACCCGAACTGGTCAAGAAACGCGAGACTGTTCTTGCCGACACCCTGGAGACAAAAATTCTGGGCATGTATGGATTGGGGATGAGTTTTCGGGATATCAGTGATAAAGACGGAATAAGTTAGGTGAATTAATAGTCCAAAACCGTCCGTATTTGTGTCCGTTTGTTTAAAACATTAGTGACGTAATATACTGATTTACAATACATTAAGTCAATAAAATAGAAATTCTCAGTAGCCCCGGTAGGAATCGAACCTACATCTTAAGAATCGGAATCTTAAATTCTATCCATTGAAATACGGAGCCATTCAATAGAAAATGCAAAGATAATCAATCTGCACAAAAATGGATCGAAAAATCCTTCCTCGGCATCTAAAACCGCAATTCTTTTGACATAGAATTTCATTTTTTAAAACCCAAAAAATGAGTTTATTTGAGAAGGCGGACAAAAATCAAAAGGAAATCATGGACGGGAATGAATTTGACGCAATTGTAATCGGCTCGGGCATCAGCGGTGGCTGGGCAGCCAAGGAACTCTGCGAAAAAGGACTGAAAGTGATCATGCTCGAGCGCGGTCAAAACATCGAACATATTAAAGACTACGTCAACGCCACCAAAGCGCCCTGGGAATTTCCACACCACGGAAAGGCTACCCGACAGCTCATCCACGATTATCCCGTTCTCAAAAGAGATTATCCCCTTAACGAAATCAATACCGACTGGTGGGCCAGCGACAAGGATTGTCCTTACACCGAGATCAAACGCTTTGACTGGTTTCGCGGCTATCACGTCGGCGGCCGATCACTCATGTGGGGAAAGCAGAGCTACCGGCTGAGCGATTTTGATTTTGAAGCCAATGCCAAAGAGGGAATCGCCGTCGACTGGCCTGTTCGATATGCGGAGATCGCGCCGTGGTATGATTACGTCGAACGTTTTGCAGGCATCAGCGGCAACCGGGATGGAATTCCGCAATTGCCAGACGGCCAGTTTCTTCCGGCCATGGAGATGACCTGCGTTGAGAAGGATGTATCGGCGCGGATAAAAGAATTTTACAAAGGCAAACGCCAGATGATCATCGGTCGGGCGGCACACGTCACCGGCCCTCTCGCTGGCCGCACGCAATGCCAATACAGAAATAAGTGCTCCCTCGGTTGTCCCTTCGGAGGTTATTTTAGCACACAGTCCTCCACGCTACCGGCTGCGGTCAAGACGGGCAATCTTACCTTGCGACCGTGGAGTATTGTTACAAAAATTATTTATGATAAAGACAAGAAAAAAGCGACGGGTGTAGAAGTGCTGGACGCAGAAACGAATAAGACCTACGAATATAAATCCAAAATCATTTTCTTAAATGCGTCGACCCTGAATTCGGCCTGGATTTTAATGAACTCGGCTACCGACATCTGGCCGGACGGACTCGGGAGCAGCAGCGGAGAATTGGGTCATAACCTGATGGATCACCACCTGGGTATCGGTATCGGAGGCAAGGTGGATGGATATGTTGACAAATATTATTATGGCAATCGTCCGAACGGAATTTATATACCCCGCTACCGCAACTTGTTTGGCGACAAACGTGATTACCTGCGCGGCTTTGGATACCAGGGGAGCGCCAGCCGCGAGGGATGGAACCGTCATGTGGCAGAGTATACTATCGGAGTCGAACTTAAGGAAGCCCTTTCTGAACCCGGCGGCTGGACGATGGGGATCGGAGGGTTTGGCGAGATGCTTCCCTACCACGACAACCAGGTAACACTCGACAAAACAAAAAAAGACAAGTGGGGTCTAAATGTGCTGGCCATTGAGTGTGTGTTAAAAGAAAACGAACTGAAGATGCGCAAGGACATTCTCGCCGACGGCATCGAAATGCTGGAGGCTGCCGGCGTCAAGGCAGTCAAGGGCGCTGACGGCGATGGAACACCGGGAAGGGGAATCCATGAGATGGGAACGGCCCGCATGGGGCGCGACCCAAAAACCTCAGTGCTTAATAAATGGAATCAGGTCTGGGATGCGCCGAATGTCTATGTAACAGATGGATCATTCATGGTTTCGTCGGCCTGCCAGAACCCGTCGTTGACATACATGGCGATTACGGCACGCGCGGCGGATCATGCTGTGCGTGAGTTGAAAAAAATGAATCTCTAAATTGATGATCGTATGAACAGGAGAGATGCCATAGCCCGTGTAGGGTTACTTTTGGGAGGAACAGTCGTTGGTGCCGACGTATTCCTGAGCGGATGCAAAAAACGTACTGATCTGGCTGCCGTTGGTCTTGATTTTTCAACAGAGACCATTGGCTTTCTCGACGAAGTCGGAGAGACGATCCTTCCTGCTTCACCCGGCTCGCCGGGTGCCAAGGAAACCCAGATCGGTGAATTCATGAAACGCATCGTCACCGACTGCTACCCGGAAGAATATCAGCAAATCTTTGCAGCAGGGATCGGTAAATTGAAGGAGCTTTCCCAAAAAAAATATAATGAGGATTTTATGAACCTCACGGCTAACCAGAAACATGACTTGCTGGTAGACGTGGACAAGGAAAACAAAAACCACTCATCGCGAAAGAAATACAAGAGGGATTTTATGGACCTCACCACCAGCCAGAAACAGGATGTGCTGACGGAGGCCGACTGGGAAATGAAGAGCACATTACCAGCGAAGAAGGATGATTACCCGCATTATTTCGCGCTGATGAAACAACTGACACTTTGGGGCTACTTCACCTCTGAGCCAGGCTCCACCAAAGCATTGCGCTATCTTCCAATTCCCGGTAAATATGAAGGCTGTATCCCTTACAAAAAAGGTGACAAAGCCTGGTCCGCTACATGAGTTCACTTTACCCCAGCGCTCTTCAAAGGAGAGGCGAGAAAAGGAAAAGCGCTTGTCCCCCGGCGGGGAGTTTGGGTTATCTTATTATGCTCATCCTCCTTTTTCTAAGCTGCAACTCACAGAAATCTTACGATCTCATTTTACGTTCCGGCACAATTTATGACGGCCTCGGCGGTAAGCCCTATGCAGGTGACATAGCCATCAACGCCGATACGATTGCCTTCATCGGCGATTTATCCGGCGCCATTTCAAAAAAAGAACTTGATGCAAAAGGACTTGCAGTTTCACCCGGCTTTATCAACATGCTGAGCTGGGCCGACGGAAGCCTGCTTCAGGATGGCCGTTCGATGAGCGATATTAAACAAGGTGTAACACTTGAAGTCTTTGGGGAAGGATGGAGTCCGGGTCCCAGAAAAGACTCGACGAAATCGGCGCCGTGGAAATCACTAGGTCAGTATTTTGATTACCTTCAAAAGAAGGGAGCGAGTCCCAATTTTGCTTCCTTTGTCGGCGCCACCTCGGTACGGTCCATCGTGATCGGCTACGAAAACCGTAAGCCAACCACTCATGAGCTGGACGAAATGAAATCACTGGTTCGCCAGGCTATGGAGGAAGGCGCAATGGGACTTGGCTCGTCACTGATCTATGCGCCGGCGGATTATGCGTCGACGGAAGAACTCATCGAACTTTGTAAAGTAGTTTCGTCGTATGGCGGGATGTACATCACGCACATGCGGAGTGAAAGCGATAAGATTTATAGAGCGTTGAACGAGACCTTCCGGATCGCCAAAGAAGCCCGTGTTCCCGCCGAGATCTATCATTTGAAGATAAACCAAACGTGGAACTGGAACAAGATCGACACTGTGCTGGCCAAAATCGACAGCGCGCAGAAAGCCAGACTAAAGATATCGGCCGACATGTACACCTACAATGCCAGCGGCACATCCCTTACGGCCCGGCTTCCAACCTGGGTGCAGGAAGGAGGAAGTGCCGCCCTGCGCAAGCGGCTCCGGAATCCGGCGACGAGAAAAAAACTTCTGTCCGACATGGCCCGCGGTATTCCCACCAAAAACTCCGACCCGAAAGACGTGATGTTGTTGGGATTTCGTAAAGATTCACTCAACAAACTGTATAAGGGTAAGCGTCTCAGCGAGATCGCAAAGCAGCATGGTAAAAACGCCGACGAAACGATGTTGGATTTAATCGTTGCCGACAAATCCGACATCGGCTGTATATATTTTTTAATTTCCGAGCAGAACGTCGTGCGAATGCTGAAGCTTTCCTATGTCAGCATCTGTTCCGACGCGGGATCCGTTGCGGCGGAAGAACCGTACATCAACGAAGGCGCCCACCCGAGGGAATATGGAAGTTTTGCTAGGTTTTTAGGGAAATATGTTAGAGAAGAGAAATTAATTTCCCTGGAGGAAGCGGTCCGCAGGATGACATCCTGGCCCGCTTCTAATCTTAAAATTCACAAACGTGGAAGTCTGCGCACGGGCAATTATGCCGACATCGCTGTTTTTGATCCGCAACGAATAAAGGATCTTGCCACCTTTGATAAACCGCATCAGTATGCCGTGGGTATGGTGCATGTGGTCGTAAATGGCGTGCCGGTCTTAGTAAACGGTGAGCATACCGGAGCCAAACCCGGGAAATGTGTCCGGGGGCCTGGATGGAAAAGCCTATGAGATGAAAGACCTGTTTTCAAATCAGGCAGGAACCTATGCAGCTTTCCGTCCAACCTATCCCGACGAGCTCTACCAATTTATCTACAGCCGGCTTCATCATTTCGATGCCGCGTGGGATTGCGGCACCGGCAACGGACAGGTCGCCCGTGATCTGGCAAAGAAGTTCCGCACCGTTTTTGCGACGGATATCAGTGCAAAGCAGCTCGGGAATGCCTATCCGGCAGAAAACATTAGGTATTCACAGGCCGGGGAGGAGACCACCTTTAAGGATAACTCCATGGACCTTATCACCGTCGCGCAGGCGATCCATTGGTTCGATCGCGAAAAGTTTTACAAGGAGGTCAGGCGCGTGGCTAAAGAAGACGCCTTGTTGGCCGTGTGGGGATACGGTCTACTGAGCATAAATTCAGAACTCGATTTGCCGCTCCGTGATTTTTATTATAAACAAGTAGGACCGTACTGGGATCCGGAAAGGAAATTAATTGACGAGCAGTATCGAACAATTTCGTTTCCATTTAGCGAAATTAATGTACCCCGGTTCAATTTTTATTTCGAATGGACTATTGAAGAATTCCTGGGCTACCTGAACACCTGGTCATCGGTACAAAACTACAAACAAATCAATGGGATCAATCCCGTCGATGAATTGGCGGAGAGAATCCTTCCTATGTGGGGCCCAGAGAAGCGCACGATCACGTTTCCGTTGTTTGCGCGATTTGGGGAGATCGGTTGATTTTTTATATCTTTCAAACCATGAAAAAACAGTTTATTTTTCTGCTCGCGATCATGTATTCAACAGCCGCCTATCCCCAGGGTAAGATCGTCGGAAAAATTAAAGAGGCGGTGACAAAAAACGATGCTGAAGCACACCTGATCTTTCTCGCATCCGATGAAATGCGCGGCCGGGGAACCGGCTCACCGGAGGCGGCGATTGCGGCCAACTATATCGCCACCCAGTTTGAGTTGGCGGGTCTCAGGACCGTGGGCGGTTCGAACACCTACTTTCAGGAAGTAGGATTGCAAAGGAGTCAACTTCCTAAAACGCTCGATTTGAAACTCGGCGACGACTACTTTAAATACAAAGACGATCTATTGCTGCTCAGAGGAAAGTCGCTGGCCTTTGAGGGAAATTTTGTTTTTGTGGGGTATGGAAATCCGGATGACTTCAATGGGGTAGATGTTAATGGCAAAGTGGTTGTGGCGTATACCGGGAGTTCAGAGAAGAGTGATGCCCGCGAATCCCTTAGAAAAGTTTCCCGCGCAAAATATAAGCTGGTGCGGGAAAAGGGCGCCGTGGGACTTGTCGAAATAGTAATGTTTTCTGACATCCCGTGGCCCATTCTTTCCGGATTCTTTGGACCTCGTGTCTCCCTGGCAGATCCCACAGAGGTGGTTGATATTCCCCATCTGTTGTTAAAGAAATCAACGTCCGAAAGCATTAGTCATCTTGTCCAGCAAAAAACAGGCAGAGGCACCATCGTGGTTGACCTGACTGATCCGAAACCCATACCTGGGAAAAATGTAATCGGTCTTATTCAGGGTAAAGACGACAAGCTCAAACAAGAATACATTATCCTCTCCGCGCACTATGACCACCTGGGTGTTAGAAAGAACAATACACCGGATAGCATTTACAATGGCGCCCGTGACAATGCTCTTGGGACAACGGCAATTCTAGAAGCGGCGAAATTCTTTGCCAGGAACCCTCCCAGACGGTCGGTGCTGGTGATGGCACTATGTGCCGAAGAAGTGGGATTGCTTGGCAGTAATTGGTACGCCAACCATCCTCTTATCCCCCTCAAACAAACCGTCTACAATCTTGATTGCGATGGGGCGGGCTATAACGACAAAACCATTGTTACGCTGATTGATTTGAACCGGACGACCGCCGACGCGTTGCTGACAAAAGGCAGTTTAACATTTGGTCTTACCCTCAAGGGTGATCCCGTTCCGGACCAGGATCTTTACGAGCGCTCTGACAATTATAATTTTGCCGTGAAAGGAGTTCCGGCGGTTGATTTTTCTCCCGGAATTAAAAGTTTCGACGATGAACTCATGAAGTATTATCACCAGCCCCCCGATGAAGTCTCGTCCCTTGACTTTGACTACCTCGAGAAATTTTACCGGGCCTATGTGTACTCGGCTTATTTGATCGCCAATTCGCCCGAGAGGCCTTCCTGGAAAGCAGGTGACAAATTTGAAGAAGCGGGAAAAACGTTGTATGGAAGCAACTAACCTATTAAACAAACTCGCCGTTTCCGCGGCTAAAATAAACCATGAAAAAGCTGCTCTTTCTTCTCCTTGGCCTTTGCTTATTCGCGGCCTGTAAGAAACAGAAATTTGATGTCATTATCCGTCAGGGGACACTCTATGATGGATCGGGCCAAAGTCCCAGGGTGGCCGACCTCGGGATCAACGCCGACACCATTGCCTTTATTGGAGATCTCTCCAAGGCAACCGGGACAAAGGAAATCGATGCCAAGGGTTTGGCCGTTGCCCCGGGCTTCATCAACATGCTTAGCTGGGCCACAGAGTCACTCATCATTGATGGTAATTCTCAGGGCGACATTCGTCAGGGTGTGACGCTGGAGGTCATGGGCGAAGGAGGTTCCATGGGACCGCTCAATCCGAAGATGAAAGAAGAAGCCAAACAGGACATTAAGCGCGCAGGGCTGAATTATGATGTCGACTGGACCACATTGGATGAGTATCTGAGGTCGATTGAAAAAAAAGGGATATCCACCAATGTCGCCTCCTTCATTGGCGCAACGACGGTTCGCATCCATGAGTTGGGATATGATAATCGACCGGCTAAACCGGATGAACTGGAGCGGATGAAAGAACTTGTCCGGCAGGCGATGAAGGATGGCGCCATGGGCGTCGGATCCTCCCTGATTTACGCACCTGCTAATTATGCCCCGACGGAAGAGTTGATCGAACTATGCAAAGTGGCCGGAGAATATGGTGGCATGTATATTACCCACATGCGGAGTGAAGGAAATTCAATCCTGGCCGCCATTGATGAAACAATCCGGATTGCACGCGAGGGCAAACTGCCGGCGGAAATTTACCACTTGAAATTGGCGGGCAAGGATAATTGGAATAAACTCGATTCGGTCGTTGCCAGAATTGAAAAAGCGAACCGTGAAGGCCTGCATATTACCGCTGACATGTATACCTATGGGGCTGGCTCGACAGGTTTGGATGCGGCGATGCCGCCCTGGGTAGAGGAAGGGGGCATTAATCAAATGATCAAGCGATTGAAAGATCCTAAAATTCGCAAGAAAACGCTCGAAGAAATGCGTAAACCATCGACGAAATGGGAAAATCTTTTATACCTATCGGGAAGCCCCGATCGTGTTTTGCTTGTGGATTTCACAAATGATTCACTCAAGCGATTTACCGGCAAGACTCTCGCCGAAGTCTCCAGGATTTACGGAAAGTCGCCTGAGGAAACGGCGATGGATCTGGTGATGGCAGACAGCTCCCGGGTGGGCACGGTCTATTTTATGATGGATGAAGAAAACATTAAGCGGGAAGTCGCTTTGCCCTGGGTGAGCTTTGGGTCCGATGCGGGCTCACTTGCTCCGGAAGGATATTTTATTAAATCAAGTACTCATCCGAGAGCCTATGGAAACTTTTCGAAGTTGCTGGCTGAATATGTGCGCAAAGAAAAGGTGATTTCGCTGCAGGAAGCAGTGCGAAAACTGACGTTCTTACCGGCGTCAAACCTTAAAATCAAGAAACGTGGACTGCTGAAACCTGGGTATTTTGCCGATGTGGTCGTGTTTGATCCCGAAAAAATTCAGGACCACGCCACCTATGAAAAGCCGCATCAATACAGCACCGGGATGGTCGATGTATTCGTTAACGGGATTCAGGTATTGTCCGATGGAGAACACACGGGCGCACGACCTGGCCGGGTAGTGCGGGGATCCGCCTGGAAAGAGTTAAAATAAGCCAAAAATTAAGCGCAATGGAATTTGCAGCAAATGTCTTTGGCCGCGAGTTTTGAAGTACAAATGAAAATAGTACATTCATGCCCAACCACCAATAAACCCATACAATGAATTTTTCAGAAATCCTTTATCTTTTCAATCAGGGAAAGGGCTCCGCACGGAGTCACATGAAAAACCTTATTGAAATGGCCGCCGTTGACGGCAATTTTGACGATGTGGAATATGAACTGCTTAAAACGATCGCCAAACGAAATAGTATTTCGGAAGGCAAACTTAAAGAGATCAGGAAAAACCCTGAAGGCATAACGTTTGAAGTGCCCAATGACGGTTTTGAAAAATTTCACCAATTATATGACCTGGTCCATATGATGACCATTGACAATGCCATTCATTCAGAAGAAGCAAAGTTGTGTCACCTGTTTGCAATTAAATTTGGCTATCCCCGCGACAAGGTAAAGGAACTCATCGAGGCCATTAAAGCCAATATTGAAAACGGTCAGGACCACGAGGAAACCATGAAGCGTGTTAAGTTGATGATTAATTAAGCAGCCGGATTTCCTTGCTTTTTAGGAATTTCGCCGGGCTAGTGCCGATCCAATGATTATTTCCTAAACGTACCCTAAAATTTAGGGTTGGTACGTAGTCCCGAACCTACACTCCGATCAGCAAATGATGGTTGCATCGGCACTAGCGTGAGGAAATCACCTGTGGTAAATCGGTATAGTAAATTTCCGCCTCCAGGGAATAATGGTCCGATAGATCCTCATGACCCAGGCTCCAGGGTTTTTTGATGATTTTGACCTGCCGGTTGAAACAATTAACCCAAGCCCCGTTTTCCCGAACAAGGATATAGTCAATGAGGTCCATACCGGTTCCCTTTTCAACGTGCAAGTCATTGTTTTGACGGTCATATGTAAATTTATTTTCACTGTCCAATTCTCCGTCAGACGCATGCAACGCCGTCAACATAAAACGGTAACTTTCCGGGCATGCATTCTTGTCGATATTGAAATCGCCACACAGAATTTGCGGAACCCCCTCTTTTCTATTGGGCTTCAGAAGCCGCTCATAAAACTCAACACATTGGGCATGACGAAGCCACGTTTCCCCGGAATTCTGGAGATGAGTTCCAGCGATCTGTAGTGTTCTCCCGTTGACATCAAGCTCAACCAACAAGGCCCCTTTACGGGAAAGGGCATCCGTTCCGCATCTGCTTTTGAAAATAATGGATTGGTAAGCAACAATCGGATACTTGCTGAATAACCAAAGCCCGCTATTTGTTTTCAGGGAAAATAGTTTTTGATTGGCGGGGCCAACATGGTAGGGAAACTCAGTCTCCAGTAACCTTCTGATCTTATTCCGGGCCAGTGAACAAAAGGCTTCCTGGAATACAATTACGTCATAGTCGCTGGAAGCTAGACGTTTTCCGATGGCATCGGCCCGACGTCCGTTCTGGTTGGACAGAAAGCCGGGAAGCATATAAATATTCCAGGAAAGTATTTTAATTTTTTGAGATGACTTTTCCCGAACGGGTTGGCCTACTGAAACCCGACTAATGAGGACGCCTGCAGCGATCAGGAAAACTTTTATCATCAAAGGTTCTCGCCCTAAAAGTACCCACGCGTTGTTACCTGAGCATGAGGAGAACGTTACCGCTCTGTCATGATTCAAGGTTGTGGATGACCAGCGTCAACCCCAAACGTCAAATGACTCAACGTCCTGACACGTCAGGGCTCCGATACATTTTCACCTCGTCTGCGATAACTCAGAAAAGTCATCACGATAAAAAGAATTGCCACCAGGGCAAGGGCAACGCGCAGACTCTGCCATTGGGCCAAGAGGCCAATGATGGGAGGACCAAACAAGAATCCGGAATACCCAACTGTTGTTACCATGGCGAGAGCAACACCCGGGGATAGACTTTTTGTGTTTCCGGCCAGACTGTAAGCCATCGGCACTACGGGAGAAAGACCGATGCCGACAATAAAGAGTCCGGCAATCACGGCGAAAGGATGGATAATCAAGATGGCTAGGCTTAAACCGGCCGTAGCAACAATACCGCAAACGATCATCAGCGGCCGGTCTCCGAACCTTACCCTTGCTCCGTCACCAAAAACCCGCCCGATCGTCATAGCCATGGCAAATGCCGAGAGTCCAATCGGAGCCAACGCCTTATTAGCCAGGGCAACATTTTCCATATAGTTGGTGCTCCAGTCGGCCATGGCTCCTTCGCCGAGCATGCAACAAAAAGCAATTACGCCGATGCTGACCATGGCGGCGTTGGGCAATCGAAAGGCGGGTCCGCCATCGTTTCGGATCACCGGTTTGTCGTGGATGAGATAATAGCGCGCAATGTATACGGTAATTAAACTCAGAATCGTGATGACCAGAAAATGAATAAACAACCCGGCATTTATTTTGAGAAACAACGATCCCGCCACCGCACCGAGCATCATGCCTATACTAAAAAGAGCGTGGAATGAAGTCATAATGGGTTTGGCCAATAATTGCTCGACCATCACCGCCTGCGAGTTCATAGCGATGTCCAGCATGCCGGCGGAAATACCCATAAAGAAAAACAAAACGATGAGCGACCAGAGATTGGGCATTACGGGGATCAGCGGAATGAGGGCACAATAAAAAAAACCCGCAAGAATGGTAATCCGGCGGCTGCCATTGCGAACGATGAGCCAACCGGTAAAGGGCATGGCCAACAAAGCGCCAACTGAAGAAGAGAGAAGAACGAGCCCGACCACTCCGTTATCGATTGCAAACTGCTCCTGGATATCGGGCAATCGTGAAAAGTAGTTGGCATGCACGAAGCCGTTAAGAAAGAAAATAATCTTGACAGCGAGTCGGGACGGAGACACGTAATTAGTAATTCGTTGCGAAGGTAAGAAATTATTCGGTAGGCAGGCGAGCCGGGTCGTCGACAAAGACAAAACCCTGGGCATCATCACCTTCATAAAAATCCACGACCTTACCGATCAGGTACAGCGTATGTTTCTTGTCCACATAGACAGGTATGCCTTCGAGGACATACGTGAGATCGGAATGCTTTTTTTTGTCG
>Ga0302326_10003208_pt1 | contig 38735 bp, 35 predicted proteins | sample Palsa_T0_3_FD_202264 | JGI IMG/M metagenome (GOLD analysis project Ga0302326, IMG submission 202264) | Peat permafrost microbial communities from Stordalen Mire near Abisko, Sweden - Palsa_T0_3 | ecosystem: Environmental > Terrestrial > Soil > Palsa > Peat permafrost | place: Sweden: Abisko... | reverse complement strand
GAGCCGTCCGCAGCCGAGCAGCGGGCCTGGGTCGATCGCTACATGAAGGCGTTCGAGCACGCCGACGTCGAGGGTCTCAAGCGGCTGCTCACCGAGGACGTGCTCATGGAGATGCCGCCGATGCTCAACTGGTTCGCCGGCCCCGGCAACTACGGCCTGTTCATGGAGTGGGTCTTCGGGCAGGCCGGAACGGACTGGTGTCTGAAGGCCGTCGCGGCCAACGGCCAGCCCGGGTTCGCCGCCTATCGGCGCGTCGGTGGCGGATACGAGCTGCACACGCTCCAGATCTTCACCGTTACCGCCGAGGGGATCAGCCGGAATTCGGTGTTCCAGGATTCCGAGGTGTTCGCGTCTTTCGGTCTGGCGGCCGGACTCGACGCCTAGGCCTAGGGACGTGTCAACGTCGGGTCTGGTGTCTGGTCGAGAAGCGACAGCTTCACACGAGGGCCGTTGTCACGCGGTGGCCGATGTCTGTGGTTCACGTCGGCGCAACGTCACGTGCAGCCTCCGGCGGTGACTCGGACAGCGTTTCTGAGAGGATCGCGAGCAGCACGGCGTCGCCGCGCATCAGTGCTGTTCTGGTTTCGGCGTTCATCGCGAAGCTGCGGTGCACGGCCGCTAGTTTCTCGACCGCTTGGGTCCAGTAATCGCCAGCTTTCATGTCCCCGGTTCGGAGCACGCCGAAGTAGTCGTCGTAGTCGTCCAGCGCCTGGTCGCTGTGCACCACCGTCGCGATGTAGTGGGAAGGATCGAAGGCCTCCCGTTCGCGCCGTAGCCGAGCGAGCTTGTCGCGCAATAGGGAGCTGCCGGGGTGCAGTGACATGACCACTTCGGTGTGATGCCGGCGCCAGTCGCCGTCGGAGTCCTCGAACGCCTCTAGCGCGTTGGTGTACTGCGTGCCGCGCTCTTGCAGGGCGGCGGTCATTCGGGCACGGGCCCCCATCATCGCCAGGAAATCCCGCGACATGTCGCCGCTGAAGTCGTCGCGCTCTGCTGCCATCGAGGGCCGCAGGCACGGGTCGTAGCGACCGGGATCGAATGCGGCGCAGTAGTGCAGCATCGCGCCGCTGCCGCGGATCAGCGTCGCGGCGCGCGCGAGCCATTGCTCTACCGCGACCCTGTCACCGCTCGCGGCCGCCGAGATCACGGTCTCGCAGGCGAGGAACGTGGCCTCCCAATAGAGAAACTCGACGTGGTGACCGGTGCAGAAGTGAAACCAGGCGACCCGGTCACGATCGTCGGCGAGCTGCAAGAAACGACTCACGTACGGCTCCTGCCACGGCTGCGGTTCGTCCTCTCGCGCCGCGCGAACCGCGAGCGTCGCCGGGATGCGCGAATCTGCGGGGAGCGCGAGCCTCGTCGGGGTCAGGGGTGTGCCGTCGTGGTCGCTAGGGTTGGCGCGTTGCTGCACGTGCGAACCGTAACGGCTGCTTGCAGGGATCACTCGAGTGGCTGCTAGCAAGCGGCTGATCACGACCAGCGACGGGACGCTGTCGGCAGCCTTCGGCCCGTCGGAGTGGGCGTTGCTGCTCGCGACGGCGCTGATGTGGGGCTCGTCGTACGTGCTGATCTCGGTCGCGCTCGAGGGTCTGCGACCGCTGGCGATCACCTTCGTGCGGGTGGCGCTCGGGCTCGCGGTCGTGTCGTGTCTGCCCGCAGCTCGCCGTGGATCGCTGTCCGCCCCAGACCGCCCACGCGTGGCCCTGCTCGGTGTGCTTTGGTTGGCGCTGCCGCTCACCCTCTACCCGATCGCGCAGCGTCATCTGAGTTCCTCGGCCGCCGGAATGATCACCGGCTCGCAGCCGCTGATGGCGGCCGCGATCGCGGCCGCGCTGCTCCGCCGCCGGCCCACAGGCGCAGCGGCCGCCGGTCTGGCGGTGGGGTTCGCGGGTGTCGTGCTGGTCGTCACCTCCTCGGCGGGCGGGGGCGGCAGCGCCCGGATCGACGGGGCGGTCCTGATCCTCGTGGCCGTCGTCTGCTATGCGTTGGCGACCAATCTGGCCGTGCCGATGCAGCAGCGCTATGGCGCCATCGCCGTCATCAGCCGGGCACTTCTCGTCGCGTTCGTGTTGCTGGCGATCCCTGGCGTTGTCGGGCTGACGTTGAGCGCACCAACGTGGGCAAGCCTCGCGGCGATGGTTCCGCTCGGCGCGCTGTCAACCGGTGCCGGCTATCTGACATTCGCGACGCTCGTCGGGCGGGCGGGAGCAACCCGCGGCGCCGTCGCGATCTACCTCGTGCCGGTGGTCGCGATCGCGCTGGGCGCAGTGTTCCGGAGCGAGCACCCGAGCGCGATCGCGCTCGGCGGTGCGGCACTCGTCACCGTCGGGGCGGTGCTGGTCGGCCGTAGCCCCCGCTGAGCAAGCTGCTGCGGAAGACGCCGAGCACGACTTCGGATCGATTGCAGCCGATCGGCAGCCGGTCGAACACGGGCCCGGCGAAGGGATCCGTGCCTGCCGGCGCGCGACCCTCGCTCGACGCTGACGCTTGCTTATCCGTTGGCTAGGACCGGTGCGCTTGCGTTGCTGTAGGTCGCTGCGACGCGATAGCTCGGCGGTTGGATAGCCGGCGGCGATGTGCCCACAACTCTCGAGGTGATGACCGTCACGACGAGCACGTATCGGCCTCCGACGCACTGGTAGATCTTCTGCTGCGTCGCGACACCAGGCCCATTGGGATTCGGGATCGTTGATGTCACCGTCTGCTGCGTGCCTTCTACGCACGAGGCTGCGTTCGCCGAATGGATGGTGGGTGTCGCCAGTAGCGCCGCGGTAACCAGCACCAGCGCGACGCTGCCACGACTCGTCCAACGCGATGAGCGCGAGGCGACGCGGCGGATCTGTGAGCTGAGCATTTGATCAATCTCCCTCTTCGGGTGGTGTGGTTGGCTCGCTCATGCTCGTGTGCGTGGGGCGATCTGGCTAGCTACCCTGGGTCTGAAACGTGTAACACCTTGCACGCGGCGCAACTCGCCAGCGAGACGGGCACAGCCACGAACGTGCCGCGTGCCGGCTGAGTCCGCTCGGCGGTCGCGCACGGGCTACCGAGGGCCGCTGTAGGCTCGTCTCATGTCCGGTCCTGAGACGCACTCGGTCAAGCGTCATCTCGACGTCGACGCTGATGGCTACGACGTCCAGATCCGGCGCCTGATTCCACACTACGACGAGATGATCGCCACCGGTGTCGAACTGCTCACCGCGCTCGCGCCGCCCGACGCGCACGTTCTCGACCTCGGCGGCGGCACCGGCGCGCTCTCGTCTGCAGTGCTCGATGCGCTTCCCGGTGTCCGCGTGACGGTTCTCGACGTGGACGCGGACATGCTCGGCGAGGCCCGTCGACGGCTGGCCCGCTTTGCCGATCGCGTCGCGTTCCGGGAAGGCAGCTTCTTGGACACGCTGCCGGCCGCAGATGCCGTGGTCGCGTCCTTGGCGCTGCACCACGTCCATGACCTGCAGACCAAGACGGCGCTTTACCAGGCGATTTACGCCACGCTGTCGCCCGGCGGGGTGCTGGTCAATCTTGACGCGGCGGTGACTGAAGGCGCGCGGCTTCGCGGGCTCGGGTTTGACCGTTGGGCGGCGCGGATGGGTGATCACGGCATCACCGATGCGCAGGCGCGCGGCCATTTCGCGGCCTGGTCAGACGAGGACCGGTACTTTCCGCTCGACGTGGAGCTGAGCGCGCTGCGCGAGGCGGGCTTCGATGAGGTCGAGTGCTTCTGGCGGCGGGAGTGCTCTGCGGTCACATGCGGGTTGCGCGCTAGGCCCCCGAGCCTGTGACGCTCGCTCGCTCCCAGGGGCGTGCTGAAAACCTCGCCACCATGGGTAAAGATTCAGCACGCCCCGGGTTGGCGCGCGGCCGCGCGCTCATCCAGCGCCCCGGCCTCGCCGAACCGAGGGACCTCGGGCGGCGACACGCCTGTAGCCTGGATCCACCGGCTCGGTAGGTCGGTTCCGTCCGGGCTGGAAAGAAGACTGACCTCCTGAGTGCTGCCAGCCTTGGTTCAAAGGCACTACGGCTGCGTCTCGTCAGCGTGAACAGCGGGATTCGTCGCGCCGTCTTGGCCTGGAACTCGTCTAACGCCGGCGACCCCGCGACCAGTTTTGGCCACAGTTCGGCGCGTGCGGCGCCGGTGACTTCTTCTGCCAGCGCGGTAAACGTTTCAGCGCCGAGTTCGACCTCGATCGTCGGGTGTGCTTTGAGGTTGTGGTACCAGGTGGGGTGCGCTGGCGATCCGCCGTTGGAGGCGGCGATGACGAGACCGCCGTCGGCCTGCGAGCTGTATGCGAGCGGGGTGACTCGCTCGGTTCGGGTTCTGGCGCCGATGTGGTGGATGAGGATGATCGGGGTACCGGCCAGGTCGCCGCCGACATGCCCGTCGTTTGCCCGGAACTCGGCGATGACGTTGTCGGTGAACTCACTGGACATGGTCGGGCCGCGGGGCCGTAACGCGGTAGGTCAGGTTGACGCGACCGGTGGTGGTGCGCTCGCTGTCGATGAGTTCCAGGTCCTGTCGCCGGGTGATCCCGCTCAACAGCGGCGCGCCCGCCCCGACGGCGACTGGGTGCACGCTCAGGCGAAGCTCGTCCAGCAGCGCGTCGTCGATCAGGGTCCTGACCAGGCGGGCACCACCGACGACGTAGACGGGCCCGCCGGGCTGCGCTTTGAACGCGCGCAGTTCGTCGAGGTCGCGAACGATCCGTGCGGTGGGCCAGGTGGCATCGCGAAGGGTTGTCGAGAGCACCAGGTGTGGAGTCTCGGCCGCGACCTGCGCGTACTCGATCTCGCGTGGGTACGGGTCGCGTCCCAGCCACTCCGCGACGGCTGCCGGGTCCTCTCGGATCGCCGTCCAGAACAGCTCGTAGCCGGGAAACATGCCGGCGCCGAGGACGAACGCGTCGACTCGGGGGAGCAGCGCGAGGCCGTCCGCCCAGGAGTCCACCCAGTCGGCGTTCCCGTCCGAGCCGAGGCTGTAGCCGTCGAGGGTGACCTGCATCGCCGCGATGAAAGGTCGTGATCCTGCTGTGGTCATGTCCGTCTCCTGTTCGGTAGGCGAGCTGAAGCGCAACCAATGGTTGCATAAGTCGCAAGGAAGCGCAACCGTCAGTTGCGCATTGGTGGTATCGTCACCGCGGTGCTGCCCGACGCGATCACCCGCGAGATCGACATCGACGCGCCCCCGGACGTGGTCTGGGCGATCGTCACCGAGGCCCGGCATCTGGCCGGCTGGTTCAGCGACGAGGCTGCGATCGACCTTCGCCAGGGTGGCGCGATGCTGCTGAGCTGGCATGGCCATGGCGCGTACAGGGCGCGCGTCGAGACGGTCGAGCCGCCGGTGACCTTCGCGTTCCGCTGGGTGCTGCGCGACGGCGAGGAACCGGTCCCAGGCGGCTCCACCCTGGTCGTGATGACGCTCATCCCGACAGACGCTGGAACACGGCTGCGGGTCGTCGAGAGCGGGTTCTCGGACCTGTCCTGGCCCGAGCACGAGCGAGCGCACTACGCCGGCCAGAACGCCAAAGGATGGATCACGGAGCTCGACGAACTGCGCGCCTACGCGGCGCGAGTTAAGACCTCACGCCACAGGCGATGACGCAGGACGGCCCGGACGCCGATCAGCTGTGGGCGGCGCTCGCCGATCCGACGCGGCTGCGATTGCTCGACCTGCTGCTCCAGCACGGCGAAGCGACGGCAAGCGCGCTCGCCACCGAGCTCCCCATCACACGTCAAGGCATCGCTAAGCACCTCCTCGTGCTTCAACGCGCCGATCTCGTCCATGCACACCGCACCGGCCGCGAAACACGCTTCACCGTTCGCGACGAACGCCTCGCTCAGGCCCAGCAACAGATGGCGCGGGTCGCGTCACGATGGGGCGAGCGCCTCGCGAGGATCAAGCGGATTGCTGAGGCAACGCACAACGCGTCGAGCGCTGGCGACGCCGAGTGAGAAAATCGAGGCCATATTGCGCCCGCGCCCTCCTGGACGAGCGCATCCTCCGATTCGGCAGCCCGCCCGAGCCCGAAGGGGCGCTGGAGGAGCACAATCGCGGGGAGCTGTCGCCGCTCGGGCGGGCAAGCCCGTAAGCTGCCCGGCCGACGTGGCGAGGCGAAACACCGGTTCCATCGCCCTCGTCCTGGCGGGCGGCGGCGCGCGCGGCGCTTACGAAGCCGGGGCGCTGTCGGTTCTGCTCCCGCTGCTCGAGGAGCGGGGGCAACGGCCCCGGATCCTCGTCGCCACGAGCGCCGGCGCGGTCAACGCCAGCTTCCTGGCCGCCAACGCGCACATGCCGGCTGCCCAGCTCATCCCCGCGTCGCTGGCCCTGTGGGAGTCGCTGAACTGGGGTGAGGTGGTCAAGCCGCTGATCTCGGCCGCCTCGCTGCGCCGGGTCGCAGGCTATGCCGGTGAGGTGCTCGGGCTGCCCGGCGCGCGGATCACCTCCCTGCTTGATTCCGCGCCCCTGCGCCGCACCGTGCGCCAGCACGTCGACTTCGCCCAGGTGGCCGAGAACGTGGGTGCCGGCGTCCTGGACGCGGCAGCAGTCGTCGCCACCTCGGCCCTCACCGGCCGCTCGGTCGTCTTTCACGACGGCCTCGAGTCGCCCCCGGACGACGATCTGCGGGGCATCGACTACGTGGCCACCGCGCTGCACGAGGAGCACGTTCTGGCCTCGGCGGCGATCCCGGCCCTGTTCCCAGCCGTCCGGGTGCCCGAGCCGCGCACCGCCCGGGGCTGGTATTTCGACGGCGGCACGCGCCTGAACACGCCGATCAAGCCGGCGCTCGCACTGGGCGCGGACCGAGTCGTTGTCGTCGCGCTCAACCCGCTGGCGCCGGGACGATCGGCGCAGCTGGCCGGCCCGCGGCGACCGGACGCGCTCGAGGGCGCGGCCGAGATCCTGATCGGGATTCTCGAGGACCAGCTCCTCGGCGACGCGCTCACCCTCGCCTCGATCAACCAGCTGCTCGTGGCCACGCGCCGGGTCACGGCGGCCGGCAAGCGCCGGGTGCCCTACATCCTCGTCGCGCCGTCCGCACCCGACTCGATCGCCCAGCGGGCGCTCAGGGTGATCCGCGAGCACTACAGCGGCGCGCTGGCGGCCATCGGCGCCCCGGACCTCGCGCTCCTCACCCGGCTCACCGCGGCTGACCGCGACAGGGCGCACGCCGCGCTGCTCAGCTTCCTGCTGTTCGCCCCGGAGTTCGCCAGGGCGCTGATCACGCTCGGCCGAGAGGATGCGCAGCGCTGGATCAGCCAGGCGCACGACGTCGACGACCTGTGGCAGCTCAGTCCGCTCCCCAACGCATAACGCATCGATCGTGTCCTCCGGGCCGGGGTCGTGCTGAATCTTTGCCCACTGTGGCTAGTTTTTCAGCGCGCCCCGTCTCGCTGTATGCTGCGCCGCGGCCGGCAGTCGAGAGGGGGAAACGGTGCGTGAGACAGGTAACGCAGGCGCCGACTCTTTCGTCTGGAACGGCGAGTCCGGCGGTCGCGAGCTCGCGCCGGGCAGCTACGAGCTCACCGCTACCTCCGCGGGTAGCGTTTCCGAGACCGTGACGTTCACGACCGTTGGGTAATCCCTAGGGATGGAGTTGGTGCTTGCCACGCTGCGGCTGTTGGAGCCGGGGGGTACAGAGACCTACGCGATCACGATCGCCGGTCAACTCGAGCGCCTCGGTCACGATGTCACGCTGTATGCGCCCGAGCAGGGCCCGATGGCGAAGCACGCGCGCGAATCCGGACTGCGCGTCCGCGGTCAGCCGGACGAACTGCCCGACGAGCCCGACGCAGTGATCGTCCAGGACGGGGTCGTGTCCTACGAGCTGGCCGCGCGATACGAGGAGGTCCCGCAGATCTTCGTCGCGCACAGCGCCGACTTCGATTTGCAACGGCCCCCGCAGGTGACGGGCGTCATCAACACGGTTGTCGTCCTGAACGATCGGATTGGTCGCAGGCTGGAGGCGCTCGGCAACGTGCCTGCCTTGACCCGGCTGCGCCAGCCCATCGATGTCCGCCGGTTCACCGATCTCGGCCGGCTTCCAGACCACCCGCGGCGGATGCTCGTATTCAGCAAGTATTTGGATCGCGATCGCCGTCGCGCCGTCGAGGTCGTCGCCGCTGAGGCCGGAATCGAGGTCACCGAGGTCGGCGGCGAGACAACGACCCTCACACCGGAGTTCCTGATCGGCGATGCGGACATCGTCGTCGGATCGGGACGCTCGATCCTCGAGGCGATGGCGTGCGGCCGCGCTGCCTACGTCCTCGGTCGAGGAGGCGGAGACGGTTGGGTGACCGGAGATCGGTATGCGGCACTCGAGCGCGACGGGTTCTCCGGTCTGGCGTTCGGCGAGCCGATCGACGCGGCGCGGCTCCGTCACGACCTGGCGGCCTATGCGCCCGAGATGGGGGCGGTCAACCGAGCTCTGGTCGTCCAACATCACCGAGCTGGCGAGCACGCCGTCGAGCTGGCGCACGTCGTCGCCCGTGCCTGCGCAGGCCGACGTGACGCGGTCCGCGCACCGATGCTGGAGCTGGCCCGGATGGTCCGCGTCCAGTGGCAGACGGATGCCCGGGCGGGAGGGCTTGCACACGCCCTCGGTCGGGCCGAGACAGCTCTGAGGGACGCCGAAACATGCGCCGCCAACGCGCAGGAACGGAGGAATGCCCTCCAATCCGAGCTCGACCGGCTGAAGGCGACTCGTCGCTATCGGGTGATGGCCCGGCTCGCCAGGCCGCTCGACGCCTGGAGGCGACGACTCGGCGAATGATCCGCTCCACGCCACTCGCCCGCGAGCATCCCCATCACCAGCGCGCTCCGCCACAGCCCGTCGTGGCGGCGATACTCGCGGAGCCGCCCCTCGACCGTGAATCCGATCGTGCGGTAGAGCGCAATCGCTGCGAGGTTGGTGTCGAAGGCCCGCAGTTCGACGCGGTGCAACCGAAGCTCGTGGAACGCCACGTCGAGCACGGACCCGACGATCATGCGCCCGATGCCGCGTCGGCGCAGTGCGGGATCGACGATCACCCGTCGCATAACCGTCGTGCCATGCACCGGGTCGATCGCCGTCAGCTCGGCGTGACCCACGACCCGGTCCTCGATTGCGGCGCTGAAGATGGAGGTTGTCGCGTGCGGCGCGCTCGCGGCGGCCGCATGTTCGTGCAGGTGCCGCTCCTCGAGCGGATAGTGAAACCGCGCGCCGGCCCACGAGAACAGCTGATCCGGGGTGGCGATCCACGACGCGACCGTCCCAGCAAACCGACTGTCAAAGCCCACGATCCGCACCCGATCCAGTCCCACCACGGGGGCCACTCTAACCGATTTGCTTGCGCTCCCAAACGCCGGCCCACGCAGGCCCGAGAAGCCAGCGGAGCCACCTCGTGAGGCGCCACGGCCCGGGTATGCTCGCCGCCATTCTCGGATCGCGTCGCTCGACCACAGCATGCGTACTGTTTGCCGGGGCCCTCGCTGCACTGCCCGTGGCCGGATGCGCGGTGGCCTCACACGCGACCGTGCGCGGCGCACCTCCCGCGAGTCCGACGCCACCGATCAAGATCCCGAAATCGCTCGTCAAGCTGCTCGGCCAGCGGATCATGGTGACGATGGCCGGGACAACACCGGACGCGACGCTGCTGAACGGTGTGCGACTGGGGAACGCCGGTGCGGTGATCATCTACGGATCGAACATCGTCTCCCGCAGTCAGCTGACTGCGGCGATCCGCTCGCTTCAGCATGCAGCAACGGAGGGCGGCAACCCGCCTCTGCTCATCGCGATCGACCAGGAGGGAGGTGGCGTCAAGCGCCTGCCCGGTCCGCCGTCGCTGTCGCCCTCGCAGATGGTCGACACCGGAAAGGCGTCCGTCGCGAGACAGCAGGGCATTGCGACGGGCAAGTATCTGCGGGGATTCGGGATCAACTTCAACATCGCTCCGATCGTCGATGTGCCCACCTCGATGAGCTCGTTTCTATACCAGGAGAACCGAACGTTCTCGTTCAATGCGAACAGTGTCGCCAGATACGCGACCGCATTCGCGCTCGGCCAGCAGTCCCAGCGCGTCGCGTCGGCCGCGGGGCTGTTCCCCGGCCTTGGTTCCGCGACAATCGACACAGACCTAGAACCCGACGAGATTCTGTATCCCACCACCGCCCAGCGGACCGCGGCACTGAAGCCCTACGAAATGCTGATCCCGCGGGGTCTCGACGCGATCATGGTCGGCAACGCGGCGTTCCCCGCTTACGATCCAACGGGCAGGATCGCGGACCTGTCCGGACCCGTGATACGAGGGCTGTTGCGAGACAAGCTGAAGTTCCAGGGAGTCGTGATCACCGACGCGATGGTCCGGACAGGCATGAACCCTGTCACCTCCGGCGTGCTCGCGGCCGAGGCCGGCGCCGACATCATCCTGTACAACAATTTTGCCTCCGGGGTCCTCCCCGCGCTCGAGTCGGCGTCCAGGAGCGGGCGACTCAGTCGCGCCAACGCGGTTTCTTCCTACGAACGGATCGTCGCACTCAAGCAGCGAATTGCGGGCCGATAGTCAGACGCGCAGCCAGGAACCTGTCTCGCGGATCGCGCCGGCGGGGCCACTGTTGTTGGTCATGAGCACAAGACGAGGGACGCGAGCGCAAATGGCCAGACCACGTGCCTCGGTCTCCGGCTCTGAGAATTCGCCGCACGCACGAGGAGCGGTTAGGGTTGATCGCGCTCATACACGACGGCGCACAGCTTTCGCTGTGGGGAAAGAGAAGGCACGATGGCCACTTACCTTGCGTTCCACGAGGTTGACGATGTCGACCACTGGCTGAGCTCACCCAAGCGCGAGGAGGTGTTCGGACCCCTCGGAATCACCGCTCGCACGTTCAAGGACCCCCAGGGCTCGAAGCGCGTGGGGATGATCGTCGAGATCCCCGACTTTGCCGCGTTTCAAGAGTTCATGCAGACCGAGCCGGCGGCCGACGCGATGAAGCACGACGGGGTCCACCCCGACACTCTCGTGGTTCTCGCCGAGGGATAGGGACTTCGATAAGCCAGGCGACCGCGCTGTCGCCTGGCCGTGGTGGTTGCGTCGGGCTCGTGGGCCTACAGGCCGTCGAAAACCGCGAACGCGGCGTCAATCCTTAAGTGGTCGCCGGTTGCGTTGTCGTCGAGCATGAGGCCGCGGATGACGGCGAGGGCCAGTGTGGCCTGGGCCTGCGCCGTGACGTCGTCGGGGCTGGACGGTCTCAGCAGCTGGGTGAATTGGGGGAGCCAGTCGTGGACGCTGGCACGACCGAAACCCGGGAACCGGTCGGGCTGGGTTTGAGCCAGGGCGTTGACCTCGTCAAAGAGCCGGAAGAAGGGACGATTGGCCGGGTCGGTGATGATTGCGCGGAGGGCGCGGACGAGGCTGTGGAGATCCCGCGGGCTCTGCTCGGTGAGCTGCGCGCGGCAGGTGTCAAGGAGTTGGCTGCGTGCGTGGGCGAGGGCGGCGGCGATGAGCGCGTCGCGGGATCCGAAGTGATGGACAAGCATCCGGGAGCTGGTCTTGAGGGCGTCCGCGAGCTCTCTCAGGGAGACCTCACAGCTTTGGCGGGCGACGAGCAGCTCTGCCGCTTGGGCTTGCAGACTTCGCCGCTGGCGCTCGTCACGAGGTCGACCAGATGCTGTAACGTCGTTACAGGAACTGGCGGCTGAACCAGGAGGACTCACGATGCACACCGTGCCAGAAGATTGCCAGCGACGTCCCTGGCGACAGGTTCGATCGGGCAGCGCCGCGGCCGGCGAGTCGGCTCTGTCTCCTGACGTCTTGCCCGCTCACCCAACGAGCGGCGGTCTCCCCCAGCGCCCGAGAACGGTCCCGGCCCCGCGATGACAACTCTGGTGTTCGTTCATGGCGCATGCGTCCGCGACGCCGATTGGTGGTGGGACCGGATGACGCAGCCGCTCGCCAAACTCGGCGTCGCAACCGTCGCGGTGGCGCTGCCGAGCTGCGGCGAGACCGGCGACACGCTCGGAGACCTCTACGCCGACGTTCAGGCGTGCCGCGAGGCGATCCTCGAGGTCGACGGCCCCGTCGTCCTCTGTGGCCACTCCTACGGCGGGATGATCATCACCGAGGCCGGTGCTGACGATCGCGTCACCCAACTGCTGTACGTGACCTCGGTGATGCCCGAGGCCGGCCAGTCCCAGGCCGAGCTCATCGGCGCAGAGCCAGCGCCGTGGCTGCAACCAAGCGACGATGGCACCGTCGGCGTCGATCCCGACATGATCCGGGAGTTCTTCCTCCAGGACTGCGACGAGAGCACCACCGAGCAAGCGGTCAGCCGTCTCACCCGTCAATCCCTCACGCCGTTCACCCAGCCACCCCGCCAAATCGCCTGGCAGCAGAAGCCCGCCACCTACTTCGTCTGCACCGAGGACCTCGCCACCCCGCCCGAGACGCAGCGCCAACGCGTCAAAGCGGATACGCGACTCGTCGAGTTCGGCGCCGGGCATCACCCGTTTCTTTCGCGTCCTGACGAGTTCGCAGAAAGCATCGTCGCCGCGATCGACCGCACTTGAGCAGCGCCAGCGGCGTCTGAAAGCGCGAGCGAGAGGCCCAGCCGTCGCGGCCTAGGACAGGCACCTTCCCCAAGCAGCACGGTCTCCAGACCAACCGAGGCGCCCGCCAGCGCGTCACTGTCGGGATCTCCTTCGCGGGCGAGGTCGCCTCTCGCCGGCGATCCGATCGGACTCAACACGCCTGTTCTGGTTCAATGCCCGGGCTGGGGCGCCGCCGGCGTGGTCGGCCAACGACTGAGGAGATTGTGATGATGCGTGGGATTCGTGGACTGATCGCTGCGTTGGCGGGTGCCGTGGTCATCGTGGGTGTGCCGGCGGTGGCGCAGGCGAGGACGCTGTACGTGCCCAACTCTGCTTCGCAGACGGTTTCGACGATCGACACGGCGACGAACACGGCGGGTGCAGCGCTGACCTTCCCAGCCATGAGCGGGCCGTTGGCCGCGGTGGTCTCACCGAACGGCCTGACCGCCTACATCCTCAGCCAAACCGCGGCGACGGTCACGCCGGTGTCGGTCGCGATGGGAACGCTGGGCACGCCGATCGCGATCCCGGGCGGCAGCGCTCCCAGTGACATTGCGATCACGCCGAACGGCAGCACCGCGTACGTGGCCAACACCGGCAGTCAGACGGTCGTGCCGATCGACCTGGCGACGAACACGGCGGGCACCCCGATCGCGCTCCCGAGCGGCAGCGAGCCGTTCGCGGTCGCGATCACTCCCGACGGCCGCACGGCGTTTGTGGCCGATGAGGGCTCGAGCTCGGTGACGCCGATCGACCTGGCGACCGGCACGCTGGGCACGCCGATCCCGGTCGGCGCCGACCCGGTCTCGATCGCGATCACGCCTGACGGCAAGACCGCGTACGTCGCGAGTGACGGCCCGGAGGAAACGGTGACGCCGATCAGCACCGCGACGAACACGGCGCTCACGCCGATCTCATTCCCGAGCGGCAGCGAGCCGTTCGCGGTCGCGATCACTCCTGACGGCAAGACCGCGTACATCGCGAGCATCGCGGGCACGGTGACGCCGATCAGCACCGCGACGAACACGGCGGGCACGCCGATCACGGTCGGTAGCGAGCCGGAAGGGATCGCGGTCACGCCCGACGGCAAGACCGCGTACGTCGCGAACACCCGCTCAGGCACGGTGACGCCGATCAGCACCGCGACGAACACGGCGCTCACGCCGATCACGGTCGGTGGCGCTCCCGGTCTGCCGGCGATCGTGCCCGATCAAGGCCCGTCGGCGGCGTTCACCGCGACTCCATCCAGCGCGAGCGTGTCGTTCAACGCGTCCGGCTCGGCCGATCGCGACGGGTCGGTCGCGAGCTACAGCTGGAGCTTTGGTGACGGCACCACCGCGACGAGCAGCGCGCCGACGATCGCCCACACCTACGCCAAGCGCGGCAGCTACACCGCGACGCTGACCGTCACCGACAACGAGGGCTGCTCGACCGCGGTGATCTTCACCGGCCACACCGTGTCGTGCAACGGGACCGCGGCAGCGACCACGACCCAGACGGTCGTCGTGCCCGCGCCGACCGTGGTCGTGCCCCGGCCGGCTCCCAAGCCGGCGGTCGCGAAGCTGAGCGTCTCGCCGCGGAGGTTCTCGGCATCCGGACGCAAGGTGCACGGCAGGTGCGTGAAGCTCTCACAGCAGAACCAGGGCGATCAGGCCTGTCAGCTATCGATCAAGCTGCAGGCGACCTACAAGCTGAACACGCCGGTGACGGTGCGCTTCAAGCTCTCGCTCCAGACGACCGGGCGGAAGGTCAGCGGCAGGTGCGTGAAGGCGACGCGCAAGAACAAGCAGCAGGCAAACTGCACGCTGCTGGTCAGCGTGCACAAGACGATCCCCCGCTCCGGGGTGGCTGGGTCGAACCGCTTCAGCCTCACGGGCAAGCTCGCCGCCGGGACCTATCAGCTCACCGCGACCCCGGCGGGCGGCAGGTCCCAGACGGCCACCTTCCAGGTCATTGGCTGAAACGGCACTTGGGCAGCAGCGGGTTATCGATGGTGAGACCGGAACACGAGGGATGGAGAGCCCGATATGAAGCCAGAGCCGTTTGAGATCGCGGTCCCTGACGAGGTCCTCGCGGACCTTGAGCGCCGCCTCGCCAACGTCCGCCTGCCGATTGACGTCGCCAACGATGACTGGCGCTACGGCGTGCCGCGCCGCTACATGGAAGAGCTGATCGCGTACTGGCGGACGGGCTATGACTGGCGGGAGCACGAGCGCCGGATGAACCGCTATCCGCATTTCAAGGTGACGATCGACCAGGTGCCAATCCACTTCATCCACGTGACGGGGAAGGGACCGAACCCGGTCCCCATCATCCTGTCTCACGGTTGGCCGTGGACGTTCTGGGACTTCGAGAAGACGATCGGTCCGCTGAGCGATCCGGCCGCCTACGGCGGAGATCCGGCGGACTCGTTCGACGTCGTGGTGCCATCACTCCCGGGGTTCGGATTCTCGACTCCGCTCACGGTCACCGGGATCACGTTCGCCCGCGTGGCCGACCTGTGGGTGAAGCTAATGCGTGACGTGCTGGGCTACGACAGGTTCGCGGCCCAGGGCGGCGACTGGGGGCACCTCGTGAGCTCGCAGCTCGGCCACAAGTACCCGGAGAACCTCATCGGGGTCCATCTGAGCATGGCGATCCCGATGGACTTCTTCTCAGCTCCGATGCCCGGCCCCGAGGCCTACCCGGAGGACGAGCTGCACTACTACAACCAGACCCAGGAGCGGATGGCGCATGCGACGACGCATGTCGTGGTCCAGAGCACAGACCCTCAGACCGTGGCCTACGCGCTGCACGACTCGCCGGCCGGTCTGCTCGCCTGGCTCGTGCAGCGTCGGAAGTGGTGGAGCGATTGTGACGGCGACGTCGAGAAGAGGTTCTCGAAGGACGACCTGATCACGCTCACGATGCTGTACTGGGTCGCCGAAGGCTACGTCGGCAGCGCTCGCTTCTACTGGGAGTCCAAGCATGACCCCTGGCAGCCACTGGACGACCGGATGCCCGTGGTCCGCGCTCCCACCGCCGTGGCGATCTTCCCGCAGGAGCTGGCCATCATGCCGAGTGGGCTCCTGCGCGAGTACTACAACCTCGATCAGCTCACCTACATGGAGAGTGGCGGCCATTTTGCGCCGGCCGAAGAGCCCGATGCGCTCGTCGACGATGTCCGCCGGTTCTTCCGCACCAGGCGTAGCTGACGGGGCAGGACCGATCCAGTTCTGGAGTTGCGCAAATCGTCGCCCGCACAGCCTCGGCAAGTTCCCCGAGGGAAAAAAATCTCCCAAAGCTGCTGAATGTTTGCGATAGTGATGCGAAATTGCGCCGGACGTAGGGGGGCGGCTGCCGTGGGGGTGGCGTCACGCAAGGCCGGCGACTGACCTAGAGAGGGATCAATTGCCGTCATCTGGCTGGGTATTCAATCGCGTTCATGCCCGTGGCAGCTGGAGGCCGTTTGGCCGCGGGCATGTGCTGCGAGGTGGCGTTGTCGGCGTGCTTTCGGCATGCGCGGCGCTCGCGTTCGCCACTCCGGCCTTGGCGCAGACGGTCACCACGGGCCCACCGATCGCGGTCACCACGACGGGCGCCGAGGTTTCGATCACCTTCAATCCGGGGGGAGCCAGCGTCGGCTACCAGGTCCTCGTCGGTCCGACCGGCGGCCCGCTCACCTCGGAAGAAGGATTCCTTCATGGCCCGTACTCAGGCACCGCCGACGTCAACAAAACGGTCGGGTTGTCGAATCTGATGCCGAACACGTCTTACACCTATCAGGCTGAGGTGGTCGAATTCGATAACGATGCGACCACTGACGGCGCCACGGGGACGTTTACGACGACGCCCGTGCCGACCGGCCCAGGCACGCCCATCTTCCCGCCCCAGAACCCGACCACGGACGGCATCTTCAACAGCGAGTGCTCGACTGATACCGAGTGCCTGGCCGACCTGAACGGGGACACGGCGTTACAGGAAGGCCTGCCGCCGGTCGCCTTGCCGAGCAACTGGACGACGCTGACGCCGGGTGAGCAGCTCTTTGTGTCCACCAATTTGGAGCGCGTCGTGCGGGGAGAGGCGCCGATCGCCAACTTCGTTAACAGCTACGACGCGGCTGTCCAGGCTGGGGTGCAGAACGACTCCGATCCCTCGCTGGCCAACCTCCCCGGGCTTGGCGGGTCAAACTGGGCCGAGGGCTACCCGACCCCGCTGGGGGCTGAGTACGGCTGGTTGGATCAGGATGGGCCGGACAGCGGCAACATCGATTGCACAACGCCGACCGACGCCGGCTGCTTCGGCCATCGCGACAACATCCTGGCGAATGCGGCTGGCCCGGTCGGCAATCCCACCGAGATGGATGCCGCCGCGGGGACTGACAACAGCGGTGACGCTTCGTATACCGAGATCTTCGTCAACAACCCCAATCCAACCGCGGCGGGCGCGATCGTGCTCAGCTGGGCCACCGAGCAACAGTTCCTGGCGCCGCCGCCATTCGGGGGGATCGCTCCCCATGGCCCGATCCCCAAGGACAGCCACCTTGTCTTCAGTAAGTCCACGTTTGCCGGCGTCGCTGGCCACCTGGTTCCGGCTGTGGTCCTGAACACCCAGCTGGACCGGAACGCCGGGACGATCGTCTCCTACCGAGACACGCAGAAGGCGACCACGACGTTCACCGTCAAACTGCAACTAGCTGGTGTGATCAAGAACGGCAGATGCGTCGCTGCGCCGCGCCACAAGCGCAAGGGTGAGAAGGCGTGCGTGCAAACCGAGACACTCGGGTCGCTCGTGCATGCAGACGCTGCCGGGGCCAATCGCTTCCGCTTCATGGGCCGCCTCAACGGCCGGGTGCTGAAGCCGGGCGATTACCTGCTGAGCGGCTCGCCGGTCAGTCCGAGCGGGCGGCGCGGGGCGGCTGTCCAGCACGCGTTCAAGGTCGTGCGGTAGTTGTTTTGGCCGTGATCGCGTTGCTTGGGGGTCCTAGACGGGGAATCGCGGCGGTCGCTGGCTGCCTTGGGCTGCTGCTTGCGGCCGGGGCCATGGTGTGCTGTGCGCCTGCGGCCGCGGCGCCGTTCAGTGGGCGTCCAACGGTGGTCGCCAACAGCGGCTTCCGCCCCCCGGTCAGCGGTTACGCGTTTGCGAACTACGGTGACGTGTCGGGCCGGCCGAACCTCGGCAGCGATGAGGTGCGTCAGTTGTACGGCGACGGCGTGTGTGCCGGGTTCTCGGGCGGGGTCTGCGTGCTGTCCCCACCCGCGCTGGCGTGGATGCAGCAGGAGAACGCCGCGATGGCCGATGGTCACTGCGTGGGGCTTTCGGTCACGGCGCTGTTCTTCTACGCGCACATCAGCACCCCGACCTGGTTCGGTGCCGCTGCCGTCCCCCGGCTCACGATCGCGAACAACCAGCTGTTGGCGCGCGCGATCGCGTACGGGTACGCGTTTCAGACGCTCGACTCCGTCCGCCGCGCCGAGGTCTCGGGCTCGCCCCGCGAGGTGTTGACGAGGCTCATATCGGCGCTGCGCACAGGCAGCGAGCTGTACACGCTCGGAATCACTCAACCCGATGGGAGCGGCGGTCACGCCGTAACCCCGTATGAGATCGAACGCCTGCGTCCGAACCATTACGCGATTCTCGTGTACGACAACAACTACCCTCGCGCGACGCGAACAGTCCAGCTCAACACCAAGAGCAACAGCTGGAGCTTCAATGCGGCCCCCACCCCAGATCAGCCGGGCAGTCGGTACACCGGCAACACCGCCACCCATTCGCTGTTCTTGCTCCCTACGCTTCCGGGCCTGGGCGTGCAGCCGTGCCCGTTCTGCTCGGCCACCCCCGCGACGCCCAGCACCCCCACGACGCCCAGCACCCCCACGACGCCCAGCACCCCCACGACGCCCAGCACCCCCACGACGCCCAGCACCCCCAGGGCGGTTTCCGCGAGCGTCGCAGCGCCGCCCTACGAGGCGATCCGCCTGCAGACGTCCGGTCCCGTCGTCACTCATCTGCTGATCACCGATCGACGTGGGCGCCGGGTCGGGTTCGTGGACGGCCGCCTAGTCAACCAGATCCCCGGCTCGCGGATCATCCGCCTGTTCGTCGGTGGAACGCGCACGTGGCTGGACCAGACCGAGCCCGAGTATGAGCTGCCAACCGGCCAGCGGTACACGATCGAGCTGACGACTGCCGGCGCCCGCCGCGGCCGACCTGCGCAGAGCTCGCACGCCTCCGTGACCGTACTCGAACCGGGCTTTGTCGCTGCCGTCCGGGGGATCACCGTCCAGCCCGCTCAGCACAATCAGATCACCGTTCCCGCCGACGGGCAAGCAATCTCCTTTGTCTCTCACGGCACCAGCCGACAGGCGCCCGAGCTCGTGCTCGGCAACGCCGCCGGGGGCGCGGACGATCACGAATGGAACATCACCGACCAGCGAACGCCGTCGGGGCGGCCGATCTCAGCGTCCCTGGACGTCGCCAAACAGAGCATGAGTCTCGTTGGCGCGGGCCGCTATGACCTGTCGATGGACGTGGTCGGCAACGGGGTGAGCGTATTCGCCCACCGCGATGTCGGTATCGGCACGGGGATCACCGCGGGGTTCGATTACGCGCACTGGTCGGCCGGGGACACGATGCCGGTGACCGAGACCAAGCACGGCATCGTGGTCCGCCGGCTGTTGCTCAGCGATGAGCCCGACCCCTCGGACACTGGCAGCGAGTTCACGCCGACCGAGTCAACACCCGCGCCCGCCGAGCCGCAGCCCCATCCGGAGCCTCCAGGCGCGAGCGCGACCACGCTGGTGTGCTCGCCGGCCACGGTGCCAGTCGGTGACACGACCACCTGCCACGTTGACGTGAGCGACCTGGACAGCTACGCGTCCGCCACCCCGACCGGCCAGGTCGACTTCTCCTCCGACCAGAGCGGCTCGTTCTCCGAGGACCGCTGCACGGTGTCGAACGCCGCCTGCGAGGTCACCTACACCCCGACGGCCGTCGGGTCGGGCACCCACGACCTCACCGCGAGCTACGACGGTGATCACACGTACCACCCGAGCCACGACACGATCGCCGTAAAGGTCACCCCCTCCAATAAGGTCGGCCCCGTGGGCGCCGCCCCGGCCTCCAGCACGGACACGTCGCTGGAATGCGAGCCCGCAGGGGTTGCCGTGAACGCACCGACGGCATGCACAGCTACCGTCACCAATACCGGCTCTGGGACACCGACCATGGCGACCGGCGACGTCGAGTTCTCCTCTGACGAAAGCGGTTCGTTCTCCGAGAACCGCTGCACGCTGTCGGACGGCGCCTGCCAGGTCACCTACACCCCGACGGCCGTCGGGTCGGGCACCCACGACCTCACCGCGAGCTACGACGGTGATCACACCCACCAGCCCAGCGGCGACATCACCACCGTGCAGGTTCACCTGCGCTCCACGGACACCTCGGTCGAGTGTGCCTCAACAACGTGCACGGCAACCGTCACAGACACCGACTCGGGGACGCCGAGTCCACCGAGTGGGACGGTCACCTTCGCCAGCGACCGCCCAGGCGAGTTCAATGAGAATCCATGCACCCTATCGGCGCTCAGCAATACCAGCGCCAGCTGCTCGGTCACCTTCACGGCCTATTCATCGGCGGTGTGCGACATCAGCGCCAGCTACAGTGGCGACTCCAGCCACGCCGGCAGCGCGTCGAGTGCGCCGAGTGCACTGGCCAGTCGCCAGCTCGCTGCCGCCCCGCGATCAGCCAGCCGGCCCCAGACAAGACTCAGCAAAGGCCGCTCCGCACGGGTGGCGGCTTTGCGCCCCACCTTGTCCTCAGACCACTACGCCAGGCAGAGGTGACATAGGGCAGCCGGTTGCTGGCCGCTCGACACCGAGATCATTGCCGCCGTCCACGAGAGGCCCGCGCCGATGATCCCCGCTGACCCGCGGATCGTCCCACGCCGCTGATCCACTGCTTCGCGCTGACGCGCGGCCGAATCGCATCCGTGTGGCCCGCGCGGGGGCGCGGCGCCGGGATCCCGTCCCGATGCCTGCCGCCGGTGCCGGTAACGTGAACGTCGAGATGGCCGTCGCAGACCTTGATGCGATCCGGGAGCAGCGGAGCGAGATCCTGGACCGTGCCTCACAACATGGCGCCCGGAACGTTCGCGTGTTCGGGTCCGCCGCTCGCGGTGACGCCGGGCCTGCGAGCGACGTTGATCTCCTCGTCGAAATGGAGCCCGGCCGAAGCCTGCTGGACTTCGTGGGGCTATGGCAGGAGCTGGAGGATCTGCTCGGTCTGAAGGTCGATCTGGTCAGTGAGGGCGGGATCAGCCCATACCTGCGCGAACAGATCCTGTCCGAGGCCATCGCTCTGTGAACAGCCAGCCCGCCTACCTCCTCCACACCCTCGACGCGGTAACGGAATACACCCAAGACGGCCGCGACGCCTTCTTCGCCGATCGGAAGGCCCAAGACGCGGTCATTCGCAACGTCGAGGTCCTCGGTCAGGCGGTCAAGGGCCTCTCAGAGGAAACCCGGGCATGCGATGACTCGATCCCTTGGCGCCAGATCGCGCGACAAGCTGATCCACGAATACTTCGGCGTTGATCTCACGCTGGTCTGGGACGTCGTCGAGCGCGAACTCCCGACACTGCGTCCCAGGATCGCCGCTCTACTGGAAGGCGTCATCGAATAGTCCGGACTGGCCAGACGTATCGCTCGACGCCAGGACACCGATGGCTGCGCCGCCGACTCATCACCCTGGCACAGGAGCTCACGGCGCCCACACAGCGCCTGGCCGCGGCCGACCAGAGACAAGCCAGAATCGTTCAGGGGCAGACGGTGGCGTAGCTCCGTCCGGGGACGTATTGCGCCCACTCAGCGTGGGTGAGGTTGCGTGCGGCGATGGCGCAGGCGCGGTGTTCCCATGCGGTGAGTGACGTCGGCCAGGTGAAGGCGTTGCCGTGGTCGTCGGTGACGAGCAGGTCGCTGCCGTTGGGGGAGAACGCGGCGGTCGACGCCGCGCCTGGATCGGTGCTCAGGGTCGTTCCCTCCTGCTGGAGGGTGGATGTGAACCACAATTTGACTGTCCCGTCGTCGCCAGCAGTGGCGAACCGCTGGCCGGTTGGGTCGAACGCGATGCTCGTGACCGGGCCGGCGGCTGCGGCGACCGGGCCCCCGATCTGGGCGCCACTGTCCGGGTTCCAGAGCTGGACGATCCCGCCCTGGGTACCGGTCGCCAGCGCTCCGTCAGGCGCGAACGCCAAGGAGACGGTGTCGTCGGCGCCGAGCGGACGGAGCGTCTGCCGGGCCTGACCGGTTGTCGGGTCGAGGACTTCAACGCTGGGAACCGGCAGGCCGCCGTCATCCGTGGTACCCGGGAGGCTCACGGCGAGCAGCCGGCCGTCGCGGGAGAACGCGAGCGCGGTGTAGTCAGCGGGTCCGGTTCCGAGGTCGCGCCGCGGCACGACTGGTCGTCCGTTGCTCGCTCGCCAGATCGCCAGCGATACCAGACGACTCCCGTAGAGTGCCAACAGGCCGCCGCTGGGCGACTCCAGTGTCTCGTTGCTGTCGATCGCCGCGAGGAGCTGGCCGTCGGGGGAGAAGGTGAGGGCTTGGATTGCCTCTGGCAACCCGACCAGCGGCTGCAGGCCGGCCAGTGAGTGCGCCAGCCGCGGCGTCCCGTTCACCTCCCACAGTTGCACGAGGCCGGAGTGACCGCCGACGGCAAGTTCGGGCCGGGAGGGTGACCACGCCAGTGCCGTGATCACGCTGCCCCTCGGTCTGATCGTGAACGAGGCCTTTTGCTGCAGCGTCCGGGCGGAGAACAGTCCGACCGTAGACGGGCCGAGCCGGGCCGCGAACGTCGTTCCATCCGGCGAGAGCGCCAGCGGTGGGGCGAGCGGCGAGACCGTCCCGCAGCAAGCCGTTCGCGGGCCGAACGCGGACCGACGTCCGAAGCTTCGGTCGCCGGTCAGGTCCCATTCGAGCAGGACGCCGCCGAGCGAGGAGGTGTAAAGCGTGCTTCCGTCTGGGCTGAACGCGACGGTTTGCACCTGCTCTGCCGGAGCGGTCAAGACATCGGCGGGCGTGGCGGTCCGCGGGTCCCAGACGATCACCTGGTTGTCGTCACCCGTGCTCGCCACGGAGCGACCGTCCGGTGAGTACGTGACGGTCGTCACTTGGCTGCTGTGCGCGCCGCTCCCTGCGCGCGCTTGGCCGGTCGCCGCGTCGAGGAATGACACCTGCCCGGTGTGTGAGCCGATCGCGATCGTCCGCCCGTCAGGGCTGATCGCTGCGGCGGACGGCGCCACGGGCGCTGGTGTGATCGCCACAGAGCTCAAGTGACGGAGCGAGCCGGCGTCGAGCACGGTGACGGTGCGCGCGTCGACGACGAGCAGCCGGGCGCCGGCGTCGATCAGTCTCACCGCGAGTACAGGTCCGGAGTCGATCCGGGTCGTCGACAGCCGCCGTCCGCTCGGGAGCGACCAGCGAGCCAGATAGGTGGCTCCGGGGTAGGGTTCAGCGAGGCCGTGCGACCCGTTGGGCTCTTCGTCGAAGACGTGGTAGGCGCAGTAGACCGTGCGGTCGTCCGGCGCGATCAGAATGCTGGCGTGCGCGGTGTCCGGCGTTTGCACCGCGATCTGCAGGGGATCGAACGCGAGCTTGCGAACCAGCGCGAGCGTGTGCGCGTCGCGCACCGCGATCGACTGCGGTTCGTCATCGGTTGGGTAGGCAAGCAGCGATCCGTCGCCGGAGTACACCGGTGCCAGCGCTGCGTCGAAATCGGCCAGCGGCGCTCGCTGCACGGCGTGGGTGCGCGGGTCGTAGAAGCTCACGTCGCCCAGGCTCGCGCCCGTGACAAAGAGGTACTCGCTGATCAGAGAGTGGCTGACGGCGAGCGTGCGACCGTCGGGGCTGACCGCCAACTGTGGCGCGAGACTGATCGGCAGCGCGAACGTGCCGATCACCGCCGGGCGACGCTGCAGCGTCGCCAGCAGCGTGCCCTCGGTCTGCGGTGAGCGATCGAGGTTGACCGCCTCGCGCGCCAGCAGCATCGCCACGTCCAGCTGCGGCTCATTCACCGCCTCCGCGCCGAGTTGCCGCGCGAGCGCCACGCGCGCCTCGTTGCTGGCGCTCTGCTGCTTGACCAGCGCGACGACTCCGGCGACCACAGCGACAACCAGTAGCGCGCCAACCCCGAGCAGCAGTCCGCGCAGCCGACGGTTCTGGGAGCGCTGGCGCCGTGCCTCGTGCTCGGCCTCGAGACGACTTGACTGGATGAAGTCGAGCTCCAGAGCAGTCAGCTCGTCGCGGTGTTGCCCGGTCCAGTCCAGCGCGCCCGCGAGCCTCGCGCCCCGGTACAGCTCCACGCGATCACGCCGCCGCGCGCTCCATTCGAGCGCGGTAGCGGTGAGGTGAGCGTGCACGCGCCGCTCTACCCGGTCCTCCTCGAGCCACCCACGATACCGTGGCCACTCACGCAGCAGGGCCTCGTGCGAAAGCTCGACCTCACCGTCGCTTGCGGTCAGTAGACGAGCTTCGGTCAGGGCGGCGAGCACCCGCTCGGCGCCGTCGATCCGCTCGAGTTCAGCGATCGGCGCGCGGCGGCGCGCCAGCGCTCCGTCCTCGCGGCCGGCCAGTCGCAGCATCACGCTGCGCGCGATCCGTTGGTCAGCCTCGCTCAGCTGCGTGAAGGCCGCCTCCGCGAGCCGGGCGACGGCGCCGCGCACACCCCCGCTCGTCCGGTAGCTCGGGTAGCGCAGGGCCCGGCCGTCCCGGCCCCGCCACAGCTCCAGCAGCGCGGTTGACAGCAGCGGCAGTCCTCCCGGCTCGCCGATCACATCGGACACGAGGGCGTCAACCAACGCACGCTCGACGTCGAGCTCGGCGCGAGCCGCCGGCTGCTCGATCGCGCGCACGAGCTCGTCCCGTTCCATCGGCCCGACCAGCCCGTGGCTACGGCTGAGCAGCTCCGCGAACCGCGGATAGGAGCCCACCTGGCCGTAGAAGTCTGCGCGCAGCGACACCACCACGAGCGCTCGCCGCTCGTCCGCACGCGCCGCCGCGACCAGCTGCGCAAGGAACGCCGCACGCTCCTGTTCGCTGTCGCACACGGTGAACAGCTCCTCCAGCTGGTCGACGGCGACCACGATTCGCTGCCCGCTCGCCAGCCGCGCGAGCACCCGATCCAGCCCATCCCCGTCGAGCGCGCTCCCGAGGCTCGCGCACGGATGCTCGCCCGGGCGCAGGAGAACCTGGCGCCAGCCCGTGCTACCCGGCAACGCACCGCCGCTCAACGCCGGCAGCACCCCGGCGCGCAACAGCGAGGACTTGCCGATCCCCGACGGACCGAGGATGCCGACCAGCGGCGACTCGGCCAGCCGCCCGACCACGTCCGCGATCAGCCGCTCGCGGCCGAAGAAGTACTCCGCGTCCGAGCGATCGAAGAACCCAAGCCCCTTGAACGGGCAGACGACCGAGGCAACGGTGCCGTTCGTGATTGCCGCCTGACGCGCTGCACGGTCCAAAGACGGGTCCTGCTCCAGGATCGAGCGCTCGAGCTCGCGCAGCGCCCGGGTCGGCTCGAGCCCCAGCTCGTCTCGGAGCCGTTCGCTCGCCTGCCTGTAGACCTCAAGCGCGTCCACCTGTCGGCCGGCGCGATAGAGCGCGATCATCAGTTGGCCGCGCAGCCGCTCCCGCAGCGGGTCGGCGGCGAGCAGCAGTTCCAGCTCCGAAATCAACTCGGCTTCCCGGCCGAGCGCCAGATCCGCGTCGATCCGATCCTCGAGCGCATGGATGCGCGCCTCCTGCAGCCGCGCGATCGCGCGCTGCGCGAACGGCTCGTAGGCAAACTCGGCCAGAGGTTGCCCGCGCCACAACGCCAGCGCTGAAGCCAGGCGGTCGGCGGCGCCCACCGTATCGCCGTCGGCCAGCGCGCGTCGGCCGGCGGCGCACAAGCCCTCGAACCGGCTCAGATCGAGCTGATCGCGCTTGATGGCCAGCATATAGCCCTGCCCCCGGGTCACGATCACATCACGGCCGAGCGCCTTACGAAGCTGAGATACGTACACCTGCACGGTCTTCGCCGCGGCCGCGGGCGGTCGCTCGCCCCACAGCTCGTCGATCAGACGATCCATCGAGACAGGCTCGCGGCTGTGTAACGCGAGCAGCGCCAGCAGCGCGCGCTTCTGCGCGCCCCCGAGCGCAACTGACTCGTCGTCGCGCACAACCTCAAACGGCCCGAGTATCCGGAATTCCACGACCGATCCCTCGACGTCGGCCCCGCCGACCCTACCACCTGGGCCAACAGCGCCATTTACCGGCCACTTGCCGTTCTTCACCGATCACTAACCGCCAGGCAACACGGTACGCAGCGCCCCTCGGTAACCGACAGGAGGCTCACGTGCCCACGATCCGGTCAATCAGCACGGCGATCGCGCTCGCTCTTCTCGCGCCCCTGACGGTCATGGCGACAGAGGCAAGCGCGGCCGCGACGAGCGCAAACGCTTGGTGGACGACCCATCAGCCCAGATCTCCGCTGGCGTTGAACATCGCGCCCGCTCGATCCACACCCGATTGGTGGCAGATGAGCCGGCCGCCTGCGGGCGATCTGGGCCTACGGGCTTCGTTGTCGGATGCGTTCACGTCGATCGAGCTTGGTGCCCCCCCATCAGTTCCAGTGGGCGCCAATCCGTCCGGCATCGCCGTGAACGAGGCGACTCACACGGTGTACGTGGTCGACGATGGCGACGATACGGTTTCGGTGATCGATGCGGATGCGTGCAACGCGCTGCGTCCTTCCGGGTGCGGTCAGCCGGTGGCCACGATCCCGCTCGGGCCGAGCGGGACGAGCGGGCCGGTCGCGGCGATCCTCTCCCCGGACGGCCGGACGCTGTACGTGACGTCCCCCGACGGTGCGAACTCGGTCGCGGTCCTCGACGCGGCCACGTGCAACGCGACCAACACGTCGGGCTGCGCCGACGGGCCAGTGGCCAGCGTGGCGACGGGAAACGGGCCGCTGGATGTGGCCGAGGATCCGCTCGGCCAGACGCTGTACGTGACGAACTTCGCCGATGACACGGTGTCCGTGATCGACGGACAACTGTGCAACGCCCAGCACACCGCCGGGTGCGGGGAGACGGCGCCGACGGTGTCCGTGGGCACCGCTCCGGTGGCGGTCGCGGTCGATGTCGAGACGCAGACGGTGTATGTCGGCAACCTCGATGACGACACCGTGTCGGTGATCGATGCCGGGCGGTGCAACGCCGAGCACCCCGCTGGCTGCCGAGACACGCCGCCGGTACAGGCGGTTGGCGGCGGCCCCGACGCGATCGCCGTATCCCGGCACGGTCGCACCGTATACGTCGCCAACAGCGGCACCAACGACCAGGGCGCGTCCGTGGCTGGTGGCAACACGGTCTCCGTGATCGACGCGCGCATCTGCAACGCCGCGCGTCCCCAGGGGTGCTCGGCGGTCCCAGCACCCGTGGTCGCCGTCGGCGCCGGACAGGGCAACCAACCACAGGCGGTCGCGGTCGATCCGCTGACCCACAACGTCTACGTGACCGACGACAACGACGACACGCTGTCGGTGATCGACGGCGCCCGGTGCGGCTGGCATGACGCCTCCGATTGCGCGCTGCCGGCGCCGACCGTGCAGACGGGTGCGGACCCCAGCGCCGTCGCAGTGGACCCGAGCGTGCACACGATCTACGTGCTGGACGCGGCCGACAACGCCGTCGCGGTGATCGCCGCCCACGCGTGCACCAATTCGGATCCGATGGGTTGCCGGCCGGCGCCGGCAGTGGCGGCGCCGCTGGCGCCGTACCACGAGCTCAGCAGCGCCGCGGTCGACCCCGCGCAGCACACGGCGTACGTGATCGACTCTGGCGTCAACGGAGCCGGGCCCTCCACCCTCGATCTGATCGACACCAGCAAGTGCAACGCGGGCGACCGCGCGGGTTGTGATCCGCATCCAGCGCTGGCCACCGTGACGTTGCCGAGCTCCCCGAGCGACGTCGCCCTGGACCCGCGCACCAACACCCTGTACGTGTCTGAAGGCAACCCCGGCCCCGACCAGCTCGAGGTGATCGCCGCCGCGAGCTGCAACGCCACGATCACCTCGTGCGCGAAGACTGCCACGATTCCATTCGCCGACGGCACCAACCCGCAGAACCTCGTGGTCGACTCGGCCACCCACACGGTCTACGTCGGGCTCCTCGACAACATCGCGGTGATCGACACTCGCCACTGCAACGCCGAGGACATGACCGGCTGCGCGACCCAGACCCCAGCCACGATCCCGGTTGCATTCGGCGGAATGGCCGTCGCACCGGGCACGCTGTACGTCACCGGCCTTGAGAACCCCGACACCCCGGGCTGGGTGAGCGTGATCGACACGCAACACTGCCAGGCCGCCGATACCTCCCAATGCGCCTCCCAGAGTCCACCCGAGGTGCCCGTCGGGCTCTTCCCGGAGGACGGCGCCGTCGATCTCGATCACCACACGCTCTACGTGATCGACAACGCCTTCGGCAACAGCACCGGAATGCTGTCGATGATCGACACCACCCACTGCAACGGCGACGACACCAGCGACTGCGCCAATCAGACGCCGGGCGCCATCCCGATGCGGCGCGCCCCATTTAGAGAGACCTTCGACCCCGCCACGAGCACGCTCTACGTGACCAACTTCGCCAACGCGAGCGTGTCGCTGATCAACACCGCCACCTGCAACGCCACCATGCACGCCGGCTGCCGACCCGTACCGCCGCAGGTCGTCGTCGGCAGCGGACCATGGTCACCGGTCCTGGACCCAGGCACCCGAACCCTCTACGTCCCCGACTTTTGGGACGGCACCGTATCGATCGTCGGAACCGGTCAGTGACGGAGGTGCCGCCGGCCGGTCGCGTAGAACTTCGGGCGGGCCCGAGTTGCGGTGTCGTCAGAGGGTGGCGCGGGCAACGGCGGTGACGATGACGGCGGCGGCGATGCAGGCTGGGGTGGGTAGGCCCGTAGTGCGCGCGGTGGCGGCGGTGAGGACGCCGAGGGTGAGTGGTGCGTTGGCGGAGGACCAGTGGGAGCCGAGGATGTCGGAGATGACGAGGCCTGCGAGGAGTGCCGGGGCGAGGAGTGCGATGACACCTCTGGCGCGCGACGGGAGCGGGCGGTGGCCGAGTATCGCTGGGCCTGTGGCCTTGATCGCGAAGCTCGCGAGCGCGGTGAGCGCGACGCAGATCCAGATCGTCAGCACGAGTGCTCGGGCTTGGTGGTTCGGAGGCCGAGGAGCACGGCAGCGGCACCACCGAGAAGTGCGGGGCCTGCTGGCAGTGTGAGGAGCAGCACGGCGGTGATGACGGCGGCGGCGGCCGAACAGCACCCCGCGGCTGAAGTGCCCGTCGCCTTGGTGCGCCAGGAGCCAAGAGCCGTCCACGACCGTCTGGGCTTCGACCGCGCGCCGCCATGCGCTCGGGCGAGCGCACCGAACGTCACGCCGAGCACGAACGTGCTTCCCGCCAGTCCTGCGCTGCGGCGCAGGCCCGTGCGCATGTCGTCGATCGTGGCCATACGCCGACTCTAACAGTCTAACTCTGTTTAGCTTGTTAGTAGAATACGCGTCATGCCCCCCACGACCCCTTCGCAGCCAGGATCGATCGAGCTCATCGGCGGCCACCCCGGGCTTGATCTCGTCAACACGGTGTCCTGGCGTCACGACACCGACCGCCGACGCGAGAACCTCGCGGTGCCGCTCGACCTGCTCACCTGGGCCCACCGCGCCGCCGTCCTTGACCAGCACGACCTCACCGCGATGCGACTCGCGCTAGCCCAGGACGCCGAGACGGCCGAACGCGTCCTGCGCCAAGTACACGAGCTCCGTGAGCAGCTGTACCACCACCTCGCCCACCGCATCGACCATCCTGGCGGCGAGCAGCGGATCAGGGACGGCTCCCCGTTGCACCGCGCATTCGCCGACGCAGTCACCGCGAGCAGCCTCACCGGCACGCCGCCGCGATGGACCCTCGACGTGCGCGGCCGGCTCGATATCACTCCGGTTCTCGCGCTGCATGCGCTCGATCTCCTACACACGATGCCCCCGGACCGTTTGCGTCGCTGCGACGACGACGGCTGCGGCTGGCTGTTCCTCGACAGAACCCGCAACCACAGCCGCCGATGGTGCAGCTCCCGCGACTGCGGCAACCGCGACCGCGCCCGCCGCCACTACGCACGCAAGGGATGCCGGTCAGATCCGGAGAATCAACGCCAGGGCGTCATCGACAGCGCGTAGCTCGTCGGCTTGCCCGCGTTCAGGCCCCGGGGTCAGCCGAGTGCCGCCTGACCGCCCGGGAGCGACGGGAATGAGCGCTCTGCCCGTGGGGGGAGAATGTAGTTGGCGCGCCTGAGGACGGAGATGAACTCGTTGATCCCGTTGTTGACGGTGTCGGTGATCGCAGGGTTCTGGAGGTGCGCACCGGTCGCGTTCATGGCGTTGCGGGTGGTGACGAAGTCATCGATCGAGCGCTGCACGGAGACGAAGTGCAGGCCGGCGTAGCCACCGTCGACGGTGTTGAAGTCGCGGCGGATGATGAGCGGCTTGCCGTTACGGCGGGCCAGAGCTGAGGTCTGCGAATGTCCGATCACTCCGTAGCTACTGATCGCCTGGTTGATGAGCTTCGGGTTGCTCTCGGCATCGGTCGTGAAGTGTTTGACCTGCTCGGCCGTTGTCTCGGGTGAGTACATGCGCGCGACGCGCTCACCGTAGGACAGTCCTTGGTACCACTGTGTGAGCTGCAGGCGCATGTAACTCACCTGCATCGTCGTGCCCTCCGCAAACGGACCGCCCGCGATCGTCACGCCGTCCTCGGTGGCCTGATTCTTCCGCAAGCCGGACTTGAAGCCCATAAACAGAGGTGACCCCGCCCCGACCGGCCGGCCCGGCGGAATGCCCCGGACGTCCTGATGGGCTGCGGCCAGCCCCGCGCCGACGAATCCGGTCCGGGTCTCGCGCCAGCGCAGCGCCGGGGAGAGCGCCAGTGTGCCGTTGGCCCCGGGGAGCCTGGCGCCACGGACGAGCGCCGCTTCGACGGCGGCGAGGCGCTCTTGATCATCGCAGGCAAAGTGCAGGCACAAGTGGTACTCATCGATCGCCGGGGATTCGAAGTTCGACAGGCCCGTCGCGGTCGGAATCGGCGAGGCGATGCCCAACACGCGCCGGAAGTATGCGGGACCCCAGCCGGCAGTGAACAGCAGCCCGTCGGGTCCCCAGGGGTAGCGGCGCTCGAGCGTCCGTAGCGCCGCCTCCAGCAGTCGCGCGTACGCCGGCGTCGGTCGCCCCCTCACATCGAAAAACAGCAGGCGATCGAACCGCGGGGCGATCGGGTCCCCCACTGAGTCGACCGACAGCGACGCAACCCATGCGTGCTGGCGCGCCGGCAGACCCGGCGGCTGGCTGCCGAGTGTCAGGACCGACACCCCACTGGTGGCGAAAGCGCGGCGCGCGCGGAGTGCGGCGGCAAGCCCACCGGCGGCCACCGCGGACGCGCCGGTCAGGAATGTCCGGCGGGTCAACTGCCGCCCGTCGCTGCCGCCCTCAGCCCTCATGTGGGTATTGAACGCTAACCTATCGGCGCGGGTTTTCCGAATGAGCGAGGGCGTTGGCGGGTCCGCTCGGACCCGGACATTTCTCTGTGACACGCATATGCAACCGTCTGGCCGTTGTGACCGCGCTTGCCGGCGCCGCTTTCGCTGTCGGGACGGGCGCCACGCTCGGCGTTTCCTCCGCCTCCGCCGTCACCGCACCGACGGTCAGGCTCGAGCGCACGGACGCCGGGAAGATCCTGACCGATCGGTCAGGATTCACGCTCTATATGTTCACTCGGGACCGGCGCGACCAGGACCGTTGCGCGTCCGTGTCGGGATGCCTCGGTGCCTGGCCGGCACTGACCACAAGGAGCCGGCCGGTGGCCGGTGCCGGAGTTCGGTCGTCACTGCTCGGCACGATCAAGCTACACGGCGACGTCAGGCAGGTGACGTACGCCGGTCACCCGCTCTACACCGACGAGGCCGACTTCGGCCCGGGCTCGACGCTCAACGTTGGCCAAAGCGAGTACGGCGGCCGCTGGTACGCCGTCAACGCGGCCGGCCAGCAGACCAATTAGCGCTCTCCCCTAGGCTGGGTCCGGGCTGGACGCGCCGGTGTCAAACAGGGTGTCGATGGGCACCGGGCGCCCGATCGCGAAGCCTTGTGCGAAGTCGACGCCGTACTCCCTGAGCAGCTCGAGCGTGGCTTGGTTCTCGACGCCCTCGGCGACCGTCTGGCGCCCGAACCCCTGGGCGAGGTTGACGATCGCCTTGACGACGTGCTGATTCTGAGGACTCTCGAGCAGATCGCGCACGAACTGGATATCGATCTTCAACACGGTGATCGGCAGGCGCTTGAGATAGCTAAAGCCGCCATAGCCGACGCCGAAGTCATCGAGGGCGATTTCGCAGCCGAGCTCGCGCAGCTCGCGCACGAACGCTTCTGCGACGGCTTCATCGGTGGCGAGCGCGGTCTCGGTGATTTCGCACACGAGCAGCCCCAGGGCGGCGCCGGTTTCATGCAGTCCGCGGACCAGATCGCCGATCAGCTCGCGCGAACCGAGTGACTTGCCGGAGATGTTGAACTGCACCTTGATCCCGCGGCCCGCCAGCTTGACTGCTTCGGAGAGCACCCAGCGATCGATCTCCTCGATCAGCCCGAACTGCTCAGCGGCGGGGAGGAAGCGAATCGGCGGGATGAGCACGCCGTCGCGGTCCACCATCCGCAACAGCAGCTCGTACGCGACCAGCTCGCGGGTCTGCACGTCGATGATCGGCTGCGCGTGGAGCACGAGGCGGTCCTCGTCGATTGCGTCGCGGATCCGGCCGACCCAGGTGAGCGTCTCGAGCTCGCGCTTGTGGCGCTGCTCTTTGGCGCGCCGCGCGCTGACGTCTCCGAATACGACCACCATCCCCTGAACCTGTTCGTCGATCGTGATCGGCGCGGCGCTGTAGGAGACGGGCAACAGCCGGCCGTCACGCCGGGTGAACGTATCGTCCTCGACGCGGACCGTCTTGCCCGTGCGTAGCGCAATGAACAGCGGGCAGTCGGCTGCCGCGTAGGGCGAGCCGTCCTCGCGCTGGAAGTGGACGGTGTCGTGCATCGAGCGGGTACCGAGCTCATGCATGGTCCAACCGAGGAGCTGCTCGGCCGCCTCGTTCATGTACGTGACGTGCTCGTCACAGTCAAATGAGAACATCCCCTCGGCCATACTGTTGGTCAGCGCGGCCAGGAAATGCTCGCTCGCGCGCAGCTCGGCCGCCTGGACCTTTGAGGCGGTGTTCTCGCGCGTGGCATCGGCCGCAGCCAAGACATCGTGTGGCTGGCCGAGAACGTCGTGATCACGATCCCGCTCAGTCACATCCCGCCAGGTGAGGACGAGCAGCTCCCCGGCCCTCAGTGCTCGCACGTCAAAGCAACGCCGGCCGGGCTCTCCGCCGCGGCGGTGGGGCTGCGTAAAATCGTCGAGCGCCAGCGGCTGACCGGTCTCAATCACCGCCACGTAAGCAGCGAACAACCCCACCGGTGCCAACTGTGTGGACCGGTCGAGCATACGCATACCGAGCAGCTCCTCGCGCGCGAGAACGTTGGCCTCACACGCGGCATCGTTGGCGTACTCGTAGAAGAAGTCGACGATCTCGCCCGACTCGTGGCGCACGGGTCTCAGCAATACGAACGGGTCGATCATCGTCTCGATCGACGTGTGGAAGCACTCCTCGCATCCGGCGAGCCCCACCGCGAGCTGATCAGGCCGATGCTTGGCCGGCTGCGCCGACTCGGCACCCATAGCACGTCCACTACTGGACCCCATCACGTACCTTCCTCGCGGGACGGCGCTGCACCAGACCTCCACAATCGCCTGCTACCAATCGCAATCGGCAACCGCGCCAGCCGACGCGAACCGCGCGGAGGGTTCTGGACGTTCGTTGCGGTCACCGTCGCTCGTACGTTTGGCTAGACGCCGCTGATTAGAGAGTTCTAAGCCCTCCCGCCACCGAATTAACTCCAAAGGAGCGTCGACCGTAAGCGGCGCGCGGCACGCGCGCCGCCGAAGGTGATCTGATTGAAGAGAACGGATGTGATGGAGCCACAGAGCGGTTCAGCAGGCGACGGCACTCTCGCAGCGTCCGATCTGGCGCTGCTGCATCGCACCTTGACCGCAAACCTGCCTGATACGTCGATGTTTCTCCTGGACCGAGATCTGCGCGTCCTGATCGCCGAGGGCGAGGGCGTACGCCAGCTCCCGTGGGTTGACGAGACCATGTTCCGGGGGCGGCTGGTGGCCGAACTCCAAGGCGAGCTGCCCAGTGAGGTGCTGGCGATGTCGCTGGATTGCTATCAAGGCGCGCTTGACGGCGAACGTGGTGCGTTCGAGTTCGACAGTGACGGGTTCAGGTTCGTCGTCACCGCCGTGCCCATCCGCGGCGAGGACGGACGGGTCGAGTCCGCACTGGTCGTGGTCCGTGACATCACCGAGCGAACGAACGCTGAGCGGCGGCTGGCCCAGCACGCGCGCCAGCAGCAGTGCGTGGCGCGATTGGGCCAGTCCGCCTTGCGCGAGCGCAACCTGAAGACGCTGATCGACGAGGTTGTGGCTGCCGTCGCACGTACCCTTGATCTGGGATTTTGCGTGGTGCGTGCGCTGCGTCCGAGCGAGGAGACCTTCGAGACCGCGGCCAGTGTCGGCTTTCGCGAGGGAGTCCTCGAGCCCGCCGAGATACGCAACGACCCGAGTTCCGAGCCAGGCTACGTTCTCATTCGGCGCGAACCGGTCGTCGTGGCGGACCTCAGCGTCGAGAACAGGTTTGACCGGGACACGCTGCTTCTGGATCACAGCGTCGTCAGTGGTATGAGCGTCGTTATCGAGGGCCGCGCGCGGCCGTTCGGTGTGCTCAGCGCTTATACCAGCGCTCAGCGCACCTTCGACGAGGAGGACGTGAACTTTCTCACCGCGGTCGCCAACGTCCTCTCGGCCTCGGTTGAGCGCCATAGCGAGGAGGCCATCAGCCGACACGCCGCCCGCCACGATCCCCTGACCGGGTTGCCGAACCGCACCGTGGCCCTCGACCGCCTCGACCACGCGCTGAGCCGCCGACGCCGCGACGGGACGAATGTTGCAGTGCTGATGCTCGACCTCGACCGCTTCAAGATCATCAACGACTCGCTCGGACACCGCGCCGGCGACGAACTCCTGGTCGCTTTCGCGCCCCGACTGCGTCAGATCCTGCGCTCCAGCGACACCGTCGCGCGGCTGAGCGGCGACGAGTTCGTGATCGTCTGCGAGGCGCCCAGCAGCGTGCACGAGGTCACGGCGGTCGCGCAGCGAGTCGCCGCCGTCACGGCTCAGCCGTTTGGGCTACAGAGTGGCGAGCACTTCATGACCGCCAGCATCGGCATCTCGATCGCGACCAGCCCCTACGATACGCCGGAGTCGATGCTGCGCGACGCCGACGCCGCGATGTACCGGGTCAAGAAACGCGGACGCGGCCAGTACGAGGTCTTCGACGATGGGATGCGCGCCGAGGACCTCGCTCGACTGCGCATCGAAACGGAGCTGCGACGAGCGCTCAACCACGATCAGCTGCGCGTCGATTACCAGCCCATCATCGACACCGTCAGCCGTCGACCGACGGGAATCGAGGCGCTCGTACAGTGGGAGCATCCCGAACGCGGTCTGATCGCCTCGGCGGACTTCATCCCGATCGCCGAGGAAACCGGCCTCATCATCGCGCTGGGACGGTCGGTCCTCACTCGGGCATGTGAGCAGGCCGCGGTATGGCAACGGCGCTTCGACGTTCCGCTCCAGGTGCTCGTGAAGGTCTCAGCGCGCCAGATCGCAGACCGCCTGTTTCCAGCCGATGTCGCGGACATCGTCACCCGCAGCGGGCTGCGGCACGGGACGCTGGGGCTGGAAGTCACCGAGAGCGTCCTGCTCGCCGGAGCTGGTTCCACGGCGACCGTTCTCACCCAACTGGTCGACGCCGGCGTGCGGCTGATACTGGCTGATTTCGGCACCGGGTACGCGTCCTTGACCAACCTCACGGAGTTCCCGCTCGCCGGCCTCAGAATCGACCGCTCGCTCACGAACGGGATCGGGCGCAGCCCCGCCGACCCGGCAATCGTGAAGGCGGTGATCGATCTGTGCCGGGCGCTGGGCCTGACCGTCGTGGCCGACGGCGTGGATTCCGAGCAGCAGCTCAGCCAGCTGTGTCTGGCCGGCTGCACCCAGGCGCAGGGGCACCTGTTCTCCCGAGCGCAAGCCGCCAGCGCCACCAGCGAATATCTCGCTGACCTGCTGCTGTAGGGTAGGTTACCTACCTTACGAGACTCGTTCGCCTCAGGCGCTGCTGCGGCAGTGCGAGCCGCCGCACTGGGGCGCGCCCGCCGCCGCTCGGCTCCGGCCGGGACGCGGGTATCCTCGTCGGTAGGCGATGAAGCTCGCCTTCAAACGCGCCTCCTGGCGCTGATGGCTTCTAGGGTCCGGTCACGGGCCGGCAGGCCAACACAACAGGAGCGATGAACGCAGCGCAACGATCGAAGCGGTGGAACGCGGCGGGCGCCGCGGCGGGCGGCCTGGCCGCCCTGGTGGCCGTCGTTGCGCTGGCCGGCCGCGTCCCGTTGGACGGCTCGACGCCGGTGAACGCCAGCTCGGCGCGCACCCCACTCGCGGCGCTGTGCCTGCTCGTCGTCGGTGCCGGCGCGATCGCACTGGGGGCGATGACCGTGTTGTTGGCGCCCGGTCGCCGGCGCCGCGACGACGAGCCAGAGCGCGAACGACCAGCCTTAGAGGTGCATTGGGCGTGGAAGCTCGCGGCGATCCTGATCCCGTTCGCCCTCGGCGCCGCATTGGTCGCCGCCGCAGTCCTCGGCGCGCGGATCATCCCCGCGCCCGCGCGGCCCCGCTTAGCAGTGCCGACGCACGCTGTGGCGGCGACGCCGGCACCCCCACCCGGCGCGAGGAGCTTCGAGCTTCCCTCGTGGCTGCCGTGGACGGTGCTCGGGATCCTGGCCGTCGCGGCGCTGATCGGTGGCTGGGTACTGCTGCGACGCTCGCGCACGCTCACCGACGAAGCTGCTCGCACTCCCGCGAGCAGAGCGGCAGTGGAGGCAGCGATCTCGGCGCTCGACTCAACGCAGGATCCCCGTGCCGCGGTGATCGCCGCCTACGCCGCGATGGAGCAAACGTTCGCCGCCCACGACCTCGGGCGCCGGGGCGCCGAGGCGCCGCGCGAGTATCTGTGGCGGGTGCTGAGGGCGAGCGAGGCCCCGGCAGATCCCGCGGTGACGATCACCGACCGATTCGAGGAGGCGCGCTTCAGCACGCATCCGATCTCCGAGCACGCCCGCGGCCGTACGCTGGCCGCGTTGAGCTCCCTGCGCGACAGCCTGGGTGGAGAACGCGGCCGATGACCTCCGCCCCAATGCCTGAGCGGACCCGACGGGCTGCTCCCCCGCCGGAGCGCCGGCGATGACATTGGCGCTCGAGATTGCCTTGATCGCGATTGCCGCGGTCGCCGCCGCAATCTGCGTCGCGCTCGTGCCCGCCGGCCCGTCAGGCCGGCCGCGACGGGGTGCTCCACGCGCGCCATCGTCACCGCCGCAACTCGTCGAGTTGGAGCGGCTGATCGGGACCGCCCACGTGAGCGCGCTGCAACTCCACGCCTACCTGCGCCCGTTGCTCGCGGAGATCGCGTCGACGCGGCTGGCCGCGCGGGGCGTCACGCTCGAGGGCTTGTCAGACGAAACGGGGCGACCGCTGCTCGGCGATCGCCTATGGGAGCTGGTGCGGCCGGGTCGTCCGTTCCCCGAGGACCGGCGAGCGCCGGGCCTCTCAGACGCTGAGCTCGCGACCATGCTCGACAGGTTGGAGGCGTTGTGAACGCGGACGACGGCACGCTGTCATGCGCCGAGCTGGCTGAGCGCAGCGAGCGAATCCTGCAAGAGATCGAGCGGGCGGTCGTGGGCAAGCACGACGCGCTCGAGCTCGTCCTGCTCGGGCTGCTCGCCAACGGCCATGTCCTGATCGAGGACAACCCCGGGCTGGCCAAGACGCTGATCGCCCGCTCGTTCGCGGCCGCCACCAGCCTGCGCTTCACCCGCGTGCAGTTCACGCCGGACCTGATGCCCGCCGACATCACGGGCTCGAACGTGTATGACCAGCAGCGGGGCGAGGTGAGCTTCCGCCCGGGACCGATCTTCACCAACATCCTGCTCGGCGACGAGATCAACCGCGCGCCACCGAAGACCCAGGCGGCGCTGCTGGAGGCGATGCAGGAGCGCCAGGTCACCGTCGAGGACGGCACCCGCCGCCTCGAACCACCGTTCCTGGTGCTCGCCACGCAGAACCCGATCGAGTACGAGGGCACCTACCCGCTGCCCGAGGCGCAGCTTGACCGCTTCCTGTTGCGGATCGCCGTCGGCTACCCCGACGTCGAGGCGGAGGTCGAGCTGCTTGCGCGCCGCCTGGCCCGAGACCGCGACGAGGTCGAGCTGTCGGCGATCGTCGACCGCGCACAGCTGATCGCGATGCAGCAGGCGGTCGAGCGCGTCTACGTGGCCGACAGCGTGGTGCGGTACATCGTGGCCATCGCGGCCGCAACGCGGTCCAGCCCGCAGGTCCAGGTCGGCGCGAGCCCGCGCGGAACGCTCGCGCTGCTGGGACTCGCCCGAGCCCGCGCGGCGCTCGACGGTCGCGATTTCGTCGTCCCCGACGACGTCAAGTCGGTCGCCGTGCCCGCGCTGGCGCACCGCATCGCGCTGCGCCCCGAGCTCTGGATCAAGCACGTCGCGGCCGGCGATGTGATCGGCGAATGCCTGGCCAGCGTGCCCGCACCGGTCGTCGAGCCCGGGGCGCCGGCGCGCACATGACCGGCTCTGTCTCACCGCGGCTGCGGGGCCTGATCGGGCTGGCGGGCGCCGGGCTGATCGGCGCCCTGGCGACCGGGCGCCCGGAGCTGGCGGTGCTCGCGGCGCCGTTCGTGCTGCTCGCCGGCGTCGGCCTCACGCTCGCCGAGGACCCTCGTCTGACCGCGGTCGTAGCCGTCGACCACGCGCGCGTGCTCGAGGGCGAGCACCTACGGGCGACCGTCGCGCTGCACAACCAGGGGGCCCGCGCAGTCCAGGCCGAGCTGA
>Ga0302326_10003207_pt1 | contig 38739 bp, 31 predicted proteins | sample Palsa_T0_3_FD_202264 | JGI IMG/M metagenome (GOLD analysis project Ga0302326, IMG submission 202264) | Peat permafrost microbial communities from Stordalen Mire near Abisko, Sweden - Palsa_T0_3 | ecosystem: Environmental > Terrestrial > Soil > Palsa > Peat permafrost | place: Sweden: Abisko... | reverse complement strand
TAGGGGTCCTTCGACTGCGCGAGACGGTGCGCTTTGCGCATCGTCTCGCTTCGCTCAGGATGACAGAATATGAGGGGCTTCCTAGTTGCTTTCGTTGCTGGCGCGCTTCCAGTTGATCAGTTCGCCGATGGTGGAGCTCGTGCTGGATACTGGCTGCTTGTAGGCTTCCACTTCCATGCGCGATGCTTCTTCGCCGACGGCACGGATGCTGAGTCCGACTTTCTTTTCTTCGGGACTCATTTTGATGATTTTGAAATCGTGCTCGAAGCCGGGCTCGAGGGTCATGGGCTGGCCGTTTCCGTCGACAGCTTCCGATTTGTGGCACAAGCCTTCGACGCCCTCGGCGATTTCGACGAACGCGCCGAACGCCGCCACACGCAGGACTTTGCCGTGCACGACGTCGCCGATGTGGTGAGTCTCGAAGAACGATTCCCAGATGTCGGGCTGCAGTTGCTTGACTCCGAGCGAGAGACGGCGCTTGTCGGGCTCAATGGCAAGCACGATGGCTTTGACGCGATCGCCTTTCTTGAGAACTTCCGAGGGATGTTTTACGCGCTTGGTCCAGCTCAGGTTGCTGACGTGGACTAAGCCGTCGATACCATCTTCAATTTCGAGGAAGGCGCCGAAGTCGGTGAGGTTGCGGACGCGGCCTTCCACCGTCATGCCGACGGGGAATTTCTCGTGCAGAGAATCCCAGGGATTGGCGGCGAGTTGGCGCATGCCGAGAGAGATGCGGCGCTCCGTCGGATTGACGTTGAGCACTACGCAGTCGACTTGATCTCCGACATTGACGAGCTTCGACGGATGCTTCATGCGCTTGGACCAGGTCATCTCGCTGACGTGCACGAGGCCTTCGATGCCTTGCTCGAGTTCCACGAAGGCGCCGTAGTCGGTGACACTGATCACGCGGCCGCTGACGTGAGCGCCCACGGGATAGCGATGCTCGGCGTCGAGCCAGGGATCGGGAGTGAGCTGCTTGAAGCCTAGGGAGACGCGCTGTTTTTCTTTATCGTACTTGAGAACCTTTACCTGAATCTGATCGCCGACGTTGACCAGGTCGCGGGGGTGGGTGAGGCGTCCCCAGGACATGTCGGTGATGTGGAGCAGGCCGTCGAGGCCGCCGAGGTCGACGAACGCGCCGTACTCGGTGAGATTTTTTACGACTCCGGTGAGCACGGCGCCTTCTTCAAGGTGCTCCAGAGTTTTCGAGCGCTTTTCGAGTTGCTCGCCTTCGAGGAGTTCCTTGCGCGAAGCCACGATGTTGCCGCGCTTCTTGTTGAGCTTGATGATGGCGACTTCGATGGTCTGGCCCTTCATGCCGTCGAGGTTGCGGACGGGACGCACGTCCACCTGCGAACCGGGCAGGAAGGCGCGCGCGCCGAGAATATCGACAGTGAGGCCGCCTTTGATGCGTTCGATCACGACTGCCTTGATGGGCTTCTTGTCGTGGTACGCCTTTTCAATTTCGTCCCAGGCGTGAATGCGCTGTGCCTTCTGGTGAGAAAGGTTGATGTAGCCTTCCTCGGTCTGGCCCTTGTCGCGCATCACGTCGATTTCGTCGCCGGGCTTTACCTTGGGCTTGCCCTCGTGATCGAGCACTTCGGCGAGTGGCAACATGCCCTCGGACTTGGCGCCGATGTCGACCACCACATGCGTGCCGGTGAGCTTGAGCACGGTGCCTTTGATGACGCGGTCGGCGCCGGCCGCGGCTTCTTCGGCTTCGGTGGTGAAAGTCTCGAGGGCGGAGGCGAAATCTTCGCCCGCCGGCTTGTCGTCCTGGGACGCCTCGTGCTCGGCTATTTCCTGAGCAGTCGTGTCGTGCACGGCGAAACCGGGCTCATCCCCGGGCTCGGCGAGAGCGGCGCTCTCGCTGGCATGTGAACGAGCCGCAGTCGCGGTGGGCTCGGGTTCAGTCGCAAGGGCGGTGTTGGAATCTGAGTTGGGGGCGGTAGTCTCGTCGAGCAAGGTCATGCCTCTCTGATGAACGGGATGCGGGGCCTGCCTGACGGACTGCTGGAGTGCGTCGTTTGGTTGTAGTGGGCTCACCCTGGCGAGTGAGCTGACAAAACCAGCTGTCGGACGTTTTACAGAAACCCGCGTCCAAAGGGAACACTTCGACTATAGCAATGGGTTACAAACAGTGTCAAACGCAAATCTCGGGCTGGAGGCAGGAGGGTCTGGTAATGCGGAAAAATGTCTGAAAAGGCTTGCGGCGCGCAGGCTCGGCAGCGGTGGGTCTTTTCGAGGTGGAGGAAGAGAAAACGATGAACCACTAAGGGCACGAAGTATCACGAAGAGCTTTTCAGGCAAGTGCGCGAGTTCCCCGCGGCGGTTTGCATCTGCTAACCTGCCGCTATGGATTATCTCTGGACGCCGTGGCGGTACGCCTACGTTTCTTCGGCCGGAAAGATTTCGGAGTGCGTTTTCTGCGACGCGGTTAAGAGCGGAGACGACGCCAAGGCGGGGATCGTTTATCGCGGCGAGCGATGTTTCGTCATTTTGAATGCGTATCCCTACACGCCGGGGCATGTGATGGTGGTCCCTTATGCCCATCTGGACGAGTTGCAGAAGCTGCCGACGGAAGCGGCTCACGAAATGATGGGTCTTAGCCAGCGCATGGAGTCCGTGCTGCGCGATCTCTACCATCCGGACGGAATTAACCTGGGAATGAACATCGGCAAGGCCGCGGGAGCTGGGATCGCAGGGCACATTCATATGCATGTGCTGCCGCGCTGGGTGGCGGATGCGAATTTTCTCTCCGTGGTGGGAGAGACTCGCATTCTGCCGGAGATGCTGGATGTGACCTGGAAGCGGATTAGCGGGGCGCTGGCGAAAACTGTTTAGCAGGTGCGTTGCATATGCCCTGAGTGGCCACGAATGCAAAGTAAAGGAGTGTCGGAACTCCCTCAATCGCCAGTGGTGGCGCCGTGTTGCATAGGTTCTTCGCTTCGCTCAGAATGACAAGGTTGCGGGTCACTTCTTCTTCTGGCCTGGTTCCGGGACGGTGACTTCATTTTTTCCGGAGCCGTAGACATCGCCGACAACTTTTAGATTCTTGTCCAGGCGCACGACGGCGCCCAGTGGGCCGCGACGCGGACGGACTCCGCGAGTGAAGACGCTTGGCATCTGGCCATATCGCAGATCCTGAAAATAGACGATGTAGCCGTCGTCGGGCAGCGCTTCGGTTTCCGTGATAGGGTATTGCGCCCAGGACAGGTAGACGCGACCCAGATAGGAATTTTTGGCCGCCAATGTGACCGGGGTTTCCTCTGGCTTGTAGCGGATCTCGAGGCGGCCTTCGGGATCGACCTCGGGTTCCAGCGAGTTCACCGGGGCGAGCGCGAAGAAGCTTGAAGTTTCCACCACGCCATACCAGTGAAACGGATCGGTCATCGCGGGATAGGCGGAAACCCGCAGCGGGTCAGCATTTTCGTAGGACCGGGCGGAGAGCGCATTGAGCGCGCGGCGATGTTCGTAATCGCGCACTCCCCACATCAGCACTACTCCTGCCAGGGCCAGAGTCGCGGCGACGCGGCCTCTCGGCCGGTGCTGCCGCACGCCGACTTCGCGATCTATCAAGGAGAAGAGCTCCGGCACGATCAGCCCCAGGAACAGCAAGGCCAGCATCACGGGCTCAACGATGAAGACGATGTCCCACGAGTACCATTTTTCGTAAAACGGCCAGAAGGGACGCACGCCGTAATTGTTGGTGAAATCGAGCAGGATGTGGCTGAGTCCCGCGAGGCACGCGTAGAGGTAGAGGACTCCCCAGCGCGGCGGCAGGTTCGGATTGTTCAGCTTGCGACCGCGCAGCCGCCAGATCAGGTAGACGAAGGCAACCACAGCTACGGCATCGATGGGAGCGCCGAGAAAAGAGTGAGTGAAGCCGCGATGATGGGCGAAGCCGAATGCGGGGCCGCCGAAACGGCTGAGAATGTCCAGGTCGGGAGCTTCGGCGGCGAGCGTGAGCGTCAGCGTGGCCAGGGCTGTGTTGCGATTCAACCCGGCGCGACCCATGCACGCGCCGGTCAGGAAGTGGGTGACGGGTTCCAAGCGTTCTCGGGATATTGTGACATGGGGGAGGGTGGGTGCGCATGGGGGCTCGGGAAACTGGCTGGAAGTGTGGCGTGTCGCGGCTCGCTTCTCGGACGGTTCGCAGCTCGCTTCGCTTTGCCGGACAGCCGAGGCGGCTGTCGCTACATGATTTATCACACGCGCATTACGCTAGCAGGGTTAGGGCGTTAGGTACGATTGTCATTTCTACTGGCAGGGTGCCTAGCAATTCGCCGTCGGCTTCGGCGTAGATTTTCTGGTGGGGTGCAGCGTTGGCGGGGTCGGGAAGATATTGGCACGAGACTTTGTTGCTGTACACAAGGTCGATACCCGGGATAGACCACTTCTGGCGCAGCAGGCCGCGCGTCACGTAGGCGAGATACGCAGCGCGGCTCGCGGTGCGGCATACGATCAGGCGCAGGTCATCGCGATCCAGGGACGCGCCTGGGGCAAATTCGTGCAGAACGCCGCCAAAATTGCGGATGCGGACTGCCATCAACTCCGTTACCCGGGCGCTGCGGCGTTCGTCAGTGCCAGCCACGAGGTATTCCACCCAGAAGTGCCGCATGCGGTAAGTGAGCCAGAGCCTCCAGGCTTTGGCGTAGTAGGCGGTCATCCCTAACCGCCGCTTCCTGCCCGCGTGCAGCTTGTAGAAGAGGTGAGCGTCCACGCCGATGCCCGCCACCGCAATGAAAAAGCGCGTGCCCGGCTTGCCGTCGAAATCCAAATATTGGATGCGTCCCAGAGCCACACGGCGCGGAGACGCGCGGAGAGCGGCTTTCGCGGCAGCGATGACATCGAAAGGAAGATTCAGATCATGGGCCAGCACGTTGGCGGTGCCCATCGGCAATATCGCCAGCGCTACCGGGGACATCGCCAGCGACTGGATAATGTTGTGGATGGTGCCGTCGCCTCCAGAAGCGAAGATCGTGTCGCAACCTGAAGCAATGGCTTGACGAGTATGTTCGCCGGCATCTTCGCGGGATTGTGAGAGCACGAGCTTGGCTTCGACGCCAGCTGTGCGCAAAAGTTGCAGAACGGATTCCAGGTCCGCCTGCGGTCGCGGGCGGCGGCCGCCGGATTCGGGGTTGTAGAGTAAGGCCGCCTTGCGCATCGTGAGTCCCGCGAAGCTGGATTGTACCGGAGGTCAGTTCAGGATCGGATTACCGTCTACCCCATTCCCACATGCCGACCATCGCTTTCTGGGGCAGGGGATGCCCGAACTGGCGTGCCAGCATGGCGATTTGACCGCGGTGGTGGGCGTCGTGCGCGATGAGGTAGGCGGCGAAACCCGCCACGTCGGGGCGAAAGCCGCGGACGCGTCCGTCGTTTTGCAAAGCTGCAATCATCACCACGCTCAGAGCGTGACGGCTGCGCTCCAGGGCATGCAACGCCTGAGCGGGCGTCACCTTGGAGCGATCGAGTTGCGCGGGAATCTTGCTGCCTTTGGCAGAAACCTTCAGCCACATCACACGCACATTGTGCATGTGGGCGATGATCGCGGGGATGGTGCGGCCTTTGCCATTGGCGGTCTTTCCCTTCCAGGCCGCGGGAGGAATGTGGTCGATCAGATATTGGTTGATGCGGTTGTTGGTGTTGAATGCGTTCAGCAGAGCGACCGGGAGTTCGGCGGCGAACACCTTGCCGCGGGAAGGTGCATTCGTTGCTAATGGAGCATCTGGCATGATTCGTTAGCGCCGCGGCTCAACTTCTTGGCAACAACCCCCAATTTGGCATAAGCTGTCGCCAACTTGCAAGGGGCGTCTTTTCCACAGTGTCTTTTTCCCCCAGCGCTGCGGGCGACTTGCACCAAGACGACATTCAGGAGGATCACCAGATGAAAATTCTGGCTACCGTTATGTGCGCAGTATTTTTCTGCTTGGCCGTGGCAGCGCAGGACCACACTTCCCACGCCGCGCCCCACGCCAAAACCCGTCCGGTGACGCTCGTGACCGGGCTGGGCGATCTCCATCACCCTGTTTCCACGCACAATCCGGAGGCGCAGCAGTTCTTTGACCAGGGACTGCGCTTTATCTACTGCTTCAATCACGACGAAGCGGCGCGTTCCTTTCAGCATGCCGCGGAACTCGATCCCACGCTGGCGATGGCGTACTGGGGAGTCGCCGAAGCGGTGGGACCGAACTACAACGATTCCGCTGATCCGGATCGCTACAAGCGGGCGCACGAGGCGGTGCAGAAAGCTGTCGATCTTTCTGCCTCGGCCTCGCCCAGCGAGCAGGCGTATATCCGGGCGCTGGCGAAGCGTTATCCGGCAGACCCGGACAGCGATCTGAGGAAGGCTGCAGAGAACTATCGCGACGCCATGCGCCAGGTGGTGAGCGAATTTCCCGACGATCTGGATGCCGCCACGCTCTTCGCGGAGGCAGGCATGAACCTGCATCCCTGGGGTTTGTGGCATACGGATGGCACGCCTGAGGCGGGGACCGAAGAGATAGTGTCAACTCTCGAGTCGGTGATCAAGCGCGATCCGAACCATCTGGGAGCGATTCACTACTACATTCATGCGGTAGAAGCCTCGAGTAGTCCCGAGCGCGCCCTTGCCGGAGCCAACAGACTTGCCGCGCTTGCTCCCGGGGCCGGACACATCGTGCATATGCCCGCGCACGTCTACATCCGCACTGGAGACTACGACGCGGCGGTGAAGACGAATGAAAAGGCCGCCGAAGTGGACCGCGCCTACATCAAGGCGACGGGCGTGCAGGGCATCTATCCGATGATGTACTACAGCCACAACCTGCATTTCATCGCCATGTGTTCGGCGATGAATGGCAATTACCTGGAGTCGAGAAAGAATGCCGATCTGCTCACCCAGAACGTGGGCCCGCACATAAAAGACATGCCGCCGCTCGAAGGTTTCATGACGATTCCGGTAGCGGTGGAGATACGCTTCCATCATTGGAATGAGATTCTGAAAATGCCCGAGCCCGATGCCGCCATGAAGACGGCTACGGTGTTCTGGCATTTCGCGCGGGGGCTGGCACTGGCCGGCACGGGAAAAGTGACGGAGGCAGACGCGGAGTACAAAATTGTTTCCGACGCTGAGGAGGCCACGCCTCCCGACGTCGTCTTCCAGATGCCGATCAACAACAAGGCCAAGGACATTCTCGAAATCGCGAAGGATGTTCTGGGCGCGAAGATCGCGATGGCCAAGAAAGACAGTGCGGGCGCGATCGCCATGCTGCGCGAAGCGGTTGCGATCCAGGACACGCTCAAATACGGCGAGCCGCCCGACTGGTTCTATCCTGTCCGCGAGTCTCTGGGGGGCGCGCTGCTGATGGCTGGCGACGCGGCAGGGGCGGAGAAAGTTTTCCGCGCCGATCTCGACCATAACCCGCGGAATCCGCGCTCGTTGTGGGGATTGCGCCAGGCCCTGCTGCAGCAGAAGCGCGAGTACGACGCGGGCTTTATTCAGAAGGAGTTTGAAGCCTCGTGGAAGGGTGGGGCGCACGTGTTGAAGCTCGATGACCTGGTGTGACGATGCTTGCGTAGGGACAGCCGCCCATTCGCTCAGGGCAGAGCGGCTGTCCCTACCTGTTTTCTTCCGCCTATAATCTTCTGCGATGCCTGCTGCCGCCAAAGACCTCGGGAAGAAGATCGAATCCCTCCGCGACAAGATCCGCCATCACGAATCCCTCTATTACGTGCTCGACCAGCCCGAGATCAGCGATGCCGAATTCGACAAGCTGATGCAACAACTCAAAGACCTGGAGGGCGAGCATCCGGAGTTGATCACACCGGATTCTCCCACCCAGCGCGTGGGCGGCAAGCCCCGCGAGGGATTCGTCAAGGTCGCGCACTCTTCGCCGATGCTCTCACTCGACAATACCTACAACGAGGAGGAGTTGCGGGACTGGGAACGCCGCGTGCATGAACTCAGCGGCCGCAGTGACGTGGACTACGTCTGCGAGCTGAAGCTCGACGGCATGTCACTGGCGCTGATCTATGAGGACGGCAAGCTGGTCCGAGGCATAACTCGTGGCGACGGGTCGGTAGGCGAGGACGTGACTCTGAACGTGCGCACCGTGCGCTCGATTCCTCTGCTAATTCCTGCTGAGAAGTTGAGGAAGGCAGGGATTCCCGCGGACTTCGAAGTGCGCGGCGAATTGCTCATGCCGACCGCATCGTTCAAGCAGATCAACGAAGAACGCGAACGGGATGGCCTACCAACATTTGCGAATCCTCGCAATTTCACGGCCGGTACCGTGCGACAACTTGATTCCAACATCACAGCGCAACGGCGTCTCGACTATTTCCCTTACATGCTGTTGCGAAACGGCCGCACTTATTTCGATCGTCATTGGAAAACGCTCGGAGCGCTCGACAATGCCGGATTCAAAGTGAACCAAAACCGCAGGCTCGTTTCGTCGATGGATGAAGTTTGGGAGTTCATCCAGCAGTGGGAAGCCAAGCGCGACTCTCTGCCCTACGAGATCGACGGCATCGTCGTCAAAGTGGATCGCACCGCGCTGCAGGACGAACTCGGCTTCACCGGCAAAGCTCCGCGCTGGGCTATCGCCTACAAATACGCCGCGCGCGGGGGGATCACCCAGCTGGAGAACGTGCGCTGGCAGGTTGGCCGTACTGGCAAACTTACTCCGGTAGCCGAGTTGGTTCCGGTTTCTATAGGCGGCACGACGGTTCGCAACGCGACGTTGCACAACATGGACGAAATCCAACGGTTGGGGGTAAAGATTGGCGATTGGGTGCGAGTCGAACGTGGCGGCGACGTAATCCCCAAAGTGGTGGAGGTGGACAAAGATCATCCCCGCGGTAGGGGCGATATCGATGTGCCAGAAAAGTGCCCTGTCTGCGGCACAAGAGTGATGCGCACTGAGGGCGAGGTCGACTACCGATGCGTCAACGCCAACTGTCCCGCGAAGCTGCTGGGGACTATTCTCCACTTCGCCTCCCGCGGCGTGATGAATATTGACGGCATGGGCGATGCGCTGGTCGCGCAACTCACCGAACGCGGCCTGGTCAAGAACGTTGCCGACATTTACAAGCTGACCAAAGCTGATCTCCTCAGTCTCGAGCGCATGGGAGAAAAGTCCGCGCAAAACATTCTCGACGAAATCGAAGGGTCGAAAAAGCTGCCGCTCGAGCGGGTTATTTACGGCCTCGGTATCCGTTTCGTCGGCGAGCGCACGGCGCAGTTTCTGGCTGAACATTTCGGTTCGATGGAAGCTCTGGAGCAGGCCACCGTGGAAGAATTGCAGAATGTCGACGAAGTTGGCCCGCGCATCGCGGAAAGCATCGCCGAATTTTTTAGCATTCCCGCGAATCGCAAGCTGGTAGACCGTCTGCGCGAAGCCAAGTTGACGCTCAGCGGCGAAAAAAAGCAGCGCGGAACCAGGCTCGCCGGCAAGACATTTGTGCTGACCGGAACGCTGCCGCGTTTCACCCGCGATGAAGCTAAGAAGATGATCGAAGATGCCGGCGGAAAAGTAACCGGCTCGGTCAGCAAGAAAACCGACTACGTGGTCGCGGGCTCGGACGCAGGCTCCAAACTCGACAAGGCCCGGGAGTTGGGCGTGGCCGTGATCGACGAAAAGCAGATGGAAGAGCTGGCCGGCTAGCCGCCGCCGATATTCGAGCTTCATGCTTGACGGGCTCTCGCCAGTGGACCAGAATAGTGGTTCGTATCCACAGTTAGTATTCGAGGGTGCTCATGCTGGCTTATCTATTCATACTCCTGGCAATCGCCGTACGTTTCCTGCCCTTCGCGGGCCCGCTCAACGTTCTGCCGCATGCCTGGCACTTTACTCCGATCGGAGCTTCGCTCTTATTCTTCGGGGCTCGTGGTTCGCGTCGCCAGATGTGGATACCTGTGGTGCTGCTTGCCATCACCGACGTCATCCTTACCAAGTACGTCTATGCGTTTCAGTTTTCCTGGGACCAGTTGGTCACTTGGGCGTGGTACGCGGCCATTCTGTGGCTGGGATCGAATCTGCGGGAGAAGTCCGGCCCGGTGCGCGTGGTCGGCGCCGCGCTCACCTGTTCCGCATCGTTCTTTCTGCTGAGCAATTTCGCAGTGTGGGCTTGGTCAGGAATGTATCCCCGGACTTTCGGCGGACTCATGACGTCGTACACCATGGGACTCCCGTTCTTGCGCGGAACGGTGACCAGTGACCTGTTCTTCTCGGTTGCGTTTTTCGGAGTGCCTGTGTTCGTGCAAGCGCTTTCCCGCTGGGCGCGTGGCTCCGCCGACGACCACATCGCCGCAGCTTAAGAGTCGCGATAGAGCTCAACTGCATGTGTTCTATAAGTTCACGTGTGGTCGCAGGGGACTCGCCCGCGAGATGCTGGGAATGAGCACAATCCGACCCGAGCGGACCTCGACTCAACTCTCACTATTAGCCGCGAGTTTCCTGGTTTTCCCGCGCCGCCGCAGAAGCAGCCAAATCGTTACTCCTGCCACGATCGCTCCCAACACCCAATAAAAATGCTGCCGAAACAACTTGCCCGTAAGTTCCACAATTTGCGGACCGAACCATAGCGTCAGTAAAGAGAGCACCATGAAGCGCACGAATCTTCCGGCAAAAACCGCAGCCACGAAGTCGCGGAATCGCATTTCAAACACCGCCGCACCCAGCACGAACACCTTGAACGGAGTGGGCGGAGGCAGCATCCCGGGAAACATCAGCGCCCAGAATTCGTGGCGCTCGAACGATGCATGAATCTTCTGAAAGCGTGCCTCGGAAATTCTCTTGCGCAACACCTTCTCGCCGCCCAAATATCCCAGAATATAGAGCGGGATACTCCCAATCGCCGAGCCCAGCGAAGCCAGGATCACATATAAGAGAAAATGTCTGCGGTCGTTGTACACATAGGCGGCGACCACGGCGTCCACGGGCATTCCCAGCAATGCCGAATCCGCGAAGGCGACGGCGAACGGTCCCCAGATTCCCAGCGGCACCAGCAACCGGAATATCCACGCGGTATACCGCGCCAGGATGTGTCCAATGGTTTTCAACAGGAATTCAGTTTACGTGAAAGGCGGAAGGGTCACGTTGTGAAGCGGAAAAGTCCGGCTTAAAAATGTTTCGTATGCCCCTGCAGCAACTTCAGCGCGTGCGGAATCAGCTCGACCACCGCTTCCAGCGATTGCACCGCGCCGGCCGGGCTACCTGGCACATTCAGGATAAGAGTTTTATCGCGCACTCCGCACACGCCCCGGCTCAGCGCGGCGAATGGAGTCCTCTTTATGCCTGCACCGCGCATCTGCTCTGCCACGCCGTCGAGCATCCGGTCGCAGATCGCTTGCGTCGCTTCGGGCGTAACGTCGCGGGGGGCAATGCCGGTCCCGCCAGTGGTTACGATCAACTGCACGTCCAGCGCCAGGCGCATCAGCAGATTCTGAATCTGCATGGAATCGTCCGGCACAATTTCGTGCGCGGCGATTCGAAAGCTAAGTTTTTCCAGAACTTGCGCCACGGCCGGACCAGACAAGTCCTTCCGTTCGCCGCGGGCGCAGGAATCGCTGACCGTCACCACCGCGGCCAGAAAAACCTCGGGCGTCTCCACCTCAGCTGTCGAGGAGGACATCTTCCTCCTCTTCTTTTCGGCCGCGGCCTGCGCTGGCCGCGCCAGCCGGTGTGGCAACGGGCGCGCTGGCTGCCGGATCGCTGCTCGGCACCGCACTCTCTCCGCCCTCGCCGCCGCCATCGCGAGCCGATTCGTCGAGCAGCCGCAGACCTTCCATCAGCAGGCCCTGCGTGTTCAGTTGCGTGGTTTCCTTGGCCGTTTTGCCTTCGAAGTCGAGCTCGAAACTGCCGCCGGTCCAGCGCAGAACCTTGAAGACCGCTTCATCTCCCACCAGCGCACCATAGGTGGCGTGCTTCACCTGGCCTTCGACGAAAAATACTTCGCACTTGTCGCCATCTTTGGTCAGCGTGAGCTGGCAGCTTTTGCGGCCCATCTCCAGCGATTGCATCAGGTCGATGACGTTCATCTGTGCCAGATTGCCGCGCACCACTCCATCGGAGGGCGCCGTCTTCGCCATCTTTTCCAGCGCGATACGGTCGATCATGCGCTTGATGCGTTTTACCGCTTCCCGCAGAAAAAATGGCTTCTCCAGATAGTCGTCCGCTGCGTCTTGCGGCGACAAGCGCTCGGCAATGTCAGCCTTGTTGGCCATCAGCACGGCCGAAAAATTGGCGGTCTTGGGCCGGCTCTTCAATTTCTCGATCAGCTGCCGCCCGTCCATTCCGGGCAGGCGGTAGTCGCAGACCACCAGATCCGGAGGATCATCCACCGCTTTGAGCAGCGCGTCGGCGGATTCCGACGCAGCCGTCACTACCGCCAGCGGTGACAGCGCTTGCTGCAGCATGCCCAGCACCATCGGATTGTCTTCCACCAGCAGTAGCTTGACGTCGTTGGCCATGAATCGAGTGAACTATTCTTTCCTTACTCTATGAGCTTCGCCGCACACTACGAGCGCTTCCTCTTCGACCGTTTCTTTTCCGAGCGCTGCGGACGCCGGTAATCGCCGCTCTTTCCGCCCGTCTTTCGTTCCAGCACAATCTCGCGAATCTCGATCCCCTTGTCCATCCCCTTGGTCATGTCATACACGGTCAGCGCCGAAACAGTAACAGCAACCAGCGCCTCCATCTCAACTCCGGTCTGAGCGGTAGTTGCGACTTTGGAGACGATTGCGACGCCATTCTCGCACAGCCGCATCTCGACATCAACGCGCGCCAGCGGCAGAGGATGGCACATAGGGATCAGCTCCGCGGTGCGTTTGGCCGCCATGATGCCTGCGATTCGAGCCACCTCCAGGGGATCTCCCTTAGGATTTTTCGGCAGCGCCGCCAGCACCGCAGGGTTCATGGCGACGAACGCGCTGGCCTCGGCTTCGCGCCTGCCTGGCTTCTTTCCGGAAACGTCGACCATGCGTGCGCGGCCGGCATGATCGTAGTGGGAGAGTTTCGTCATTGATTCGTGATCGGGTCCGTTATCATTATTTCACACGCCGGGAAAAGGCTGATCTGAACGCAGACGACTGCGCGATCGAACAGGAAATGTCTGCGCTGGAACCGCGCACCGTTTTCAAGTCATTTCAAAGAGTTGGTTGGGGTGAAACGCATTAGCGCACCATCACCGCGACCCACTCCCCCGCGGCGACGACCTCGCAGTCGGGCGGGATCACCACGTAGCAGTTTGCGCGCGCGGTGGCCGCGATGTCTCCTGAGCCTTGCCATGCCACTAAATGGACTTGCGAGTTTTCCAATTCTCCAGAGAGAATCGCGGGGAGAAATCGCCGCAGCCCGGTCTTGACGCGGATTTCCGATGCCGACCGGGCATGCAGAAATGTCAGCTTCCGCGAAGACATTCCCGACAAGGCTTCGACGATAGGCCGAGCAAACAGTTCGAATGTGACCATCGTCGAGACCGGATTGCCCGGCAGGCCAAGGAAATACTTATGTTCTGCCGACCGTAATCGCCCGAACACGACCGGACGCCCCGGCTGGATTTTTGCGCCAGTGAAAAAGAATTCCGCGCCCAGTTCCGTCAGCACCTGCTCAACCAGATCGTAACGTCCCATCGAAACGCCGCCGGTCAGAATCAAAAGATCAGATTGCAATCCCAGTTCAATCAGCCGCCCAAGTTTTTCACTCTCGTCGGGAGCGATCGGCAAAAGTACGGGAACACCGCCGGCAGCGAAAATCTGCGCGGCCAGCGAATAACTGTTGGAGTTGCGAATTTGTGTGCGACCGGGTGTGGCATCTACACCAACGATCTCGTCGCCGGTGGTGAGCACTGCGATTCGCGGTCGCTTATAGACTTCCAAGCGCGATTTGCCCACGGAAGCGGCGAGCGCAATCGCCGCGTCATTCAGCCGCACCCCGCGATCCACCAGAAGTCCGCCCTGTCGCGCCTCCGCGCCGCGGGCAACAACGTTGTCTCCAGTGGCAGCGTCTCTCGTGATTTCAATGCGCGACCCCAGCCGCGAGGTGTATTCCACCATCACCACTGCGTCCGTCTCGGCAGGCACGGGCGCTCCCGTCATGATGGAAACGGCCTGGCCTGGATCTACGTGAGCGGGGAGTGAATTTAGGTTCTCTCCAGCTCGGATCTCCCCGATCACTTCCAGGGTTGCGGGAAGCTGAGACAAATCGCCGGAGCGCACGGCATAGCCGTCGCGGGTAGAGCGCGGGAACGGCGGGATATCCCGGTCAGCCACGACCGGGTCGGCAAGCACACGGCCGGCGGCGGCGAGCAGATCCACAGCTTCCGTCGCGCCCGCGGCTTCAGTTGTATGGAGTCTGATCGACCCGGCTTGCTCTTGAACGACGTGGCGCGCCTCTTCGAAGCTGAGCACGGACGGAGAGTCAGGCTGCGGAGTCATGCCCCCATAATAAGACCAGGCACGCCCCCGCGTTCCATGGGATTTCTTGCAGAGTATTTTTCGCGACCCCGCAGCAGGCCCGCCAGCTTACCTCGCCAGTTCCTGGCCCAGCACTGCGGGATTGCTGGCGAACGAGATTCCGACTTCGAGATCCACAACGCGGTCGTGAACTAGTTTGGCAATCTCGCCGTCGAAATACTGCATGCCTTCCTCGGACCCGGCCTTCATGGCATCGAGCAGCGTCTTGTCTTCGCGCTCGCCTTTTTCCACACACTCGCGGGTGCGGGCGTTGGCCTTGAGAATCTCGATTACCGGCACGCGGCCATTGCGCCCGGTCTTGGGCAGAAGGCGCTGGCAAATAATGTAGCGGAACGACTTCGCAAAACGTTCCCGCACGGACTGCTGCTCGTTGGGCGCAAACGATGTGACGATGCGCTCCACGGTCTTCGAAGCGTCCATGGTATTGAGGCTGGAAAGAACCAGGTGTCCCGTCTCCGCCGCTTCCAGAACAATCTCGATAGTCTCGCGGTCGCGCATCTCGCCCACCAGAATCACCTTGGGCGCCTGCCGCAGGGCCGAGCGCAACGCGTGGGCAAAGCTCGGAGTATCGCTGTGCAGCTCGCGCTGATGAATGGTCGAGCTCTTGTGATTGTGCAGAAACTCGATAGGATCTTCGATGGTGATGATGTGGTAATACTTTTCGCGATTGATGCAGTCAAGCAGCACCGCCAGGGTGGACGACTTTCCCGACCCCGCCGGACCCGTGACCAGAACAATGCCATCGCGCAGCTTCGACACATCCGACAATTGTTCGGGTAAGCGCAGCGTAGCGAAATCCGGGATGGCGGTGGGAATCACCCGCATTACCACGGCACAACTGCCGCGCTGAATAAAAATGTTAACCCGAAAACGTGCGAGCCCCGGCAGCCCATAAGAAATGTCGCAGGCTCCATGCTCGCGCAACGTAGTAATGGCCTGCTTGTTGTCCCCAATCAAATCCACGGCGATATGCCGCGTGTCGTCGGCGTTGAGCACGGTCATCCCCGGAACCTGCACGGGAATCAGTTGGCCATAGACCTGCACCTGCGGCGGCCGGCCGGGCGAGAAAATGAGGTCGCTGATCTTCTCGGCGGCGCCCAGCATGGCGCTCAGCAAGGCAGGGGTAGCTACCCTGCCTTTTCCCGAAAAGCCTTCTAGAACAACAGAGATAGGGGCAATGCCCGGTGATGCCATTCGCTCCTCGCACTTGCGGAATCGCACGCACCACAGAGAGGGAAAACGATGTGAACTGTCTTAACTGTACCGCGTGGCGCTCCGTAACGCTAAGGGCAGCAAGTACATCTCCCTTCGTAACCTCGCCGGGCTTTCGCCAAAATAAAAAGGGCGGCCGGTTCGACCGCCCTTCGAGTAAGGCATGCTGCGTTTCTTGAGTTTCGCTATTTGTTCGTGGCCTTCTTCTTGAAGCCGGTTTCCACCGGGGCTCCGATGGAGGCCAGCATGGCTTTCGCTTCCTCCGAGTGCCCTCCGGTAGGCTGCAATTCCAGATATTTCTGGAAGGCCTCAGCGGTACCAGGAGCAGCCACCATTTTGTCGCCCTGCAAGGTGGCTTTGCCCAGAAGATTTACTCCCTTCTGGTAATAAGCCTCGGCCCGCGTCGGATCTGCGGCAATACATTTATCGAAGGCAACCACGGCATCGTCCACCTTACCCGCATTGGTGAGAACCGCGCCGATATTGAAATACGACTGCGCCACGGAACTGGGATCGGCCTGCGCAGCCAGTTCATACGTCTTCACCGCATCGTCAATTCTGCCTGCCCGGTTGTAGGCGTCCGCCATGTTGTTGTAGTAGGCGGCGAGATTCCTGGTGGCGTTGGGATCCTTATCTTTCCCGGACTTGATGGCGTCCTGCTTGAGCTCAATTGCCTTTGCGTACGAGTCTGCCGCCTCTCCGAAGCGTTTCTGCTTCTCGGCGGGATCAGTCTGCTTGGGAGCCGACAAACGGTAGGCATCGCCCAGCTTGAACCAGACCAGGTCGCGCGTAGCATCCACCTGGTTGGCCTCGGTGAGTATCGCGATCGCTCCGTCAAAATCCCCTGCGTCGGAAGCCGTCTTGGCCGCGAGCAACTTCTCGTTCAGCGCCTTGACCGTGTTCACTTCCTTAGACTGCTTGGCCTGAGCCTCCTGCATCTGCTTCAACTGCTCCGGAGTCAGGCCCTGTCCCTTGGCTGCGCTCTCCTGTTCCTTCTTCACGTCAAAATCCACAGTGTTCTCGTCGATCTGGGCGTGGAATCCTTTGACATGGTCCGTCTCTTTGTTCGCCTTCAGATCATCGGCGTTCTTGTAAAGGGTCACCGTGTACGTGCCAGGGGCGATCCCCAACGAAAAATATTCCCCCTTCTTGTTGGTCTTAAGGGTATATTTCTGGCCATTATCCGTATTGACCCAGACCACCACAGCGTCGGCGAAGGGGTTGCCCTGCGCGTCTTTGCACACTCCTTTGACCGACCCCGAAGCCTGGGCGAAAACTGAAGGCACGCACAGAGCGGCCGCCAGAACAGCGAGCACGAAAATTGCAAAATGTTTCTTCATTTTGGCCTCCCGGCCGAATCCTTAATCTACCTTGCCGCTTCTACATACGAAATCGGATCTTTCACTCCCGCAGCCTGAAACGCATGCATGCGCAAAACGCAGCTGTCACACCTACCGCAGGCCAGATCCTCGCGCCGGTAGCATGACCAAGTTAAATCGAAGGGTGCGCCCAGTTCAAGGCCAAGCTGCACAATCTGAGATTTACGCATCGCAATCAACGGCGTGACAATCTCAATCCGTCCTTCTTTCGTCCCCGCGCGCACTACCTGGTTGAACGCCTGGTAGTAAGCGGGGCGGCAATCAGGATAACCCGAACTGTCTTGCTCCACAGCGCCGATATATATCTTCTCAGCACCCAACACTTCGGCCCAGCTCACCGCCACTGCCAGAAAATGCGCATTGCGAAAAGGCACATAGGTCACGGGAACCCCGCCTCCCGGAATCCCTTGCCCCGGAAGCCCCGGCCCAGACGCATCGGAATCCGGGACGGCGATGCCTTCATCGGTGAGAGCCGAACCGCCAACGGCGGACAACGCATCATTGCGAACCATGAGCTGGTCGAGAATGTTGAGCCGCCGGCAGATGGCCAGAAACGATTGCCGCTCCCGCTCTTCGGTGCGCTGTCCATAACTGACATGCACCGCAGCCGTCGCGCCATAGTCGCGCACCGCCAGCGCCGCGCACACCGCCGAGTCCATGCCTCCGCTGAGCAGCACCACCGCGCGGGATTTTGTCGAGTCCGCCACTAAACGCCCTTCACCGCCGGATCCCAAATGAACTTATGCAGCTGCATCCCCAGCCGCGCCGGCACATTGTCGGCAAGCATCCATTCCGCAAGCTCCCGGGGATCGAGTAGGCAGTGCGAACTGTCTCGCGCCCCGGTAGCATCTTTTCGAAACGCAGGTGAGAACAAAACGGCATTCACTCGTTGCGCCAAGCCGTGCCGCTGCGAGAAGTCACGCGCAAACTCGTAGTCCGCGCGGCTGCTGATTACAAACTTAACCTCGTCCCGCGCCGTGAGCGCTTCCAGATTGTCCATGCAAAACGTATCCGGTTCGCCGGAGTCTGGACACTTCACGTCGGCAATCTTCACCACACCCGCCGGAACCCTCTGCAGAGGCCGCTCTCCGCTGGTTTCGAGAAGCACGCCGTAACCTTCCCGCAGCAGTCGCTCCATGAGCAGAACCACTTCGCGCTCCTGCAGCATGGGCTCGCCCCCGGTGATCTCGACCAGACCGCCACCAGGGCTGAGGCGATCCACTTCACCCACCACTTCTTCGATCGCCATTTTCCGCCCGCCGGTGAACGTATATTCGCTGTCGCACCACGAGCATCGCAAGTTGCAGCCCGTCAGCCGGACAAACACACATGGCAACCCCGCATAGGTAGACTCTCCCTGAAGCGACTTGTAAATTTCAGTAATCTGCACGGATATCTATATGGAGATGGCTAGCCACTCACCCCTGGCCACTGACCCCTGATCTTCGCTACTCGCTATACTTCGCCGTAGTCGTGTCCGTCTCAAACACAGTCACATCTTTCACGCGCACGCGCCCGCCAGTCACGCGTTGCAGGCGTGCATCGGATTCGTGATAAAAGTACTTCGCCAGATTCTCCGCCGAAGGATTGATCACGGTGAACGGTTCGATGTCGTTGATCATCTTGTGATCGAGTCGATCGATCACCTGCTTCATCACCTCACGTAGATCTTTGAAGTCGATCAGGAGTCCGGCCTTGTCGAGTTCTGCTCCGGCCAGCGTAACCCGGATCTTATAGTTGTGCCCGTGCGGATTCTCGCACTTGCCCTTGTAGTTGCGCAGGTAATGTCCCGCGGCAAACGTGTCTTCCACCGTAACTTCGAACATGCATCCCTCAAAGGCCCATGCGAACACAGGCCCAACCGCAATCAGTCAAACACATAATTGTACCGCGCCGAAGCAGCGCGAAGCCCCGTCAGTTTAGGAGACGCGCATGTGGGGATAGCCGCCCTCGGCTGTCCGTCGAGCGAAGTTCGATCGGTTCCTCGCCGCGACCGCAACTGCCCCCCACTTGACTCCCGCCGAGCACGGCAGTTAGCTTGCCTATTCGGCTTCCAGCCCGCAACAAGGAGCGCCCATGCCACGTCGCAATCCGGTTCTGCTTCCTTCTATCTTTCCTTTTCTTCTCGCGAACCTGCTTTTCGCCGGCCTTGTCTCTTTCAACGCCATAGCCCAGAACCGGCCTGACGCACCACCGGAGTTCAGTATCCAAGAGCACTACACCAAGTATGAATACCGCATCCCCATGCGCGACGGCGTCCACCTGTTCACCTCGATCTACGTACCAAAAGACAGCTCGAAAACTTTTCCGTTCCTGATCGACCGCACGCCCTACAGCGTCGGACCTTACGGCGTGGATCACTATCGCCGCACCCTGGGCCCCGCGCCCGAGTTCGACAAAGCGGGATACATCTTCGTTTTCCAGGATGTGCGCGGCCGCTACATGTCGGAAGGCACGTTCGTCGAAATGCGTCCGCACCTCGACAACAAGAAATCAAAGCAGGACGTGGACGACGCCAGCGATCTCTACGACACCATCGACTGGCTACTCAAGAACGTGCCCAACAACAACGGGAACGCGGGCATCTGGGGCATTTCTTATCCCGGCTTTTATACCTCCGCCAGCATCATCGACTCGCATCCCGCGCTGAAAGCGGCTTCTCCGCAGGCTCCCATGACCGATCTCTTCATGGGCGACGACGCTTACCACGGCGGCGCGTTCATGCTGGCAGCAAATTTCGGCTTCTACAGTTCGTTCAAGCCGCAGGAAAATCCGCAGCTCCCGCCGAAGACTTTTGTGCCCTTCGACTTCGGCACTAAAGATGGCTACGAGTTTTATCTCAACGTCGGGCCCATCGGCAATCTCTCAAAATATCTGGAAGGTAAAAGCGCTCTGTTCGACGACCAACTCCATCACGACACCTACGACGATTATTGGAAGGCCCGCAACCTCGCGCCCCACATGAAGAACATTCGCTGTGCCGTGCTCACCGTCGGAGGATGGTTTGATGCCGAAGACCTGCAAGGCCCCTTCTCCACGTTCCACGCCATCGACAAAAATAATCCCGGAATTTTCAACGCCCTCGTCGTAGGCCCCTGGGTGCACGGCGGATGGGCCCACTATGCCGGCGATCATCTGGGGCGAGTGGAGTTCGCTGCCAACACCGGCGAGTATTACCGCAGCAAAATCCTTTTCCCGTTTTTCGAACAGTATCTTAAAGCTAATGGCGATGCGAAGCTCCCCAAAGCGTATGTTTTCGAAACAGGCACCAACGTATGGAGGCAATACTCGGCGTGGCCTCCGAAAAATGCGGAGCCGAAAACGCTGTATCTTCACGCCAACGGCGGACTCTCGTTCGAGCCGCCCGCAACCGACTCTCCCGCCTTCGATGAGTACCTCAGCGATCCCGCCAAGCCGGTACCTTTTGTAAACTACATTGACGAGCAAGTGCCGCAGGAATACATGCTCTCCGATCAGCGATTCGCTTCCAGTCGCACCGACGTGCTCGTCTATCAGACGCCGGTTCTGCAGGAAGACGTTACCATCGCCGGCCCGATCTCGCCGCGGCTTTTCGTTTCCACCAGCGGGACGGATTCTGATTTCGATGTGAAGCTGATCGACGTCTACCCGCCCGACTATCCAGACAGCAAACTGGACACGCCCCTCCCCCAAGACATCAACAAGCCGCGAACCGATGTGCCTCCGCCATCGTTCACGATGGCTGGATATCAGCAACTGGTTCGCGGCGAACCCTTCCGCGGAAAGTTCCGCCACAGTTTTGAAACGCCCGAGCCGTTTACTCCTGGCAAAGTCGAAGAGATCAACGCGACGTTCCCCGACGTGAACCACACATTCCGCCGCGGCCATCGCATCATGGTGCAGGTACAAAGTTCCTGGTTCCCGCTCACCGACCGCAACCCACAAACTTTCGTAAATATTCCCGACGCCAAACCCTCCGACTTCGTAAAAGCCACCGAGCGCGTCTATCACACGAAAGCACAGTCGTCAGGGATTGTGGTGGGCGTGCTGCCAACCATGGGAAAAGCGGAAGACCGAAGGTAAGAAGGGAGACTCCGAGGCCGACGGCTCGCGTAGGGACAGCCGCCTCGGCTGCCCGCCGGGTACAGCCCGGCTCCGCGTATTACCGAAAGCTATACGACCCCGAAAAACTCCTCCACCACTCGCATCTCGGTCGTCCTCCTATAATTCGGCAAGCTCTCCACAAACACTCTTCCATACTGCTTCTTCAAAATGCGGTTATCGAGCAGGCAGAGCAATCCGCGATCGTGCAGCGACCGGATCAGCCTTCCGAAGCCTTGTTTCAGCGTGATCACCGCAGCTGGCACCTGATACTGAAAAAATGCATTCCCGCCATCGGCGTCGATCGCTTTCACCCGCGCCGCCACCACCGGATCGCTGGGCACGGCAAACGGCAGCCGGTCAATGATCACGCAACTCAACTGTTCGCCTTGCACGTCCACGCCCTGCCAAAAAGACGAAGTCGCAAACAGCACCGCGTTCGGCGTCAGCCGGAATTCCTCTAGCAGCGCGCTCTTCGGCGCGTCTCCCTGCCGCAGCATAGGAAATTCGATCACTCCCAGCAGCCGCTGGTAAATATCGTTCATCTGCGCGTAGCTGGTAAAAAGCACAAACGCCCGCCCCCGCGTAATCTCGAGCAGCTTGCGAATGCGCTCGGCCGCCATGACGCCGAACTGCGGCGTGCGCGGATCAGGCAGGTCCGGCGGCACATACAACAGCGCCTGACTCTCGTAATCAAAGTGCGAAGGCAATACCGACTCGCGCGCGTGCTCCAGCCCCAGTCGCTGCCGAATGTACTCGAACCCTCCACCCACCGCCAATGTAGCCGAAGTCAAAACCGCACACTCCAATTTCGACCACAAACACTCCCGCAGAATCGGCCCCACATCAATCGGCGTAGCCTGCAGAAACACGTTCTGCCGACCGCCCTCATTGCGAAGGCCTTGAGAACCTTCCTTTGTTTTCCCAATGTCTCGCTGTCTCTGTGATGAACCAGATCTTCCGCGTCCGCCCCTCCGCTCAATCCAAAACACCGTGTTCGGATCTTCCGCCTCCATCGCATACCCAAGCTGCACCTGAATCTCCTGCGCCCGCCGAACAAAGTTGAAAACTTCCTCCGGCTTCTGCGGCAATCCCTCCAACTCTCCTGCCAGTCGCGTCAATGCCTGATTCAGCGCCAGAAACTCGTCGCCATTTTCTTCCAGAAATTCACGCCGTGTCTCGAAGGAAAACCGTCCTTCGCCCGCAGGCAGCAACGAAAAAAAGAATTGCGACCGCTCCCGCAGACTTCCCAGCGCACCGGAGAGCCCCGCCGAGAGCATACGGTTATGCTGCAGCGAAGCCTCAACATCCCGCGCCAAATCCTCCACCCGCAGGTTGCTGACCGAAATCCCGAAATAATTTCCGGCCACATCCTCAATCTCGTGCGCTTCATCGAAAATCACCGCCGCCGCTTCCGGCAAAATCCCCGCATCGGCCGCGCCCTCGGCCTGCAGCTTGATGGCAAGATCGGCAAAAAACAAATGATGATTCACGATGATAATGTCGCTTTCCATCGCCTTGCGCCGCATCTCGGTAATGAAGCAGCGCTCCCACTGGCTGCACTTCTGCCCCAGGCAAGCGTCGGAACGCGCGTCCAGCTTGTGCCACAGCACGCTCGCCTCGGGAAGTTCGGCCAGCTCGGCGCGGTCGCCCGTCTGCGTGGTTTTTTCCCACGCCGCCATCGCGCGATATTGCTCAATCTCGTTAAGCCCGCTCAGCACCGGTTGATCAGTCAGGTCGTAAAGCTTCTTGCGGCACAAATAATTGTTGCGACCCTTCATGTAACAAACCGAAAGCTTGCCTCCATTCGCTTTGTCATTCCGCGCGAAGCCAGGAATTTCTTTGTCGCCGCCTGAAACCCCTGCAGCGAAGAGAGCCTGCTCCAAGAAAGGCACATCTTTATAGAAAAGCTGCTCCTGCAGATTCTTCGTTCCCGTCGAGATAATCACGCGCTTGCCCGAGCGAATCACGGGCACGAGATAAGCCAGCGTCTTCCCCGTGCCGGTGCCGGCTTCCACAATCAGATGTCGCTTTTCTTCCAGCGCCAGCTCAACCGCCTGAGCCATCTGCAGCTGCCCACGCCGAAACTCATACGCTGGATGCGTCCGCGACAGCACTCCCCCCGGAGCGAAGAATTGGTAAAGCGACGCATCCTTGCCGCTGGGCGCCGAGCGAGTTGAAGGTGGCGAAGCCAAGAAGCTCTATAATAGCTGTTCAGGCAAAAGTCATCGCCACAGCGTGTGGTAACGAACTCGTGTAGGACGGGCACTCTTGCCCGTCACCGACTCGAAGAGTCGGCTCAGCTATCACAATGCAGAAGAGCTCAGGGGTTCGAACGACCCGAAGGCAATCGATCCAGTCTCCAAACAAATTGTGACGCAACCCACCTACAACTCGACCAGCACCCTCGCCACCACGGCGGCCGGCGTCCCCACGCTCGCCATCGTGGGTCGACCCAATGTCGGCAAGTCCACGCTGTTCAACCGCATCGTCGGCTCGCGCCGCGCCATTGTTGGCGACGAGCCCGGCATCACTCGCGACCGCCTCTACGGTGACGCCGAATGGCACGGACGCCACCTCCGCATCGTCGACACCGGAGGCATTCTTCCCGAAGAAAAAGATTTCATCCCGTCAGAAATTTTCCGCCAGGCCCGCGTCGCGCTCGACGAAGCCGCCGCCATCGTCATGGTGGTCGACGGACGCACCGAACTCGCCGGCCCCGACCTTGAACTCGTCCGTCTCCTGCGCAAAGCCGGACGCCCGTTGTTCCTGGCCGTGAACAAAGTCGACGGCGAGAAGCAGTCCGCGCTGGTCGACAATTTCCACCGCCTGGGAATTCGCGAAATGTTTCCAGTCTCCGCCGAGCACGGCCGCGGGGTAGACGATCTCCTCGACGCAATCCTGAAAGTCATCCCCGAAGCACAATCATCAGAACCAGACTCGCTCGAAGAGACCACTGCCGGCGTCAAGCCCGCAATCGAGAAGGCGCCGCGTCCTCGCAGCCGAAAGCACTTGGATTCATTCCCACCCTTCCCAGACGAATCCGAAACGGCCAACGACCAACGACCTGCGACCAACGACGATTCTCCCCACGAAACCAAAGTAGCCATCATCGGTCACCCCAACGTCGGCAAGTCCACGCTCCTGAACGCGCTCACCGCGTCGGACCGCGCCATCGTCTCGCCCATCCCCGGCACCACGCGCGACGCCGTCGACGAAATCCTCGAGCACAACGGACGCCGTTTCCGCTTCATCGACACCGCCGGAATCCGCCGCAAAGGCAAAACCCACCTCATGGCCGAGAAGCTTTCAGTCGTCATGGCGCGCAAGCATCTGGAAGCCGCCGACGTCGCGCTGCTCGTCATCGATGCCACCGAAGGCGTCAGCCAACTCGACGCCGCCATCGCCGGCTACGCCCACGAAAGCGGACGCTCCATGATTATCGTGGTCAACAAATGGGACCTGGTCTCGAGCGGCGCGCTGAAACCAGGAAGGCCGTCGAAAGCCACGCGCATGCGCGAAAGCAAGCGCCCCGGCGACCGTGAAGCCTACGAAGAACGCCTGCGCTACGATCTCAAATTTCTAAACTACGCGCCCGTGGTATTCATCTCCGCCAGCACCGGCAAAGGCGTCGAAAGAATTTTCCCGCTGCTCGAAAAAGTCGCCACCGAACGCCGCAAGCGCATCACCACCTCGCAAATGAATCGCTTCATCGAGCACGTCGACTTCGAGCGCGCCTCCGTCCCCATGCGCCAGCGCGTAAAGATCCTCTACATGACGCAAGCCTCAGTCGCTCCGCCCACCTTTGTCCTCTTCACCAACCGCGCCGTAAAATTACACTTCTCCTACCAGCGCTTCCTGGAAAACCAAATCCGCGAAGCCTTCGGCTTCATCGGCACCCCAATCTGGATCAAAAACAGAGCAAGAAACTCGTAACGCAAGAAGACTCGCGTAGAGACAGCCGCCTCGGCTGTCCAGCCAGGCGCAAGCGAGGCTCTCACTCCCCCGCCACCTCCCGCCCCTGCGTCAGCAGCCCCACCCTCTGCACGCCCGCATGGTGCGCCGCGTCAATCACCTCCGCCACATACTGAAAATCCACATCCGCATCACCGCGCACGAACGCGACTTTCTCCACCCGCGTCAAATAAATCCGCGCCAGCCGCGCGTCCAAGTCCTCCCACCGCACGTCTTCCTGGTTAATCTTGAGCGTAGGCGGCGCGTCCTTCATAGTCCACACCACCTGGATCACGATAGTGCGCAATTGCTTCTCCTCGCCCGTCTGTTTCTGATCCGGCTGCGGAATCTGCGCCGTCTCTCCCTGCTCCTGATCCATCGCCACCACCAGCATGAACATCACGATCAAGGTCAGCAGCACATCAACCAGCGGCGTAACGTTAATCTGCGGACCGCGCACACCCGCGCCCGAAATGGAGAATCCCATAAGAACTCGCTCCTCTCAGGCACGCGCGTGTCTGCAACATCAGACACCTCACTGAGGCGCAGAGTTCCACGGCCGCCGCCGGCCCGTTCCCCGCCAGTCCGCAGAAAGTCAGAACGAAAAACTCAGGACGGAGAAATCCGACTGAAGGAATCAGAGTGCAGGCAAGGGCGGAGGCTGCCCAAACGGTGCAGTTCCCATCGAAGACCCAATCGGCGCGGGATAAAGCGCCGCACTCAGCGCCGGATACCGCCCCGCGAAAAAGTAAATCGAATACGCCGGGAAGAAAACAATCGCCGGCACCGAAACCAGTGACACCAGGTACAGAAAGCAAAAAAGCAGAATGCATCCCACCACGACGGCCAGCGTGATGGTCCCAGCGTTCCAGGTCAGCCCCGCCGACTTTCCGGCCATCACTCCCACCGCTCCAAGAACCACAGTCGGAAGCACAAAGAACAATCCCAGAATCACGCTCACGATGCCGATCACCACCGCCGCCACAATCGCCATCACGATCTTCATTACGATGTAAATCGCGTAGTCGCCCTTTTCCGCCTGCATCATCGCCCACAGGCGCCGCCATCCCTCAAACGCGCCAATTCCTTCCAGCGCCATCTGCGGCACCACAAAATCTTTGGTAAGCACAAAAACCACCGCAGCGACCACTGCGAAAATCGCCACAACAAGAAACAGACAAATCCCTCCCAGAATCAGCGGCCCCACGTGCTCGCCGGGTTCCTTGAACCAGCCTCCCGCAAGCGCCAAAGCAACAGGAATTCCAATCACCACCGCAAAAAACACGACCGACGCCAAAAAATAGAGCAGCTTCCAGACAAAATACCGGAACCCTGGCCCCTGCCTGCGGCTCCAGCCTTCTCCAACGCGACAATTCCTAACCAGCACGCTGTCGAACAAAATAAAACGCATCACGCTGCTCACATACATCAGAATAATTCCCAGCACCAGCAGAGAGGCCACGAGCGCGATAATCAACCCCGCGTAGATCGCGAGATTCGGCATCGACCAGTCTTGCAAGCCGTGCTGGCTCATCCATGCCTGCTCCAGAAAATGCCGGCCGCTGTCACCGCGGGGAATATTAAAGTTTGTAAAGCTGCGGTTGCAGCCGCCGGATCCCAGTTCTCCGGCCAGCAGTCCCACCACCGCCAGCTTGGTCCATTGCCCAAACTGAAAAGGTTGAAACAATTGTTTTTTGGTATGCAGCAGGGCGGGAGAAATTGCGTCCACGGCAGAAATAGGCAAGCACGCACCTCACTCTAAATCGCTTCCCAGCAAGTTACTAAGAATTGCCCCGCGGATCAAATCAAAAAAACAATCAGTGGGAAATCAGAACGCAGAAATCAGAATGCAGAAGTCAGTAGAAACCTCCGGATGCAGTTCACACACTCACGTCTGCACCCTGACCCCTGACCTCTGCATTTCCTCACCCGCGCGAGCCCACCACGCATCAAATTCCCGCAGCGCCAACTCGCACTGCAACCGGTGCCGCTCCTTGCGATCCCGAACTTTCTTCTCCAGCCCCGGCAACAAATCAAACGTAATGTTCGCGGGCTGAAAGTTTTTCGCATCCGCGTGCGTCACATAATGCGTCAGCGACCCAAACGCAGAAGCCCGGGGCGGAGGCACAAGCTCCTCCCCGCGAGCCAGCGCCGCAGCATTCATCCCCGCCATCAGCCCCGTAGCAATCGATTCCACATATCCCTCGACGCCGCAAATCTGTCCCGCAAACAAAACCCGCGGATGCGCCTTCATCTGCAGCGTCTCCCGCAGCAGAGTCGGCGCATTGATATAAGTATTGCGGTGAATCTGCCCGTACCGCAGAAACCGCGCATTCTCGAGCCCCGGAATCAGCCGCAACACCCGCGCCTGCTCGCCAAACTTCAAATGATTCTGGAACCCTACCAGGTTGTAGGAATCCGCCCGCAGATTTTCCTGCCGCAACTGCACCACCGCATAAGGCATCCGCCCCGTTCGCGGATCCTTCAACCCCACCGGCTTCATCGGACCAAACCGCAGCGTATCCCGCCCCCGCCGCGCAATCTCCTCAATCGGCAAACAGCTTTCAAAATAATTCAGCTTCTCCCAATCCCGCTCTTCCACCGCCTGCGCCGCCACCAGCGCGCCGTAGAACGTGTCGTATTCTTCCGCCGTCATCGGACAATTAATGTAATCCGCCGACCCCTTGTCATACCGCGCCGCCATATAAACCCGCGACATATCAATCGAATCCGCCTCCACAATCGGGCTGATCGAATCATAAAAATAAAGATGCGGACTGGGATGATTTTCGTCCACGGCGTTCTGATCTTGGGTGGCGCAGCGCTTCAGCGCTGCAATCTCCCTCCCAACGCGAGAAGCGTCTTCAGCCTCTGAGGTACCTGTTTGAGTCGACGACCCGCCGCTCAGCCGCCCAATCTCCCCCGCCAGTTCCTCCGAAGTCAGCGGCCCGCTCGCCACAATCGTAATCTCCGCCTCATCAATCACCGTCACTTCCTCCCGCCGCACCACAATCCGCGCCTCGCGCGAAATCATCTCCGTCACTCTCGCCGCAAACGTCACCCGATCCACCGCCAGCGCATGTCCCGCGGGAACCGCGCACTCCCGCGCAATCGCCAGCAGCAGCGACCCCGCCCGCCGCATTTCTTCCTTCAACAACCACGGAGCCGTATTCTCACTATCCGACTTCAGCGAGTTCGAACACACCAGCTCCGCAAAATCCCCAGTCTGGTGCGCCGGCGTAGTCCGCACCGGACGCATCTCAAACAGTTCCACCTCCACGCCCCGCCGCGCACACTGCCACGCCGCCTCCGCCCCCGCCAGCCCCGCTCCGATAATGCGAACTTTGTTTCTCATCGAATGAATACATGCCGCGCGCCTACATCAACTATCGCCGCCGATTGAGCTTGTAAGCTAGCGCCAGCCCTCCGGCGGCGCCGGCAGCGCCTCCTGCCAGCAATGCTCCAACGTATCCCCCTAACGTGAGCAACCCCGAATGCCAAAACAGCCCCGGCCACTTCCCAGCGGCGACGAGCACCAGGGTCGAGCAAAGAAAAGAGAAGACGGTAAACCCGGTGGACGCAAACAACAGATATAACGAGAGACTACGTAGCCGGGCAGAACAGAACATAGCGCCGCCCACCACGAGGCAAAGTATCCACAAGGGAGCGATGAAGAAAAAGGCATAGGGTCGCGACTCTTTCGCTCACTTCGACGAGCGCTTCGCCCCCCGCGATTCGTGAATCCTCTCGCCCCTCTCCAGCATGGCAACAAACTCCACGATCTTCCGCGCCCGCGTCTCCGGCTTCTTCACAGTTTGAATCCGAAACAACACCGCATACCGGTTCGCCCGATCAAGCTCCTGAAAAAACTCCCCAGCCCTCGGACTCGCATCCAGCGCCGCCTGAAAATCCGCGGGCACGACTGCTCCCTTCGGAGAATCGTAAGCCGACTCCCACCTTCCACTTTTCCTGGCAAGCTTCACCGCCTCCAGTCCCGCCGCTTTCATCTGCCCGCTCGCAATCAACGCCAGCGCCTTCTCCCGGTTGATTTTCGACCAGATACTTCGCGCCCCGCGCGGCAAAAATCTCTGCAGCCACGCCAGTTCGCTTTCCGGTCTCTTCTGCCCATCGATCCATCCATAAGCCAGCGCCACCTCCAGCGCCTCTGCATAGGTCACCGACCGATTGCCCGACCCTTTCTTCGCCAGCCGCAGCCACAAGGCCTCACTCTTGCGGTGATTCTTCTCCAGCCACGCGTCCCACGCCGCCCGGTTCGCAAACAATCGCACCGGCGCCATATCCGCTTTGCCCTTCTTCGTTTTCACGATCCACTCTCCGCCAGCTTCTGCAGCGCCTCGCCGCTCAGCATCACCCGGCGCCACCCATCGCGAAACTCCGCTCCCAGCGCCTTGTACAGCTCAATCGCTTTCTGGTTCCAGTCGAGCACTTCCCAGTGTATGCCGTAGCAGCCGTCTTCCACGGCAGCACGCGCGACCGCCCCCAGCAGTTCTTTCCCAATCCCCCTGCCGCGATACTTCTCCCGCACAAACAAATCCTCCAGATACAATGCTCTCCCCGCCCAGGTAGAAAAGTAGCCAAAGAAAACCGCGTACCCCGCAGCCTCCCCGTCCCACTCCGCCAGCAAAGCGCGAAATCGCGGATTCTCCCCAAACCCGTCCCGCGCCAACTCCTCTTCCCGGATCGTCGCGAATTCCAGCAGGCGCTCAAACTCCGCAAGTTCGCGGATCATCGTCCGCAGCACCGCGCAGTCATCCACGTTCGCAGGACGAATCAGAACCATCGCCAGAAAAACTCCCGTTCAAAAACTATAGCCCGATGAATGCGGGACTACCGCCCCGGTCCGTCGAGCGCAGCTCGACTCTTCTGCCGGCAGATCTCCTGCACTCTCCCGCAACCCGCTATGATGAAAGACGAAATCAATCCCAACTTGCGCCTGGAGGATCCCATGGCCCGCATCGCCCTGATCGCCCCCGAGTCCGCCTCACCCGAAGTCAACGAGATTTACGAAAAAGCTCTCCGCGGCAAACCTGGCAATGCCCAGAAGGCTCTCGCCCACCGTCCCGAAATGCTCAAGAACTTTCTCCCCTTCTACGCCAGCGTCGGACGTTCCCTCGACCGCAAGCTCTACGAACTCATCTACCTTCGCGTCTCGCTGATCAACCAGTGCTACTACTGCACCCAACATCACGTAGCCAGTTCAAAACGCGTAGGCCTCACCGCCGAAGACTGGGCCGCTCTCCGCGCCGGAGACTACTCCCGCTACACCGCCAAAGAAAAAGCCGCGTTAACCTACGCCGACAAACTTACCCGCACGCCCCACGACATCACTGACTCCGACTTCGCCCCTCTGAAAAAAGAATTCTCCGACCCCGAAATCGTCGACGTCCACCTGCTCACCGGCCTCGCGAACTTAACCAACCGCTTCACCGACCCGCTAGCCCTGGACCTGGAATTCCCCGAAGAAAAAATCTAAGCCCAATTTTCTTTGTCATTCCGAGGAGCGCAGCGACGAGGAATCTGCTTTCTGCGTCCGGCCCGCCACAAATGTTTCCGGATCACCGGAATGTCAAAGTATTTCCCTCACGTCCCCCACTCGCCGCGTAACCCGTTCCCGATCCAGATATTCCAACAGCGGGATCGCATACTTCCGGCTCACTCCCGTCAACTCCTTAAACTTCGCCACATCCATCTTCGCCGACTTCGTCTTATAAGCCGCCAGATCCCGCCGCAGCTGCTCCAGCGCCCCGCGATAAAACACCAGCTCATCGGAAATTTTCACCAGCACGCGATCCCGCAACAACAAAGTCACAATCTTCTGCGCCCGCGCCTTGTCGATCTTCAGCCCCGCAACCACCTCCTGAAGCGCCGGAACCTTCAGCCCCGCCGCCGCAAACGCGTCCTCGATTTTCTTTTTCGATTCCGCTTCCTCATCCTTCATCACCACGCCGCGCCCCGGCAACCGCACCAGTTCATTCACCAGTTCAAGTTTCTTCGCCCGAGCCAGACTCTCCACCGCCGCCGCAAACAGCTCCGGAGCCATCTCCAGCGCCCGCAGCAGCTCGTCCTGCATCTCGCCCTTCGACATACCCGCGCTCAGCGGATTCGCTTTGTGAAACCTGGAAACCGCATCCAGCAAGCTCGCCTGGGCGAGTTCGAATTCGTATGCGGCAAACAAGCGGTCTTGCAACCGCACCGCCAGTTTCTGCTCGATGAGCACTTCGGCGAGTTTAGTAATTTCATCGCGCCGCCGTCCGGTTTCCGCCACCGCCTCCGCCAGCGACAGCCCGCGCTGGCCGCGCCGGCTTGCCCTCAGCGCCAGAATCGCCCAGTGCCGATCGAGCCACTCCAAACCCTCCATCGCCTGCGAAAACGCCGGAACCGGCCCACCCGCCATTCTCCCGATCTTCCTCACTTCCTTGGGGCTAAGCATCGGAGCCGCATCCACCACCGTTCCGCCTCCAATCGTCACCACCGGCGAAAACTGCCGCAAAATAAAACGATCCCCCGGCAGCAGCAGCGCCGCCTCCGCCAGCCGAATCTGCGCAAACGTCTCCCGTCCCGGAAAAAGTTGAGGGCGAGAATTCAGCTGAGGGTGCCCCATCCTAACCGCGTTCTTTGCGGTTAGGGTGGGGGTTTTGACGTCGGAGTCATACAGCCGTACTTCCCCCACCGTCTCCATCGTGTACGAATGAAAATGCACCCGCGCCCCATCCTTCAACGCCCGCGGCGCCGACGCCAGCAGCCGCATCTTCACATCCACCACCCGCGTCGTTCTCAAAGTCTCCGGAGGCGCCAGCGTCATTCCCCGCGCCAAATCCTCCGTACTCGCCCCCGCTAAATTCAGCGCGGTACGCTGCCCCGCGACCGCCGCATCCGCACCTTGCCCGTGCACCTGCACTCCGCGCACCCGCACCCGCCGCCCCGTCGGAAAAACTTCCAGCTCATCCTCCGGACGAATCGTCCCCGCCACCAGCGTCCCCGTAACCACCGTTCCAAATCCCTTCATCGTAAACACGCGATCAATGGGCAACCGCACCAGCGCCCCGGAGTCCCGCGCCGCAACCTCGCCCGCAGCCGCCACCAGAGCCCGCCTCAGGTCCTCCAGCCCCGCGCCCGTCAGCGAACTCACAGCCACGATGGAGTCTGAGTTGTCAGCTTTTGCGCTATCCAAGAATGTCCCGCGCAAAAATTCCTGCACCTCCAGACGCACCACCTCCAGCGTCTCCGCATCCACAGCGTCCGCTTTCGTCAACACCGTGATCCCGCGCCGCACCCCCAGCAGTTGCAAAATGTCGAAGTGTTCCCGCGTCTGCGGCTTGATGCCCTCATCCGCCGCAATCACCAGCAGCACGAGATCAATCCCTCCCACCCCCGCCAGCATGTTGCGCACAAACCGCTCGTGCCCTGGCACATCGACAAACCCAATCCGCAGCGTCTCGCCTGTTTTCGCAGCATCGTTTTCCGCCGCCAGATCCATATGCGCAAAGCCCAGATCAATCGTGATTCCCCGCCGCTTCTCTTCTTCCAGCCGGTCCGCATCAATCCCGGTCAGCGCCTTCACCAGCGCCGTCTTCCCGTGATCAATATGCCCCGCCGTCCCCACAATGAGAGATTTCATCGCCCCAGAATCTTACCGGAAGAAACAGTGTAGGGCGGGCACTCTTGCCCGCCACGGCCGCGCCAGCGGCCGGCCTTTAGCCGGCAGCGCCACCGACCCCGGCAAGCCCGCCAATGTTTCCAATAGCTTCCAGATAATTGCAACAAGTTACAGACCTTTTCAATCACTTACGCCGATTTCGCATCAGGAGTCGATTTAAGAGCCGCAGTCTGCGTGGGTACACTGAGCGTCGGCCCGAACACTCAAACGCGCTCACAGCCCGATTCTGTGCGCCCCAGAGCCATCCCACGCGCAGCCTCGCCCGCCATCGAAGGAAACAAGCTTCGCAATCCCACCACCTGTTTTCAGCAAGTTAGAGATTTCCACAATGAAAACAAAGCACATCCCGCAACCCGAAACGCTGCTCGCATTCGAGTCGTGCCTGTTTTCAATAGCTTGCAGATAAGTCGTTGAAACGGAAAGAGTAACGAAAGAGCAGCGCCATGCCCCCCACAGATAGGCATTCCTTTGTGCAACTTCGTGCCCTTCGTGGTAAAAAGTTCGTCAGCCTGCGCCATCCCTCAACTTGCTTCACTTCCACTCAAACTCTAATCTTCCAGGATGAAAGCATCCGTCTTTATCGGAACCAGCGTCGACGGCTTCATCGCGCGACTCAACGGCGATCTCGATTTTCTTCCCGAAGGCGGCGGCGAGCCCCACGGTTACACCGAGTTCATCGCCACCGTCGACGCGCTGGTGATTGGCCGCAAGACTTTTGAAACAGTTCTGGCATTTCCGGAGTGGCCCTATGGCGACAAGCGCGTCGTGGTGCTGAGCAGCAAGCCCATCGACTTCTCCGCCGTGCGCGGCAGCCGCGTCGAACGCATGTCCGGAACTCCCGCCGGGATCGTCGCGAAACTCGCCGCCAGCGGCGTTCAGCACGCTTACATAGACGGAGGCATCACCATTCAACGCTTCCTGCGCGCCGGACTCATTCAGCGTCTCACCATCACCCGCGTGCCCGTGCTCATCGGCGAAGGCATTCCTCTGTTCGGCACGCTGCCGCGCGATTTGCGCCTGCGCCACATCGCCACGCAGCACTATCCCAGCGGCCTGGTGAAAAGCGAATACGAAGTTCTGGTCTGACGCCTGCGGCCCTGCACTTCGTACTCTGCGTGGAAGCAAAAGCTCTTAACCGCAGAGATCGCAAAGAAAATCCGCGAAGAACGCAAAGCAAACCAGTGATTTTGCTCTTCTTTGCGGCCTTTGCGGATTTTCTTTGCGATCTCTGCGGTTAAAGGCTTTTGCTGCCTCTGACGATTGCGAACTGGGTTTTCCTACCCTCCCGCGCCCCAAAATGCGACAATAGAAGTTCCTCATGCCCACTGCCCTGACTTCTGCCCCCACTCCGGAGATGATCCGGCAGCACGGGCTCACGCCTGACGAATACGAAAAAATCAAGCAACTGCTCGGCGAACGCGAGCCCACGCTCACCGAACTCGGCATCTTCAGCGTGATGTGGAGTGAGCACTGTTCCTACAAATCGTCGCGCGTGCACCTGAAGCGCCTGCCCACGCGCAGCAAGCTGGTGATGCAGGGACCGGGCGAAAACGCCGGCATCATCGACATTGGCGACGGCTGGGCCTGCGCCTTCAAAATCGAATCGCACAACCACCCCAGCTTCATCGAACCGTTCCAGGGCGCGACCACAGGGGTCGGCGGAATTCTGCGCGACATCTTCACCATGGGCGCGAGGCCAGTAGCAGTAATGGACTCCCTGAGGTTCGGCCCGATTCATGTGGGGCGGGCACTCTTGCCCGCCACGGCCGCGCCAGCGGCCGGCTTTGATTTAGAGGACAAGTCAAAAGCAGCGGGCAAGAGTGCCCGCTCCACACAAGCCACGCAGGCTGAGATTCACAAGAACCATTCCATTCTCGAAGGCGTGGTCAGCGGCGTGGCTTCCTACGGCAACTGCTTCGGCGTTCCCAACTTAGGCGGCGAAACGAAATTCGAAGCGTGCTACTCGGGCAACCCGCTGGTGAATGCATTCGCGCTCGGGCTGGTGCGCAAGGACGAGATCTTTTACGCGCGCGCTGCCGGAGAAGGCAATCCGGTGATCTACGTTGGGGCCAAGACCGGACGCGACGGTATTCACGGCGCGACCATGGCCAGCGAAGAATTCAGCGAAGGTTCGGAGGCGAAGCGTCCGAATGTGCAGGTCGGTGATCCGTTTCTGGAGAAGTTGTTGCTTGAGGCTTGCCTTGAAGCCATGCGGACCGGAGCCATCGTCGGCATTCAAGATATGGGCGCGGCTGGACTTACCTGCTCGACTTGCGAGATGGGCGGGCGCGGAAATGTTGGCATCGAAATTGAACTCGATCGCGTGCCGCAACGCGAAACCGGCATGAGTCCTTATGAAATCATGCTGAGCGAATCGCAGGAGCGCATGCTGCTGGTGGCGCAAAAAGGACGCGAGGGCGAAGTTTTCCGCGTTTTTGAAAAGTGGGGACTGGATGCGGTGGAAGTCGGCAAGGTCACGACTGACAACAAGTTGCGCGTGCTGCATCACGGCGAGGTGGTCGCGGAAATTCCGAATCAGGCGTTGACCGATGATGCGCCGGTGTATACACGTCCGCTGGCGCGGTGGGAACCGCCGGTGCCGCGGGAGATGCCGGAGAGCGTGCAGCTTTCAGCGAAAGTCCCCACTTCTCGCGCACAGAACGCGCGAGAAATGGGGCACCCGTCTGGATCTTCTGACTTCACTGCTGATCTGAAGCGGCTTTTGGCTAGTCCGAATATTTGCGGGAAGCGGTGGGTTTGGCAGCAATACGATCACATGGTACAGACCAACACCGTGGAAGCGCCGGGGGCGGGGGATGCGGGGGTGATTCGCATCAAGAGTGACGGCCCTGGGCCGCAGCGCGGGCTGGCGATGGCGCTCGATGGGAACGGGCGGTGGTGCTATCTCGATCCGCGGCTGGGGGCGATGCATGCGGTGGCGGAGGCGGCGCGCAAGGTCGCGTGTTCGGGGGCAACTCCTGTGGCGGCAACCAATTGCCTTAACTTTGGCAATCCGGAGAAGCCGCACATTATGTGGCAGTTTTCGCAGACTATCGATGGAATTACGAAGGCTTGCGAAGAACTTGAGATTCCGATCACGGGCGGCAACGTTAGTTTTTACAACGAGACGCTGGGCGAGGGCATCTATCCCACGCCGGTGCTTGGAGTTGTGGGGATTCTTGAGGATGTGCGCAAGACGGCGAAAATGCATTTTGCGGCGCCTCAAGGCGAACCCGGACGCACGATTGTGCTATTGCGCGCCGGCGAATCTGCCGATATTACCGACGTAGAGAGTGAGTTTGGGTCGTCGGAATACGCAAAAGAGATTCTGGGCACGATTTGGGGATATCCGCCGCACTTGGATCTGGAGCGCGAGGCGGCGCTGCAGAAGACCGTGATCGAACTGATTCAGTTGGGGATGGTGGAGTCGGTGCATGATTGTTCGGACGGCGGCGTGGCCGTGGCGCTGGCGGAGAAAACTTTTGCCAAGGGCATTGGGGCGCGGGTGAATCTTATCGGTGGCGAGCTTCCTCGGGAGTTTGTGCTGTTTGGGGAGGATGCTAGCCGGATATTGCTTTCGTGCGACGCGGGGACCGTGCCGGGAATCCAAGAGGTTGCGGGGAAGTTGGGGGTTGTGGCTGAGGTGATCGGGGAGACTTCTTCTTCTGGTCGGGTGGAGATTTCGGTGGATGGGGATTTGGTTGTATCTGTTGGGGTTGCCGAGTTGCGTGGCGATTATGAAGGGGCGCTGGAAGGGGCACTGGGGGCGGAACCGGTGGTGGCGGAGGCCTAAAGCTTTCACCACAGAGGGCACGAAGGTACACGAAGGAAAACCTGGCCGAGCTTTGCTCGGCTGACGGGCAAGAGTGCCCGGCCTACATGGGCGGTGGTGAGGACAGCCGAGGGCCGCTGTCCCCACTTGGACCGTGGTGAACCGCGGTGGTGGGTTGAGCTAGAAGCTAGGAGCTAGAAGCTGACTACTTCTGACAAATTTCGGGATGAGTGCGGGGTGGTGGCGGTGTTTGCGCATCCCGAGGCGGAGAAGCTTGCTTATCTGGGACTGCATGCGCTGCAGCATCGGGGGCAGGAGTCGGCGGGGATTGTCAGTTCCGATGGGTTGAATCTGCATCAGCACAAGGCGATGGGGCTGGTCGCGGACATTTTTACCGAGGATGTGCTTTCGCGGCTGCGCGGGTCGGTGGCGTTGGGACATACGCGGTATTCGACGGCGGGGGATTCGGCGCTGCTGAATGCGCAGCCGATTGTGGTGCAGTCGAACAAGGGCGCGATTGCGGTGGCTCACAACGGCAACCTGGTGAATGCGGTGGAGGTGCGGGCGCGGCTGGAGCGGCAGGGATCGATTTTTCAGACCAACAGCGATACGGAAGTGATTGTGCATTTGATTGCGCTTTCGAAAGAGCACACGCTTCCGGAGGCGATGGCTGATGCGCTTCGGCAGGTGGAAGGCGCGTTTTCGCTGGTGATGATGAGCACGGATAGAGTCTTTGCGGTGCGCGATCCGCGCGGGTTTCGGCCGCTGGCGATGGGGCGGATTCCGGCGCTGGAGGGGCAGAAGCGCGATACCGTTGTTTTCGCATCCGAGACTTGCGCGTTTGATTTGATTGGCGCCGATTATGTGCGCGATGTGAAACCGGGCGAACTGGTGGTGGTGGGGCCGGAAGGGATTACGTCGCAGTTTTATGCGAAGGCTGCGCCGCAGTCGAGCTGCATTTTTGAGCACGTCTATTTTTCGCGTCCCGACAGCCGGGTGTTTGGGCGGGCGGTGCAGACCAGCCGCGAAGAACTGGGGCGGGAGATGGCGCGGGAATCGCCGGTGGAGGCGGATGTGGTGGTTCCGGTGCCGGATTCGGGAGTGACGGCGGCGGTGGGGTACGCGGCGGAGAGCGGGATTCCGTTTCGCTTCGGGTTGATTCGGAATCATTATGTGGGGCGGACGTTTATTGAGCCCAGCCAGAGCGTGCGCGATTTTGGGGTGAAGCTGAAGCTGAATCCGGTGCGGTCCCTGCTGGAGGGCAAGCGGGTGGTGCTGATTGACGATTCGATTGTGCGCGGGACGACCAGCCGGAAGATTGTGCGGTTGATTCGCGGGGCGGGGGCGAAGGAAGTGCACATGCGGATTTCTTGTCCGCCGACGATTTCGCCTTGTTATTACGGGGTGGATACGCCTTCGAAAAATCAATTGATCGCGGCCAACAAGTCTGTCGAGGAAATACGCGAGTACATTGGGGCGGATTCTCTGGCTTATCTTTCTTTGGAGGGGCTGAAGCGGGCTTGCGGCGAGGGGCCGCTGATTTCTTACTGCTCGGCTTGTTATACGGGGAGCTATCCTACCAACATTGTGGATGTGGAGGAGATATTGCCGGCGGCGGTGCGGCGGTAGGGGCCACTTCTTTTTGCCACGGATTTGCGCGGATTTTTTCTTTTTTCCTTTGTGACCCTAAGTTTTGAGCTGAAGTAATCTGGCACGCAGGCGGCACGCAAGTTAGAACACCACTGAAGGCGCTGGCAGCGTGGTTGCTATAGGGATCCTTCGCTTCGCTCTGGATGACAAGAGTTCCGGACGGCCGCTTACGCGGCCGTGGGGGGGGCGGGGGGGCGCCCCCCCCCCCCCCTAAGTGGTTGGAGGGGGAGGGGAGAAACGCGTGGGAGCCTCGTGAACGGCCGGATTGCCGGGTGAAGGAGGGTGTAAAACAAACTGTGTAAACTATGTTCTCCTGAGGTGAAAGGAGAGCGATGGCAATAGATCCGGAACTGATCGACAAGCTGCTGGCCGAGTACAAGAACCCCGAGCAGATCGTGGGCGAGAACGGTCTGCTGAAGGAACTGACCAAGGCGGTGCTGGAGCGGGCGCTGAAGGCGGAACTGACCGAGCACCTGGGATATGAGAAGCACGATCCGGTAGGACCAGGCAGCGGGAACTGGCGCAATGGAAAAAGCCGTAAGAAGCTGAAGGG
>Ga0302326_10003206_pt1 | contig 38745 bp, 36 predicted proteins | sample Palsa_T0_3_FD_202264 | JGI IMG/M metagenome (GOLD analysis project Ga0302326, IMG submission 202264) | Peat permafrost microbial communities from Stordalen Mire near Abisko, Sweden - Palsa_T0_3 | ecosystem: Environmental > Terrestrial > Soil > Palsa > Peat permafrost | place: Sweden: Abisko... | reverse complement strand
GTCCATCATGTCGCGGTGGATCTCGAGGATCAGCTCGCCCAGGAGCGCGGTGCGCACCGGGTCCAGACCCGAGTCGGGCTCGTCGAACAACAGGATGTCGGGTTCGAGCACGAGCGCGCGAGCGAAGCCGGCGCGCTTGCGCATGCCACCCGAGAGCTCGTTCGGTAACAGCGTCCGTGCATTGCCCAGGCCGACCTCGTTGAGGCGGCGCATGACAATGTCCTCGACCTCGTCTTCGCCCTTTTCGGTGTGCTGGCGCAACGGGAAGGCGACGTTGTCGAAGATGTTCATCGATCCGAACAGGGCGCCGTCCTGAAACAGCAAGCCGAATTTCTTGCGCATCTCGAACAGCTCGTTGTCGGGCATGTTGGGCACCGACTCGCCGTGCACCAGGACGTCACCCGCGTCGGGGTACAGCAGCCCGACCATGTGCTTGATGCAGACTGACTTCCCGGTTCCGGACGGGCCGATGATCATCGAGACCATGCCCTCCGGAAGGCCCATGTTCACCCCACGCAAAATCCGGTTACGCCCGAACGACTTGTAGACGTCAACGAATTCCACCGCGTCCGGGCGACCCGAGGGATAGACCTTGTATGAGTGCCACTTGTAGTCCTCCTCGGACGTCCCCTCGGGCGGGGCCGGACGAGGGGGCGGCTCAGCCACCACCGAGACGCGCGACGCGGTCGGCGCCACCGCCGGGGGCGCCTCCACCTGTGACGCCGGTGATTCCACGCCGTCGAGCCCGGGGTCAGGCACGGACTCGGGCTTGTCCTTGCCACCGGCACCGAAACCAAACCGTGTCATTGTCAGCCTCCTATGGGTGCCCTGGGATTGGCACCCCAAAAGAGCTGCGTCCCGAGCATTCCGATCAGATGGACAGACACGATATTCAAGACCATCGACTTGGCCGTGGCAGTGCCCACCCCGACCGGGCCTCCGCTGGCGTTATAGCCGTAGTAACAGCCGACGAGCACGATCACGAACGCCATGGTCATCGCTTTGATCAAGCTATATAAGAGGTCAGGCGGGTTCTGAAACTGCCAGAAGATCAGGAAGAACCCGCCGGAGGACACGTACCCGATCTGCTGGACGACGGCCAGATAGCTGGCGAAGAAGCCGGCTCCGATCGAGCACAGGTAGACGAACGGCAGCACGAGCAAGGCCGCGAGCAGACGGGTGGCGCACAGGAACGTGATCCCGCTGATGCCCATCACCTCGAGCGCGTCGATCTCGTCGGAGATCCTCATCGAGCCGAGTTCGGCCACGATCCCAGTGCCCACCTTGGCCGCCATCATGTAGCCGAACACCAGCGGCACAAGCTCCCGCAGGTCGCACCAGGCCGCGAACACGCCCGAGTAGGCAGGCGTGCCTTCGCCATAGGTGAAGTAGGCCCCCTCGATCCCGCATTGCAAGCCGATGATGAACACCAGACCCCAGATCACCAGCGTGGAGGAGACGATCAGGATCCCGGCCTGGCGAAGCGTCTCGCCGAAAAAGCGCAGCACTCGCAAGGTGAGCACATCGCGCACGATCTGCGAACCGAACTTGACGATCTCTCCGAACGCTTCGATCCACCCGCGCGGGGTGACGATCAGTTCTTTCATCAGCCCGACCGGCCCCGGTGGGTCATGCCCGGCTCCGGGCGGTGCGCTGTCGCTGTCGCTGTCGCTGTCGCTGTCGTGAGCGTCACCTGATGACCGTCGTGATCTCAGGATGGGTGGCGAGCAGCGTCTGAGTGAACGCGTAGTTGAACGCGAACACGCCTAGGAATGCGATCACCACCGCTTGGTTGACCGCCCGACCAACCCCCTCGGCGCCGCCTGATGCGGTCATGCCCTTGTAGCAACAGACGATCGCGATGATCGCGCCGAACAGGGTCGTCTTCAGGACCGAGCCCCAGAGGTCGGTGGTCGAGGCGTTGTTGAAGAATGTGGCCCAGAACGGCCCCAGCGGCGCGTTGTTGACCAGCGTGGCGAGGATCCCGCCGAAGATGCCGAACAGCAGCGCGTAGATGTCGAACAAGCCGGTGACGAGCATCAACGCGAGGAAACGCGGAACCACGAGGTTCTTGATCGGGTCGACGCCGAGCACCTGCAGGGCGTCGAGCTCCTCGCGGATCTTCCGGGCGCCGAGATCAGCCGTGATCGCGGTGCCGGCGACGCCGGCCAGCACGATCGCGTCGACGAACGGTGCGAACTCCCTGATCGATGCCAGCACGAAGAAGCCGCCGAGCCGGTCGAGGGCACCGAACAGGACGAGGAAGTTCGCCGCCTGCAGGCCCGGCGCCTCGTAGCCGAACGCAACCGTCGAGATCAGCAACGGGAACCAGCACAGCCTCATCGCGAACAGGAACTGGCCGACGAACTCGCTGCCATACGGGTACGGCGGCCTGACCGCAGACACGAGCGTCTTGCCGGTCAGGATCATCATGTTGCCGACCTCTTCCAGCACACCCTTTGTGGGCAGGAACGCTCGGTCGGCGACGGCTCGGATCAACGGTCTCGTTCCTCCCAGTATCTGTGGGCCACTCGCGCAGCCCACCGCGGGTAAGCCTACGCCACCCCCCAGCCAAAGACCAACTGACAACCGTTGGCGGCGAGGAGCTCCGAAACCGGTGCGGGCACGCGTGGTATGTTCGGCTCGCGTTGAGCGGGTGGAGATTGAGGAGCCGCAGGAGCTGCGGGATGATCGCCGGCCTCGTCGGAGCGTTGACGCTGACGGGTTGCGGCTCCGGTGCCCGTCAGGACGTCAACGAGCCGAACGGCAACTTCACCGTCGCCGTTGCCAGCGCAACCTTTCCCGCCTCTCAGAGGCTCGCCCAGCGCACCCACCTGGTGATCGCGGTGCGCAACGCCGGCGTCACAGCGATCCCGGACGTCGCGGTGACGATCTGCAACCTCACCTGTGCCTATCCCGCCCCCCGGGGCGCGGGGACGAGCGCGCAGGCGTTCGCCGAGGACCTGGACATGCCGTACCTGGCCGACCCCTCGCGGCCTGTGTGGGTCATCGATCGGGCACCGGGAGCGTGCCGGTTCAGTTGCCAGTCGGGCGGAGCCGGTGGCGCGGTGACCGCGTACTCAAATACCTGGGCGCTCGGCACGCTCAAGCCGGGGGCAACCGCAACATTCGAATGGGCCGTCACCGCTGTGAAGGCCGGAAGGCACGTCGTGGCGTGGCAGGTCGCTGCCGGGCTGAACGGGAAGGCCAAGGCGGTGCTGGCCGACGGATCCAAGCCTCGGGGCGCATTCATCGTCACGATCCATAGCGCCCCTGAGCAGACATATGTCAAGGCCAACGGGCAGGTTGTGGCGGTCAACCGTTAGTGGTGGCTACTGAGTGGTCGCCGTCACTAAGGGTCCGTCGGGCTGACCCTAAGCGTCACTCGAGGCCTCCCAGATGTTGACCCCGCCGTCGACTGCGTGACGGTCGATTTCGGCCAACTCGGCCGCGTCGAAGTCAAGCCGGTCCAGCGCCGCCACGTTTTGCTCGAGCTGCTGAACGCTGCTCGCGCCGATCAGCGCCGAGGTGACGCGCTGATCTCGCAGCACCCACGCGATCGCCATCTGGGCCAGCGACTGCCCGCGGCGCTCGGCGATCTGGGCCAGAGCCTGGACACGCTGGAGGTTCTCCGGCGTGATCAGCGCCTCGGAGAAATGCAGCCCGCGGCGTACTCGCGAGTCCTCAGGCACACCACCGAGGTACTTGTCGGTCAGCAGCCCCTGCCCGAGCGGGGAGAACACGATGCACCCGACGCCCTCGCGTGCCAGCACCGCCAACAACTCCGCCTCGATCCAGCGGTTGAGCATCGAATATGAAGGCTGATGAATCAACAACGGAGTGCCCAGGTCGCGCAGGATCTGGACCGCCTCCACAGTTCGCCCCGGGCCGTAGGAGGAGATGCCGACGTAGCGTGCCTTGCCTTCTCGGACGGCCGTATCGAGCGCTCCCATCGTCTCCTGCAGGGGCGTCTGAGGGTCGAACCGGTGCGAGTAGAAGACGTCCACAGAGTCCAATCGCATCCGCTTGAGGCTTGCCTCCAGGCTCCCCAGCAGGTATTTGCGCGAGCCCCACTCGCCATACGGCCCAGGCCACATGTCGTAGCCGGCCTTGGTCGAGATCACGACCTCGTCTCGATAGGCCTGAAAGTCCTCGGCGAAGATCCGGCCGAAGTTGATCTCCGCGCTCCCGTATGGCGGTCCATAGTTGTTGGCCAGGTCGAAGTGAGTGACCCCGAGGTCGAACGCGCGTCGCAGGATCGCGCGGCTGGTGACGAGCGGCCGGTCGTCACCGAAGTTCTGCCACAGACCGAGTGAGATCGCCGGCAGCTTGATCCCGCTGCGCCCGCATCGGCGATAGGGGAACTCGTCGTACCTGGCAGCCGCCGGCACGTACACCGTGGGTCCAAGCTTGGGGTCGAACGGCACGGGCCGAGTATCTCACGGCCGGTCGGCCACCGGCTTGCCGAGGTGTCTCCGACGCGCTAGCCTGGTGCGTCGTCCGGTGAAGTCCGGGGTTCATCTGCCGACGGGCGATGGCCGGCGTCATTCTGCCGCCTGGCCGACAAACCCCCTGTCTGTTTGGCCATCGGGATAGTGACCCGCCACCCCGAGTTCCCTAGGCTGTCGCCGCTTACGCTTCGACGAGACTTGCTCATTCACGCGCGCGCCCCGGCCGCCGGGGGCGCGGATCCAGGAAGGAACCACTCAAACATGGCCATCCGCCAGCAGAACGTCCTCGCCGCCCAGTGGACCCCCAACGGCAGCGTCCTGGGAGCCCCCGACCTCACCGCCCCGGACAACCAGATCTTCGGGGTCAACGTGTTCAGCCCCATGATCCAGCGCCAGCGGCTGCCCAAGGACGTCTTCCGCCGCCTGCAGCAGACGCTGGCCAAGGGTGAGGCGCTCGATACGTCGCTCGCCGATGCCGTTGCGCTGGCGATGAAGGAGTGGGCGCTCGAGAAGGGCGCCACGCACTACAGCCACGTGTTCCAGCCGCTCACCGGGCTGACGGCCGAGAAGCACGACAGCTTTTACAGCCCCACCGGCGAAGGAACCGCACTGGCCGAGTTCTCCGGCAAGGAGCTGATTCAGGCCGAGCCCGACGCTTCCTCGTTCCCGACCGGCGGCATCCGCTCGACGTTCGAGGCCCGCGGGTACACGGCCTGGGATCCGACCTCCCCGGCGTTCATCCTCGAGAACCCCAACGGCTCGCTGCTGTGCATCCCCACCGCGTTCGTGTCCTGGACCGGCGAGGCGCTGGACCACAAGATTCCCCTGCTGCGCTCCATGGACGCGCTGTCGAAGTCGGCGGTCCGGGCCCTGAGGCTGTTCGGTAACACGCACGCCTCGCGGGTCTTCACCACCGTCGGACCGGAGCAGGAGTACTTCCTGATCGACGAGCAGTACTACTTCGAGCGGCCGGACCTCGTCACCACCGGGCGCACCCTGTTCGGCGCCAAGCCGCCCAAGGGCCACGAGCTCGACGACCACTACTTCGGCTCGATCCCGGAGCGAATCCTCGCCTACATGCTCGACACCGAGCGTGAGCTCGCCAAGCTCGGCGTGCCGGTCAAGACGCGCCACAACGAGGTGGCGCCCAACCAGTACGAGCTGGCGCCGATCTTCGAGAACTCGAACGTCGGCTCCGATCATCAGCAGCTGACGATGTCGGTGATGCAGAACGTGGCCCGGCGCTACGGCCTGATCTGCCTGCTGCACGAGAAGCCCTTTGCCGGCGTCAACGGGTCGGGTAAGCACAACAACTGGTCGATGGGCACCGACGACGGCGAGAACCTGCTCGACCCGGGCGACACGTTGCACGAGAACCTCCAGTTCCTGTTCTTCTGCGCCGCGGTGATCCAGGCCGTCAACAAGCACCAGGGTCTGCTGCGGGCATCGATCGCGTCAGCCGGCCAGGATCACCGCCTCGGCGCCAACGAGGCGCCGCCGGCGATCATTTCGATCTTCCTCGGCGCCGAGCTCGAGCAGGTGTTTGAGGCGATCGAGCGCGGCGAGGTGGGAGAGTCCACCCCGGAGTCGTTCCTCGGTCTCGGCACCGCGGTGCTCCCGCCGCTGCCGATGCACGGCGGCGACCGCAACCGCACGAGCCCGTTCGCGTTTACGGGTAACAAGTTCGAGTTCCGCGCCCTGGGCTCGAGCATGCCGCTGTCACTGCCCAACACCGTGCTCAACACGACGGTCGCCGAGGCGATCGACTATCTGGCCGAAGAACTCGAAGACGCGCTCGACGATGGCGTCGAGCTGGAAGCGGCATTGCGCCCCATCCTGCAGCGCAGCTACGCGGCCAACAAGCAGATCGTCTTCGGCGGTGACAACTACTCACCGGATTGGCATTCCGAAGCCGCCGAGCGCGGGCTGCTCAACCTCAAGACCACTCCCGACGCGCTGCCGTACTTGATCTCCGACGAGACCGAAGAGGTGTTCTCCAACTACGGCGTGCTCTCTCCGCGCGAGCTCGAGTCCCGCTACGAGGTATCCCTAGAGCAGTACGTGACCAAGCTCAACATCGAGACCGAGACTGCGGCCTCGATCGCCAAGACGATGTTGCTGCCGGCCGCAGCTCGCCACCTGGCGCTGCTGCTGAGCGCTCAGCTACCCGAGCTGGCCAGCGACACCGAGGCGCTGATCGGCACCTTCGTCGATGCGATCCAGGCGCTCGAGACGGCCAACCTCGCGGAGAACACGCCGGACGACGATCTACTCAAGCACGCCGAGTACATCCGGGACACGACGATCCCGGCGATGGAGGCGGTCCGCACCAGCGCGGACCAGCTCGAGAAGATCGTGGCCGACGATCTGTGGCCACTGCCGAAGTACTCCGAGATCCTCTTCATCAAATAGGTGTCATCGCCCGGGGGGCGATGACATTGGGAGATCGCCCAGGGGGCGATCTCCCGGCCAGGGCCTGATTCGGAGTGGGCACAACCCGGGGTGATTGCCCGGACGGCGATCCCCCGCGGCGTGATTCGCAGTGGGCACAACCCGGGGTGATTGCCCACGGACATGAGGCCCCGCTATGGTGCGGGTCCTCAGGGCAATCACCCCAATCCAATCGCCCTCCGGGCGATTGGACCGCAACTTGCGGGGATCCGCCGGGTTTTGCGATACGGTGACTTGCCGTATGACGGAGGCCCGCGTGGCGCGTGGCTGTCGGGTTCTGGGGCACCGTCGGCCACGCTATGTCTTGACCGTGATGCTCGCCCTGGTGGCGGCGGGAGCATTCACGACCCCCGCCATCGGCTCATCGGGAGGAGGGAGCGTCAACCCAACCGGCGGAAAGGCCCACCGAGGCGGTGTCAGCCCGACGGGCCCGCAGGCCCCCGGCGGCGGTGCCCCACGGAAACTGACGCGGGCCCCAGCCAACCCGTTTGCCGGGCGCTCGATGTGGATCTGGGAGCTCTCCAGCTCCAATGACGGCAGCCTGGCCTCGATCATCGCCACCGCCCATCAGCACGGGATCGGCACGCTCATCATCAAGAGCAGTGACGGCGTGGACATGTGGTCACAGTTCACCCCTCAGTTGGTCTCGTCGCTCCACGCGGGTGGACTGCGGGCATGCGCATGGCAGTACGTGTACGGCATCCACCCGATCGAAGAGGCGCAACTCGGCGCCGCCGCAGTCAGGGACGGCGCCAACTGCCTGCTGATCGACGCGGAGAGCGAATACGAAGGCAAGTATGCGCAAGCTCAGACGTACATGACCGAGTTGCGCAACTTGGTCGGCCCCAACTTCCCGGTCGGCCTGGCCGGCTTTCCCTACGTCGACTTCCATCCCGCGTTCCCGTATTCGGTGTTTCTCGGGCCGGGGGGCGCTCAGTACAACGTGCCGCAGATGTACTGGAAGGACATTGGCACGACAACCGACGCGGTCTTCGCCCATACCTACTCCTTCAACCGCATCTATGGGCGACCGATCTCGCCACTCGGTCAGGTGTACAACTCGCCTCCGGCACACCAGATCGTGCGCTTCCGAGAGCTGTCGCGAGTGTACGGCGCCACGGGGGTGGGCTGGTGGGATTGGCAGGAGGCGCCAGCGGGGGCGTGGCAGGCGATCGCCCGACCCGCCGGAACCCTACCCGGCTACGTCCCGTTGGACGCCGCAGCGAGCATCGACAAGGGTTGGCAGGGGGACCTGGTCGTGTGGGCGCAGGAGCATCTGATCTCCGCCGGCTATCAGATCCCCGTGGACGGCGGGTTCGGACGCGCGACCACGGCCGCGGTGAAGAGCTTCCAGACCCAACACGGATTGACCGCCGACGGAATCATCGGTCCGGAAACCTGGCAGGCGCTGCTGCGCTATCCGCCGGCCCCGATCCACTGGAGCGTCAAGTCATCAGGCCAGCAGGCCTCCGTCGCCAGCACGTCAGGGATGACACCTCCGCCCAAGTCCGCTTCGCTGCCCGCCAAGCGGGACGAGATTGCCGGCGCCGGCGGCGCCGGAGCACCCCCGCGTCGCTGACCGCTAGAGCAGGCGGTGTTCGCGCGCGTAGGACACCAGATCCGCGCGGGACGTCCGCCGTGTCTTCTGCTGGATATGAGCTCGGTGGGACTCAACCGTGCGCACACTCAGATACAACTTGGTGGCGATCTCGCCGTTGGTATGCCCGAGGGCGATCAGCCGCAGAACCTCCAGCTCTCGGGGGCTGAGGTCATCAGGTGGCCCGGCGGTGCTCGCATGCTCAGCCGCCAGCCGGGCTCCGAGCTCGGGATTCAGGTACGTGCGCCCCTCGGCCGCCATGCGCACGGCCTGAACGAGCTCCGTCTGCGCGGCCTCTTTGAGCACGTAGCCCATTGCCCCTGCGCGCATCGCCTCGCGGGCCACCTCCGGCTCGTTCTGCATCGTCAGCACGACGATGTTCGTGCCGGGAGCGAGGCTGCGGATGCGCGGGATCTCGGGCAAGCTCGACCCGCCCGGCATATTGAGGTCGAGGATCAGCACTCGCGGGTGGTGAGCGCTCACCCCCCTGGCCGTCGAGGGCACATCGCCCGCCTCGGCGACCACCTCAAACCCTTCCTCGGCGTCGAGCAGCAGGCGCAGACCGGCCCGGACGACCTGATGGTCATCGGCGATCAGGATCGTAATCGGCGGACTCGAGGAGCCGGAGTCATCCACGGGCAGTCAAGATCGTGCCCGGATCGATTCGCCTCGGTTCCTGCGCGGTCAGTTCGACCGCCCCACGGACGACAACCCCAGGGCCAAACGTCACGTCGCCATGCACCACGAGCCGCTGCGCTTCACGCAGCGACGGCGCACCGTCGGGAAACCGCATCTCGAACTGGTCCAGCAGCCGGTAGTAGCGCTTATCCAGCTCAACGAACGGCAGCCGGGCCGCGAGCTCGGGAACCGGCTCGACGTCCAACCCCTCGGAAACGCTGTAGACGTCCGAACGCAGCACCAGCAGGTCGTCGGTGGTCTTGACCGGGACAAAGCGCGTGCGCGGAACGCAGAGCAGGCTGGCACCGGGAAAGCTCTCGATCGCGGCGCCCATCGCGCTCTCCAGCTGGAGCACCGCCGGGGAGTCAGCGTCGCGCGGGTCGACCGTCTTGTGGTTGACGATCAGGGGCAGCTCGAGCACCCCCTCAGCGCGCTGCAGCGTGTCGGCCAGCACGCGGAGATCGACCCACAGGTTGTTCGTGTTGTAGTAGCGCCAGCGGCGGAAGTCGCGAAAGGAGTCCTCGTCCTCGGGCGGGGTCTGCGCCGTCTCGCGCAGCACCAACTGCCCGTCCGAGCGCCGGCGCGCGATGTGCCCTCCCTTGCGGTCGGCCTCCGTGCCTTCGACGACCTCCATCAGGAATGGGATGTGTTCCGCGGCCAGGTGCGCGGCGATCCTCGGATCAAGCTTCGCCCCCAGATTGTCGGAGTTGGAGATCATCGCGTGCTCGAATCCGCGCGCCAGCAGCGCGTCGAGCATGCCCGAGCGGCGCAAAGCGCCGTAGACGTCGCCGTGGCCCGGCGGGCACCACTCGAGCGCCGGGGCCTGCGGCCAACTCACCGGCATGAGCGTCTGCGCCTCGAGCTTGGGGATCAGGCTCTGGAGAAAATCCGGCTCCAGACCGTCTCGCTCAAGCTCGGGATGACGAGCCAGCGCTCGGAGCGTCTCAGCCCGAGTCGATTCGCTGTTCATGAGCACCAGAGGAAGTCGCACGCCGTAGCGGCGGCGCAGCGCGAGCGTCTGACCCACGATGATGTCCAGGAACGAACGACCGTCGCGAGCCTCGATCAGCGACTTCGGATGCTGCAGACCCATCGTCGTCGCCAGTCCGCCGTTGAGCTTGATCAGTACAACGTGCTCGAGTGCGCTCCCGCCGTCAACCTCGGGCAGCTCGTCGAGCGAGGGTACCCGGCCGGCGGGCTCCAGCTCGGCGGTCGGGAGCATCACCGACTCGCCGCCGACCAACCTCCGATACGCGCTGCGAAAGCTGCGGATCGCCTCCTCCGGCTGACCCGCCGTGCGCATCTTCTGCTCCGCAGCGCGGAGTGCCTGTTCACTCATAGGCCAAACATTGTGACTGGAACCGGCGCACGGGTGAGGTGAAGGACCCGTGGCTATCGTCGCCCCACCGGGGCGGGCTCAGCCATGCTGCCCGTAATAGGCCTGGGGCCCGTGCTTGCGCTGGAAGTGCTTCTCCCGCAGCGCACTCGGCAGCGACACCGCATTGGGCTCGAGCACCGTCGTCAGCAGCGCCATCCGCGCGACCTCCTCCAATGTCACGGCAGCCTGTACAGCCAGTGCGGGATCCCGCGCCCAGCAGAACGGCCCGTGCCCGCGCACGAGGGCACACGGAAGCTCTTGCGCGCCGTGTGCCTCGATCAACTCGCTCAGCGCCGTTCCGGTTGCCCCCTCGTAGTCGTGCTCGATCTCCGCCTCGGTCAGCGCGCGGGTGAGCGGGATCGGATCCGCGCATAGGTCGGCATGCGTGGTGCCGAAGATCGGGATCGCCCGCTGCGCCTGGGCCCAGGCGGTCGCCCAAGTCGAATGGGTGTGAACGACTCCGCCGACCTCCGCGAACGCTCGGTAGAGGGCCAAGTGCGTCGGGGTATCGGTCGACGGACGACGGTCACCAGCGACGACGGTGCCGTCGAGATCGACCACGACGACGTCCTCGGCGCTCATCGCGTCGTAGGCGACCCCGCTGGCTTTGATCGCAACCAGTTCGCGATCACGGTCGATACCGCTGACGTTGCCCCAGGTCAGCTTGACCAGCCCATGCGCCGGGAGCGCCAGGTTTGCCGCCAGCACCTGCTCGCGTAGCTCGTCAACGGCGTTCACGAGGCGCTCGGGTCCGCGCGGATGCGCTTCAGTCCGTGCATGAGCTCGACCTGCGAACGGCCGAGGATGTCGTACAGGCCGCGGTAGATCTCGTACACGCGGTCGAACTTCGGCTTCGCCTCCAGGTCAGGCGTGTAGGTGCGCAGGCTCTTCGGCCGTGTGGCCGAGATTGCGCTAGCGATGTCGTCGAACACCCCCGCTGCGACCGCGCCGAACAGCGCCGCGCCACGCGCCGGGATCTCTCTCGAGTCCGGCACGTGGACCTCGCGTCCGCTCGTGTCGGCCAGCAGTTGCATCATCAGCGGGCTGCGCTCGGCGATCCCACCGCAAGCCACGATCTGCGACAGCTCGAGTCCATATTCCTCGAAGTTGTCCATGATCCGGCGGCTTCCGAACGCGATCGACTCGAGCAGGGCTCGGTAGATCTGCTCGCGCGTGCTCTGCAGGGTGAGGCCGACGATCGCGCCACCAAGGTCGGCGTCGGCGAGGATCGAACGGTTGCCGTTCCACCAGTCCAGGGCGACGAGCCCGGTCTCGCCCGGGCCGATCTTCGCCGCCACCTGCTCCAGCGCCTCGTAGCCGCCCGCGTCCGACGCCAGCTGATCCACGAACCACGCCAGCATGTCGCCGACCGCCGCCTGTCCGGCCTCGTATCCGTACAGGCCGGGGAGGATCCCGTCCTTGACCACGCCGGTGATCCCGGGAAGCCGGGTCTCTTCGGGATGGACGACCATGTCGCAGATCGAGGTCCCGATCACGATCACGAACGTGCCCGGCTCCTCGACGCCCGCTCCCGGAACCGACACCCACGCGTCGACGTTTCCGACCGCCACCGCGACGGAGTCCGACAGCCCGACCCGTTCGGCCACCTGGCTGCGCACTGCCCCGGCCCGCGTACCGAGCGGCACAAACGAGGTTCCGAGCTTCTCGGCGGGATGGTCGAAGCCCGGGTAGGCGGCCTGGAAATAGTCGGCTGACGGAAGCCCCTCGGCTTCCGACCACATCGCCTTGTATCCGGCGGTGGCGCTCTGCCGACACTCATTGCCGGTCAGGTACCAGACGATCCAGTCGGTCGCCTCGATGAAGGCGGCGGCCTCGTCGTAGACCTCGCGATCCTCGAGCCACAGCTCGATCAGCTTCGGGAAGTACCACTCCGAGGAGATACGCCCGCCATAACGCGCCAAGAAGTCATCGTCACGGTCAATCGCAACCTGGTTGAGCCGGTCGGCGATCGGTTGGGCGGCATGGTGCTTCCACAGCTTGGGCCACGCGTGCCGGTGCTCACGCCAGCGTTCCAGCGTGCACAGCGGCACGCCCTGGCTGGTCACCGGCAGCACGGTGCATGAGGTGAAGTCGACTCCGATCCCGACCACCTGGTCCGGGGGCACCCCCGCCCGCTCGATCACGTCGGGCAACGTGCCCTCGATCACGGTCACCCAGTCGTCCGGATCCTGCAGCGCCCAATCATGCGGGAGCGGCTCACCCGTGCTCGGGAGCGTGCGGTCGATCACAGCACTCGGATAGCGGACCACGCTCGTCGCGAGCTCCTCGCCGGAGCGCAGATCGAGCAGCAGCGCACGACCCGATTCGGTGCCGAAGTCGACCCCGATTGCGTAGACCGGCTCGCTCACCGTGTGGGGTGTGAGGCCCCAGGGCCGATCGTCATTCCCCGGCGCTGTCCGCTGGGGTTTCCGTCGTGGCGGGGGGATCGGCCGCCGCGAGGCGATCCACCACGTCCGCGGAATCCGTCACGACGAGCGAATCCGTCGCGACGAGAGGATCGCTCGCCGCAACCGGATTGGCCAACGCCGCGCCGTTGCCCACATGCGCCTCCAGCCGCGCGCGCCGGTACTCCTCGACCACGATCTCGGTCAGTTCGTCGACGGACGTCTCGCTCGTCGGCTTGTCGAGAGCGATCACGCCGTCCTGGATCAGGCTCACGCGGTCACAGGCCGCGAACACGTGAACATAGTTGTGGAGGATCATGATGATCGAGACGTTGCCCTCTTCGCGCAGGCGCGCGATCAGGTCGAGGATCATCGCGCCCTCTTTGGCGCCCATCGCGGCCAGCGGCTCATCGAGCAGGATGATGTCCGCGTCACCGGAGATCGTGCGCGCGACCGCGATTGCCTGCCGCTGCCCACCGGATAGGCGCGCGACCGGCACGTCGATGTGCGGGATGTTGATCCCGATCTCGTCGAGGGCTTTGCGCGCGTTGCGCCTCATCAGCGCGTTGGACAGGAACGGGATCGGCTTATGCAGGCGCTCGCGGCGCAGGAACAGGTTGTGGTAGACCGAGAGCTGATCGATCAGCGCCAGATCCTGGAACACGGTGTCGATCCCGTGAGCGCGCGCGTCGTCGACGCTCTTGGGTGTATAGGTCTCCCCCTTGAGCCACATCTCACCCTTGTCCTGCTTCTGAAATCCGCTCAGGATCTTGATCAGGGTCGACTTCCCGGCTCCGTTGTCGCCCAGCAGCCCCAGCACCTCGCCTTTGCGGAGGTGGAGATTGACGTCGCGCAGCGCGACGGTCGCTCCGAAGCTCTTGGCGATGTGCTCGACCCGGAGCACATCGTCCTCGGCCGACCTCGGCCCGACGATCCGCTCGTCGGGGATGGTCTGATCAGCCGCCACGGCCAGAACCGATCCGCACCCGGTTGACGTAGACGTTGATCGTCATAGCGATCAGGATCGCGATCCCCAAGTACAGGTCGAGGTAGTTGGCGTTGACGCCCTTGATCACCAGTCCGTCGTTGAGGATGCCCAGGAACAACGCGCCGAGCAGTGCTCCGACCACGGTTCCCGCGCCGCCGGTCATCAGTGTTCCGCCGATGATCACCGCCGAGATCGCTTCGAACAGGATCGCGTTGGACCCCGACGGGTCCGGGCTCGCGCTCGAGGACCGAACCGCTTCGAGGATCCCGACGAAGCCGGCGGTGAGGGCGCAGAGCATGAAGTTGCGGATGAGGACCAGCCGGACGTTGACCCCCGCCTCCGAGGCACCGAGCCGGTTGCCGCCCGCCGCCACGGTGTACAGACCCCAGCGGGTGAACGACAGCAGGATCTGGAGCCCAAAGACGATCGCCAGCGCCCAGATCAGCTCCGAGTAGGTCCCTTCACCGAAGATCTGGGCGAACGTGGTCACCCCGACGATGGTGGTCCCCGGAGTGGTGACCTGCTCGGAATGGGAGATGACGAGAGTGACGCCGTCGAGCACAAACAGCATCCCGAGCGTCGCCACGAACGAGGCGATCCCGATGTAGGCCACGGCAAAGCCGTTGAACGCGCCCAGCGCCAGCGCGACCAGCAGCGAGATGAGCATGCTGGGGACGATCGGGATCCCGGCCTTGTTGAGCTTGTAGTACAGGAACGGCGTGAACAGGTACATGGCGCCGATCGAGAGGTCGATCTCGCCGAGGGTCATGACGAACACCTGGCCGGCGGCCATGATCGCGATCGGGGCGAAATACGGCAGCAGTGTCTTGAAGTTGCTGCCCGAGACGAACTTACTGGTGGTGCTCGCAAAGTAGATCACCGTGATCACCAAGACCACGATGATGCTGCCCTCGCGCAGCGTCAGGAACCGCTTCAAGACGCCCAGACCGGACCCCCCGCGGCGGGCCCGGCTCGGTGCCGGGCCCTGCGGAGCGCTGCGCGCCGGAGTGCCTGAACTGGACGTCACCGCCATCGCTGCAACCTACCCATGACTACAACTTACTAGTCCTTGGAGCGAACTGCCACTAGGACTTTTGCACGCCGGGTGAGGTGCTGGTGCCCTCGTACTCACTCTTGGTGCTGCTGTAGGGAAGGACAGTCGTCTTGTCCAGGAACTTGAGACCCGTGTCGACGTCGGCGGGACCGGTCAGGCCCTGGGAGGCGTTGTACAGGTAGAGCTCCAGGATCGGGAAGAAGCCCTGGAGGTAGGGCTGCTGGTCGATGGTGAACTCGATATAGCCCGCCGCGAGCAGCTGTTCGGTGATCGGGGTCAGGTCATAACCGCCGCCCTTGACGCCCTTCTTGGCCAGGCCGAGCTTCTGGATCGTCTGGGCAACGCCCTGCGTACTGCCGGCGTCGACCGCGAACAGCCCCTTTGTATTCGGATGTCCGACCGCATAGGAGTTGATCACCGTGAGCTCGGCCGGCACCGCGGCGCCGGTCGCGACGGTGTGCGGCGTGATCGAGGGATGAGTCTTCAGCGTTTCCAGGGCGCCGTCGATCCGTGGCTGGATGTTCGCGGCGCCCGGCGTCGCGATGAACAATGCGACATCGCCCGAGGGCACGAGCGCGGCGATGTGCGCGCCCATCTCCATACCGGAGACGAGCAGGTCCTGTCCGATGTAGGCCAGGCGCCCGGTGGCGGGCTCGTCGGCGTTGTAGGCGACGACGGGGATCTTGGCGGCCAGGGCCGCGGCCACCGGCTTGTTGAACGCGGTCGGATCGATCAGCGACGTGGCGATCCCGTTGACACCGGCGGTGACCGCGGTGTTGATCGAGTCGACCATCTCAGACACGTTGCTCGTCTGCGAACCGGTCCACTGATACGAGCAACCGAGCAGCTTGCACGCATCCGCCGCACCGCTCTGGGTCGGCGTGAAGAAAACGTTCGTCGTCACGTGGTTGACCATCGTGAACTTGTAGGCCTGATTGACGCCGAAGATGGCTGATGCGGCGCTGGAGCTCGTCGCCGCCGACGCGCTCGACGTCGGGCTGGAGCTACTGCTGCTCGAACCGCAGGCCTCGAGGGCCAAGGCCACGATGCCGGCGGCGCCACCGGTGAGCGCGGTCCGGCGCGTCACCTGATGCAGCTTCTTGAGCGGATTGTCCTCCTGCTTGCGTTCGTCCCATTCGAGGCGCTCAACGGCCTCATGGACGATGTCTTCCTTGGACATTCTCCTCCTCCTCTTCCTCAGGTCCTTTTGGACCAACCCCGCCGAAGGCTCTCAGACCCGCGTGGTGTTGTCCACCTCGATTAACCAAGCCTCAACGCTTGACATCCGGTACACGCATGCTGCCGCCCGCGAGTCGGCGCCGCGACTGGTGGCGACGACCGGCCGGCGAAAAGACCACCCAGCCGTTGTCACGGCATAGGCGGGATTTCGCGCTCTCCTCTCCACTTGGGTGCCACGAGGGCGGCATGTTAACGGTCACATGGCCGCCGTGTCAATGCGAAAACGTACGTCACTCGGGGTCATGCCCGCGCCACGGTTGTGCTGGCGCGGACGATCAGTTCCGGCTGCACCCGCGAGCTGGGGGGCAGCCGCTCGCCGCCTGAGATCATCCGCACCAGGAGACGCAGGCTGCGGCTACCCACCTCGATGAAGTCCTGACGAACGGTGGTGAGCGGTGGCGTGAAGTACGGCGACTCGGGAACATCGTCGAAACCGACCACGCTGATGTTGCCGGGGATCTCCCGACCGGCCTCGTGCATCGCCCGCAGAACCCCCAGCGCCATCTGATCGTTGGCGGCGAAGATCGCGGTGACCGCTGGGTCTCGGCTCAGACGCCGCCCGAGGTCGTACCCCGAACGCGCACTCCAGTCGCCCGCCAGCACCGGCGGTGGATCGGCGCCGGCGGCCCGCAACGTCTGACGCCAACCGTCCACCCGCTCCCGAGACTCGAGCCATTCCGACGGCCCCGAAATGTGCCACACCGACTGGTGACCCAGGTCGAGCAGATGCCGCGTGGCGATGACTGCGCCGGCGAACTGATCCACCGCGACCACCGGGACCACGTCGACCGGTCCGGCCTCGGCGGCCACCAGGGGGACGTCGATCGGTGCGTAGGCGAGCGCGTCAGCCACCTCCTGATGAGGGGCAATGACGAGGATGCCGTCGACGCCATGGATCCGCAGCCGCTCGATCGCGTCGGTCACCGACGATCGGTTCAGCGCCTCGAGGCTCGCCACGATCATGAAGTAACCGGCCTCATGCGCCGCACGCTCGATCCCGAACAAGGTCGAGGCGGGTCCATAGAGCGTGGTGTCGAAGCCCACCACGCCCAGTGTGTTGGTCCGACCGGTGGCGAGGGCGCGGGCCACCGAGTTGGGCCGGTAGCCCAACTCACGCATGGCCGCGATCACCCGCTGGCGGGTCTCGGGGCGCACGCTCGCGCTGCCGTTGATCACCCGGGAGACCGTCTGATGCGAGACACCGGCCAGCCGGCCCACGTCCGCCATCACCGCCGCCCGGGGGCGGCGTGCACGCACTGTGTGCTCGGACGCATTCATCACAACCTGCACCGTCCCCAAAAGCAGCGGCCCGAGGCAGAGATGTTATCGCTAACACCCGGAAGGTTGGCCGCCGACGGGTTAATATCGCGCCGTGAGCGGTCCTCTGTTCGGTCTCGACGTCGGGACCTCCGCAGTCAAGGGCTTGGCGATCGACGCCGACGGCACGGTCCTCTGCCTGGCCGAGGCCGGCTATGCGCTGTCCACGCCCCGAGTTGGGTGGGCCGAGCAGGATCCGGCCGACTGGTGGGCAGCGACCGAATCAGTCCTCGAGCGGTTGCGCGCCGCAGCCGGCCCTCCGGCGTCAATTGGGCTCTCGGGCCAGATGCACGGGCTGGTCGCGCTCGACGCGCAGGACCGGGTCCTGCGCCCGGCGATCCTGTGGAACGACCAGCGGACCGCCGCGGAGTGCCAGCAGATCGAGGACACGCTGAGCCTGGAGCGACTGATCTCACTGACCGGCAACCGTGCGCTTCCCGGCTTCACCGCGCCCAAGCTGCTGTGGCTGCGCGCCCACGAACCGAGCGTGTACGCGCGCATCGCCCGGGTCCTGCTGCCCAAGGACTATGTGCGCCTGCGGCTGTGCGGCGAGCACGCGACCGACGTCTCGGACGCCTCCGGCACACTGTTGCTCGATGTCGCGCGCCGACGCTGGAGCGAGGATGTGCTGAGCGCGCTGCACCTCGACCCCGCGTGGTTGCCGCGCGTGCTCGAGAGCCCAGTCGTGTCTGGCCTGACCGCGGATGGAGTGCCGGTCGCGGCAGGCGGCGGGGACCAGGCGGCCGGTGCGGTGGGCGTCGGCGTCACCCGGCCGGGCCCCGTCTCGGTGGTACTGGGAACTTCCGGCGTGGTGTTCGCTGCCTTTGCGGAGTTCGTGGCCGATCCGCTGGCGCGCGTGCACGCCTTCTGTCATGCCGTCCCGGGCGCCTGGCACGCAATGGGCGTGATGCTCTCGGCGGCGGGCTCGCTGGGCTGGCTGCGGGAGATCGTCGACGCCACAGGACAGTACGATCAGCTGCTCGCCGGGGCGGAGGGCTGGCCGCCGGGCACCGAAGGACTCGTGTTCCTCCCCTACCTGGCCGGTGAGCGCACCCCCCACGTCGACCCTGACGCGCGCGGCGCATTCGTCGGTCTCAGCCTGCGCCACGACCGTGCGGCCCTGGTCCGGGCGGTACTCGAGGGGGTGGCGTTCGGGCTGCGCGACTCGCTCGATCTGATCGCCGAGTTGGGCGTCGAGCCGTCACTCGGTCGCGTCTCCGGAGGCGGTGCCCGTAGCGAGCTGTGGCTGCGCATCGTCGCCTCGGTGCTGGAGTTGCCGCTCGAGCGCGTGGCCGTCGACGAGGGCGCGGCGTTCGGCGCCGCGATCCTCGGCGGCGTGGCCGCGGGAGTGTGGCCCGACGTCCACGCGGCGGTCGCCGCCACCGTCCAGCCGCGGGGGCGGATCGAACCCGTGCCCGAGTGGATCGAGCCGTATCGCGAACGGCGCGAGTACTTCCGCGCGCTGTACCCGGCGTTGCGCCAGCTCCGCTGAGCCGCGCCGAGGGCGATTGGGACATATTCCGCCCGACCGGCATGGTTCAAGCGAGCAGGTGGGCTCCCGGACCTGGGGTGACCACCACGGCGCCGTCGGGCTTGCTCACACCGGGCGGCAGCAATCCGAGCACGCTGCCGCCAAACCCGCCCCCGACGATCCGCGCGCCCACCGCCCCAGCGCAGTGCAGGCGTTCGACGGTCGCCTCGACCGCCGGCGTCGATACCTCATAGCAGTCGCGCAGGCTCGCGTGCGAGGCGTCGAGCAGGCGACCAAGTGCCATCAGGTCTCCGTCCTGCAGCGCCGAGACGGCGGCCTGGACCCGGATGTTCTCCCCGATGATGTGACGGGCGCGCGCGACGAGCGGATCGGGCAGGCCATCGGCCATCTCGAGCGTGACCTCGCGGAGGCTGGCCACCCCCAGTTGCTCACAGGCGCGGGCACATTCCTCGCGCCGCTGGTTGTAGCCCGAGGCCGCGTTGGCATGACGCTCCCCGGAGTCGAGCGTGACGAGCGAGAAGCCGCGGAGATCGAGCACGACGTTGCTCACCTCCAGCGAACGGAAGTCAATCCGCATCGCGCTGTCGCGCTCGCCGTACAGGGATGCGATCTGGTCAAGCAGGCCGGTGCGCGCCCCGACCCACTCGTTCTCGATGCGCGAGCAGATCTGCGCGAGCTCCAGCCGGTCGGGAATCGGCGTGTCGGTCAGCCCGAGCAACGCCAGACACAACGCCACCTCCAGTGCGGCCGATGAGGACAGCCCCGAGCCCCGCGGAACGGTGCCAGTGATCTCCAGCCGGGCGCCTGGTATCTGCGCGCCGGCCCGCTGTAGCTCGCCGGCGGCGCCGCGCACGAAACCGCGCCAGCCCGGGGTGCGGGCGGGGCGCCCAAGCTCGAAGCTGTCGTGCGCCTCGAGGTCGACCGCGAATGCCTCAATCCGGTCTCCTCCGGTACGCGCGGCGTCCACAGTGACCCCTTGGCTGATCGCGAATGGCAACGCCAGACCCTGGTTGTAATCAGTGAACTCGCCGATCAGATTGACGCGGCCAGGGGCAAATGCGGCGGCACGATCACGCAACGTGTAGTCTCCTCGTCATGGTCGGTGACATTCTTCAGCCCACGCATCTTCTACTCATTCTCGTGGTCGCGTTGCTGGTGCTCGGACCGAAGCGGCTGCCGGAGGTCGGACGTGCGGTTGGTCGTGGCATTCACGACTTCAAGCACGCGATCAACGGCGAGCACGTGGAGTCCCACGACGAGGTCGTGAGCGCCGAGGCCGCCAAGCCGGCCAGCGAGCCGGCCGATCACGTCGTTTAGACGCTAGGCGGGTGGCTCCCGTGGCCGTGCGGTGGGGGATCATGTCCACGGCGCGGATCAACGATCAGTTTCTGGCCGGCGCGCGGCTGGCCGAGGACGTCGAGATCGTCGCCGTCGCCAGCCGCGAACGGCACAGCGCAGAGCGATATGCACGCGAGCAGGGCGTCGAACGTGCCTACGCCGGGTACGAGGCCATGCTGGCCGATTCAGATGTGGAAGCGGTCTACATCTCGCTGCCCAACTCATTGCATCTGGAATGGGCCGTGCGGGCGCTGCAGGCGGGCAAACACGTGCTGTGCGAGAAGCCCCTCGGGCGTCGCGCCGCGGACGTCGACGCTGCCTTCGACGTCGCGCAGCGCGAAGGACGCCTGCTGATGGAGGCATTCATGTACCGCCACAACCCGCAGACGCACCGGCTGACCGAGCTGGTCGCCGCCGGAGCGGTTGGGCGGCTGCGATTGGTTCGCGCCGCATTCAGCTTCGCCGCCGCGGAAACGGCTGATATCCGCTTGCGTGCGGCCCTGGACGGCGGCGCGCTGATGGACGTCGGCTGCTATTGCGTGAACGGCGCCCGCGTGATCGCCGGCGAGCCGGAGCGGGTCACGGCCGAGCAAGTGCTGGGCGGCGACGGCGTCGACATCGCGTTTGCCGCGACGATGCGCTTCGCCGACGACGTGCTCGGCCACTTCGACGCCGGTCTGGCGTTCGACGCCCGCGACGAGCTCGAGGTGGTTGGCGAGGAGGGCACGATCTTCCTCGACGACCCGTGGCACTGTCGCGTCCCGGTGATCGAGCTCAGGCGCGACGGGACGGTCGAGCGGCTTGAGCTTGAACCGGTTGACTCGTACCGGCTCGAGGCGGAAAACATGTCCGCCGCGATCCGCGGCCGAGCGTCGTTGCTGCTCGGTCGCGATGACGCCGTCGGGCAGGCGCGCACGATCGAGGCACTGTACGAGGCGGCGGACACCGCGCGCATTGTGTCCATCGGCTGACCTGAGCGACGCTCTCTCGAATCGTAGGATTGAGTGCCGCCCGGGCCAGGACAGCGTGCGACCAGGCGATCACGCGCTCTTGCGCGTGCTCACGCAGAAGCGTAGGCTCGGGCCGGTCGAAAGACTGAACGACCTCCGTCTGTGGCAGGCGCGTGAAGGCAAGGTCAGAGCAACCTGGCAATCGAGGAGAGCAACCATGAGCACCGAGAGCACGACCAACTCGCCGACGACGACAGCGGATCCCCCCCAGACCCGCACGTTCCCCGGCGCTTCCCAACGGCCTCGTATGCACGGCCGGGTCGTGTTTGTCACCGGCGGCACGCGCGGCATCGGCGGCGCGATCTCCCGCAGCTTTGCCGCGCATGGCGCGGTCGTGGCGGCGGGCTACGGCCGCGACGCCGAGCACGCAAACGAGCTCCTCGACGAACTCAGGGGCAGTGGCGTCGAGGCGAGCGTGCACCAGGGGAACATCGGCTCCGCCGAGGACTGCCGGCGGACCGTGGGCGAGGTGATCGATCAACACGGCCGCCTCGACGTGCTCGTCAACAACGCCGGGATCACGATCGACAAGACGGTGCTGAAGATGAGCGACGAGGACTGGTACAAGGTCATCGCCGTCAATCTCTCCGGCGCCTTCTTCATGTCCCAAGCCGTGCTGCCACATATGATCGAGCGCGGTTCCGGCCGGATCGTCAACATCTCCTCGGTCGTCGGCCAGACGGGCAACATCGGCCAGGCGAACTACGCGGCGTCGAAGTCCGGCCTGTTCGGCCTGACCAAGACGCTCGCTCGCGAGGCGACGTTCCAGCTCGCGCGCGCCGGTAAGCTGAGCGACGACTCGATCGGCGTCACGGTCAACACCGTGGCCCCGGGATACATCCTGACCGAGATGCTCGAGACCGTTCCCGAGAAGGTGCTCGACAGAATCAAGGCGCAGATTCCGGTCGGCAGGTTGGGGCGACCCGATGAGATTGCCCGCGTCGTGCATTTCCTGGCCGCAGACCAATCGTCCTACATCACCGGAGCGACCTTCGACGTCAACGGCGGCCAGGACATGTAGGCACCGGTCAGTGGCCGGGGGCTGGCCACTGACCGGCCCGGACGAGCCGTGCCGGGTCGGCGCAAAAAAAGTCGTATGCTTCTCGGTATGGCCAATCGTTCAGCCGCCGCGCTCGGCGAGATCATCCGCAGCCAGCGTGAGCTAGGAGAGATGTCGATGCGCCAGTTCGCAGAGCTCGCCGGGATATCGAATCCGTATCTGTCCCAGATCGAGCGCGGACTGCGGGCCCCATCCGAGCACGTGCTCGACGGAATCGCCAACGCCTTGAAGGTCTCAGCGGATGCGCTCTACAAGCAGGCGGGCCTATCGCACCCCGATGACGCGCCCGAGGACAACGCCGTCCTCGATGCAATCGCGGCGGATCCCCGGCTGAGTGCTCGCCAGCGGGCCGCGCTGCGCGAGGTCTATCTGGCCTTCGTCGGCAGTTCCCCCCGACCCCGTAAGCGGGCGAACGGCACGGGTCAATGACCGAGCGCCAGGCGGCCCTCGTGACAGGCGCGGCCAGCGGGATCGGGCGGGCGATCGCGACACGCCTGGAAGCGGGCGGGATGGACGTGCTCGCGGTCGATCTGCGGCCCGACGCGAACGGGCCTGGAATCGCCTACGAAGCCGACCTGACCCTCCCCGACGCCAACGCCGGCGCGGTCGCAGCGGCGATCGAGCGGTTCCACCGGCTCGACGTGGTCGTCGCCTGCGCCGGTATACAACACGTCGCTTCGATCGAGGAGTTTCCGTTCGAGCGCTGGAATACGATCGTGGCGTTGCTCCTGACGAGCCCGTTCCTGCTCGCCCAGCACAGCTGGCCGGCGTTGCGGACCAGCCCGGTCGGCCGGTTCATCGTGATTGCGTCGGCGCACGGGCTCGTTGCCTCGCCCTACAAGGCCGCCTACGTCTCAGCCAAACACGGCGTCCTGGGTCTCGTCAAGACGATCGCCCTCGAAGGCGCCGAGGTGGGGATCACGGCGACCGCCGTGTGTCCCGGGTACGTACGGACACCTCTGGTCGAGAAGCAAATCGCGGACCAGGCGCGTGTTCACGGGCTGTCCGAGGATGATGTGCTGGCGCAGGTCATCCTGGCGCCGCACGCGGTCAAGGAGTTGATCGAACCCTCCGAAGTCGCCGAGGTGGTCGCGTTCCTCGCCGGGCCCGCGGGCCGGGCGTTCACCGGCGTGCCGATCACGATGGACCAGGGCTGGACGGCACGTTAGTGCCGGCTGCCCAGCCGTTGACCAGGCGCGGACGCCTGGCCAGCCGGCAATAACGTGCTTGGGGTTGCCACGCGAGCGGTGACCCGGGGGGCAAACGGTCACGCGGCAACCCCCGGCTGAGCTGTAAGGCTCCAAACCTTGCCACGCGCGTGTCAAGGTTTAGTACGATCCATTGATGCTCGACTTCCTCGCCGCCACGCGCGAACGCACGATTGTCTACGACGGAGGCATGGGTGCGACGCTCGAACAGTTCGAGCTCAGCCTCGAGAACGACTACCGGCTACCCGGTCGCTGCCACGAGGCGCTCGTGCTCAACCGCCCCGACGTGATCGAGGACGTCCACCGCTCGATGATCGAGGCGGGTGCCGATGTGCTGGAGACCGACACCTTCCAGGCCTCGCGGTTGAAGCTGTCGGAATGGGGGCTCGAGGACTACACGCACGAGATCAACCTCAAGGCCGCGCAGATCGCCCGCAAGGCCGCCGGCGCGGGACGATTCGTCGCGGGCTCGATTGGCCCGACCGGGTTCCTGCCCGCCAGCGACGATCCAACCCTGGGACGGATCACGTTCGGGGAGCTGGCCGAAGTGTTTACCGAGCAGGCCCGCGGACTGCTGGAGGGCGGCGTCGATCTCGTGATCATCGAGACCGCCCAGGACATTCTCGAGGTCAAGGCGGCGATCTTCGGCGCGCGCGCCGCGGGCCAGCAGGTCGGGCGCAGCGTGCCGATTCAGTGCAGCGTGTCCCTGCTGCCCCAGGCGGGCAAGATGCTGCTCGGCACCGACATCAGCGCTGTGCTGGCGACGCTGGAGGCGCTCGAGGTCGACGTGATCGGGCTCAACTGCTCGACGGGGCCCGAGGACATGCGCGACGCGATCCGCTTCCTGGGCGAATACTGCTCGGTTCCGGTCCATTGCATCCCAAACGCCGGCCTGCCCCTGCAAGGCCCCAACGGTGAGACGATCTTCCCCGAGGAGCCAGAGCCGCTGGCCAACGCGCTGGGGGAATTCGTGGAGCGCTACGGCATCTCGATTGTCGGCGGGTGCTGCGGCACCACGCCGGACCACATCCGGGCGATCGCCGAGCGCGTGGGCGGACACACGCCGGGGCCGCGGCCCGCGCGCCGCCCCATCCATGTCAGCTCGATGATGACCGCCACGCCGCTGGTGCAGGACCCCAGGCCCACGATCGTCGGCGAGCGGGTCAACTCTCAGGGCTCGCGCAAGGCCAAGGAGATGCTCCTGGCCGACGACTACGACGGGTTGATGACGATCGCCGAGGACCAGGTCGCCGGCGGTGCTCACGTGCTCGACGTGTGCGTGGCGCTGACCGAGCGCCAGGACGAAGCGGAGCAGATGCGCCGGGTCGTCGAGGGCATCTCGTTGACCCAACCTGCTCCGATTCAGGTTGACTCGACTGAGCCCGATGTGATCGACACCGCGCTGCAGCAGATTCCCGGTCGGGCGATCGTCAACTCGATCAACCTCGAGGCCGGTCGCGACAAGCTCGACCGGGTCGTCCCGCTGGCCAAAGCCCATGGGGCGGCGCTGATCGCATTGACGATCGACGAGATCGGCATGGCCAAGACGGCCCAGCGCAAGGTCGAGATCGCCCAGCGGATCAAGCAGCTGTGCTGCGACGAGCACGGACTCGACCCCGAAGCGCTGATCTTCGACTGCCTGACCTTCACCCTGACCACGGGCGACGAGGAGTGGCGACCGAGCGCGGTGGAGACGATCGAGGGCATCCGGCGCATCAAGACGGAGATCGCGGGGGTCAAGACCTCGTTGGGGGTGAGCAACGTCAGCTTCGGCGTCGGCGTCCCAGCTCGCTCAGCACTGAACAGCGTCTTCCTGCACCACTGCGTCGACGCCGGGCTTGACCTCGCGATGGTCAATCCCAACCACATCACCCCGTACGCCGAGATCCCCTCGGAGGAGCGCGAACTGGCCGACGACCTCGTGTTCAACCGGCGCGAGGATGCACTGGAGCGGTTCATCGCCCACTTCGAATCCAAGGGAGCCGAGACCGAGGCGGGCCCCGGCGCGGCCGACCCGACCGAGGACATGGAGCCCGAGGAGGCGCTGCATTACCACATCCTGCGTCGCAAGCGAGAGGGCGTCGAGGATTGGATCGATCTCAGCGTCAAGAAGATCGGCGCGGTGCCGACGCTGAACGAGGTGCTGCTCCCGGCCATGAAGGAGGTCGGAGACAAGTTCGGCGCCGGCGAGCTGATCCTGCCGTTCGTACTCCAATCGGCCGAGGTGATGAAGCGCGCGGTCGCGCAGCTGGAGAAGTACCTCGACAAGCTCGAGGGCTACACAAAGGGGACGGTCGTGATCGCGACCGTGTTCGGCGACGTGCACGACATCGGCAAGTCGCTGGTCAACACGATTCTCACCAACAACGGCTACACGGTCATCGACCTCGGCAAGCAGGTTCCCATCTCCAACATCTTGGACGCCGCGGTCGAGCACAACGCGACCGCGATCGGCCTGTCGGCGCTACTCGTGTCGACCTCGAAGCAGATGCCCGCCTGCGTGCAGGAGCTCCATGAGCGCAAGCTGCCGTTCCCGGTCCTGATCGGCGGCGCGGCGATCAACCGCAACTTCGGGCTGCGCATCCTGTACCCGAAGGGGAGCGAATCCGACGAGGTGTACGAGCCGGGAGTCTTCTTCTGCAAGGACGCATTCGAGGGACTGGCCAAGATGGACCAGCTCACCGACGCCGACGCGCGCGCAGGGCTGATCGCGCAGACGCGCGGCGCGGCGAAGCAGCTCCGCGAGCAGCCGGCGGCCACGCCGGACAACGCGCCCCCGACCACTGACGCGTCAGTTCGCAGTGCGGTGCGCACCGATAACCCGATCCCGGAACCTCCCTTCTGGGGCGTCCGGGAGCTCGAGGTCCCGCTGGATGAGGTCTACCATCACCTCGATACGCACGTGCTGTTCAAGCTCCACTGGGGCGGGCGAGGAGTGAAGGGCGAGGAGTGGACGCGGCTGCTCCGCGACGACTTCCAGCCCCGTCTCGAGCGTATGTGGCGAGAGCAGCGCTACCTGCGGCCGCGCGCTGTGCTCGGCTACTTCCCCTGCAACTCCGACGGCAACGAGCTGATCGTGTGGGATCCGCAGGCCCCCGGCGAGCGCGAGCTGGAGCGGCTGGTGTTCCCACGACAGCCCAAGCATGCTCGCATCTGCCTGGCTGACTTCTACCGCCCGTTGAGCTCGACCGACCCCGTCGTCGACGTCGTCGCCCTGCAAGCGGTGACCGCCGGCGATGAGGTGACCGAACTGATGGCCACGCTCGAGGCCGAGGGCGAGTTCGCCGAGCAGCTGTTCGTGCACGGGCTAGGTGTGCAAACGGCCGAGGGAATGGCCGAGTGGGTACACGCGCGCGTCCGCACCGAGCTGGGGATCGCGCCCGACCAGGGTCGCCGTTACTCCTGGGGATACCCGGCCTGCCCCGAGCAGTCAGAGCACGAAAAGGTCTTCCGCCTGCTCGACGCGCCCTCGATCGGGCTGCGGCTCTCCAGCGGCTACGCGGTTGAGCCCGAGCAGTCGACACTGGCTATCGTCACCCACCATCCGCAGGCCGTCTACTTCGGCATGAAGTCAGGCTTCCTGCCCAAGAGCGCCAAGCAGGCCAGCGATGACCTGATTGCCGGCACCGAGAAGGACCCGACGCGACTGCTCGAGTTCGAGGACGCCGGCGCCCTGGCGAGCTAGGCCCCTCCGCTTCCTTCCGCACCCGCGTCCCGCTGGCCCGCGCGACGGGCGGCGGGCTCACGGTGTGAGGCTCGCCGCTAGCTCTTTGCCTTGACCGGCCCGCTGCCGCGGCGCGAGCCGCTGCGCTGGGGCCGGGCCGGGAGCTTCACTGGCGCGGCGTTCATCGCGCGGAGCCTGACCTCACGCCAGGACATGCCCTCCTTGAGCAGGGCGGGCATGCCCATCAGCAGCGCGCTGGAGACCTCCACCGCCTGGAGGATCACCCCATAGGCGACGCCGGCGCCAAACCCGACGTGCCAACCGGTGTGCAACACCGCGGCGCACGCGGCCTGAAAGACGCCGACGTTAGCCGGCGTAGCCGGCAGCACCGCGGTGATGTTGACGGCGAACAGGACGGCCGCGGCCGCGGCAATCCCCGCCTGACGATTCAACCCGAGCGCGACCAGCAGCACGTAGCAGGCCAGCCACTGCAGTCCCCACGCGGCCAGCTGAGCCGCCGCCGCGGCCGCGCCGAGCTTGGGACGACGGAACACGGCGAGCCCGGCTCGCACCCGGGTCAGCGCCGCCCTGATCTGGCCGACCACGGTATGGACGCGGCCGAACCGAGACTCAAGGCTGCCGTGACGGAGCAGCACCGGCGCCAGCAGCACGATCACCAGCAGCGTCAAGGGCGCGAGCGCGGCCACGAGCAACGCGTCCTGGTGGCCGCTGAACAGGTCGACGGACGAGAACATGACGGCGCCGAGGATGGCCAGGGCGACGAGGTTGAGCATGGTCTGGGAGACCAGCGTGCCCAGGACGACGGGCAGGTTCTCGCGCGGTCTCCCGGTCCGCCGGGCCACGACCAGCGCGCGCGAGGGCTCGCCGAGCCGCGCGGGCAGCGTCGAGGACATCAGCACGCCGATAAACGTGCCCTGCATCGCGTCTGAGATCCGGATGCGGGCCCGCGGCAGCGCTGCGCGCAGGATCGCGTACCACGAAAATCCCCTCAGCACCATGGCGCTGCACATGATCCCGAGACCCAGCAGCACGAACGCCGGGCTCGAGTTGATCAGTGCAGTGGTGACGTTGCCCACTCCGATCTTCTGCAGCGCGAGCCAGGCCAGCAACAGACCCCCCAGCGAGACGATGGCCAGGCTCGCCCGGCGAGCAAACCGGACCAGCGGCGAGCGCCCCCCGGTCAGCGGAGGCTCGAGGCTGGGTAGACGGCGCGCCGGAGCGTGAGGCTTGAGGTCGGCCGGGCGAGCTCCAATCCTCACCGCGGCGCGCTGGACGCGACCCTCGGGCGCCGGAGTGGCAATCGCATCGGCGTAGCTGTCCATCACCTCTGAGGCGACGCGTGGCCAGGCAAAGCGCTGAACATCCCGGACCGCGGCGAGCGCCATCTCGGCCCGTCGAGCCGGCTCGTCCCACAGGTCGCGCAGCACCTCGGCCAGCGCTTGCGCATCCCCCGGCGGGACGAGCAGGCCGTCGACGCCGTCGCGGACCACATCCCGGTAACCGGCGATGTCGGATGCGATCACCGGAGTGCCCGCGGCGAAGGCCTCGGTCAGCACCATGCCGAAGCTCTCGCCCCGCAGCGAGGGGGCGCAAAGCAGGTCCGCGTGCTCGAGCTCGAGTTGCTTGCGGGCGTCGTCGACCTTCCCGAGCACGCGTACGCCACGATCGTCGAGCATCAGCGGGGCAAGCTCCTGCTGTGTCGGTCCGATCACCGTCAGCTCGGCTGGGATGTGCTCTCGCAGCGCTTCGAACGCGTTCAGCAACAGCGGCAGCCCCTTGCGCTCGACCGCCTGGCCCACGAAGACGATCCGCAGGCGGTCAGCCGAGGACGTGGCGGCGGCGGGGACCGCCAGCTGTGGGTCGACGTGGACGCCGTTAGGGATCACGCGGTAGTGCCCGCCGAAGAAACGTCTGGCCGTCCACGCGGCGGCTTCGGAAACCGCGATTCGCACATGAAGGTGGTTGAGGACACGCCGAGCGCCGAACAGGTTGGCGATCCCATTCGAGATCCGGCTGTCGGAGTAGGAGTGGAACGTCCCGACTAACGGCAGCCGAGTCGAATCGGCGGCGAGCCATCCGAGTAAGGGCGCCACCGGCTCATGGATGTGGACGACGTCATAGCCCCCGGTGCGGAGCTCGCGCTGCATGGTCGCCACCGCATAGGGCGTGATGGAAAGGTTGGACACCGCGCCGTTGGCCTTGAAGCCAATCGTCCGGCCCAACGAGACGAGATAATCCGGCGCCTGCAGGGGCTGGGGCCGAGCGCCACGATGCAGCCCCGCCGCGAAGGTGTCGGCGGGATCGTACGGCGCCAGCACGCGCACGTCGTGCCCTTCTTCGATGAACCGCTCGGCGAGCGCCTCGATGTGTCTCGTGACCCCTCCCGGATAGGTCCACGAGTAGGGCGAAACGAGCGCGATCCGCATGACCTTTATCTTAGCCTCTCACCAGCCGCGGCAGCCCGGTTTCGGTCGCCTATCATCGTGTGCACATGCCGGTCCGGCACTTTGTCAAGTACACGTTCCTGCAGGTCGATCCGGCCTGGCGCCGGCTCGACGATGAGCGCCGAGCCGCCGACAAGCTCGAGTTCATCGCGGCCTGCGAGGACTTCGCCGACGGCCATCTCCTGCGTGCGTTCTCGCTCGTGGGTACCCGCGGCGACGCAGACCTGATGCTGCTCAGTCAAGCCCAGAACCTGGAGCGGATCCACGAGTTTCACGTCGTGCTGGCGCAGAGTGGGCTGATGAAGTGGTGCACGATTCCGCATTCGTTCCTGGCCATGACCAAGCCTTCCGAGTACTCCGAGGAGTCACGGCTTGAAGTTCGACCTGCGCACGGGAGATACCTGTTCGTGTACCCGTTCGTGAAGACTCGAACCTGGTACTCGCTGCCGGCGGCGGAGCGCTGGCGGATCATGCAGGAGCACATCAAGCTGGGACGCGAGTTCCCCTCGGTCGATCTCAATACGAGCTACTCGTTCGGCTTGGACGACCAAGAGTTCGTGGTCGCGTTCGAGACCGACAATCCAGCCGACTTCCTCGACCTCGTCCAACGTCTGCGGACCACCGAGTCCAGTTCCTACACGCTGCGGGACACGCCGACGTTCACCTGCATCTCCTGCTCTGTGGAGCGGGCGCTCGGAGCGCTCGACGGTGTAGCGCTCGCGCTCTCAGAGGCGCGGTGACCACGTACTGGACCAACACGGGCGTCCCCGGAGCGGTTGCCGGCCAGCCCTGACCAGCCCGCGGCGATCGCTGACGCCGTTGCTGCGCTACGCGCCGCCGATCCGGTGCTGGGAGCGATCATCGACGAGGTCGGCGTCGACGGGCTCGCGAACCCCCGCCCCGGCCGGCCGCAGGACCACTACGGCGCACTCGTGCGCTCGATCGTCGGCCAGCAGCTCTCGACGACGGCGGCGCGAGCCATCTACACGCGTCTCACGGACCGGTTCGGCGGGCGCACACCAACGCCACAGGAGGTCCTCGCCGACGACCCCGAGGAGCTTCGGGCCGCCGCCGGCCTCTCCCACGCCAAGGTCCGCTACCTGCGCTCGCTCGCCGAGCACGTGCTGGAGGGCTCACTGGCACTCGAGGACCTCGAGCAGTTGCCAGACGATGAGGTGATCGGCGAGCTCGTGGCGGTCAAGGGCATCGGCACCTGGAGCGCTCACATGTTCCTCATGTTCCAGCTTCGTCGGCCGGACGTGCTCGCCGTCGGTGACCTGGGGATCCGGCGCGCGATGATGGTGCGTTACGGGTTGCCCGCATTACCCAGCCCGGCCGCGATGGAGCAGATCGCCGAGCCGTGGCGCCCACACCGCACGCTGGCCTGCCTGCTGCTGTGGCGATCGCTGAACGCGACGCCGGTCTAAACCGCCGAAACCTCTTGCTCTTCGGCGACGCGGAACGAAGAACCGCAGCCGCAGGCCGCGACCACGTTGGGATTCTCGACCTTGAAGCCGGCACCCTGGAGGCTTTCCACGAAGTCGATCACCGAGCCCTTGACGTAAGGCAGGCTCGGATGGTCGACGAGGAGGCGGATTCCCTTGTCCTCGAACACCGTGTCATCCGCGCGCTGCTCGTCGAACGCGAGGGCATACTGGAAGCCGGAGCACCCGCCGCCACGCACCCCGACCCTGAGCCCCGCCGTTTCGGCCACCGCACTCTGGGAGGAGAGGAATTCGCGAACCTTCTCAGCACCTTTGTCTGTGAGTGTGATCATGCTTCATTCAGTATAGCGATGCAGCCTCGCTACGCTAGTGGCGTGTCCGCGACCCCAGAGGAGTTGAAAACACGGATCGAGGCCGGTATCCCAGGCGCGACAGCGAGCGTGACGGGCGACGGGCATCACTTCAACGCGATCGTATCCGCGCCGGCGTTCCGAGGCTTGCCGCGAATCGCCCAGCACCGGCTTGTCTACGACGTGTTCGGCTCCGAGGTGGGTGACCGCATCCACGCATTGTCCATCCAGACGCGAACCTCAGAAACGGAGAACAGCCCATGAGCGACGAAACCAACCCGATGCGCGAAGCGATCCAGAGCGCCATCTCCGAGAACCCGGTGATCCTGTTCATGAAGGGCAACCCCGAGCAGCCGGCGTGTGGCTTCTCCGCTCGGACCGTCGCGATGCTGCAATCGCTCGGCCAGCCGTTCGCGGCCGTGGACATCCTGCCTGATCCGCGCATCCGTCAAGAGCTCTCGGCGCTGTCGAACTGGCCGACGATCCCGCAGCTGTTCATCGGCGGCGAGCTGGTCGGAGGCTGCGACATCGTCACCGAGATGTACCAGTCCGGAGAGCTCCAGGAGGCCCTTGGGCTGGACGCCGGCCCGGCCGAAGAGCCGGCCCCCGCGCCGGCCGTGGTGGAGGCGCCGCCGCTCTCAATCGAGTCGCTGCACTAGATCGCGGCACAACGTGGCCGGCACTCCCACCCACGTGTCGAGGGCGGGAGCGGGGGAGGCTGGAGAGGCACCGATGTCGGCCCTCCGGTTCGACGGCGAGGTGCTCCGAGCGATCGACCAAACCGCGCTGCCGTGGCAGGAACGTGAGCTCGAGCTGCGCAGCGCCGAGCAGGTGGCCGACGCGATCAGGCGGTTGTGCATCCGCGGTGCTCCGTTGATCGGGGTTGCGGCGGGGTACGGAATCGCACTGGAGCTGGCCCGCGACCCTCAGGCACTGCAACGCGCCAGCGACACGCTGGCCAACGCACGTCCGACCGCGGTCAACCTGACCTATGCCGTGCAACGCGTGCGCGCGGCGGTCGTGGTGGCGCCAAGCGGGCATGAAGCCGCGGCGGCACTGGCCGAGGCGCGGGCCATCGACGCCGAGGAGACGGCCTCCAGCGCGGCGATCGCCGACTACGGTGCCGAGCTGCTGGCGGACGCGAGGCGGATCCTCACCCACTGCAATACCGGGGCACTGGCGGCACCCGGACGCGGCACGGCGCTCGCCGTGATCGTCGAGCTGGCGCGACGGGGACGCTTGGACGGCGTGCTGGTGACCGAGTCCCGGCCGCTGCTCCAGGGTGCCCGGCTGACGGTCTACGAGCTCGCGCGACTGGGAATCGCACACGAGCTGCTGGTCGACGGCGCTGCGGCGGGACTGATCGCCGCCGGCGAGGTCGATGCCGTCATCGTGGGCTGCGACCGCGTGGCCGCCAACGGAGATGCGGCGAACAAGGTCGGCACCTACGGACTAGCGCTCGCCGCGGCTGCGACGGGAATCCCGTTCGTGGTCGCCGGCCCCACCTCGACGATCGACTCGGCCTGCCCGACCGGGGCCGAGATCGAAATCGAGCAGCGTGACGGCGCCGAGGTACGCTGCGTGGCGAGCGCCGCGCCAGGGGGGTCCAGCGAGCTGACGCTGCCGGGCACGCGATGCCTCAACCCGGCCTTCGATATCACCCCGGCGGCGCTGATCACCGCGCTCGTGACCGAGCGAGGGGTGGCCACACCCGGGCAAGCCGGCTCGGTCCTGGCGCTCGTTCGATAGCCGCGAGGTGAACAAGTGAGCCGGCGCGCGAGGCGATCATGCGCGCTGCGCTCTGAACGCCAGATGCTCGACGATCCTGCGCGAGTCGCAGATCACCTCGCCCTCGAGGACCAGCAGCGGAACCCGGCGCTGGCCGCTCAGGGCCTCGACCTCGTCTCGACGCGAGCGACGCTGCGGCACGGCCACGGCGGTAAAGGCAATGCCCTCACGGGTGAGCGCCCGGGCCACCCTGCCGCAGGGGCAGAGCCAGTCGGAGGGCGTCCGGCAGCGATACAGGGTCGCCATCGAGCGCAAACGATAGGGTGCCGCGCTCATGGCTGTGGCGATCGTCTCGGACACGTGTCATTACCTGCCCCGCGAGGTGGTGGCTGAACACAGCATCCACCTGGTCAGCCTGTACGTGCACTGGCCCGACGGCACGCAGCGTGAGAGCGAGATCAGCGACTACGACGCGTACTACGAGCGGCTGCGCATCTCCACCGACCTGCCGACCACCTCCCAGCCCTCGATCGGCGACTTTCTCGCCGTGTACGAGCCGTTGCTCGACGCCGGGAGCGACATCGTCTCGATCCATCTCGCCGGTGGGATGTCGGGAACGGTTCGTTCCGCCGAGCAGGCCCGGGAACAGCTGGGCGCGCGCGCCGACCGCGTGCACGTGATCGATTCGGCGACGGCATGCGGTGGCCAGGGGCTGGTGGTGCTGGCCGCCGCCGCCGGGGCGCGGAGCGGGGCGGACGCGGCAGCCGTCGCCGCCCGAGCGCGACGAGCACGATCAGAGCTCAAGATGTGGTTCGCCATCGACACACTCGAGTACCTCAGGCGCGGTGGGCGGATCGCCGGCGCGCAGGCGTGGCTTGGCGCGGCGCTGAAGATCAAGCCGATCCTCACGGTCGAGTCGGAGATCACCCCAGTTGAACGCGTCCGCACCTCACGCCGCGCGTTCGAGCGAATGGTGGACCTGTTGCGCACCCGCCACCAGGACGGCGCTGACGGTTGGATGGTTCAGCACATTCAGGCTCGGAGCCAGGCCGAGGAGCTGGCGGCGCGGGGAACCGAGATCTTTGGCGTCGAGCCCCGAGTCGTCTCGGAGATTGGTCCGGTGATCGGCACCCACGTCGGGCCGGGCCTGCTGGGCGCTGGCGGGCTTCCCAGCTCTTACCTGGCCTGATCCGACGTCTCGGTTCCGCGGGACAGGCGGTGCACGCCTTCGCATGAGGGCATTTCGCGCTAGGGTGGACGGTAGTCGAAGGTCTCGGCGGTCTGTCGAGGTACGTTTGCAGAGTCCAGCGGAGGGACTCATGGATCTCATAACTGTGGTTTTAGTCGCGGTTGCCGCATGGAGCACGATCGCGATTGTGGTCGTGGCGTTATGCCGCGCGGCAGCGCTGGCAGACTCCAGCGCCGAGTACATGTACCGGACGCGAGGCTCGACGTCACGCCCGAGGCGTCATGCCTCTGGGGACGCCAACCTCGGTGCGCTGCAGCGCGCCCGGCGCTTCGGGACCGGCTAGAGCCCTTCGCGTCGACGACGGCGCCGGCGTCCGCCGGCCAGGGCGCCCAGCGCAGCGAGGCCGCCGCCCAATAAGAAACCGGCAATCCCGGCCGCAACCAGTGCTTGGCGCTCGTGGCCGCGCAGTTGCGAGCGCCAATCGGTCAGGTGGACAACCTCGACCCTCAGCTTCTCGACCGCGCTCCCGAGCTCCACGCGGTTCTGCTCGATCGAGGCCCGGATCTCCTCCGGGCTACGCTGCGGCGGCGCCATCAGCGGTCGACCTGTGAACCGGGGGTGACCGTGGCGCGAATCTTCGTCGCCTCCTCGATCGCCATCGTCGGCGTCGGCGCGCCGACCTTGAACTTGCGCCACGCGAACAGGAAGGCGCCGGCGGTCAACGCCAACAGGACGACCATCACCACCGCAAACCCTTCCCACAGGCTGCTGAAAGCCGAGTTCAAAGCCCACGCGACGGTCAGCAGCACGAACACCAACGCGAACACGCCAAACACGGCACCGGCCGCGACGGCCACGGTGCCCCGGGCCAAGCTGGTGACCTTGAGCGTCACCTCGGCCTTCGCCAGCTCGATCTCCTCGCGGACGAGCAGCGACATCCGCTCTGAAACCTCGGTTACCGCAGTGGCCAGGTTGTCTGGCTGGTCGGTCTCAGCGGGCAAGGCGCCTGAGGATCAAGGCGAGGACGAAACCGCCCACGAACGCAGCGCCCACCGCGACCTCGGGACGGTCGCTGCCGGTGCTCGCAGCAGCGCTGGCGGGCGCCGGGAACGCCTCTGGACGCGCGGGCGCAGAAATCGCCGCTGGAGACGGCGGTACCACAGGACTGGCCACCGTCGGGACGCCCGATGCTGTCGCTGTGAGGGGCTCGATCACCGTGGGCGCATCCGGGGCGGCCGCCTCGGTGCCGTCCTGGGGTGCTTGCGGCTGCTCGCTCACTCGGGTGGTTCTTCCCCGAACACCCGCATCCAGATCACCGCGGCGAGACGAGTCGAGGCAAGACTCGCGAGCGCGCCGATCCCGGCGAGCAGTCCGGTCCACATCATGCGCTTAACCAGCGGACTCTCCGTCATCGCCTGGCATTCAATCAGACTGCCGCTGCGGAAACCGGCCCAAACCGTGACAAATCGTCTCGACGATCATGGTCTTGGCCCGTTCGAGCTCCTGCTCACCGACCGGCACGCTGTCGAAGATCCATCCGGTGAGCACCTGCTCGATCGAGCCGTAGAACGCCTGGGCGGCAAACTCGGGCGTGATCTCGGCGCGGAAGATTCCCTCGCTCTGGGCGCGGGCGACGATCGCGGCGATCTGCGCGTAGGCGTCGCGGATCTTGGCCAGATGGGTCCGCCCGAACGTGTTCGCGGCGCGCGTGACCTCGACGATGATCACCTTCATCAGCTCAGGGTCATGGCGATAGGAGTCGATGATGAACGCGGCGATCGCGTACAGCTTGTCCGCGGGTGAACGTGAGGATGCGTCGGCCTCGGCGATCGCGGCGAGCATGATGTCCCAGCGCTCGAGGAACAGCGTGTCGAGGATCTGGTCCTTGGAGGAGAAGTAGTGGTAGACGAGGCCGTAGGCGACACCGGCTTCGTCGGCGATGTCGGACACCCGGCAGGTATGGAATCCCTGCCGGGCAAACACCCTCACCGCGCCGTCCAAGATCACTCGGCGCTTGTCGGTTGCTGCGGTGGCCATCACAGATCCCAGGCGTAGGCGTCAGACCGGCGATGGGCGAGCGAGGGCAATCGCCGCCGCACGTCGTGCAGGCTTCCGAGGTCGAGGTCGGCCACGATCACCGCTTCGGTGTCCGGCGCACTGGCCAGCACCAACCCCCAGGGATCGACGATCAGCGAACGTCCGCCCGAACGGTATCCGCCGGGGTGCGAACCAATCTGGTTGGGCGCGATCAGGAACGATTGGTTCTCGATCGCCCGAGCTCGCACCAGCACCTCCCAGTGGTCACGGGTCGTGGCCAGCGTGAATGCGCTCGGCGCGACGATCACCTCGGCCCCGCGGACAGCCAGGATCCGGTACAGCTCCGGAAAGCGAAGGTCGTAACACACACTCATCCCCAACCGCACACCGCCAGCGCATTCCGACACGACAACCTCGTCGCCGGGCTGCTCGTTCTCTGACTCGGCGTAGACGACGCCGTCCACCTCGACGTCGAACATATGGAGCTTGCGATACACCCCGCGCAGCTCACCGTCGGGGCCGACGTGGACACTGGTGTTCGAGGTCTTGCGTCGACCGGGAACGCGCTCGACAATCGATCCGGCGATCAGGTCGATTCCCAGCTCGCGCGCGATCGAGCGGGCCCAGCGGATGGCCGGCCCGTCGAGCGTCTCGGCGGCGGCGGCCATCTGCGCCGCGCGTCCGAGCACGCTCCACTTCTCCGGCAATGCGACAAGCTCGGCCCCCCGCACCGCCGCCTCACGGACGAGCCGGTCCGCGGTGGCCAGGTTACGTTCGGTGTCCTCGGTCGAATTGAGCTGGACGGCACCCGCGCGCACTTGACCCTCCCACTTGATTGACCGGTCAGTCAGCAGCTAAGGATATCGCCGTGGCCGAGTCAACCATAAGCGAGCTTCCACTCCCCTACCGCGGCCCGTTCGGTGCCCCGCGTCCGGCGGCGCTGGCCCGGCTGGCCCTGCCTCCCGCCCCGATGCCCTCCCATCGAGGGCTACGGCCGCTGAAAGCCTGGCGCTATGTGGGCGTGTTCGGGCCCGAGCTGATGCTGTGCCTCGCCACCGTCAGAATCGGGCTGGCGCGACAGGCGTTCTGGGCCGTATGGGATCGCACCAGCGGCCGGCTCTACCAGCGCACGAGGCTCACACGCGGAGTGATCCGATTTGACCGAGGCCGGGCACGGCTGCGAGATCGTGGCGTCCAACTCGACCTGATGCTCGACGAAACCGCCGGCATCGAGACCGTGAGCCGTCGCGGTCGCGACTATGCCTGGACGCGCAAGCAGGGGGGCATCCGAGCCCGCGGCACGATCGAGCTCGAGGGTGCTCGACGCACTGTCGACGCGCGGGCGGTCATCGACGACACCGCGGCGTACTACGAGCGACACACACGCTGGCGCTGGAGCGCGGGGGTCGGCGCATCAGGGGAGGGCCAGTCGCTGGCCTGGAACCTGGTCAGCGGCGTCAACGACGCGCTGACGCAGAGCGAGCGAACGGTGTGGATCGATGGCCGCCCGGCTGAAGTCGGACCGAGCGCATTCGCCGCCGACCTGTCGGGGGTCGATGGGCTGCGCTTCTGCGTCGAGGCCACACGCGAGCGCCACGAGAACCTGCTACTCGTGAGGAGCTCCTACCGTCAGCCGTTCGGCACGTTCTCAGGCGAGCTGCCGGGCGGAGTGCAGCTCGCCGAGGGCTACGGCGTGATGGAGGAGCACGACGTGTGGTGGTGAGGGCACACGGTCTGGTTCCGTGGGTCGGGGTGCTCTCGCACGGTTCGGGCGACGGGCGGGCAGCTGGGGCTGAGGATCGCGCCCTCGCGGGCCGTGTGCGATGCGCATCGGAGCGACCGGCCCACCCGCCCGCCCGCCCGCCGAGCATGCTGGCGCACGTGCGCCGCACGAGTGGCACAAATCATCCCCACCCCCCCGGTTCACGGAAGGTGCGTGTGCCAGAGCCCGCTGAGCGGGCCCTATCACCCCCACCCCTCCGGTTCACGGGGGGTGGGGCGATTTTTGTTCGCTCCCGCGCCGGGCCAACGTCCGCCTCAGCGCACCCAGACCCGCCAATATCATCGACGAGCCCCACACCCGTCACTACGACATCCGACTTGACTCAACGGCGTCCGGCCTCTCCTCCCCGGAGGTCGGGCGCTCCAGCGCCCGACCTCCCTGCCCCACAGCGCGGCGGGCGGCGGCGGTCAAGTAGCGC